>Ga0307478_10002778_pt1 | contig 13471 bp, 12 predicted proteins | sample atmos_gasesECM4C_2_FD_203713 | JGI IMG/M metagenome (GOLD analysis project Ga0307478, IMG submission 203713) | Hardwood forest soil microbial communities from Morgan-Monroe State Forest, Indiana, United States - atmos_gasesECM4C_05 | ecosystem: Environmental > Terrestrial > Soil > Temperate...
AAGTCGGGTGTCTGATAGCTGAAATGCAAATGCCGGGGATCTCGGGTTTGGAACTGCAGGCAAGGCTTAAGGCGAAGCAATGCAATATTCCGATCATTTTTTTTATAAGCAATGGAGGCGCCAGGATGCGGATTCAAGCGATGAGAGAGGGCGCAGTCGAGTTCCTGGCGAAGCCGTTGGATCATCAACTGTTGCTCGAAACGGTCCGCGCAGCACTTGATCTGTGAGCGACACGGCTACAACAATCGCATCGTATGATAGGAGATTTCGAGTGCCAGAATATGCAACCGTCACGTACCCAGAGGCAGACCCGCCCGACCGAATATTCAAGCGGATCATCGGCAATAGCGCCGCCCTAGAATCTGTTCTCGGCCAAGTAGAACAGGTGGCTTCCACCGATTCGACCGTCCTCATCGAAGGGGAGACCGGCACAGGAAAGGAACTCATCGCACAAGCGATCCACAGCTCAAGTGAGCGCTATGGACGTGCCTTTATAAAACTGAATTGCGCGGCTATCCCGCTGGATCTCTTGGAAAGCGAATTGTTCGGCCATGAGAAAGGCGCCTTTACCGGAGCGATCGCGCAGAAGATCGGGCGGTTCGAAATGGCAGACAAAGGCACGCTGTTCTTGGACGAAGTGGGCGACATCCCTCCTGCATTGCAACCCAAGTTGTTACGTGTATTGCAAGAACAGGAGTTCGAACGATTGGGAAGCGGTCGAACCCACAAAGTAGACGTCCGGCTGGTCGCGGCAACCAATCGGAATCTCGGCAAGATGGTAGCGCGAGGTCAATTTCGCGGTGATTTGTACTATCGGCTGAACGTCTTCCCGATCTTATTGCCGGCGCTTCGAGAGCGCCGGGAAGACATTCCCGCCTTGGTCTCGCATTTCGTCAAGATATTTAGTCACCGAATGAAAAAGCGAGTCGAATCGATTGCTCCGGACACCATGTCGGCTTTCCAGTGGCATTCCTGGCCTGGAAATATACGCGAGTTGCAGAATATGGTTGAACGCGCAGTTATCCTTTCACAGGATGGTATGCTCCACAATCCGTTGCACAACCAGCGGACCGGCTCTGCGTGGGAAGACTCAGATCCCGCCCTGATCCTGGAAACGCTTGAGGAAGCTGGCTGGGTGGTGGGCGGACCACGCGGTGCAGCGGCCAAACTCGGACTGAAACGAACCACATTGCTCGCCAAAATGAAAAGGCTGGGAATCTCGCGACCGATTAGTCAGGAGGGGACCGAGATGGTCGACATGGCGCGGGAAAGTATATGCTAGAAAAATGTCAGGATTTGAACGGGTGCGACAAAGAAGCTGCACCGGAGGTCGCGAACGGAGCCGGGCTTCGGTGCGTCATTCGATCTCCGAGTCTCTTCGTCCTTGAATCCTTGGTCCGAAACCAACTCAGGGCGGCCATTCGCAGTCGCGAGCGCGGGAAATGGAGAGGGCGATCGGTACCAGATGACGGTTTAACCCAATATTCGTCATGTGACCAGCGCCCGGCGGAGAGTGAATTTGAGCAGATCATAGGGAGCAGCCCTGCTTTGAAGCTTGCGCTCGGGGAAGTGGAGTGCATCGCACCGACCGACTCCACCGTGCTAATCCTGGGAGAGACGGGTACGGGCAAAGAGTTGGTCGCGCGCGCCATTCACAGTCTCAGCTCGCGCTGCGGACGTCCATTCGTGAAGCTGAACTGGGCTGCCATTCCCTTTGATCTGTTGGAAAGCGAACTTCTTGGACACCAGAAGGGAGCCCTCGCGGGAGCGATCGCGCAGAAGATCGGGCGTTTCGAAATGGCCGATAAGTGCACGCTGTTCTTGGATGAAGTGGGCGACATTCCCCCGGCACTGCAGACCAAATTGCTGCACGTTTTGCAAGAACAGGAGTTCGAGCGGTTAGGAAACGGTCGAACCCACAAAGTGGATGTCCGCCTGGTCGCGGCAACCAATCTGAATCTCGACAAGATGGTAGAGCGAGGTCAATTTCGCAGTGATTTGTACTATCGTCTGAACGTCTTCCCGATCTTATTGCCTGCGCTTCGGGAGCGCCGTGAAGACATCCCCGCCCTGGTCTCGCATTTCGTGAAGATATTTAGCCACCGAATGAAAAAGCGAGTGGATGGCATTCCTCCAGAAACGATGTCGGCTTTCCAGTGGCATTCCTGGCCTGGAAACATACGCGAGTTGCAGAATATGGTTGAACGCGCGATTATCCTTTCACATGATGGTATGCTCCACAATCCGTTGCACAACCGGCGGACCGGCCCTGTCGTTCTAAGTCTACATCCCACCCAACTTGCTCCATCGTCAGGGACGTTGGAAGACTCAGATCCTGCTCTGATCCTGGAAACGCTTGAGGAAGCTGGCTGGGTCGTCGGTGGACCACACGGTGCAGCGGCCAAACTCGGACTGAAACGAACCACATTGCTCGCCAAAATGAGAAGGCTGGGAATCTCGCGACCGATTACTCAGGAGGAAACGAGATGGTAGGCATGTGCACCGGAAAGCATATGCGGGGAAAATGCCCAGATTTGAACGGGTGCGACAACAACGCTGCTCCGGAGGTCGCGAACGGAGCGAAGGCTTCGGTACTTGCGTCAGCTCACGGGGCGCTGCTGATGGGTCCAGAATGGTCTCGCAAAATCCTCTTCAGTACCTTGCCAGAACCGTTCTTGGCCAGATCAGCTTCTGAGAATTCGACGCGCCGTGGAACTTTGTAATTGCCAAGCTTCTTCGGCAGAAAGCAACTCTAGGCATTACCGAATTTGATTTTGCTAGTTTCCGAATGGCTCTGCCTCGATATTCGATGAAGGAGACTCCAGTGACGTTATGCGTCGAACGCTGCTCTGTTTTTGTCAATCTGTCGATTCCAAAGACAGAGCTAATACCCGAAGTTCCCTGAATCTGGCAATGGTGTTCCGAGCGTATTCGGACTCAGATTTGGCGGCAGTCGATTCGAGGTCGACTGTGTCGAGAAGACTGTTCTGATCGAGCGATCCCTCTTGATCCAGAGCGTCAGCGATCGACGAGAGCCGCTCTGCCAGCGCTTGGCGAAACCTGACAAGCTCAGGAGAGCTCGGGTACGGACCCTCGTCTCTTCTATGAAGTAGTTCAGCATGATTCCACACTAGTGCCACTGCGGTCATCGAGATCTGCATGAGCGTGCCGGCGGTGTGCATTTGTTTTTCGCGTGCAACACCGAATTCATATTGCGTTGCCTCATTCAGAGTGCGAACCGTGGCAAGTTCCTGACGAAGGCGATTCCTCAACCCATCAGTATCTTTGATGTAATCAGCGTGCAGCAGTCTGCTGTCGATAAGCGCAATGACACGCGACGCATCTTTCAAAATGGAGGCTGCAACGCGACGCATCGTTGTGACTGTGCGAACTGGCCAGACTTGGTCGAAGACAAACCACATGACCAGCACAGCCAGCATGATTCCTACAAAGCGATCACGGGCGGGGGCTAGTTCCGTCGGCGCGCTGAACCCTGCGAGCGACGTAACGTAGAAGGCGAAAGCCATCTGTAATCCAACATAGCTAAATCGTGGTCCGCCTGCGACCCATGCACACAGAAACACGACCGTACCGATTACCACAACTAATGATGTGATCGAGTCCATGAATGGAAACAGAAAGACCTCTGCGCCCAGGCCCAGCACCAGTCCACCCAGAATTCCGCCCAAAAGCCTGAAAACCAGTTTCTGCTTCATAGCTCCGGTGTTAACTAGTCCTGCGACCATTACCGTCGTGACTGCAGTGGAGATACCGGGCCAAGCGACTGCGTGGTAAGCGATGTAACAAATGGTTGCACAGAAGCTCACTTTGAGCGCAAAGGTGATGTTCTCTGTTTTCCAGATAGCGCCGGGAATCATAAAGTGAAGCTGTGGGGATGCCAGGGGCACGAGACCAGGGCGTGTGGGATCGGATGGAATCGTGTGGAGTGACCTCAAGATGGCCTCAACTCGGTTGAGATGTGTAGGCACCATGGGCCCGCCGGACCGCACTTTCAACTCGGGATCCGGCTTCAGTTCATTTGCGAGATGACCGCATTGCTGCGCGATGGTCTCACAACGGGATTGCAATTCCGGCTCCGAGGAGTCCGACTGAAGTCCAAAGCCTGCTGAGCTGTCCAACAATTCTGCAAGCAAAGGTATTTGGACATGGACTCCTGTCGGTAGACCGCCACGAGCCAGATTTCCATCGGCGATCTGGTTGGACAGTTCGAGCATCTCCCGTTGCCCTGCGGCGGCAAGTCGGGATACTTGTTCAGCGGCCACCCGCCTTTGCTCGAGAAGTGAGTCACTCGCGTACGCTTTGAACATCTGCTCCAGTGCGCGATAGCGTGTTCGTAACTGCTCTGCGAGTTTGTCCGCCGGTGACCCTGATCCGAACACGTACCCGACCGCAATGGCTCCTACGATCCCGGTGGCGTGCGCCGCCAACAGCCATAGAGAATTCTTTACCAGCTTGTCTGCTGGGGCGTGATTTTCCCAGAAACCAATTCCGACGCCGAAGATAAGTCCCACAGTTGGCCCGAGAGCGGGCAGGCTGGTTGCCACTGTAATCATGCCGGCGACGAAAGTGACCGCCGCCAAACTCATTATTCGCGCGATTGGGTTGTTGTCGGTCAAGATTACGACGACCAATGCCGTCGAGAGAGAACAAGCTATGCCCAACAGAGATGCGATACCTGTCCGTAAGCTGAGCGGGGGAGTTTCGTAGCCAACGATGAGAATTAGATACAATCCGTATATGTGGTACGGAATCCGGAGCACCATCATGACGATGAGCACTAGCACCGACGTCAAGGCGAGGCGCAAAGATCTCTCGAGGCGTCCAGGTGTTTGCCGAAGATCCTGTGACCAGTATTGCAGCCACGATCGCTTTAATTCGGGCGTGCCGAGCGCCATGGTCATCTCACGATGGTTAGCGCGGTTGCGCCTATACGGAACAATGCCGGATCGGGATTCAGAATGAGAACGCGAACTGGAAAACGCGTTGACAGGTGGACCCAGTTAAGCGTCCTGTCGATATTCGGAAGTCCTTCCGAAACGTCGCCGTCCTCGGGAAACACGCCATAGCCGACGCTCTGAACTACGCCCTCGAACTTTCGCTCCGGATGTCCCATAAGGTAGACGTCGACCTTTGAGCCGACATGGATTTGTCGAATCTTGCCTTCGCGATAATTGGCTACCACCCACCAAGTCCTGGCGTCGATTAGCGTAAACACCGGCGAACCGATGTGAGCGTAGGCCCCTTCAGAGATATTCATGTTCGTGACATACGCATCAAAGGGCGCAATTACGCGGCATCTCTCGACGTTGAGCCGGGCCTGTTCGACCTTTGCTGCCAAACCGGGGCGCTGCGACTCGAGAATGTCGACGGTATCAACGACATGTATCGCCTGCGCAAGCCGTGCTTTCGACTCAACCGCCTGATCATCAGCTTGCAGGTGTCGGAGTTCTGCTTGAGTCTGTTGGGCTTCTGCCTCGGCGAGCGCAGCCTGTGCTTGCTCGTAGTCGCCGGTTGCAACTCGAACAGCGGTGTTTGCCTGATCAACCTGGTCCACAGTGACATATTGCTTGGTCAACAGCGGCTCAAGCCGATGAAGATCGTTAATAGCATAAGCAAGGTGGGCGTCGGCAGCGTCAACCGCTGCTCTCGAACGTGTGACTGTGGCTTTTGCTAATTGGACCTCGGTACCGGCTGTCTTGATTCCGGTACGGGACGTATGAACAGTTGCGGTAGCGGCTTGGACAGCGCTGTTCTCGGCGGCAATTTTGCGTCGGGTATCGATAATCCGCTGTTCCAGATTCTCCTGGTCCGCAAGCGCCTGCTGGAGGTCATGCTCGTAATCGCGCGGGTCAATCTCGAACAAGAGATCACCCTTCCTTACGAACGCGTTGTCCTTGACAGACAAAGTAACCAAACGCCCGCCTACCTCCGGCGCGATCGCGATGAAGTTTGCTCTGACACTCGCATCGTCTGTTCGGGGATGGCGGTTCGTATCGTAGATAACGATCAGCAATGCCACCACTGTTCCTGCGATTACGCCGAACCGCAGTCGTCGTCCGAGTCGTCTGTGTCTTTGATCACCTGGAGCGTCGGTCATACCTAAATCCTAACGATAGAAAATCAACCACAATAGGCACGCACTAAGACTCACGCTGCTGGGGTAGAAGAGCCAAAGCGGCCCAACCTGGTTTTCAAGTTTGTAGCGCAGCAACAGGGCTCTCGCAAAAAAGGCGACCACAACACCCACCGTGAGACAGATCATCCAAATCGGGAAAAAGGAACCGATGATGCTGACTGAGGGAGCGCGGCTACACGCGGAGCACATGAGGCACGCGACCAGGCTATTGATTGCCAACAAAGATTTCCTGGTCACGGGGTACCGTCCTTACCTTGAGTAGTCGTTGCGGGAGACAAGTTGCGCAACAGATTGCCGGTCACCGACTCGAGGTTTACTGCTTCAGTAAATAGCCGCGACCGAGCTGAGACAGACGAGAGGCGCGCCAAGGCCAACTGCTTCTGCGCGGTGACGACATCTACGAGATTCTTGACTCCGTACTTGTATGCGTCCAATGAGGAAGAATACGAGGTGTCGGCGGCGCTAAGCAGCGCGACAGCGGCTTCCTCCTGTTTCAAGGCGGTACGAAAAGCGATGTAGCCGCTCCAGACTTCTCGTTGTGCCTGATCATGTTTGTCTCGCAGTTCGTCGGTCGCCTGTCGTTTCTCGGACTCGGCGAGAGCTTTCCGATCCTTACGGGCTCCCCCGTCAAAGATGGTCCACGAGACATTGATTGCGGCCGACCAGGTCGGTTGGCTTGCCGAACCGAGTGTGCCAAAATCTGCCGTTGGCCACACCGAGGTTTGAGCGGCTTTCGCGGACAACCCTATTGTTGGGAAATAGGCAGACTTGGCAGCGCGAATGTCGTCATCCGCTTTGTGAATCTTCAGCATTTCTGCCATGAGATCAGGCCGGTCAGCCATGGCGCGGGCAATCAGTTGATCGATGGGCAGGGTGAGGGCGGCTGGCAAGGGCGCGTTTCGCTTGGCATCTATCGAGATGTCTGGAGAAGGCTCGATCCCAATGGCCTCGGCCAAAGTCACCCGAGCGATCTTCTCGTTCCCGTCAGCTGCTTCCAGATCGAAGGTAGCCTGCGCAGTGTCCGCCCTTGCATTGAGCACATCCGGCAACGTGGCACGTCCATTTGCCAGTCTGGCTTCTGCAGCGTCCTGGGTCGTCTGCGCAGTTTTGAGGATGTCGGTAGCAGCCTGCAGGCGTTCCTGCGCGGTGACGAGTGCGTAATAGTCGCTCGAAATTGTGTAGGCGACGTCTTGATTTGCTTTGATAAACTGCGCGCCCGAAACAAGTGCTTGCATTTTTGCGGCATCAACGCGCGCTTTCCGCCCCCCGAAATCGAGCAAGAGGTACTCCAGCGTAACCGCAGGTTCGACAGTAGGTACCTCCACCATGGTGTATCCCCGTCGCGCTAGCGGCTTTGGAAAAGAGCTGATTGACCGCTGGTCGGCGAAGAGAGCTGCGCCTGCCAGGAGCGGGTAGTATTCACTCTTCTCGATGTCGAGTATCTTTGCTGTTTGTTTTGCGTGTTCCCACGCGATCCTCGCCTGCGGATTGTTGTGCTCACCTATATCAATCAATTCAGCCAGCGAATATTGCTGATGAGGATCAATGGCCGCGATCTTCTCATCGGGGACTGCGTGGCTTGCGCAAGACAAGGCTGCACTCGGGCTGCTTGCGATTCCCGAGCATTGCGAAATAGCTTTCTCATGGTAGAAGAACATGAAAAGAAGCAGACATATGGTGTTGAGCCGTTGGATGTCTACGCTTATTCCAACATGGCCTTTCAAATTGGCAAGGCCGAGACTCAGCATGTGACCCGTGAGTGTAACCACTCCAGCGCCGGTGACGACTCCGAAGATGCCGAGCAGTGGGCGCGGCGGCACTTCCGACGGAATGGCCGCGGCGGCAGCGCGCACGATCTCTAACGGGGATGGACGAATTATGAACCTCGAAGCTGCCATTTCCCAAAATATCTCCAACTGCGGGAGTATTCATACTTCACTTGAGCAAGCACATTTCCAATCTCCACCGCCCAGCTAAACATTCCGGTTGCTGCTTGCGCTTGAAAACATCGCAGTGCTCTCCCTCACGGGACATCGTCGACTGCTTCCCTCGTAAGCTAACGACGGTGACGCGTTCACACGTGCCACTGACACCGGCTAACGATAGCCGTGTTCGGCAAGCGTCCATTTCGAACGTCACGGGTGAGTCTGTGCTGGCTGCGGATGCTGATGTACCTCTAGAAAGTCTACCGAGAGCGAGATGCAAAGGCCGACGAGATCACGAGCTCGGGAAAGCAAACGTCCAATCACGGGCATGGGCCGGGTAGCGGATAGGACGGGAATAGAACAGGATTCGGCGGAGCACGGCTCACTTTCCGCTGGAGCCACAGTTCAGAGTGAGCTCTTAGCGCGGACGACCGGGACATGCCATGGTCCCGCAGGCGAAAGCGTCGCCAGTCACTGACATCTCCTTTCCCCGTCATAGCATGACGCGCGTCAATTGCTTCCCCAATACCTTCGTAGCTCAGATCTGTCTAAGCAATTGTCGATAAATGTAGGTTCGATCTGAGCTTCTTTGCGCATTCCGACCGTGCACCCAGCGGCATCGCGAGATGGCAGCCGGCTTGCTTGTTAGAGATGAGTTCGTGGTTTCCAGCTGACGGAAAGCGAGCAAGAAGCTCAACCAAGAGTTCTTCGCAAAGAAAGTCGGAGTGCTGAGGGCATGCGTGGCGCATACAGTTCAACACGGTTTGCATGGATCGCGGCAGTAGCCCTGGTAGCGATTCCGTGCGCCCTTGCTCAGCAAGCTAACGATTTGGAACAACAGGTCCAACAACTCAAGCAACAGTACGAACAGACCACCAAGGACCTGCAGCAGCGAATCGCAGTTCTCGAGCAACAGATCGAAAAACAAAACGAAGCGGCAGCAGAAAAAAAGGCAAGCGAAGCCACAGTCTCAACCGTCGATCTTGCCGCCGAGGAAACGAAGAAAGTGATATTCGGACAGAGTCAGGTCGGAGCAAATTACCAGGGGACCCTGCCATCGGAACCCACGTACGACCTGTTGCAAGAGGCGCAGAGCGAGATCTCAAGCTTGAAGCGGCAGGTCGGTACTTTTGAATTCCACGGATATTTCCGTTCTGGTTACGGTCTTAACGGCAAGGGCGGGCAGCAAGTTGCATTCGCTGCGCCCGGCGCCGGGGCAAAGTACCGACTCGGAAACGAGACCGACACCTACGGCGAATTCATATTCGTCAACAATTGGGTAAACCCCGAGAGGAGTTCCGACAAGGCATGGATTAAGACTGAAGCCATGATCGAGGCTAACACCACGAACTCTGCCAACTACGCAAATTTCAACAATTCTCCTGGGAATGATCAGTTTCGCTTGAGAGAGGTCTTCGTACAGGCGGGAAATATTTTTGAAAGTCAGCCAAATGCCAAGTTTTGGGCCGGCGAAAGGTATTACCGTCGTCAGCAAATTTATATCGACGATTTCTTTCCCCTGGATATGAGCGGTTACGGCGCGGGGGTTGAGGATTTGGATGTGAAATTCGGCAAGCTGGCACTCGGGTTTTTGTCTGGTGCACGACCCGACATTACGACAGAAAACGGCAACTACGCCAAAAGCAACATCGATATGCGTCTCTCCGACATAAAGGCTCCTGGCGGGACGGCGGCCGTGTGGTTCGATTTCGCTACCAGCAAAGGCGGGACGCCATCCAGCGGCGCACTGATTCCGACCAGCAGCGGCTACGCATTCGGAATACGCCATCAGCGACTCGAGTGGCATGGGGGTTACCACCTGTTTAGCATGCAGTACGGAACCGGGGCCGCGAGTAATTTCAGCACATCCATTGACGACCCAACCCGGTTCGTCAACAGCAGCGCTCGGTTTCTGCTCACTGAACAGGTTGTGGTTCAGCCAAACGAAAGATTTGCCATTATGCCAATTTTCGTTTACCAGCGCGCGCACCAAGGATGGCAACCCCCAGCACCCATGGCAGCAGTGGGTCTCGTTCGGCGCGCGGCCAGAGTTTTTTTTCACGAAGTATCTCTCCCTGGCGTTCGAAGGGGGATTCGATCACACCCACAGCCAGATCGCGCCAACCTATGACGGGTGGCTGCGCAAATTCACGATCGCTCCACAGATCGGAGCGGGAAGAAAATTCTTCAGCCGTCCTGTCTTGAGGGCATTCATGACGTACGCGAATTGGTCTGATGGGCTGCGCGGATTTGTCGGCGGGATTCCTTTCCACAATCGAACAAGCGGCCTTACGTACGGCGTGCAAGCGGAAACCTGGTGGTAGGAAACGAGAGAATGGCAACCCAACAAGTCGCATTCGGACAGAGCCAGGTCGGAGCAAATAATCGGGGGAGGTCTCTTCAGGAACATGGCTGTCAACAACGTGGTCCAGTGATGGCCGGAGGTGATGCACTGAAACAAACGCAAGCCGTCGTCCGGTTTGGTAGCGCGATTGCTTCAACTCACAACGGGAACTCGCTGTACAAAACTGGAGACACAAACAGAGGCATATGAATTCGTCCAGTTTCTCTACCATAAACCCGGCCACCGATAACCAAATTGAAACGTTCAGCTTTTTTACCGCGTCGGAGACAGAAGCCGCTCTCGCGCGCGCTGAAAAGAGTTTCAAGTCTTACAGGAAGCTGTCGGTGCATCGACGCGCGCAACTGCTCTCAAAGCTCGCCGCGACACTACGCCAGAACAAGGCAAAGCTGTCGAACGTCATCACAACAGAGATGGGAAAAACTCTTTCGGAGGCCGAAGCAGAGGTTGAAAAGTGCGCCTGGGAAGCAGACTGGTACGCCGAGCACGGGCCGCAGATGTTTGCAGACGCGCCCGCCGCAACAGGCAGGGTCGAAGCATATGTTTCGTATCTACCGCTTGGTCCGATCCTCGGAATCATGCCGTGGAATTTCCCACTGTGGCAAGCGACGCGCATGGGCATTCCGACGCTGCTGGCCGGCAACGTAGTCCTGGTAAAGCACTCACCGAACACACAGAGGAGTTCGCTCGAACTCGAGCGCATGATGCTTGAATCAGGTTTTCCGGAAGGGGCATTGCAAAATCTGATCCTCAAGACCGAAGACATCGTCAACGTGATCAACGACGCCCGCGTCCAGGGCGCGTCGGTCACGGGCAGTGTGCGCGCCGGTTCCGCGGTCGCCTCCGAGGCCGGAAAGGTGATCAAGAAGACGGTGATGGAGTTGGGTGGCTCCGATGCTTTCATCGTGCTTGAAGACGCTGATATCCCGAAGGCAGTTGCCGCCGGTATCAAGGGACGTTTCAGTAACGCGGGTCAGATTTGCCTGGCAGCAAAACGGTTCATTCTGGTCGGAAAAATCGCCGACGAGTTTGAAGAGCAGTTCGTAAAGGCGGCGCAGGCGATCCGGGTCGGCGATCCGATGGATCCATTAAACCAGATGGGTCCAATGGCACGCACCGACCTTCGCGATTCTCTACACAAGCAAGTTGAAGGCAGCATTGCAGCGGGCGCACGCGTGCTCTGTGGTGGCAAACCCAGGGACGGCAGGGGTGCTTTCTACATGCCCACTGTGCTGACCGGTGTGACTCAAGGGATGCCTGCCTTCGACGAGGAGATGTTTGGGCCGGTCGCGACGATCACCCGAGTTGCGGACGTCGATGCAGCCGTTGCTGCCGCGAATGCAAGCCAATTTGGGCTGAGCGGCAACATATGGACTAGAGACGTTGCGCTGGCTCGAAGGATGGCACGCGACTTATACACCGGTGGCGTCTTCATCAACGGTGTGACGTCGTCGGACCCCCGGGTGCCGGTCGGCGGCGTCAAAAACAGCGGTTATGGCCGGGAGCTATCCCATTTTGGCGCGCATGCTTTTGTGAACGCCCAAACTGTCTGGATCGAGAACGCGGTCTAGAGTTCTGTTTCGAAAGCTACCCGCGCATGAACGGGTACGGCGGTAGAAGCTTGATAGATGTTCGAGAGTTTGGAAAGCGAAATGTAATCCATAAATAGAAAAAAGGAGCTTTGACGCATGACTGTCCAAGTAGTTGACAAAACAGCAAACAAACAACCCGCGGATTTCGAGCAGAGGGTGCAGAAGCTGCGAGAGATTTACGCCGATGGGTCCGAGGTTTCGAAAACCGCGCTGGAGAATGTGGTCAGCTCGGTGCAATCCGGTAAACCCGCCAAAGGATCTGTTCCCTTGGGGAGCGCCGGCCGGATCGGTTCCCGCCAGGGAAAGGTTTCCGAGTTCACAACCATCTTTCCGATAAAGCCAGCTGGTGCGAAGCGGTTGCGCGCGTTCCTGGAGCTTCTCCACCCAGACCTTGGCAATCGAGAAGTAGACAAGGTAGGCACCGTCCACGACATGCGCTTCGTGTTCCTGGATAACGACACCAAGCTGCTCATGTGCACCGCCTATGACGGCGACTGGGATACTTACATCAACGACTTCGGGACCAAGATACCAGACATCATTGACCTCCAGTTCGGTGAAGTCGAAGGCTGGCCCGGCGTTCGCAGCCCGACCTTCAAAGACTACCTCGTGAAGTACCAGGTCCAGGCGTTCTTCTGGTACGTCGCCAGTCCGAATTTGACGGTGGTGGAGACAAGACGGCTCGAGAAGATCGCCCCGGCGCTCGACGAATTCCTCGACAAGGTGGCCTGAGAGATCAATCCGACTGCAACGCAGATCGCGGAGGGTACGATCCGAAGAACTGAGATCAGCCGTTTGGCGGTGGGTGATTCTGCGTTGCAGTCATTCCTTAACAAAGACGAAAATCCGAGGCACGGTTTTGCCCGGCAATCAATAAGAAAAAAAGGAGACAGCCTTCGATGCTCTATCAAACAATTAGCCCCTATACCGAGGAAGTCGTGGAAACATTTCCCTCGCACACAGACGCGGATCTCGAGTCGATCATCGCTAAGGCGGAGAAGACATACGCAACTGATTGGAGGCTAAGACCGCTTGCCGCGCGCAAGGCCGTTCTCAAGAAGGCGGCGTCGATCTTGCGAGAGAAGGTCGATGAATATGCCAGACCTGTCACGCTGGAGATGGGTAAGTTGTTCCGCGAGGCACAGTGGGAGGTCACACTTAGTGCAGACATTCTCGACTATTATGCCGACAATGCCGACAAGTTCCTGGCTCCCGAGAAACTCCCGGTGAAGGAGGGCGAGGCTGTGATCGAAAGTGCGCCCCTTGGCGTGCTTTTCTGCATCGAGCCTTGGAACTACCCTTACTACCAACTAAACATGACGACATAAGTAATTGCGTATAACGAGGGGTTGTGATTTCATGGAATAATGAAACCACTTACCATTGCGGACTCTCCCACGATCATTCTCGGACTGCAAGATGAGATTCGCCGCTC
>Ga0307478_10002779_pt1 | contig 13471 bp, 12 predicted proteins | sample atmos_gasesECM4C_2_FD_203713 | JGI IMG/M metagenome (GOLD analysis project Ga0307478, IMG submission 203713) | Hardwood forest soil microbial communities from Morgan-Monroe State Forest, Indiana, United States - atmos_gasesECM4C_05 | ecosystem: Environmental > Terrestrial > Soil > Temperate...
GATGTTCGGCGGAGGCCTTTATTTCGCCGGACCGAAAGGCTTTTGTTGCGCGTTCAAATTCCTTCAACGCTTTGGATGGGATGCGGAGCTGGCTGACGGGAATGGGGGTTACACTCGCGGGCGCGGGGGGCGATTCAAGTCGCGGGCGAAAAATGTCGGTCGAATCGAAAGACATGTCATCCGCGACCACGCCCGTTCGCGAAACATCGCGCCGCCGAACGGCACCTTGTGCCCAAATATTGGAAGCCAGAAGAAGCAATGTGAAGAAGCCAAAGACTGGGCGGTTCATGTAGTTACCCTGACGGCGAGCCATCACCAGGAGCAGGTTCACCGCAGCGTTCTTGAAGCGGAAGAATCGGCTGACCAGAGGATTTTGCGAAGTGCCGTTTGCTTTGCTTCAAGTGGGGAGACGAAGAAAGTTGCTGCTTTGTTTGGGGATTTGCGAGTAATTGTGTGTAAATCGGGGCTACGAGCGGGGATTAACATAAAAAAGTTCTTAACGGCGCTGTCAAAAATCACCGGCGCGGATGGATCGAGGTATTCGGGTACCGAATATTATTCGTGGTTGGTTGGCTATGAAACCGAGAGACGCTGAGCTCGATGTGGTAGCGCGGCTAGCCGGAGCGCTGTTGGCCTTCCTTTTGGGCAGTGTCCAGCCACCGGCCCAGGACGGCGAGTGGCTGGCTTTCGACTTCGAGAAAGGAGACGCCGCAGCCGAGATTGGGCTGGACGTAAACGATTTTGGCTTTGGCGTGGAAGAAATCTTCGCCGGCGAAAATCTTGACGAGGACCAGGGTCTCCTTGGGGAAGGGATTCATCATGTCCAGGTAGCAGCCGTGCAGGCTCAATTCGCTGACACGAGTAGCGATACGCACGTCGGTTTTTTGTTCGATGAGCTCCGCGCTGGCGATGAAAGTGTAGCGTGGCGTTCGGCGCTGTTCTCTCTTCAAGGAGATCGGCCTCCAAAATCATATTCCCATGAAATGACACTGGTATGAAGTAAGGGGTTGCCGAAGGGTTACGCCCGCCAGAGAGGAACAAAGAGCTTCATCCGCTAACGTTGTTTCCTGAGCGCCGTCCGAAATTCGGTACATGATCTCGGCGCATGAACAGGAGACTTTGTCTACGAGGAAGGAGATTAGAGTGAGGATTGGTGACCGATTGGGAGCAACGCTCATCGTCATGGTTGGCGCGCTAGGCACGAGCGCAGGCATTGCACTAAGTGCGTACGAGGTTGGTTCGCGGCAGCAGGCTAGAGAGGCAATTGAGCAGCTACATCGCCAGGACGTCGAAGCAACGCTATCTGGCAAGGCGGATGATTTCGCGAAGTTGTGGGACAGCCAAGCGGTTCGCCTACAGCCCGGTAGTCCGGCCGAGATCGGCAAGGCCGTGATATACACGGATGACAAGCACGAGGAAGCAAACAGCAACGCAGGGCGGACTCTTTGTTACCAATCAGAAATCAAAGACTTGCAGATTGCGGGAGATTGGGCGTTTGAATGGGGATATTTCTCATACAAGGAATCGGCGAACGCTAAGCCGGGACGGGGGAAGGTGTTAAGAGTTCTTAAGCGACAGCCGGACGGATCCTGGAAGTTTACGCATGTAATGAGTTTCACCGAGCAGCGCGAGTCCGCTGCTCCGATCGCTCATCCGTGCGCGTGACCGGCTGGCAACGAATGCAAAGGCGACCTTGCCATGCTAAATGCGGTTGAAGAGGAGGGGGGCGCCGAGTTTGGCCGTGTAGTTCGGGCGGTAGCGCTCTGTATTGTAGAGAGCGGGGAGATCAACTTTGCGCGCACCCAGCGAGGACGCGGGAAGCGGGGCGTGGGCGTAGCAGCCGTTTTGCACGCCGACCATGCGCCCGGTGACGCCGTCGCGGAGCATGTCAACCGCGATGTTGGCGAAAGTCATGGCGACAAGCTGGTCGATGGCGTCGGGCTCGCCGCTGCGGAGGTCGTAGGTAAGGTCGCTAACCATGATTTCATCGCCGGTGCGTTTGCGGATTTCTTCACCGAGGGCCTGACCGATGTCGGCCTTCTTGCGATGGCCATAGGCATCGGCTTCGCCGATTTCCCTCACCGAACCTTCTTTCCAAACGGCCCCTTCCGAGACGATGACCAGAGCGTAGTGGCTGGGATTGTTGCGCTTGTCATCAGACAGGATTTTTGCGACGCGATCCACGTCGAACGGATACTCGGGAATTAAACAGCGGGTGGAAGTGACGTACGCGGTATAAAGAGCGGTAAAGCCGGCATCGCGGCCGAAGATGCGGAAAACGCCAATGCGTTCGTGAGAGCCGAGCGTGGTGCGCTGACGGGTGATGAGTTCCTTGGCGCGGGTGATGGCGGTGGAGAAGCCGATGCAGTATTCGGTGCCTTGCACATCGTTGTCCATGGTTTTGGGGATGGCGATGACTGGCATGCCGGCGGCGGAAAGAGCGGCGGAGAAGCTCAGAGTGTCGTCTCCGCCGATGGTGATGAGGCAGCCCACGCCGAGGCGTTCGAGATTTTCGAGAACGACCGGTGTGAAATCGTAGTGCTTGCCGTCAAAGGGAAGTTTCTTCACTCGCTCGGGGGAGACAGTCTTGGGTAGTTTACCTTCGGCCATCTTGCGGGGGTTAGTACGCGAGGTGTGCAGGACCGTGCCGCCGGTGCGATCGATGGCGCGGGTATTTTCGCGATCCAGAGGGCGGATGTAAGGATCCGAGGGATTGGCGGGATCCATGTGGGTGAGACCTTCCCATCCCTTGCGAATGCCGATCACGGGTCGCTTGAGTTCGCCGCTGCGATATACGACAGATTTGATGACCGGATTTAAGCCGGGAACATCACCGCCTCCGGTGAGGATAGCGATTTTGTCTTTGGGTGGCACTGAGTGATTCTCCTTGAGAGGCTAAATTATTCGATCGAACGAGATTGCGCTGAGAAAAAACCTGAGCCACGCGATATAGGGTTCAGACGCCTCAGCCAGGGCACTGGTTACGCCATGTCTGAATCGCAAGAGCGGCAGCCAGACCGCCGCACTCCCAAGTAGCCGTATAGTTTCGCACAAGTTTGGGGCAGCGGAATATTCATGACGGCAAAAAATATCAATGGAACGAATTTAGTTTTCAAAGCGGTGATTTGTGGCTAGTCTATGCGTTCGCGAAGGGAGACTTCATGCCAGAGAGTGGGGCGCGGACGGTTAAGGCGCCGGAGTTTGGCGAGACGTTGCGAGGGGATTCGTGGTGGGTGGAGACCGTTCCGGTAGTGCTGTTGCTTGGCGGATTCGGTATTTATGCGACGCTACGGGCATTTGAGGGGCGATTTTATGAGTGGGGACCGTACCTATCGCCGTTCTATTCACCGCTGATCGATGAGCATCATCGCTGGTGGAAGCTTTCACCGGCGCTGCTTATTCTGGCTGGGCCGCTGGGCTTTCGGGCCACCTGCTACTATTACCGGAAGGCATACTATCGGGCGTTTTTTCAGGATCCGCCGGCTTGCGCGGTCACCGAATGGAAACGAGACTATAAGGGCGAAACGAGATTTCCGTTCATTCTGCAAAACATACACAGATATTTTCTTTATTTGGCGGTGCTGTTTCTGTTTTTCCTGTGGAAGGACGTCTTTCTCGCGTTCAATTTTGACGGGAAATTCGGGATGGGTGTGGGCACGTTCGTGCTGCTGGTCAACATTATTTTGTTGACGACGTACACGCTTTCCTGCCATTCCTTGCGGCACCTTGCGGGCGGGAGGCTGGATTGTTTTTCGTGTGCGACGTTTGGGAAGCCCCGGTACAAGACCTGGCAGTGGTTAACGATCTTAAATGAGCGGCACATGTGGTTTGCGTGGATGAGCTTGATATCGGTTGGATTCGCGGATTTTTACGTGCGCATGGTGGCTTCCGGCGCGATCCAAGATGTGAGGATCTTTTGAGCGACAGGTTCGAGACGCACGAACACGATGTACTCGTGGTTGGCGCGGGCGGAGCGGGATTGCGCGCGGCGATCGAAGCTTTGGGGCAGGGCGCTTCCGTCGGAGTGGTGAGCAAATCCCTGCTGGGTAAAGCGCACACAGTGATGGCGGAGGGTGGAATCGCGGCGGCGATGGCCAACGTGGATTCAGCGGACGGCTGGAAGCCGCACTTTCGCGACACCATGCGCGGCGGAAAGATGCTGAACAACTGGCGCATGGCGCAGTTGCACGCGCAGGAGGCTCCGGAGCGGGTAAAGGAGTTGGAGCAGTGGGGCGCATTGTTCGACCGCACCGAGGATGGACGGATTTTGCAGCGCGCGTTTGGCGGACACACGTTCCGACGGTTGTGTCACGTAGGAGATCGCACCGGATTGGAGATGATTCGGACGTTGCAGGATCGCGGCGTGCACATGGGATTCGATGTGTACATGGAATGCACGATCGTGCGACTGCTGACGGATGGTGAGCGATGCGCGGGGGCGCTCGCGTATTGGCGGGAGACCGGGCGGTTTGTGCTGTTCAAGGCGAAATCGGTGGTGATGGCTACGGGAGGGATTGGGAAGGCTTGGCCGATCACGTCGAATTCGTGGGAATACACAGGCGACGGAATGGCGCTGGCTTATGAAGCGGGCGCTGAATTAATGGACATGGAGTTTGTGCAGTTTCATCCGACGGGAATGGTGTGGCCGCCGGGCGTGCAGGGGATTTTGGTGACTGAGGCGGTGCGCGGCGAGGGCGGAATACTGCGCAACAAGAATGGCGAGCGGTTCATGGAACGCTACGATCCCAAACGGATGGAGCTATCGACGCGGGATGTGGTGGCGCGATCGATTTACACGGAAGTGAAGGAGGGTCGGGGAACCGAGCATGGCGGGGCCTATCTGGACATTTCGCACAAGCCTGCGGAATACGTGAAGAAGAAATTACCGAGCATGTACCACCAGTTCAAAGAGCTGGCCGACGTGGATATCACGAAGGGTCCGATGGAAGTCGGGCCGACTTGCCACTACGTGATGGGCGGAATCCGTGTGGAAGCGGAGACGGCACAGAGTTCGCTACCGGGACTGTTTGCGGCGGGAGAAGCGGCGGCAGGGTTGCATGGAGCCAATCGCCTGGGTGGGAATTCGCTTTCGGATTTGCTGGTGTTTGGGCGGCGAGCGGGGCTGGCGGCCGCGCAGCATGCGAAGGAAGTTGCTGGCCCTAAACTTGATGAAGGGCAGGTAGGGGCGGGAGAAAGCGAGGCGCTGAGCGCATTTCAACGGCAAGGCGGAGAGAATCCTTACGCGGTGCATCGCGATTTGCAGAAGGTAATGCAGAACCTGGTGGGAATTTTCCGGACCCGCGAGGATATGGAGAAGGCGCTCGGGGAATTGGCGAAGTTGAAAGAGCGAGCCGCGCGTACCAGCGTGGAGGGATCGCGGATGTTCAATCCCGGGTGGCATATGGCAATTGAATTGAAGTCGATGCTGACGGTTTCGGAGGCGGTTACGCGGAGCGCTTTGGTGCGAGAAGAGAGTCGTGGGGCGCATAGCCGGATTGATTATCCGGAGCTTAGCGCGGCGTGGGGATCGAAGAACAACATCATATGGCGGAGCGAGGGCAGCATGGCATTGCGGCAAGAGAGGCTTACGGAATTGCCGGCGGAGTTGAAGCAGGTTTTGGCGGAAGACAAGTGATGCTTCGTTTGAGGCCAGGGCGAGCTGGGGCGCAGTCTGCTGCGCCCCTACGTGGTGCGTTGTCAAGGGAGAGCTGAGCGATGGCGGATGCGACTTTAAGAGTGTTTCGCGGGAACAAGGATGGCGGGCGGAGCGTCGATTTCAAGGTGCCAGTGGCGCCGGGAATGGTGGTGCTGGATGCGCTGCACTACATCCAAGGGCATCAGGCGTCCGACCTGGCAGTACGCTGGAATTGCAAGGCAGGGAAGTGCGGGTCGTGCTCGGCGGAAGTGAATGGGCGGCCGCGGCTAACTTGCAAGACACGGATGGATTCGCTGCCGCAGAACGAACCGATTACGGTGATGCCTCTGAAGACGTTTCCGGTGATCAAGGATTTGGTGACTGACGTCTCGTGGAATTACAGAATGAACAAGAAGATTCCTCCATTCAGCCCGAAGGCCGGCGCCGATTGGAAGTATTACCAGGATGATGTGGATCGCGTGCAGGAGTTCCGCAAGTGCATCGAGTGCTTCTTGTGCCAGAACGTGTGCCATGTGTTGCGAGACCATGACCAGTATGAACAGTTTGGCGGGCCGAGATTTTTCGTGCGGGTGGCGGGATTGGAAATGCATCCGATGGATGGCGTATCACGGACGAAGCTGCTAAAAGACGAGCTGGGTATCGGACTGTGCAACATCACGAAATGCTGCACGGAGGTTTGCCCGGAGGACATCCATATTACAGACAACGCCATCATTCCGTTGAAGGAGCGGGTGGTGGATGAGTTTTACGATCCGCTGGTGTGGATTGTGCGTAAGATTCGAGGAGTAGAGAGTTAGGCATGAAGGCGGAGCTTCCGAGTTGTCGAAGTCGACGGAGGGCCCATGGATTTGAAGCTGAAGACCATTTCTAAATTGGGGATTGGGGAGGCCATTGCGAAGGCGGAGCTATACAGGTATTTGAATGAGCCGGAAGAGGCCGAATCGATTTGCCGAGATATTTTGGCGGCGGATCCAAAGCACATGTTGGGTCTGCGCACTTTAGGGCTGGCGATTACGGATCAATTTACGGGCGAGCCCACGGACCGCTATGCGGAAGTCGAAGCAATTTTCCATCGATTGACGGAACCGTACGAGCGGCTCTATTACAAAGGGTTGTTGTATGAGCGGCGTGTCAAGGCGCAGTTACGCGCGGGACGTGCTCCGCATACGTTGTTGCCTTTGCTGGAGCAGGCGCTGCAGTGCTTTGGCGAGGCGGAGAAGATTCATCCGCCGGGGAACGATGACGCGATTTTGCGATGGAACCGTTGCGTGAGATTGTTGCAAAGCCAGCCGGACTTTGAAGCGGAAGAAGTAGCCTCGTTTGAGGCGCACGACGGGCCACCGGAGTGAGCGAAGAGCGGCTCCCTCGGCTGCGCCCGCCTGCAGCGGGCAGGGTCGGGATGACACTGCCGCTAGGGTTGCGTGGATTGGTGGTTGGTCAATTTTACGTGAAGGGCTTTCAGGCCACGCAGGCCTAAGTTTTCCCTCCAGATAACTGGTCCGGGTTCCAGCGCGAGTTCGGGGAAACGATTTAGCAAAGTGGCGAAGGCGATCTGGCCTTCGAGGCGTGCTAAAGGCGCGCCGAAACAGAAATGGGCGGCCCAGCCGAAGGCGAGATGGCGATTGTCCTGGCGCGCGAGGTCGAGACGGTTGGGATCCGGGAAACGGTCGGGGTCCCGATTGCCTGCGCCCATCACGGCGATTACCGCTTGCCGCTTGCGAATAGCCTTTCCACCGAGCTGGATGTCGGCCGAAGCGAGGCGCGCTGTGTGTTGGCTGGGGCTCTCATAACGCAGGAGTTCCTCGACGGCGGAAACGATTAAGGCCGGATCGTTTCGCAGGCGCTGCATTTCATTCGGATGACGCAGGAGGGTGAGGACGCCGTTGCCGATGAGATTGGTGGTGGTTTCCAGGCCGCCCACCAAGGTGATAATGCAGTTGGCAATGATTTCGTCTTCGGTGAGGCGATCACCTTCGACTTCGGCTTTCACGAGGGACTGTACAAGGCCAGGGCAAGGTTTTTTCTTTTGATCCAGCACAGTCTTTCGGAAAAATTGGGTCAAGTTTTCGATGGTATCGAGCATGCTGGGGATGCGATCGGGGTTGTGTTGAAAATTGCCGAGCATCTCGGCAAATCTGGCGGACCAGGTTTTTAGCTGCAGGGCAAATTCTGTGGAGACGCCGAAGAGTTCGGAAGTGACGATGGCTGGGAGCGGCTCGGCAAAGTCAGCGAGGACATCCATACGGCCGCTGGGCGCAACCTTGTCTAGCAATTCGTTGGCGAGTTGCTGAATGCGGTCCCTCAACGCGGAAACACGCGCGGGTGTGAATGCGCAAGCGGCCAGTCCGCGAATGCGGCTGTGGGACGGTGGATCCAGAAAGAGCATCTGCTTGACCATTACGCTCGCGAGGGGAGTCAGCTTGGAGAGGCCGATAGCGGTGAGCTGTTCTGGAGTAGGTGTGCGGGCTGCAGAGAAATCGCGAAGGACGGTGACTACGTCGGCATAACGGGTGACCACCCAGGAGTGCAGATAGGGATCCCAATGCACGGGATCTTCGCTACGGAGGCGCTCGTAAAGCGGATACGGATCGGCGAGCACCTGGGGTTCGAGCAGGCGATACAAACTGAGCGGCGCCCCCGAAGTGAGTGGTGAAGCCGGCTCAGGATGCGGGAGGCCGGAGGTCGTCGTGGTGCTCATGATCAGGATTTGTCGGCTCGGTCTCCTGGTTCGCGTTGTCGAGAGCAAGAACGCGGTCGATTTCTGAAGAAATGGCTGCGATGGTCGGATAGTCAAAGACGGTGCGCAGAGGGAGATCGACCTGGAAGGTGCGCTGGATCTCGGCGAGGAGCTGCGCGCCGAGGAGCGAATGCCCGCCGAGGAGGAAGAAGTTGTCGTGCGGATTGACGCTGTCAATCTTGAGAAGAGCGGAGACGATGCGTATCAATCTTCCTTCGGTGCGGGTGGTTTCTGTTAACGCCGCGGAGATCTTGAGGGAATTTGTGGAATCGGGAGCGGGCAACGCCGTGCGGTCGACTTTACCGTTGCTAGTAAGGGGAAAAGAGTCCAGCACGACGAACACGCTGGGAATCATGTACTCAGGCAAATGCGATTGCAAATGTTGGCGGACACTAGGAGAGATGATTTGAGTGTCCTGTTTCAGCACGAGATAGGCGGCGAGAAAATTGCTGCCTGAATCATCTTTGCGGGGAACGACGATACCCGATTGCACAGCGGTGTGCTTGCAAAGCGCGGAACTGACTTCATTGGGCTCGATGCGGTAGCCCCGGATCTTGACTTGGTCGTCGGTGCGCCCAAGGAATTCGAAATCTCCATCCGGGAGGGCGCGGGCGAGGTCGCCCGTTTTGTACAGGCGGGAGCCGGTTTTTTTGTCGAATGGGTTGGGTATGAATTTTTCACGGGTGAGCTGAGGGTCGTTGAGGTAGCCACGGCCTACGCCGGCTCCCGCTATACACAGCTCGCCAATCGACCCCGCAGGGACTTCCCGCAGGTCTTGGTCAAGCAGGAAAATTCGGGTGTTGGATATTGGGCGTCCGAGTGGGGGCAGGGCAGAAGGCTTGTTGCGCGGAGTCACCACTCCGGAAAGAGCGACCACGGTGCATTCCGTGGGTCCGTAATTGTTTACGAGCGTGAAGGGCAATCCAGCGGGCGGATATTGCTGAAGGACATCAGCGCCAGTAAGGAGAAACCGCAAGGGCGTATCGGTGGGCCAGTCAAGAAAAATGAGCCGCTGGGCGAGCGGCGTGGGGACGAAGCTGATGGTGATGCGTTGCGCCAGCATCCAGTCGCGGAGGCTGCGGGGCGAGACGCGAGTTGTTTCTGGCGGCGCGTACAAGCTGGCTCCGGCAGCGAGGTATGGCCACATTTCCCAGACGGCGGCGTCAAACCCGGTGCTGGCGAACATCGTGGCACGATCGGAACCGGTGACGGCGAAGGCGCTCTGATGCCAGTGGACGAGGTTCAGCAAATTTCCATGGGTGATCTCCACACCCTTGGGGCGGCCGGTGGAACCGGAGGTGTAAATCACGTAGGCAAGGTGGGAGGGCTGATGGGAAGTGGGCAGCGAAGCCGAGGAATAGGCACGCAGCAAAGAATAACGGTCGGAGATGTCCACTTGTTTTGCGGATTCCTGGGACAGTTCAATCTGGGAAGTGAGACCCCTGCGGATGAGAATTGGAACACGAGCATCTCCCAGGATGAGACGAATTCGTTCCGGGGGACATGCAGGATCAATAGGGAGATATGCGGCCCCTATTTTCCACGTGGCCAGTGCTGCAACAGCAAACTCGGGTGACCGATCGAGAACGAGAGCGACGAGCGTCTCAGAAGACGCGCCGAGTGACTGAAGATGCCGTGCCAAAGCGTTTGATTGTGCCTCGAGCTCGGCGTAGGACAGAGTTTCGGTGGTGGCAGCGACGGCAGCGGCATTTGGTTTTTCGGCCGCCCAAGTGCGTACCGACTCCACTAGGGAAAGAGAAGGCCCAGGATCTTCAAGAGCGACGCGCCTGCCTTGTTTCGGAGGCAGGGGACGCTTCAGAAATTGAAGCCAATTGGAACCAAACCGAGATTCACTGGATGAGAATGTGCTCATACATTACGTGTGTTAAAAAAAACCGAAGATGCGCGACTCCGCTTCTTGATTCAGATTTACTCCTGCGTTCAGCAAGATCAACAAACCATAGCGCCGAGGGACAGATCGCGAAGCCGAGCGTCGGGATGTTTCACGACGCGGCGCAAAAGGCTAGCGTAGTCGTCGAGCAGGCGTTGCATGGTGGATCGATCGAACAAGTCGGTGTTGTATTCGAACCCGATTTCGAGGTCGTCCTTTTTCTCGATCAGCACGCTTAAATCGAATTTGGACGTCGCGGTGTCGACTTCAAAGCGGCGCACGGTCAGACCGGGCCAATCAATCGAGGGCATCGGATAATTTTGCAAAACGAGCTGGATCTGGAACCACGGAGTGCGGTTCGCGCTACGTTTAGGGCGCAAATGGCGAACTACTTCGGAAAAAGGCAGTTCGGGGTGGAGGAACGCCGCAAGTGCGGTTTCGCGGACACGACTTAAGAGCTCCAGGAAAGTGGGATTGCCGGAGAGATCGCCCCGGACCACAACCATGTTTATGAAGCAACCGATTAACGGCTCAAATTCGGGGCGGCGGTTGGCGACAGGAACACCTACCATCAATTCATCGTTGGCGGAATAGCTCTGCAAAAGAGTTTGAAGAGCCGCGAGCATAACCATAAAGGGCGTGGCGCGGCGGAGTTGACCAAGTTGGGCGAAATCGGAAAGCGAGGAACCGGGAAGAGTGGTGCGCAGTGTGGCGCCGGCAAAGGTTTGCTGTGGCGGGCGCGGATGGTCGGGAGGTAGGCCTTCGGAATTAGCGGCGACGCCTTCAAGCTGCTGTCTCCAGAAGGTAAGGCAACGTTCTGATGCGGGCCCGCTAACCAACTGACGCTGCCAACGGGCGAAATCGGCATATTGGACTTGTAGAGGAGGCAGAGCATTCGCTGCGTCGGCGGCTTTACCGGCCAACGCGAGATAAGCCTGCGATAACTCCTTCACCAGGACCCCGACCGACCACCCGTCGGCGGCGATGTGGTGCATGGTCAGCACGAGCAGATGCTCGGATGGGGATAATCGAAGGAGGGCGGCGCGCAGCATCAAGTCTTGTGCAAGGTGGAAAGGACGACGAGCTTCGGCGTTTACGGCTTGGTCGACCGTTGTGGCTTCCGACCGGGATAGGTGTGAAAGATCGAGGAAGGAGAGGCCTGTTTGACATTGGGGCATGACCACGACGGATGGTTCGCCACGATCCACTCGAAAACTGGATCGCAAGACCTGGTGGCGGGAAATAATTAGATCGACGCTGTCGGCAAGGGCCCGGCGGTCCAGGGGACCTTGTATGCTGAACGCGATCGGGACGTTATATACGGCGCTGTGGGGAACGAGTTTGTCCCAGAAGAGCATGGTCTCCTGGGCGAAAGACGGGGGAGACATTTGCGGCGCCGTTAAAAGCGGCGAGCTGGGTGGAGCTTCGGAACCGTCAAAGAGTTGCGACACACTCTTACCTTCGTAGAGAGAACCGGGAGGGAAGCAGTTCCACTAGGTCGAATGCGGTGCGACTTCAGTTCGCAAACAGCCCAAAAAGATGTGGCGGCCGTCAGGTGGTTCGTCGAGGAAATGAACGTGAGATTGAGTAGTGGCCGCCATATCGGCAGTATTGTGCGATGCGTAAAGGAAAGGTGGTATCAAGTAAATCCTTTAGGTTTGCGCCGGATGTTACGGGAAGAAACGTCCTCACAGGTCGCACTGGCAAGTTAACAGCGACGTGGCATGGAGGTGGTTAGGGTAAGCCAGAGCGCTAGCGGTGACTCGAGGATTGAGCGGAAACACTCCCAACGCGGTCGCCGATTTTTAAGATGAGAACGCGGCCATCGGAGTGGAAGGAACCGCCAGTGGCGGTCCTTGCATCTCTGAGAGCATTACTCGGAAGAGCATAGGAGACCTCATCGATGAGGCCTGTGGCTGTGAGTGTTTTCTCGACGTAATCGCGCTCAAGGTCGACATCGGGATCAATTTTGTGGGTTATGCCATCATTGCGCTGATCGCGATCGAAGCCGATGTCGTGGGTGGCCGCGCCGACCCACAGGGCCCGGCCATCAATTTCGAAGGGCGCCTTCCAGATTCTCAAATGGTTGCGTGAGGCCACGACCTTTATCGGTTCGGCGTGCGCCCAGCCGTAGTCCTGCGGACGGCGGAAAAGATACAAGGGACTCATCGGCATGGTTAGGTACGATTCCTTGGAAATGCTCTCGAGGATGCCGTGAAGGACGGTGCCGCGCACATCAGCATCGACTTTGACCCACCCGGCCGTGGTGAAGACCTTTTGCATAGCGTCTTCCGAGCCGATAATGAGGAAGTTGACCATGTCGCCGGGGGTGTCATTTTTGTCGGTGACGCGGCGGGGGACTTTGGTCCATAGGGTAGCGTCCACACCAGAAAGCGATTTGACTTGGCGCGCGGGGCGATATGCGGAGTCCGAATCGGGCGCTTGGACCTCGATGCGAACAGCGTAGGTGCCATCGCCGATGTCGTCACCAGCTTGATTAATTCCGATTGCAAGTTTTCCAGCCACGGGAACGATGACGTCGCGGTGAGCTCCCAAGAGAAAAGGCTGCGCGATCTCCGCGTCCCCGACGCGGCCGATCAGTGCGCCACGACCTGCGCCGCTGAACGGCAGGATCCGAAGCAGATCTTTGAAACCGCGAGAGATGCCGTCCGGTCCATTGTCTTCCTTGGCGTCACCGTAGCGGAGAGTACCTTTAGCCGTGACGATGATGTGCTCGCCGGGACGCACATCGATCCCCGTGTCGGTCCAGGATTGATCACCAGTAATTTGAAGTTCCTGGGAAATACGGCGTTTGCCGGTTGGATCCTGCTTTGTCCTGGAGTCCCTGGTCGCGGGTGTCGGATTATCTTGACGGACGAGTTGAGCAGCGACGCGGACAGCGCAGATAGCTAGCGTTGTGCAAGCAGAACCGAGCAGAAAAAGTGACAGCCACTTTTTCATAGGACGATAACCGACTGCAGGAAGAACAAGGTCACTCTAGAGAGATGCTTGCAACGGACGCATATGTTGCTAAGGGGCGTGAAAAAGGCGGCTCGGTTCCTAGGGATGCCCCGGCACATCGTATCCCCCTGCTTCGTTTATGTAGTAATCCAAGAAGACCGGCGGCAGCAAGCAGAGTGCGAGGGGCGAGCGTGGAGCGAGGCGCTCGATGATTTGCCAAGGGCTT
>Ga0307478_10002780_pt1 | contig 13470 bp, 8 predicted proteins | sample atmos_gasesECM4C_2_FD_203713 | JGI IMG/M metagenome (GOLD analysis project Ga0307478, IMG submission 203713) | Hardwood forest soil microbial communities from Morgan-Monroe State Forest, Indiana, United States - atmos_gasesECM4C_05 | ecosystem: Environmental > Terrestrial > Soil > Temperate...
GGAGAAAGACCAGAACTAGGAATTACAAATAGAGAAGAATAAATATGACCAAGAAAATCACGGTTTTGCTGGTCGATGACCACAGCCTGGTGCGGAGAGGCTTTCGGCGAATGTTGGAGGATGAGGCGGACATGGTCGTGGTAGGTGAAGCCGGCGACGGCGAAGAGGCGCTCAAGCTGGCGCGCGAGTTGAAGCCGCAAGTCGTGGTCATGGACTGCGCTCTGCCTAAAATGAACGGATTGGATGCAACCCGCCAGATTCTCGAAGATCTGCCCCAGACGGCGGTGCTCATGCTCAGCATGCACTCGGAGAGCACTTGGGTGCGACAAGCGACCGAAGCTGGCGCCAGGGGATACATTCTGAAAAACGCAATGAACCTGGAGCTGGGGCCAGCCGTGAGGCGCGTAGCCGGGGGAGAAACGATTTTTGATCCCCAGGTGGAACAGCACTCAACGCTCAAAGGCGAGCGCAGCAGTGGCCTGACCCCGCGCGAACTTGAGGTCCTGCAGATGATCGTTGATGGCAAGTCGAATAAAGAAATTGCAACAGTGCTCGACCTCAGCGTCAATACGGTTGCGGTTCATCGCGCCAACATAATGAATGCCCTCGGCATTCACAAGACTGCCGAGCTTGTGGTTTACGCCATCCGTGCCGGTCTGGTGAATGTTCCGTGAGTCGCTCCGTGAATCGCAGATCCTTTCTGCAGTGCATAGCGGGACTCGCTTCGGTGTTACAGTTGCCACTGCTGCGGGCTCTGGGCGCGGTTCCTGAGACAAGCGCTTCACCCGGCTTTCGATTCGTCGACGTCACCTCCTCTGCCGGCATTCAGTTTCAGCACAATAGCGGCGCCTTCGGTGGGAAATTTCTCCCGGAGACTTTAGGTTCCGGCTGCGCCTTCCTTGACTACGACCGTGATGGCTGGCAGGACATTCTCCTGATCAACGGAATGGATTGGCCCGGCCACAAACAGCGGCGCTCTACGCTGCGGCTGTATCACAACAACGGAAACGGTACCTTCACTGACGTCACTTCCCGCGCCGGGCTGGATGTTGAACTCTACGGCATGGGGGTAGCCGTCGGCGACTACGATAACGACGGATTCCCGGACATTCTCGTAACCTGCGTGGGACAGAACCGGCTTTTTCACAACACCGGCAAAGGAACGTTCACAGACGTGACCAACGCCAGCGGCTTGGGGAAGCGCTTCGCGTTCAGTACGTCCGCTCTCTGGTTCGATTACGACCGCGACGGCCTGCTCGATCTTTTTGTCTGCAACTACGTCAAGTGGTCGCCCGAGCATGATGTGTTCTGCAGTCTCGATAGCAAGCACAAGTCCTATTGCACGCCGGAAGCCTATCGCGGCGAGACCTGCTGGTTATTTCACAATCGCGGCAACGGCACCTTCGAGGACGTTACTGCCTCCAGCGGCATTTTCGACAGCAGTTCGAAATCTCTGGGCGTCGCGATGCTGGACGATGACCACAACGGCTGGCCCGATCTGCTGGTGGCGAACGATACTCAGCCCAACAAGCTATACCGAAACCAGCGCAACAGTTCTTTCAAGGATGGCGCGGTCGAGGCTGGGCTGGCCTTTAGCACCGAGGGCAAGGCCCGCGCGGGCATGGGTGTGGATGCCGGGGACTTCAAGAACTCAGGCCGGTCCGGAGTGGCCATTACCAACTTTGATAACGAAATGACGGGCCTGTACGAACTCACAGGGAAAACGTACGAAGACATCGCCGCACAGGCAGGGGTGGGATTGGCCTCCAAAAACAGTCTTGGCTTCGGATGCTCCTTTCTCGATGCCAATCTCGACGGCTGGCTCGATCTTGCCGTCGCCAACGGGCACATCGACGAAACGGTGCGCAACATCCGAGGCAACGTCGGTTACGCCCAGCCGCCGCTGCTGTTTCTCAACAACGGCAGGGGAGGTTTTCGCGACATCGCCCGCGAGGTGGATGGCGGATTCGAGCAGCCAAAGGTTGCACGCGGACTGGCATATGCCGACTTCGATCGCGATGGCGACCTCGACCTTCTGCTGACCACCAACAACGGTCCGGCCTACCTTTATCGGAACGATCAACTCTCCGGGAATCACAGCATTCGCTTTCGGCTGATCGGCACCAAATCGAACCGCGACGCGATCGGCGCAACTGTCCGCATTTTCTCCAACGGCTTGATTCAATCGCGCCTGGTGAAAAGCGGTTCCAGTTATCTGTCGCAATCCGAACTCCCTGTTACGTTCGGTCTGGAGAAGCGCGATCGCGTCGATCGAGCCGTCATCAACTGGCCCAGCGGTCGAACCGAAGAGTTCAAGAACCTGGCGCCAGGACGATGCTACGAGTGCACCGAAGCTAAGGGAATCGTGCCGATGGGTGGATATTGAGCCGTAGTCGAGCTTATGTTATTTCAAGGCCGCGTAACGGTTCCGGCAGCGGTCAGGTCAATATCAACCGAGTCGCTAGCCCGCAAGAAAAATGAGCTCGGATTCTTCATGCCCCAGTTTACATAGGGCACCGCGAAGTGAACTACAGCGGTCCAGTGATCCCCGGAGACCTCGACATCAGCCGGGACCGTTAGCTCATGGTCCGACCCGTGGATGTTAAATGTTCCGTGAATCCGTAATGAAGACTTCCCCTGCAGCGGCACCTTTCCATCGACGCGATCGGGATGAAATGCGATTTCTGGATAGCGGTCGCTCTCGAGCACCTCCCGGTGCATTTTGCGGTCACGCATTCCGCTGCCGCTCTCGCCGCTCCTGGCGTCCACTACGATTTCGCCCGCGAGCTTGCGCGAAGCGGGATCAAGGCGCAGAGAACCCTGTTTCAAGTGGAAAGTTCCACGCACCGTGTGCAGTGCATCGGCCAGCGTGAAACTAATGGTTGTTTGCTGAGGATCCAGCTGGAATGCCACGCTCTGCGCGGCAGAAGAGCCAACGGCGATCGCCACAAATACGACAAAGGCCAGCGCTGGCAATCTCCGGCGCGCTCGCTCGCCGGGAACTCCATGGGTAGGCTCTTCCATCGGGCTATGCAGTTAAAAGTCCCCATCCCAGGGTGAGACCATCGAGAGCGAGGTGAAAGGGCGATAGACTCCCCACGTGCAAAGCCAGCAGCCTGCGAAAGACCTCGGGATGCCTGCGAAAAACCTGGAGCGTACGCCGTTGCAATCTGGGACGGCCATCGAGCGTGAGCATCAGTCGCGCCATCCACAGGGGACGCAATGCCAGGCGGCGGTGTGCGGTCTGGTAAGCGCTCAGATTTCCAGACCTAAAACAGTTCGCCAGCACCACGGCCTGGCTGAACGAGAGACCCAGGCCTTCGCCTGTAATCGCATCCACGGTTCCCGAAGCATCGCCGATCAACGCGACATTGCCTCGCCATACCCGCTTCAGTTTGCGATTCGCAGTCACCGATCCCCTTTCGGCGGAAACTGTTTCAGCCCCACGAAGACGTGCGCTGAGTTCGGGAAACGCCAGCAAAGACTCTTCGAGGCGAAGCGCGGGATCATGCGAAGCCGCGGCCACGCAGACTTGTTCGCTGCTCACGGCTGTGGCATAGCCCTGAACGCGCTTCCCCCAATATATTTCCATGCGGTCGGTCCAGGGCGCTACGCGATAATGCCGGCGAAACGCATAGCGGAGGCCGGTTCGCGATTGAGTATCGAGGCCCGACCAGTGGCGCACCCGCGAGTGGGCGCCATCGGCGCCTACAATCCACCGGGCGCGGATCGAACGTTCTCCGAGGTGGACATGCTGATTGGAAATCCCCGTGATTGTGCTCTGCCAAAGCAGGTCAGTCCCCAGCGCCGCTGCTCGTTCGGTCATGATGCGATGCAGTGTAGTTCGGCGAATGGAGAGTCCGGAACTGCCCGAAGGGAAGATAGTTTCTGCGGACAATCCAGAGCTGAGAAAGCGTACGCCGCGCAGATGACAAGCATCAGCCGCAGGCACGGCAACTCCCAGCCGTTCCAGCGCCGTAACCGAATCCGGCATCAGCACTTCACCGCACGCTTTCTCGATCGGCGGCTTGGCCCCATCGGCTACCACCACGCGTAGTCCTTGCTGTCGGGCGGCAATTGCCGCTGCCAGCCCGGCCGGGCCGCCGCCGATTACAAAGACATCTGTCGAATTCAGCAACTACGCGACCTCACCATTGCAAAAGCAGAAGCTCGGAACAAAACCCCGGACCCATGGCGGCAAGCAAACCCAGTGTTCCAGGCTCGGGCCGACGATTCTTCATCACGTCCTCGAGCACGCACAGTACAGAAGCCGAAGAAAGATTTCCCACCTTACGCAGGCAATCCCACGAAGCATCAAGCTGTCCATTGTGCAATCCCAATGCGTCCGCCGAAGCATCGAGCACTTTCGGTCCCCCCGTGTGGAGGACGAAACTCTTTAGGTCGCTTCGCTTATGTCCGTTGTCCGCAAGAAACGCATCTACATCGCGGCCCAAGTTTTGCCGGATCAGGGTCGGAACCTCAGTAGACAGTATGATGCGGAAGCCTTTCTCAGAGATGTTCCAGCCCATCATCTCCTCGGTGCTCGGATAGAACACAGATCGCGTGGCCAGAATCTTGGGCCCGGAGATTTCAGTCTCCGAAGATTCAAATTCCGGACCCGTCACGATGACTGCAGCGGCTCCATCGGCGAACAGTCCCGAAGAGATTAGGTTCGCGACCGACAAATCTTCACGCTGCAGGGTGAGCGAACAGAGCTCGACTGAAACCAGGGCCGCGGCCTGCTTTGGATATGCGCGAACATAATCCGAGGCACGCGCGATTCCTGCAGCGCCCGCCACACAACCCAACCCGAAGATCGGGGTGCGGCGAATATTAGCGGGCAGTTTCATGCGGTTGATCAGGAGAGCGTCGATGGAAGGGCTCGCAACCCCAGTGACCGTTGTAAACAGCAGGCACCCCAAGTCGGAGGGATTCACTCCAGCGTTCTGGAGCGCACGGCAGAGAGCTTGCTCCCCCAACTCTTGCGCGACCCTGATCCAGATGTCATTGGCCTGGCCCCAGGTCTTGATGTCCACATATTCCTCGGCAGGAATCGCCAGGTAGCGGCCATCCACGGTCACGTTGCGGTGCAGCCGCGCCAGTAGCAGAGGATTTTTGAGTTCGGCTCCCCAGTAATCCTGGAGGCGTTCAAGAAGAAACTTCTGAGTGTAGTAATGCTTCGGAAAGGCGCTTGCCGCGCTTGCAATCCTCATGGATTTCTGAGTCCTGAAGTTAGTCTCGGCACGGAATCAGCCCTAAGCCGACCGAATCTGGGAAGCCTCTTCCCGATTCAATGTTTGGTCGAGTGGTACACGCGGGCTCGCGCCGGATTATCTATTGTCGCAGAGTTGGGAGTTTTTGTGTGTCATGGGCTTGTTAACTGAAAACTCCGTCGCTCGGGAACCGCCCCGTTCCCAGGCGCAGCCGGTGGCGGATATTTACCGCCATCTGCAGCCGCCCCGAGCAAAGTAACCTATTCTGCTTTGTACGTCCAGTGCAGTCGGCTGGGGGACGGGCTCCGCCCACCCGGTTTAGGTGGCGGAAAGCATGGCTTGTTCCGTTTACTGCGTTATCGCGATCGAACTGGGTGTATTCCCCACGCTATAAGTGATGAGAGGGTTCAGATTGCCGCTGTTGACGCCGAACGCCTGAATTCCCGCACCGTTGCCCTGGTTCCCAACAAACAAATATCTTCCGTTCGGGTCCTCGACCAGAAAACTCGGACTACTTTCAGTGGTGAACGCAAACGCGCTAGTGGAGGTGGTAAGCGCCGTGGGCAATCCAGTACTGGAATCAATCGAATACACGGCGACATTGCTGGATCCATTGTTCGCTACGTAGAGGAACTGCCCTTTAGGATCCAAAAGCAGCGAAAGTGGACCACTATAGATGTCGGCCAGCGGGGAACCATGAACATTATCTTCCAACGCTCCGGAGGGAAGAATGCTGAAGATGGAGATGGACTGTGACTGAGTATTCGCAACGTACAGATAACTCCCGCTTGGGTCGATTGCGAGCCCATTGGGGTTTTCCCCGTCGGAATTGATAAAAGGGGGGGTGAGTAATTGGAGTGCTCCTGCATTCACGCTGAAGGCGAAGATGGATCCATTACTACTTTCGGCTTGTCCGCCGGCGACGCTGACATAGAGAAAGTTGCCGTTTGGCGTGAGCTGCATATCTAGTGGCGTCAACCCTCCGACCGAGAACGGAGGATAGGGAAGCTGCGTGAGAGGATTGTTGAGCGGAGCGAGCGTGCCGTTGCTGCTATCAATGGAGAAAACCGAAATGTTGTCCGACGTGGCGTTCATCACGTACAGGTAATTGCCGGAGGGATCCATCAGCAGAAGCTTCGGCAGCACGCCCAGGGGCGCAACCGTTGTCCGGGGGGGGACCTCGGTCAAATAGCCGTTACTGGCGATATCGAAAAGGGAAATGTCATTTTCTCCCTGACCCGGATTCGCCACGTATAGGAATTTTCCAGAAGGATGGATCACAAGGGACTGAGCTCCGTCGCCCACAGTGTATGGAGTTCCCGCAAGTTCCGTGAGCGTGCCGGAGAACGGGTCCTCCCGGTAGACCGCCAGTTCACTGGTGGCCGGGATGGTCGCATAGATAAAGTGGCTCGATGTACTGCAGCCGATGGAACCGGCAATACCTGCGAAGACGAAAATCAGGACCAATGCCTTCTGAAGCATCCGTGACTCCTGCGAGAATTTGAAAGCGAAATACGATAATACCGGGCGCGGGACAATCCGTCGTTAAAACGAAACACCTATCATACGGTTTCCGGCAAGAAAAAGGGGCGTCACACCTTACGTAGTATTTCCCCCGCTCCGGGTCCCGACTTTCCGGAAACCCAGCGAAGCCCTGCTTGTCTTTGGCTTTTGCGCTCACTGCTGCGATGCGATGTTGCCGAAAACGGGTTGCACGCGGCATGTCGCGGCCGTGCAAATCAACTTTCCTTAAGGATATGTCGATTTTACCGCCCCAAGAGCGAGCCAATCAGTGGGCCGGACTCGGCGAGGCAGCGCCGGCAGAATCTTGCATCAGGGGCTTGGCTTCTCCGCCGCGCAACGCCAGCCGCAAGCGGTCGAGATACACATAGACAACGGGCGTGGTGAATAACGTAAGCGCCTGACTGACAATCAATCCGCCAACAATCGTGATGCCCAGAGGGCGGTGCAGTTCAGAGCCAGTACCTCTACCCAGCGCCAGGGGCAGACCTCCCAGCAGAGCAGCCATCGTGGTCATCATAATGGGGCGGAAGCGCAGTAGGCAGGCTTCGTAGATGGCCTCGACCGGCTTCTTCCCTTGCGTGCGCTCCACTTCAAGCGCCACATCGATCATCATGATGGCGTTCTTTTTGACCAGCCCGATCAGCAGGATGATGCCGATTGTGCCAATCACGTTGAGTTCCATGTCAAACAACCGCAAGGCCAGCAGTGCGCCCACACCGGCCGAAGGAATAGTTGAGAGAATCGTGATGGGGTGAATGTAACTCTCGTAAAGCATCCCGAGAACGATGTACACCGTAATCAGGGCCGTGAGAATCAGCACTGGCTCGCTGGAGAGCGAATCCTTGAAAGCGGCAGCCGTACCCTGGAAACTCGCCTGAATTGAAGCTGGGAAGTCGATGGAACGCTGGACTCTTTCGATGGCTTGTGTCGCCTGCCCCAGAGCGACTCCGGGAGCCAGGTTAAATGAAATCGTAACCGACGGAAACTGGCTCTGGTGATTCACGGCCAAAGCCATGTTAGAGGGCACAAAGTGCGTGAATGCCGCCAGAGGTATCGGCGCGCCACTGCTGGAGCGCAAGTAAATATTCTGCAGCGCCTCTGTAGTCTGCTGGAACTCCGGCGCCACTTCCATGACCACGTGGTATTGGTTGAGCGGACGGTACATAGTCGAGACCTGGCGCTGTCCGAAGGCGTCGTAGAGCGCGTTATCGATGTCCTGTGCCGCTACTCCTAACCGGCTGGCCGTGTCGCGATCAATCACCAACTGCGCCTGCAATCCCTTATCCTGCTGGTCGGTATTTACGTCGCGCAGCTCGGGCAGGCTGCGCATTTTCTGCAGCAACAATGGACCCCAATTGTTGAGTTCATTCAAGTCCTCGCCTTGTATCGTGTACTGGTATTGCGCCTGCCCGTAGCGCCCGCCAATCGTCAGATCCTGCTGCGTTTGCAGGAACAGCGTGGCTCCCGGAACCACCGCGAGTTTACCCCGCAATCGATTGATCACATCGTCGGCGCTAAAGTAGCAAGGGTTCCAGAGGTGGGGGGTCTCGCATTGGCCGCGCTTCTCCAGTGGCTTCAGCATCACGAAGAACCGGCCCTGGTTGGTCGCCCCGCCTCCACCCGCGAACCCGACCGCCGTGGCGACCGCCGGATCCTTCAGTATGATTTTCACGAACTGCTCCATCTTGCCGCTCATGGCCTGGAATGAGATGTCTTGTGCCGCCTGTACCGATCCCTGAAGCCGCCCCGTGTCCTGCTGCGGGAAGAAGCCCTTGGGCACGATGATGTAGAGGTACACGCTCAGGCAGGCCACGAGAATAGTCACCAGCAAGGTCACGGGCTGATGCGCCAGCACCCATTTCAGCAAGCGCCGGTACGTTGCCAGGAGGCTGTCGAAGAACCACTCGCTGGCGCGATAGAAAACGTTGTGCCGCTCGTTCGGTGGGGACGGCCGCAAAAATTTCGCGCACATCGTCGGCGTCGTCGTCAACGACACCAGGAGCGAAACTCCGATCGCAATGCTGAGCGTCACCGCGAACTCGCGAAACAGCCGCCCCACAATCCCACCCATCATCAGCAGCGGGATGAACACTGCCACGAGTGACAGGCTCATGGAGAGCACGGTGAAGCCAATTTCCGCCGCTCCTTTGAACGCTGCCTGCACCGCGTCCATCCCCTGCTCCACGTAGCGCGTAATGTTCTCCAGCACCACGATGGCATCGTCCACCACGAAACCAGTGGAGATCGCCAGCGCCATCAGCGACAGATTGTCCAGGCTGTACCCCAGCAGATACATCCCGCCGAAAGTGCCCACCAGCGAAAGCGGAACGGCAATGCTGGGGATCAGCGTCGCCCGCACCGTCCGCAGGAACACGAACACCACCAGAATCACCAGCACAATCGAAATCAGCAGCGTGGATTCGATGTCTTTCACCGAGGCACGGACCGTCAGCGTGCGGTCCGAGACAACGGCCAGTTTGATAGCCGGAGAAATCGAGGACTGGAGATAAGGCATCAGAGCGCGCACCCGATCCACCGTCTCGATGACGTTGGCACCTGGCTGCCGGAAAATAACGACAAGAACCCCGGGCTTGCCATTGGCCAGGCCGAGGTTGTGGACGTCTGCCACCGAGTCCTGCACCTCCGCCACATCTCCCAACCGCACCGGGCCGTCGTTGTGATAGGCGATTATCAAGGGCCGGTACTCATCCGCGGTAAAAAGTTGATCATTGTCGGCGAACTCTTGAGAGATCGTTCCGTTCGAGACTTGTCCCTTGGCTTGATTGGCATTGGCCAGATTGAGCGCATTGCGTACCGTGTCCAGGCCCACTCCGAGCTTGTTGAGCAGCATCGGATTGACTTCAGCCCTCACGGCCGGCGGTGCCGAACCGTACGTGAACACCTGGCCCACTCCATTCACCTGCGAGAGCTTCTGCGCCAGAATCGAGTCGGACGTGTCATACAAACGCGCCACCGGAACTGTGTCCGAGGTCAGCGCCAGAATCAGGATGGGGGCGTCCGCCGGGTTGATTTTGCGATAGGTTGGATTGCTTGGCAGATTGGCAGGGAGCTGGCTGCGAGCGGCATTGATTGCCGCTTGCACATCGCGGGCTGCGGCATCAATGTTCCGGTTCAGATCAAATTGCAGTGCGATGCCGGTCGAACCTAGTTGGCTCGACGAGGTCATCTGGTTCACGCCTGAGATGCGCCCGAACTGCCGCTCCAGCGGCGTGGCCACGGCGGAAGCCATCGTCTGCGGATCGGCGCCGGGCAGCTGTGCACCCACGCTGATTACAGGAAAATCCACCCGCGGCAGCGAAGCCACCGGCAAATAATTAAACGCGAGAATCCCGGAGAGCAGCAAGGCCGCTGCCAGCAGCGACGTGCCAACCGGACGCCGGATAAATGGAGCCGAGATACTCATGATCTAATTAGCAAAGCTAATCCGCCGGCATTTCGTGCGGAATCGGATTGCCGATCTTGTACTTCTCAAACCTGTGCGCCAGCCGGTCAAACCACAGATAAACCACCGGCGTGGTGTAGAGCGTGAGCAACTGGCTGAGCAACAACCCGCCCACGATCGTGATGCCGAGCGGCCGCCGCAACTCCGCGCCCGTCCCTGATCCGAGCGCCAGTGGTAAGCCTCCGAGCAGGGCTGCCATGGTCGTCATCATGATGGGACGAAAGCGCAGCAGACACGCCTGAAAGATGGCCTCTTCGGGAGGCTTGTGTTCTTCGCGTTCCGCCTCCAGAGCGAAGTCAATCATCATAATGGCATTCTTCTTTACGATGCCGATCAGCAGAATAATGCCGATCAGCGCCACCACGGTCAGATCGTTGTGCGTGATCTGCAGAGCCAGAATCGCGCCTACTCCGGCCGAGGGCAAGGTGGAGAGAATTGTGATGGGATGAATGTAGCTTTCATACAGGACGCCCAGCACGATGTACACCGTGATGATTGCCGCGAGAATCAGAAAGGGCTCACTGGCAAGCGAGTTCTGAAAAGCGGCGGCCGTTCCCTGAAAGGAAGCATGAATGCTGCCCGGCAGCTGAATGTCTCTCTCCACTTTCTGGATAGCCTTGGTGGCGTCGCCCAGCGAGGCTCCCGGCGCCAGGTTGAACGACAGCGTCACCACCGGGAACTGCCCCTGGTGGTTGACGGCCAGCGGTGCGTTCGTCGTTTGCATCCGGATGAAAGTTGAAAGCGGAACCGGTGCTCCACTGGTGGTTGCCGCGGCAGCATTGGCGGTCGGGGCGCCCGAGGCCGGCGTTGTGCTGCTGGGGCGAACGTACACATCGCTCATCGCCTCGGGACTCTTGGCGAAGTTGGGCAGAACTTCCAGCACCACGTGGTACTGGTTCAGCTGCGTGAAGATGATTGAAACCTGCCGCTGCCCGAACGCGTCGTATAGCGTGTTGTCGATCGCCTGGGGAAGGATTCCCAGACGCGAGGCTGTATCCCGGTCGATGGTGAGCGTGGTCCTGAGCCCGCCGTTGAGCTGGTCGGTAGCCACATCGCGCAGTGCCGGCTCCGCGCGCAGTTTTTCCACGAGCTTCGGTGTCCATTGCGCCAATTCCTGCGCGTCCGCGTCTTCAATGGAATACTGAAACTGGGTGCGGCTCACACGATCTTCTACCGTCAAGTCCTGCACCGGCTGCATGTAGAGCGTGATCCCGTCCACCTTAGCCAACTCCGGCTGCAGCCGCCGGATGATCCCAGAGGCGTCAGCGTCGCGCTCGTCGCGTGGCTTCAAGTTGATCTGAATGCGGCCGCTGTTCGGAGTGGTATTCGTGCCGTCCACCCCAATGAAAGAGGACAAGCTCTCCACATCCTTGTCTTTGAGAATCACCTTCGCCAGTGCCTGCTGCCGCAGCGACATCGCGTCGAACGAAATGTTATCCGGCGCTTCCGAAATTCCCAGAATCACCCCCGTGTCCTGCACCGGAAAGAATCCCTTGGGCACAACCACGTATAGAACGAGTGTCAGAACCAGGGTCCCGAAGGTTACAAACAGGGTCGCTGTTTGGTGCTTCAGCACCCATTTCACAGTGCGGCCGTAAAACGCAATCACACGGTTGTAATAGTCTTCCGTGACCTCGTAGAACCGGCCCTTTTCGCCTTCCTTGCGATGTTTGAGCAGCTTGGCGCACATCATCGGAGTCAAGCTCAGGGAAACTCCCGCCGAGACCAGGATGGTGACTGCGAGCGTGACTGCGAACTCGCGGAACAGTCGCCCCACAATGTCGCCCATGAACAGCAGTGGAATGAGCACGGCAATGAGAGAAACGGTGAGCGAGACGATGGTGAACCCGATCTGTCCCGACCCTTTCAACGCCGCATCCAGCGGCGAATCTCCGGCTTCGAGATAGCGGTCAATGTTCTCGATCATGACGATGGCGTCATCGACCACGAAGCCGGTGGAGATGGTCAACGCCATGAGCGTCAGATTATTAAGGCTGTACCCGAGGAGGTACATCACGCCGAACGTTCCCACGATCGACAGCGGGACTGCGACGCTGGGAATGAAAGTGGCCCGCAGGTTTCGCAGGAAGAAGAAAATAACGATGACTACAAGCACGATGGTCAGCGCCAACTCGAACTCGACATCTTTTACAGATGCGCGGATGGTGGTGGTCCGGTCGGTGAGAATCTGCACCTTCACCGCCGATGGCAGCGACGCCTGCAACTGTGGCAGCAGCTTCTTGATCCGGTCGACTACGCTGATGATGTTTGCTCCGGGCTGACGCTGGATGTTGACGATGACTGCCGGAGTCTCATTCATCCACGCAGCGAGCCGCGTGTTTTCCGTACCATCGATTACGTTGGCCACATCGCTGAGCCGTACCGGCGCACCATTGTGGTAGGTAACGACGATCGGCTTGTATTGGTCGCTGGTGAAGAGTTGATCGTTGGCGCCAATGGTGTACGACTGGCGCGAACCGTCGATCACGCCCTTGGCCTGGTCCACATTCGCCTGGGCCAATGCAGTGCGGACATCCTCAAGGCTCAGCCCGTAGGAAGCGAGCGCAGTCGGGTTCACTTGAACTCGGACCGCGGGCTTCTGTCCGCCGCTGATGGAAACCAGACCCACGCCCGGCAACTGCGAAATCTTCTGCGCCAGAGCGGTATCGGCGAGATCCTCCACCTTTGACAGGGCTAGCGAGTCCGATGTCATCGCCAGTGTGAGAATCGGCGAATCCGCCGGGTTTACTTTGTTGTAAATCGGAGGATTCGGCAAGTCTGCCGGCAGAAACGTCGCCGCCGCGTTGACCGCGGCCTGAACCTGCTGCTCTTCCACATCAATGTTCTGATCGAGCGCGAATTGCAGCGTGATCACCGAACTGCCAAACGAACTGGTCGAGGTCATCTGGCTCAGTCCGGGAACCTGTCCGAACTGCCGCTCCAGCGGTGACGTCACCGACGACGCCATCACGTCGGGATCCGCGCCCGGATAAAACGTCACGACTTGAATGGTCGGGTAATCCACTTCCGGCAGCGCCGAGACGGGCAGCTGTAGAAACGCAACCCAGCCCACCAGCAGCACTCCCACCATCAAAAGCGTGGTCGCCACTGGCCGCAGAATGAATAATCGTGAAGGACTCATGAAGCGGGAGTTCCTGAGAGTGGGTTACCCTTGCCGTTTTGCCCGCTCGAGTTGCTGGAACCGCTGTTTCGAGGTTCTATCGGGCTGCCGGTTTGTAGCTTGTCCTGGCCGTCGGTTACCACTGTGTC
>Ga0307478_10002781_pt1 | contig 13465 bp, 18 predicted proteins | sample atmos_gasesECM4C_2_FD_203713 | JGI IMG/M metagenome (GOLD analysis project Ga0307478, IMG submission 203713) | Hardwood forest soil microbial communities from Morgan-Monroe State Forest, Indiana, United States - atmos_gasesECM4C_05 | ecosystem: Environmental > Terrestrial > Soil > Temperate...
GAGTAGCACACTAAATGAGGCAAAGGTTGAAGCGAAAGTTACGCAGGTAACTACCGTTCTATGATCACATCAAGCGACGCAGCTATCGTACTCATAGATGATCTACAGAGAGTGTCTGTCCGTCCACGCAGCGCTCTACGCGAGTTTCGGAAGGTCAGTGGGTTCGTTTCCGGTTTGCTCGTGATTCGGACCTAACTGCTCTTCAGCTACCTGAGCTGAACTGCCTCTCCGCCGGCGTGTTGGCGATCCGTGTGTTGCGGAGCCGGTTATGGAACCGGAACAGGTGGCTCCGGCCGAAGCTGCTCAGACGATCGCCAACTTTGCAATCGCATCGGCAGGAATGCCCGCACAGTCGACCAGAGGGAATTCGGCAGTCTGTTCGTTGAAGGCTAACGCGAGATCGGTTCCCCCAAGCATGATCGCCTCCGCACCTTGGTCCTCGACCAAACGGTGGCACACTGCATTGAAGATCGAACGCTGATCCTCCGTCACAAAGCCCGACGCGGCCATCGAAATGTATGCTTGATGCACATCGTCCAAGTCCGGTTCCCTTGGCGGAACGATCTCCGCACTAGTGATGCGCCCATAAAAGCGCGTCTCCATCACTGTGCGAGTTCCAATAATTCCGATTCGTTTGAGGCCGCGAGTTTCGACGGCCCGGCTCACTTCAGCAATCAGATCAACGGCGGGAAGCGGGGATACGGCCTTGAAGTCGTCGATACAGAAATGTCCGGCAATCGATGTGACGCCGACACATGCGGCCGCTGCCGAAACCAGGCGGTTTGTGAGTCGGGTATATATATGGCGGTCTGTGCGGCGGCGTCATTCTTGGTCAGATTGCTCAGGAGCGTTGGCGTGTCGGCATGCACAATGGTCAGCTCCAGCGTCGCGTTCTTCCTGGCGAACGTCGAAATCAAGCGCCGGTAGTAAAAATCCGTTGCACCAGGGCCGATCCCTCCAATAAGGCCGATATGCATTTTCGCCAACCCTCCATGACCGATCATATAGAGTTGAGCGCTGCTCGATGAATTTAGAAGTGGACGGCCCGACAGCTTCTGAGTGGTCGGCAATTTCGAAGTAACAAAGGAGAAGCGGCCTCGCACTTACTTCATGTACTCGCGATTCCGAGGTCATTTGGTGTAGCAGCAGGAGAGCTATCCCGTTCCGCCATCGCGAAGATATTCTCAGCCTCATTACCGAGACGTACGGTGTTGTAGACAGCGTTTCGGAACTTACGCAACGCTTTCGATTCTATCTGAGATTAAAGATCTTCATCCTACACTCAGCGGGCAAGCCAAAAATCTTTCAACTATCTCTGCTCGCCGCAGTTGCCGACGGTGATGCCGAGATGGGCCTGCTGATACGAGGGCAGGGAATCGCGAATCGATGCGACCGTGTGCACCAGTTCTTCCCATCCGATCTCTTCGCGCAAGTCGGGGCTTTATCCAGAGCGAAGTTACGCACCGGGCCGCTGGACGCGACCGGAACGAGCATCGCAATGATGTAGGCACCACAGCGAAGAGCCCCGTGAAGAAGACGATCTCTACCGTGATGCGCTGCTACGTTCTGCGTCGAGCAGCCAGCGCTCAGCGGTGACCGCGCCCATCGCGAGCAGCGGAGGATAGACCTCGGCAACATAGTAGAACCGGCCTTTTCCCGCCAAGAAGAGAAAAACAGGAACCATATACATCCAGGCCAGCATGCGGTAGCGATGATCGGCGAAGAACGCAATGAGTCCGAGGATCCAGACGGGCGCGGCGAACAGGTTGACGTTCCCGAGGAACTGGCCTTTCAGGAAGTCCTCGGCGCGGCCTTGCCGACGTCGCGCGTGTGAATGTGCTGCAGGAAGTGGTAGGAGATGAAGTCGTGCCGCGCAAGCCAGATCAGGTTGGGAGAAAAGAGGAGCAACGTAATGCCCACGCCGCCCCAGAACCACGGCGACGTGAAGTACCTGCGCGTACGAGTGAGGACAAGCCCGGTGAGCAATCCTGCAATGAAAAATACAATCGCATACTTGGTAAGCAGGCCAAATCCGAGTGCGACGCCGATAGCAAGCCACCATCGCGGATTCTCGGTCTTCAGTAGGAGGATCGTGAACCACGCGACCAGAACCCACCAGAATATGCCAAACGAAGTGTATTGAAATTCTGTGGCTTCGAAGATAGGGAGCGGCGACAGACCGACGGCGAGGGCGGTGGTGACTTGCGCGAGGCGATTACCGCCGAGGTCGCGCGCCATGAGGCCGGAGACGATGACGACAGCGGCTTGCGCGAGCACTGAAGCGAGGCGGAGGCCGATGAGCGACAGGCCGAAGAGGTGCATGCTGACGCTCTCAACGAAGGGCGTGAACGGAGGATATGCTACGAATCCCCAGTCGAGATGGCGTGCATCGCTGAGAAACTGGAGTTCATCGCGGTGAAAGCCGTGGCGGCCGTTGGTGAGGATGTGCAAAAGCGCAAGGGCAGCGACGATGGCGGCGAGGATCAACCGGTCACCAATGCCGGTTGCCATGGAAGGCGCAGCTTTCTGTTCGGCGGCGAGAGGAAGCATGCGGGCGGCGTCTCCGTGAGAGAAGGTTACGTCGCAGCGAGGATATCAGTTCCGCGGAATTAGTGAACGTCGTTTGCGGTTATCCACCATCCCCGGAGCAATTCTGAGTTGCCCATGATCCTAGAACAAGGACCTTTGGATCAGAAGACCTGCCGCTTAGACCATTCGGTGACAACTTGTCAATGTAAATGGAGTTGGTTCGAGTGTGACGCTGACTCCGGAAGTTGCTTCGATGGCGCGAGCGCGATTAAGACGGCGCCGATGATCACAAGAACAGCCACCCCGATCAGTTCTCCACGTTCGACCATGTTTCGACACGCCTGGGTACCCATGAGCGCGGCATGAGCGAAACTCGACCATGCTGTGAAGGCAATCACGCTACGACTTGCCGACGGATCTCGGATGGCTAAAAGTAGAAAGATACCCCAGTGTGACGTATAAGTTGAACTGCATAGAAAGCGCAGGGTTTTGTCGGATAAACACCACCATGGGGTAGCCCAAAGCGATAAAGAGCAATCCCACCACCGCCAGCGCAATCTTCAAGGCCAATTCACGATTCATGGACATCCTCCGAATCCCGGCTGGATCATCGTCCAGCAATGACCGCAATCGTCCGCCCCCGCAAGCAAGACGCAGCTATCAGCATTATTTGAGATGCGGTGTTAGCAGGCCCTAGGACTTGGTAGGCGGCGGAAAGTTCTTGAGAAGCTTAGCCACAGCTTTATCAAGATTCTTCTGTCTCTTCTCCGGGTCCTTTGGAGGATTCAACGTCTTGGTGGCTGATCCCCGCCAGAGCAACTGCTTCGCGGCTGGATCATAGACATCGAAACCAAGTGTTCCTACATTCAGCGTTGAACTTGTTGCCGTGGCCATGCCGCCACCCATACGCCAGCCGACGCCGCCCATGCCATATGCATTCCACTGCTGCTCTTTGGAGATGGAGACTTGATAGGCTACGTCGAGATCGGCGTTGTCACTGTCCGTTTTGGTAAATCCCTTCGCTGCGAGTTGCGAATCGATCGACTGTTTGATCTGCTCGTCAACAATCTGATTGGGATATTCAGCTCCGTCGATCCTGACCCATTTATATGTCTTGTACTTGGTGAAGTTAGCGCCCGGTGCGACGTTGTACGTAACGTCCTGCGCCTGGACCGAACCAAACGCGAAGAGAATGACCCCCACCACTGTCAGGAGTTGAAGCATGCGGATTCTTGCCCTTAAGTTCATAGTTCCTCCATCAGAAAAATTCGACCGATCTCTGCAGGGTTGTCGAAGAACGTCGTAATTCTACTGCCGCGAACCGACCCAGGCACGAATAATCAGGCTGCTGACGCTTTTCTGTATCCCGGGCTAAATTCCGGCGGATGCAGATAGTGATGGATTCGTCACATCAAATCGGATACTTATGGTCGCTCGGTTTACAATCGGACCCCATGAAACTCTTTCGCCAGCTATCGTATGCGTCGTTTGTTATCGGAACGATCGCCCTGAGTATCCCGACCATTTCAGCGCAAGCTGCGACGCCAGACGAGCAGGCGGTCCTCGCTCCGGTGAACGCCATGTTCGATGGCATGGCGAAACGCGACGCTGCATTGATTAAGGAACCGTTATTACGGGCGGCACCATGGTGCTCATGCGAGACGGCAAACCACTCAGATGACCTTTGAAGCGTTTGCCGATCGGGTCGGAAAGCCGGGAACATCGCAAATCGCGGAGCGCATTCACGATCCGCTCGTGCGAATCGACAACAACCTGGCCGTGGTGTGGGCTCCGTTCGAGTTTCTCGTGAACGGCAAAGTCGACCACTGTGGAACCGACTTGTTCAATCTCATTCGCCTGGACGACAAATGGCTGATCGCCAGCGTCGCCGATACAGGGCGAAAGGATTGTGCGGGAAAATAGCTAACCGCAGTAGCAACATTTACTGCCCCGGCTTGAATCCCTGGCCAATCTATAACAAGCCATCCACTGAATCTCTCTTGCGATCGTTGTGTGAGATCGCCCGCAACTCGCGGACATTTGCGACAATCACTTCGTGGCCCAGATCGCGTATCAGGTTAGAGGTGGTTCTGTGCTTCCGGATTTAACCCCTGAGATGCTATCAAGAATATTGGAAACGGCATCGATGAGGACTTCGATAAGGAGTCGACGCGGCGACTTCAAGACATAAAAAAGCCCTCTCAGTGGAGAAGGCTTTGGGTGTGTAAAGGAGGATCTTCAGCGACCAAAGAATACCGCTGGCGAAACATGAAATCGTTCACTTAGTTTTTCAATATGGTCACGGTTCATCTGACCAACTGCAATTCAGCCGTGTGTTTGGGTGCGCGACCAATACGCAACCATAAACTTGCTTCAATAACTTTAGACGGTTGGACTCTTTCGGTCAGAGTGCAGGGAATGCACCTGCGTACAAGAAAGGCAGATATCCCTGACGAATCGTACATCTGAAAATTGCGAACGTTGCAGACGTTTAGCCCCGGCAGGGCTCGTGGGATGGGATGACCTAATTCATCAATATGCGGTGAAGGAAGCCGGCATGCAGCATTGATCGGTCGTATCCGCTCCCAAGAAATATATGCTCAGGTGCTTTCTGCGTTCCAGGCCGCGCCCAGAAAGACGATCATCGCAGAGAGTTCCATCCACACCATCAAACCGATCACGGCGGCCAGCCCACCGTAGACAGAACCATACTGCATTTTCTGAACGTAAATTCCGAAGAGTAGATTGACGCCCCACCATAGAATTGCAGCGGCAGCTGCTCCAGGCAGAACGGACCTCCAAGTCGTTTCCCCCGGTCGCGCGACGCGATAAATCAAGGCCAGGACGAGCATTGTCAAGATCCCTCCCAAGATGGGAAGCATCACGGTCCAGAAGTCGAGAACCAAAGGAGGGGGGCCGAAATCTCGAGTTATCCATTGGCGCAACGGCTGGCCAAAGACACTCAGCCCGACGGCCAGGAGCCATGCCACAATGGACACACAAAACAAAAGCAAGCCACGAAGCTGCCGACCGAGAAAAGAATGTCTCTCGCGATCACCATAAATAAGGTGGATGCCTTCCATGATGAGTTTCATCACCTGCGAGCCGACGAGCAGCGTCCCGACCCAGCCGAAAAGCACCCATGCCCCGGGATCCACTTCCCGACGCAACAGGAAATCAGAAATGAGCTGCCAACTTCCCGGGGGCAGGATCGCCGAAAGTCGCACAGTAAGCTCGCCACCGCTCCTCCCTCTTAGAGAATTGCTCATCAGGCCGAGCACAACCAGCAGACTCGAAAAGAAAGCGAGGAACATATTGAAGGCTACGGCCTGCGACACCATGCCGCACTGTGGAATGACTCTCGCCAGTGTTCGGAATAGTTTCTTCGCAAGAGAGCTTAGCACCATTTGCGCGGAATTATATCGGGTTCGGTGAGCAGTCCCGATATCTTGTCTTTGCGCAAAGGTGACTTTCGGGATTGCGCGGCTGAAGGCCATTCTCTAATGTGCGGCTGTAGACCGCGCAGAGGCTGGTTCCAAATGGTCGCCGAAGCGGAGATCGCGCTCGATCCCGAGCCGCGCCTGCCGCGCATCTTTATCGGTGGCGTAGGGATACGCTGCAACGAGCGGAGGCGGCAGCGCGCCGTAACTGTGCTCAAGCTCGCTGTCGAACGTGGCTGCCGTGACGTGGGTGACATCCACCAACGTACGCGCCTCCTCGGCGTTCGAACCGATCAGCAGCGGGACATCATTCTGCTGCCCTGAAGCGAATGCTTCATAGGGCGAAACGGGGAGCAAGTAGGGTTCGATCACCGGGTGGACGATGCCGCCGGCGTTACCGCTGAGCTGGTTCGCAGGCAGTCGGCGCATTTGTTGGAGCGAGGTCGCGCCAAGCGAGACAGCGTACTTCTCCCCGTCGCGTTCTGCGTTCGCCAGCAGGTACCTTGGCGCAAGTTGGAGCGGCTCAAACAGACCGCCACGTATGGGGGTTCATGCTTGCGGCTTTTTGACTGCCAATGTGCCGGAACTTGTCACGTTCGGGTTTGTGTCGCGACGTCCGTTTCCGGAGTAACCTGTGGCATCCGGCTGGCTCACTGGCCCAAACGGAAAGACGATTTTCTTGCGCCGTGCAGAAAAATAATTCTCTACGTCAGCTTTTTTAATAAGGCTCATAGTGGCTCCAGTCGTCCTGTTGCTTACTTGAAAGGTGCTCGTCTGGAGCGAAGCATGGATAGCTGGAGGCGAGGAAGAATATTCGGACTATATCTTAAGCATACGCGGTAAACAGTTGCCGCGCCGACAATTGGAAATCCAATTATGTGTGTTCATGTCTCGTTTCAAATGTCATTGAAACAGGTGGTGTCGAAAGTTCGTCACTGCTACCCAGGAAGGGACTCTCCTGAATGTAACGATAAAAGATGCCAACTCTCGCAAGGTAGAACCACAGGTGCTTAGTCACTACAACTTGCCCGATTTCAGCGGCATTGAAGCGCTTGTTCACTTTACGAAGAGCCAGCTGTGTTGCTCTACGGATTGCATCCTGAGCGCGGTTTGCATATCCGCTTCTCCAATACATTTTCGTAAGCACATTAGAGTTCCACCCACGGCCACGGATGGTTTTATCCAGCCACGGTGCATCACCCGATTGCAGGACGACCCATCCCTCGCAAATGGTTTCGCCGGCCAAAGCGATGCCTTCGGGTAGCATGATATGTTCGCGGAGAAAGATTGTGTGCTGCTCAAGGTCTCGCATCCGAATAACTTTCTCCTTAAGGACTTAAAGGGTTACCGATATCATTTATCGGTGCCCTGCAGGTAGTATCCGGCGATAAAATGCCAAAAGCTGTGCTGTTTTGCTCAGAAATGTCATTATAGTCAGCCAGCACGGGGTGGTACTTCCGCGATGAGGTCCTGCGTATACTACGCTAGTCTCTCCCTCTTCTCGCACGCGTTTTCTGAGCGAGGGGTCGACGCGATGCCGTTTCGTTCTGGTCGCAAGTCAGAACTGAGCGAGGAAACTCCCCCAGTCGAAAGTCCAGCGCTTGCCGCGTCAGCACCAATCCATCCCCGAAACGCGTATCCTCATGAGTATCAGTAAGTGAAAATCAGGCACCCGCATGGGCACCACAAGAGAGGGCCGGCTCCACACCACCGAAGCCTCACCTTGGATGCGACCCTTTGTGCCGCCTCGCTTCCTGCGCAGCGGCCATCTGCAGACCATCATTGGCAACGTCCTGCCGCGCACGTATTCTCTGCCGGAACCGGAAAGTCAACTCATCGAGGTGGAACCCCCCACCCGCCGCCGAGCCAGTTTCGTTCTGTGTCACTGCCATTGGCAGCCCACCGCGGTCCGCAGCCAACGGCTGACAATGATCATCGTTCACGGACTCGAAGGGTCCTCTTCTTCGCGGTACGTTTTGGGGAACTCGGCGCGTGCTCTGGCTGCTGGTTGCAACGTTGTCCGCATGAATATGCGCAGCTGCGGTGACGGCGAAGAATTCTCTCCCTCCATCTATCACGCGGGACGCTCCGAAGACGTCGCTATTGTGATGGCCGAACTGGCCCGCACATACCTCATCCGCAGCTTCGCGCTGGTTGGCTATTCCATGGGCGGTAACCTGGTTCTCAAGCTGGCCGGCGAACGAGGCGTTGCCGCGCCGCCCTATCTCAAGGCCGTCGTCGGCGTCTCGCCCCTCATGGATCTGGCTGCCTCCTCGGCCGCACTGCACGAACCTCAGAATCGCCTTTACGAGAGCAGGTTTCTCCGTGAAGAGCTCAAGCGATTTCGTCGCAAGATCGAACTCTACCCGGGTTTGTACACTGGCAAGGACCTAGACAAGATTCGAACCGTGAGGCAATTTGACGAGCAGGTCGTCGCGCGATACAGCGGCTTCACCGGCGCGGACGACTACTACTCCAGCGTTGCCAGTTCCAACTGGGCCCAGGACATTGCCGTGCCCACGCTGATCCTGCATGCTCTCGACGATCCCTTCATCCGCATGACTCCTGACACCCGTGCCAAACTGGTCGCCAACACCCGCGTCATGCTGGTCGAGACCCGGCACGGCGGCCATTGCGCCTTTCTCTCGCTCGAGCCCGGCGACGCAGGCTATTGGGCGGAGAGAACGCTGCTGGACTTTCTACTTGCCACCGTAGAGGGTTGACCGCTGAGCTCGATGAGGCAATCGAGGTCCGTACGGATCTACCGCGCATCGCGGCCCCCGGGGTGATCGAGTTCCGGAACAGTGGGCAACACCGCCGGCTTGCACCATGCGCCGTCTTAGAGACTGCGGGAAGTAGCTGCGGAGTCACCTAGTTTCACGCCCCGTTCTGTTTTCCCGTCCATCTTTTGGAAACTCGGAACGCGGTAAGGCCATTAATTGTCCAGACGAAGTAGAAATATACATATATGCATGTATGTGTATATAGAGATAGTCCTGTCATCCAAAAGATGAGTTGCAGTGGCTACCGCACCCTGCGAGTAAATTCGAGCGCCTCACCGCCTCTAACCGGGTTTTATTACTATGCCTCGGTCTGCGTCCTCCTCGTCTATTGGGTCCACTATTGGTTCAAAAATCGTGATTGTTATCGTGTAACATCTCGTTGAAGGTTGCGCATCCCCTCTAAAACATCTCCAATTTCAAAATACAGGCTGTTCAATCTACTCGCAGAGGTCTATGCTCCGACACACAGGAGATCAGCATGTCCAAGAAAGAGCCCAAAAGCGCTAAGAATATGAGTGCCCAGGAGTCGGTTGAGAATCTCTTTCACCCTAAGCCTTCGGGGAACGCCAAAAAGCAAGTCGAAGGAGCGAAGAAACCTAGGAAGAAAGGCTCTTAACCCACACCCTGAAGACGAACTCTGCTGCTCAGTGTTGCTCGTACGCTGAGCGACGCACACTGATTCGTCCAGATATCAGTGTGTTCATTCGATCGGGCAGCGGCTAATGATATAGCCGGCTTGATATCTGAGAAACGTCGAAACGGCTATCGTTGTATACGTTGCGCACGGCGATGGTTTACATTCGAGCCTCCTTAGCATACGGGGTAAACAGTCACCGTGCCGTCAGCACTCCGACTACGCCAGCTCATCGAGAGCAACGCTGATCAAAGTGCCAAACTATAGCACTATGGGACCTGCTGACTTACGTGCTTCAATGGACAAACCTATGGCACTCAGGTAGAGTTATAAGTGAGACGGTTACTTCACCTCCTCCTCTTTCAGGTTCCCTGAACTAAGTCAGCCCATCTGAAGTTCCCCCTTCTTAGCTAACAACGGCCTCTTAAGGAGAACCTATGTTTGCACGCAACGCCTCTATTCATCTGAAATACAACATGCTTTCTGAGTATGGCCATGTATTTGAAAGCCAAATCCTCCCATTACTCCGCAAGCAAACGGGCTTCAGGGACGAAATCACATTCGCCATGCCCGGCGGACTGGATGTGACGGCAATCAGTCTGTGGGACAACAAAGCGGATGCCGAAGCCTACAATACCAATACATATCCCGAAGTGTTGAAGACATTCGCAAGAGTTATCGATGGAACTCCCAAGGTACAGGCGTATGAGGTTGTTAACTCGACCTTCCATAAGGTCACCGTTCCTGTGCACGTATAAGAACCATAGGCATATTTTATGGGGGCGGTCAGCTCCACCTTCCCGAGTCTCGCCAATGGCAGAGTTGACCACACCGTCAGTCTTCTCCAGCGTCTTCACCAGCCTGTCCTAGGCTATGCCACAGATTTTCTTTTGCCAAGCGTCTGTCCCTGGACGAGTTCATCGAAGAGCGAGCGGTATTGGATCATCGCAGTTCGCAGGTCTTCCGTGCTTGCCTTGTCTCCCGCAAGCCGCATCGTGACCCCATGCGCAGAACGGTAGAATTCCACCAGGCGGGGATGGTCAACGGAAAGATCCGCAGCGCGCTGATCGAAATCGGCTACAGGATAGCCACGTGCCTGCATGAGCGAAGAGATCAGCTCATCGGCTTCTGTAACCGAACCCTTCGGATGATCGACGAAGCGGGATTGCACCGAGTGCCACTCTGCTAGAAAGCGTTCCCGTTCCGTGGCGCCAAGCTCGCGGATCTTCAGAGTTTCCACTCGGGTCTCACGATCCACCAGCTTCGCTTCGGCCTTGTGTTGGGACCCGTGTTCAAGCATAGCCAGGTCGTACTCTGGTCCAAAACGCTTGCGTAGTCCCGCGGTAGTCTTTCTGCGTTCTCGCACGTACAGTGTCATACCAACAACGATGATCAGAGCGATCACAATAACGCTAACTATCACTCTGGAATCCAACAGGTTAAGATGCATCGCGTCCTCCCTATGCATTGAATGTCCGCGACCGCGAGGGTCTGATTTGGGAAACTTCCTCGCACGGGGCAGCGCATCATGCGTAATTAGTATCGAACCGACGGGCTTCCGAAAGCTGATCAGAATTGCTCATCGAGGCCGCACAAGGGAGGAAGTTGGATAATGTGGGTGCACCAGTAGAACACTTATTACGATGAGAACTTCGAGCAGTTGAATTAAAGGCAATGACCTCGACCTTTCTCTTTTGTACGTTAACGCGTCGCATCCGCCCCGAAGGGCAGCCCTCGCTCCCTGGTTTGAGAGCTTTTCGGATCGATCGTGACCGCTAGAAGGCCGGAAAAGTTATAGGGACAGAGTGCCAATCGGCTGTATCTAGTCGCTTCGATGCGGATAGTTGGCCGCCGCGACAGCCTAAGAACGGGAGCTACGAATTAGTATCATTGCTCTCTCGACCCACTCAGGAGATTAAAGAATGACAGTTGTAGAACCTAGCGTCTGAGCAAGATAACTCCAACATGAAGAATTGTGGATTCTGGCCTGGGACGGCGGGGATCAAATCGCGGAAGCTTTAGCCTGCCTCACAGCGTTCAGCGGTGAGGGGAAGGCATGAACCCGCCTGAGCAATAATGCTCGGGTGACCAACTGATATTCAGCCGTGTATTTGACTCGGTGTCACGCTCTTCGATCGGCCAGTGGCTTCGGACTAAGTGTCGCGAGCATCTTCGGCCGTCTTCACGACTTTGTACGCTGAGCTGAATTGACCATACGCATCCTGCGATGGGTAGACTATAATTTGCTTACTCGATGAGCGTTCCCCCACATACACTCTGCGAGTGGGAGATTCCCATGGCGATCAAACGCCCTGTTGTCATGGAAAAGAAAGGGCGGAAGACTTCAGGTAACCGGCTGGCACCTTTGGGGCCGGCAATAGCTCATGAAGTAATGTCCAGTCCGGTAGCAAATGGCGCGCCACCTGAACGGACCGCCGCATTCGATCCTCGCCTCTTCCTGACAAAGCTCACAACTGGAAAGACCCGTCGGGAGTACCAAGGCGATGAATCCGTATTTTCGCAAGGGGACGCGGCGGATGCGGTGTTCTACATTCAGAGCGGCAAGGTAAAGCTCACGGTTGTATCGAAGAGTGGCAAAGAAGCCGTCGTTGCCATCCTCCCGGAAGCTAGCTTCTTTGGCGAGGGCTGTCTGGCGGGCCAACTAGTTCGCATGTCCACAGTTAGTACAGTCCAGCGGAGCACCATTATTCGGGTGGCGAAGCCCGTAATGTTAAACCTGCTCCATCAGGAGCCGGAATTTGCCGAACGCTTTCTCGCCTATCTACTTTCACGGAACATTCGCATGGAAGCGGATCTGGTGGATCACCTCTTCAACTCTAGCGAAAAACGCCTCGCCCGGCTTCTCCTGCTGCTGGCAAATTTTGGCCAGGAATCCAAGCCGATACCCGTCGTTGCGAAAATCAGCCAGGAGACCCTCGCCGAGATGATCGGTACCACGCGTTCGCGGGTCAGCTTTTTCATGAATCGGTTCAGAGAACTGGGCTTCATCGATTACAACAGCGGTGGCATGCATGTTCATAGTTCGCTTGTCAGTGTAGTTCTCCACGATTAATACGTAGAGGTTGGTCTTTGTTGTGGCGATGAGCAGGGCACAAGGACAACGCTCATACCCGCTTCTCCCACGGTCCGGGACTCGAGTCTTTACGGAAGTCAGGGAGATGAGTGCAATGTCGCAATTGCCCACTAGGATGCGTCTGCAGAGTAGAACTACACTACGGATGATCTCCTAAGCGTTGTACGCGGCTCATGTCTGTCGTTCGAGTTAGTTCCAGCGTCGTCAAGTTGCCAACCGGATCCGCACCTGTAATCTGGTAGTTGTTGTACTGAATCGTCAAATCGGCGCGTCCGCCGAGCCGGATCGCGGTGACGCTATGGTTGCGTGACGGAAGCCAGAAATCATTCACCTTCATGTATACCTGTTCGACTTCGTTACTCTTGGTCCAGAAGGAAGGATTCTTTGCTGGCTCAGCCTCTAACCGGACTACGGCAAAGTCTTCTGCGTCCACCCAGATTCGGCCGCGGTAAAGGAACTTATCCTTCGTTTTGGGCTCTACGATAAGCACGTACATTGAACCGAAGGGCGTGCTCTCGAGTCCGACCAGTGTGAAATCATAATTATCGCCGTTCAGCGCGGTGCGCCTTTGAACCTCCGCAGCCGATGCCTCCTTCTCCGCCTCCAAAAGCTTTTTAAATACCTTCTCGATGATCATCCTGGATCCGGTCGCAGACTGAATCGTGAATTCTTTCGTTCCGGGTGATTGGTACTTTAGGTCCACGACCATCTCCGCGCAACGGGTACCTGGAAAACCACGGTATTCCACTTGGTAAATCCGGGTGCCGTGGTAAGCATGCAACGCCTGGGCCCGCTGGATATTCATCTGGACCAGGTTTGCTACAACTTGCTCTCTGCTGAGCGGGGCATTTGCAATCGGGACTGACATGCCAGGTTGTTGTGCGCTTGCAGGCCGCCGTAGTCCTATGCAGAACAGGAGCAGCAGGATCAACAAAACAGTCCGGCCCGGCAACCGTGCGTTTATTAAGAAACTCACTCGAATATC
>Ga0307478_10002783_pt1 | contig 13464 bp, 12 predicted proteins | sample atmos_gasesECM4C_2_FD_203713 | JGI IMG/M metagenome (GOLD analysis project Ga0307478, IMG submission 203713) | Hardwood forest soil microbial communities from Morgan-Monroe State Forest, Indiana, United States - atmos_gasesECM4C_05 | ecosystem: Environmental > Terrestrial > Soil > Temperate...
TCATAGGCAAGGTGACACAACAAACCCCTGCACAAGAAGCGCCTGTCATTCTGGAAATGATGTCCGAGTAATTGCATATCCGAAATCATTGACCCGTTCGATCATTACCGACGAACGTCGTTGCGTTCAGGAATGGAGTAGTTCCTGGTTGAGTTTGCCCAACCCAGCCGGGTCACATTAGACACGTATATACAGGCAGTCACAGCACAGAAGCGACGAGCCCAAAGCAGTGTCATTCGTCTTCTAGAGACCTACACAACAGCTTCTGGTTGAGACCGTTCCGCCGGGGATGTATTCCTACTTTGTGCCCGCTCGAAACGACGCGATCAGTGCGGCAACACTCCTTCTTCAGCGAACTGCATTCGCCTTGACGACACGACTTGTGCCTTTTTTGTGCCCATATTTAAGGAGGATGAAAACCGTAAGCTCCTGAAAAGGCTTGGCGTCCCCGACGGGATTTGAACCCGTGTTACCGCCGTGAAAGGGCGATGTCCTAGGCCAGGCTAGACGACGGGGACGGTGATGAGGTGGATGCACGGAGCAACACTTGATCCTAGCAACCCTTCAATGGCCTGTCAAAAGGACGGAACAACCACGCGCGAAGGGTCGATTGCGTCCTTTATTGAAGCATTGTTTCTTGAGGCACCGTTCGGAGACCAGCATTGTTTGCGGGTATCGTTTACGGCAGTTCTTTTAAAGACAGGTCCTCCCATAATCGCTTCCTTCCAATCGTTAGTGGAATGAACGACGGCCAGCCTTGACATCCTGCTGCGAGCCAGGTGGGTGGGAAGTCTATTTGACTGGATCCCGATTTTCAACTATCGCAAGACAATTTAGAATTATGCGACCGTACTGTGAGCGAGGCTCAAAACGATTCGAGGCGATTGTGTCCGATCCACTTTATCTTAGCCTTTGGTTTCCAGATTTCTCCGGCCCGGAGATGCTGCCGCATGCCTTTGCGGTATTGCAGCAATTCCCTTTCTCGGCGCAGCGGCCGGGCATCAGCTACTTTGCGCTGCAACCAGTCTCATGGAACGAGGCTACGGTGCTCGAGCGCCGGTTTCCTGGAGGCATCGATCCGGGACAGGCGACTCTGATCGCGGCCGAATCGGTTCATGACGACTACGCCTACGTCTTCGAAGCCTACTGGGATCTTTGGACCGCGGACGCGTCGAATGCGAACTGGGTGCTGGAACCAGCGCTTGTGAAATTCATCGTTCAGGGAGAGGACTTCGACGAGGGAGCTTATCGGCAGACGGGGCACATCGAAATGGATTTCGGATTAGATTCATACTTTCTACAGCCCGAAACTTCGTTGAGCGAGCAGACTCGCGCCAAGATTCGTGAGAACGTGGCGAAGCTGGTGGAGTTCTCGACAAGCGTGGAGAAGAATAGTGGAGCGAGCGCGCGGCTGCTCTGGTCAGAGTCGGAAGAGAGCCTGGCGCAGAAACTGATCGCTCGTCTGCAAAAGGTGCAGTGAACCACATAGGGCAGAGGATCACAGGGTTGGCTCATTAACGGGTATGGAGATTCACCCCGTAATCCTCAACTGCCCGCGGTCGAACGTCTTATTTTGTTCTTCCGCCCTCGACTTTCAACGCGTCCGTTGCCCCGGCCTGCGCCGCAGCCAACCGCGCCGTCAGCACGCGGAATGGGGAGCACGACACGTAATCCATTCCCACCTGATGGCAGAACTCCACTGAAGACGGGTCGCCGCCGTGCTCGCCGCAGATTCCCACCTCCAGCTTGGGACGCGTCTTTCGCCCGCGGTCGATCCCGATTCGAACTAGTTCGCCCACGCCATCGCGGTCGATGGAGGCAAAAGGATCCTGTTTTAGAATTCCTTCCGCCAGATAGGTGGGCAGAATCTTGTTCACGTCGTCTCGCGAGAAGCCAAACGTGGTCTGCGTGAGATCGTTGGTGCCGAACGAGAAGAACTCCGCTTCCTTGGCAATCTCATCCGCCACCAGGCAGGCGCGGGGCAGCTCGATCATGGTGCCAACCAGGTAATGCACGTGCCTTCCCTTCTCTTTGAATACTTCTTCCGCCACGCGCCGAACGATCGCGCCCTGGTTGGCCATTTCCTTCACTGTCGAAATTAGCGGGATCATCACTTCCGCGTGAGTCTTTATACCTTCTTTGTCCACGGCTACTACGGCTTCAAAAATAGCGCGCGCCTGCATCTCAGTGATCTCGGGATAAGTAATGCCCAAGCGGCAGCCGCGATGCCCTAGCATCGGATTGAATTCATGCAACTCTTCCACACGGGCCAGCAGGTGGGGAAGAAGCTTCTTCAAATCGCCAGCCCCTTTTGCACCGTAGTCGCCATATTCGTCGACCAGAGATTTCTTCTGCCTGGCGGTGGCACTGGTCAGGCTGGCGATATCGACCATTAACTTCTCGCGCTTGGGCAAAAACTCGTGCAGCGGCGGATCGAGGAGGCGGATCGTCACCGGCAGCCCTTCCATCGCCTTAAAGAGGCCGATAAAATCGGAGCGCTGCATGGGCAGCAACTTCTTCAATGCGACGCGCCGGTCTTTTTCGTTATTGGCGAGGATCATGGCGCGCATATGCGGGATGCGGTCCTGAGCAAAGAACATATGCTCGGTGCGGCACAGTCCAATACCCTCGGCGCCGAATTCGCGTGCCTTCTTGGCATCGCGTGGGATATCCGCATTGGCGCGCACTCCGATTTTTCGGTATGGCTCGGCCCAGTTCATAAACTTCTCAAGCTTTGCCAGATTCTCAGGATCTGGCGGCAGCAATTTTCTCTTGCCTCTCAACACACGTCCAGTCGTGCCGTCAATCGTAATCCAGTCTCCGTCCTTAAATACCTGGCCTCGCGCCCGCATCTCACGCGCTCTCTCGTCGACAGCGATTTCACCGGCGCCGGCAACGCAGCTTTTGCCCATGCCGCGCGTGACCACGGCCGCGTGACTGGTGATTCCGCCTTGCGATGTGAGAATGCCAATCGCAACCTCCATCCCGTGGATATCTTCGGGGGTGGTTTCGGCGCGAACTAAGATCACAGGATTCTTCTCCGCACCGTGTCCAGCCTTTTGCACGGCATCGTCGGCGGTGAAAACGATTTGCCCCACGACTGCTCCCGGAGAGGCCGCCAGACCAGTTTTGGTCAGCACGTCTTCCGGTCGAACATCTTTCTCATCCAATCGCGAGACGAAGAAATCCACAACCTGATTGGGATCGAGACGGAAGATCGCTTCCTCCTTGCTGATCAATCCCTCTTCCACCATCTCGATGGCCAACCGCACAGCGGCAAGGCCGGTGCGCTTGCCGTTGCGCGTCTGCAGCATATAGAGCTTTCCATCCTGGATGGTGAACTCAAAATCCTGCATGTCGTGATAGTGCTTTTCCAGCCGCGTCGTGATGTCGCGCAGCTGGTTGTACACGCCCGGCATAATCCTTTGCAGCTCGAGAATCGGTACCGGGGTGCGCACGCCCGAGACCACATCTTCGCCCTGCGCGTTCATCAAATACTCGCCGTAGAACTCTTTCGCGCCGGTGGCGGGGTTGCGCGTGAAGCCGACGCCCGTACCGCTGGTTTCTCCGAGGTTGCCATACACCATGGCTTGCACGTTGACCGCAGTGCCCAGCATGTCATCGATGTTATTGATGCGGCGGTAGGTCTTGGCGCGATCGTTCTGCCAGGAGCGGAATACGGCGTCGCGCGCCATCACGAGTTGTTCGTGCGGGTCCTGCGGAAAATCGCGCTTGGCGTGCTTCTTGACGACTTTCTTATATTCCTCAATTACTTCTTTCAAAGCTTTGGCATCAAGATCGGTGTCGAGCTTGGTCTTCTTCTGCTTCTTCTTCGCATCAAACACTTCATCAAACGCGTGCTTGGGAATTTCAAGCACAACGTTGCCAAACATTTGAATGAGACGCCGGTAGGAGTCGGCGGCGAATCGCGAATTGTTGCTGCGCTTGGCCAGCGCCTCGACGCTCTTATCGTTCAATCCGAGATTGAGAATCGTGTCCATCATTCCGGGCATGGAAAACTTCGCGCCCGAGCGCACGCTCACAAGCAGCGGATTCTCGCCGGTTCCCAGCTTCTGACCCTGCAGGGCCTCGAGTTTCGCGAGCGCATCTTCCATCTGCCGCTCCACTTCTTTCGAAACGCCACCGCTGCGCATGTATTCGCGGCAGGCCTCGGTTTGGATGGTGAAGCCCGGAGGCACAGGAAGACCGGCATTGGTCATCTCCGCGAGGCCGGCGCCCTTGCCGCCCAGGTCATCTTTCATCTTGCCGTTGCCATCAGCCTTGCCACCGCCGAAGGAGTAAACGTACTTAACTGAAGACTTCTTGCTTTCTTGCACGCCAGCTTCGGGGAGGGTAATTGTCGCCATGATGAGTCCTTTGTCCTAGGATTTGATTGGCGCAGCGCTTTCATCGCTGCGATAAGAGCTTCGTTTACTTTTATGTTTTGCCTTCCGTCACAATTTCTGAAAAATCGGCAATTGTCGAGAACTCCTTAAGCAGAGCCCTCAGCAGAGCCAGCCGGTTCGCCCTTACCTTTTCATCTTCCACCATCACCATCACTTTGTCGAAGAATGCGTCCACGCGCTCGCGGGCGGTCGAAAGCAGCATCAGCGCGTCGCGATACTCCTTCTTCTTACGATGCTCCTCTATTTTCTGGCCATAGGTGTCAATGAAAGCAGCCAGATTCCTTTCTTCGGGCCCGGAGTCTGGCAAAGCTTCAAAGTGTCGTGCCGGTTCGATGCCTTTCTCCTGAGCCTGCCTCAAAATGTTTCGCATCCGCTTGCAGGCCGCGCCTATGGCTAGGAACTCCGGCATGTGCAAAACCTGTTTTACAGCATCGGCCCGCGCCAAGACGTCGACGACATCATCGGCATCTGGCGCCAAGACTGCTTTGACCACGTCGTAGGCATAACCGCGAACATCCTTCAAATAAAACTCCAGACGTTCGCGGAAGAAGCCTCTGATTGATTCGTCGAACGTGGCATCGTCAACAAACTTCTTCTCGGCGTCCGATCCCTGGTAGCCGGCACGCGCATCGCGCATCAAGTCGCTCAAATGAAGGGGCAGTTTTATTTCTGCGATTACTTTCACGATGGCGTTTGCCTGCCGCCGCAGCGCGAACGGATCCTTTGATCCGCTTGGGACCAGTCCCAGCGCAAACATTCCCGCGATTGTGTCTGCCTTATCGCCAACGGAAAGCACGGCTCCCTCCATCGAGCGGGGAACCTGATCTTCAGTGGACTCGGGTTTGTAGTGATCGTAAATCGCATCCGCGATGGCGAATCGCGTGGCCTCGGGCAAACTGCGATCAAGTTCCTGCGCCCGCGCATACAGGCCGCCAACAATGCCCTGCAGTTCGGTGAACTCTTTCACGAGTTCGGTAGTTAGGTCGGCTTTGGCCATGCACGCCGCCTTGTGAATCACGCCGGGACGCACGGCCATCCCACTCTGTTTGATGATCTCGCTCAACCAACTGCACAAACGCTGGACGCGGCGCGTCTTATCGTAGTAAGTGCCCAAGTCTTTCTGGAAGGTAACGTGCCGCAACAATTCCAGCCGCTCCAGCAGCGAGCGTTTCTGATCCGTTTCCCAGAAAAATCGCGCGTCATTGAAGCGGGCCCGCAGAACGCGCTCGTTGCCGTGCCGGATCAGGCCTTGCGGATCTCGATCAGTATTCAGCACCGCCAGAAAATGCGGCAGCAGCTTGCCGTCGGAATCCTCCACAGCAAAATATTTCTGGTGGTCACGCATCACGGTCACCAGTACTTCTTCTGGCAGGACGAGAAACTGCGGATCAAATCCACCCAAAATGGCGGAGGGAAACTCAGTGAGGTTCACCACGGTGTCGAGCAGAGACTTATCTTCCCGCCAGCGCGCTCCTTGGATGGTGCGCGCGGCAGCATCAAGCGCTTTGCGAATCTGCTGTTCGCGTTCCACGCGTCCCAGAACTTTAGCGGCGCGCAGAGCGTCGATGTAGGCCGATCCGGCGCGCGGAATAGCGACGTCTCCGACGGAGAGCATCCTGTGACCGCGTGACGTCTTCCCTGCCCCGATCCCGTCGAACTCCAGCGGAATGGTCTCGCTGTCGAGCATCGCTACCAGCCAGCGCACAGGACGCACAAACCGCTCGTTCGGTTTGCGCCAGTACATATTCTTCGGCCAGTAGATGGACGCGAGTTCTTTTGGAAGATTCTCGGCGAGAATATCGGCGGCGCCGCGGCCTTGCTTGGTGATCTTTGCCGTCAGGTATTCGCCTTTCGCCGTTGTGACTTTCTCCAGTTGCGAGACTTGTACCCCAGCTTTCTTGGCGAAGGCATGCGCGGCGGGGGTGGGCTGACCGTCCTTGAATGCGACGTGGACCGAAGGGCCGGTGACTTCTTCCGTCAGATTGGGCTGTGCAACGGGAACTCCCGCAGCCATCACGGTAAGGCGCCGCGGAGTGTCGAAATAAGTAACTTCACGCGCTGCCAGCCGTTCGCGGTTCAGCATCGCCGTGACCCGCTCGCGCAATTCTTGCGAGGCGTCGTCGATCATTCGCGCTGGAATCTCTTCGCAACCGATCTCAAGTAAAAAATCTGGCATGACTTTCAAACCATCAAGTTTCTCAAACTACGGTCCAAACGAATGTGACGGACATCACATCGCGCTGTTCACGATCCGACCGGGGACAACTTCTGATTCTTTGTCTTCTTCTCCCGCACACGTTCTTCCTCGTCGGACTGGTCATCAGTCGCGGCAGAGGCCCTCGTCTGCTGATCTACCCAGGCCTTCGCGATGCCCACGGCCAAAGCGCGGACGCGTGCAATCACACCCACGCGCTCGGTTACCGAAATCGCGCCTCGAGCATCGAGAATGTTGAATAGATGCGAACACTTCAAACAGAGATCGTAAGCTGCCAAAACCGGAAATCGCGCGATCTCGCGCACGTGTCCCGACCCCGCATCTGGGTCCGTGCTGTTACTCCTCTTTAGTACTAAGTCCTTTTTCGAAACACCCAAGCGTTCAATCAGAGCGTTGCATTCCGCTTCATATAAATTGAAATGCTCCCACGCCTTCTGTACGTCCGCCATTTCGAAGTTGTACACGGAGAATTGCACTTCATCCGCCAGCCGCACGTCGCCGTAAGTCGTCGCCTGTCCGGTTTCCGGATCGCGCGCCCACACGATGTCGTAAATCGAATCGACATCCTGAAGGAATGCGCCAATGCGCTCCAACCCATACGTGAGCTCGACCGAAATCGGGAACAAGTCCACGCCGCCGCACTGCTGGAAATAGGTGAACTGCGTGATTTCCAGTCCATCGAGCATCACCTGCCAGCCCACACCCCACGCACTGAGCGTCGGGGCTTCCCAGTTGTCTTCTTCAAACTTGATATCGTGTCGCCGCAGGTCGATGCCAATCGCGCTTAGTGACTCCAGATACAGCTCCTGCACATTCTCCGGCGGAGGTTTCAGTATCACCTGCAACTGCATGTGCTTGAACAGCCGGTTGGGATTCTCCCCATAGCGCCCATCCGCCGGACGCCGCGAAGGCTGCACATACGCCACCTTGTAAGGCTTCGGCCCCAGGACTCGCAAAAAAGTCTCCGGCGCCATCGTCCCCGCACCTACTTCCACGTCATAAGGCTGCTGCAAGACGCATCCGCGCTCCGCCCAAAAGGCCTGCAGCCGCAGGATGAGTTCCTGAAACGTCAGCGAATTGGGTTGAGATGGATTCACAGGCTTGTTCGGAAACATGAGGATTAACCATTGATTGTAACGGAAGCGGCGTGAACCGTCAGCTAGCCGACACCGGCACAGGCACGATAATTTCGATTTTACTTGGCGCTTCCCTGTGTCACCTTCGTAGCTTGAATAATCTGGTCCACTTTCAACTCTTTCCCAGCATCGCCCCCATACAAAGTCTGCGTGAATGCTCCGGGCGCGATTCCGCCAAACACTTCCTTGAAGACAACTTTCTTCCCGTTGATCTCGTAATCCTCCACCAATACCAACTGCGGCCCTTCCCAGCGCGCAACATTTTTAAAGTTGATACAGCCTCCCGGATTCGTACTTTCGCACCAAATCGTGCGGTAGCCCTGCGCCACCTCATCCCACCAGAACACTCCCAGCCCCGTCACCTCCGCGCTGCCCCGCTTCGACCGATACTCCTCGATCACCGAGAATCTTCCCGGTCCCGCGCGCCAAACAATCTGTCCCGCGCCTGTCACGCCATTCGGCGAACCGGCATCCGGCGAAACTTTTCTTTGATCGTCCACGATCCCTCGAAGGCCCGCAATGCCTTTTCCGTCTGAGGACTGCCTTTCGGCTCAGCCGCAACCTGCGCCGCGGCCGCTTGTCCCTGAGCAACCTGGGCCGCCGCACCAATCCCCGCCATCGCAACCAACCCAATCGCAACCACTCGAAGATGTTTCATCGAAACCTGCCTCCCCTTTTGCGTCCTCGCGACCCCTTCCCGGCCCTAGCGGTTGAAAGTTCTTCGCCGCCTTCTACCAATGCCGGAAGGTATAAACGCGCCGCTATCGTATTCCCCAAACGCGGGACACTAAAACCCGCCCTTCTCCAGCATTCTTGCCGTTACCAGCTTCTTCTCAATGTGCCGCTGCAAAATTTGAATCAGAAATTTCCGCAGGTCGGCGGCCTGCGCCTTGGGCCACGGAGTCCCTGCAAAGGTCTCCACCGGAGCGCGGAACATTAACGCTGCCAACTCGCGCGAGTCTTTTGAAATCTCGGACGACGCCAGCCGCTTATCCTCGGGGCACATCAGGCCATCGGCCAGCGCGTGAAAGTAGGCGCGGCTGCCGTTCAAGCCGCGGCCGCATACGATGCATTCCGTCAACTCTGGCAGAAAACCTACCAGCCGTGTAAGCCACAGCTCAAAATAGGTGACGGGCATCCACACATCCGGCCCCGCAAGAGAGTGGAGCACCGAAAGCGTCAGCCGGAAAATGGCGTCATTGGCTTCGCGATCGGGCAGCAACTCGTCCAGCAATTCGGCAACGTGCGCCAGGGCCACGGCGCGGGCGTAACTGACCTCGGTGGCCAGGGGAGATTCCAGCACTTCACAGGCATCGAGGCGCGCCAATTCCTGACGCTCGCGGACATCATAGAACGCCCGCACGTACGTCATGGGCTCGAGCGCTCCGCCGAAGCGCCGCTTCGATTTTTTGGCCGAGCGAGCTACGCCACGCACTTTGCCTTCGGCGCGCGTGAACAGAGTGACCAGCAGGTCGGCCTCGCGCAGCGGGTAGGTGCGCAGCACGATCGCTTCCGACTCCATCAATGCCATGGGAGTCCATCAGGTTCAGGTTAATCCACGATTGTAACGGAGAGGTCGGGATATAAGAAGCCTGCCTGACGCGCAGTGGTTCAGTCTGATTTTGAGAGCAGGAATCGATGCTGTAGGAATGGGAGACTCTCCAATGGTTGCACGGTGACGCGCCGAGCAGGGCCGAGGAGAGACTTAATCTTGGAACTGAAGGAGAGACTTATGGGTTTTCGTTCATTGGCAGGTTGCGGGCGGATCTTCTTGGCGGATGTTGTTTGCGGATCGACTGGGGTATTCGGGCGCCGGAAAGAGTAATGGACGGTAGTGTTGGCGCATGCACCCGTGGCACCTGGCGAGGTCGAGGAGGAGTAACACACAGGCTCGATCAAGCCAGGTAGCCGGCTGTGAGCGGTAAACTTCAAAGCTGCCGCAATAAGGACAGCCTTCCAACCCGATTCTAAGCATGGCAAATCGCCTTCACTTTTCCTTCTGCAGCTGTTCTCGGCGCAGCGACTCCAGCAACTCGATCGCTTCTTGATCGCTGCAATTGGAATGATCGATAACGAACCGTTTCGCCTGTTCAGAGGTCATTTTTTTTAGAGTAGGAGGAAAATAGGGCTTTTTTTTGTTCCCGGGGTCGAAGGGCATGCGAACGAGTAAGCTCCTGATAGCAGTTTTAACAGATAGCAGTTTTTCGCCAGGTCAGCAGTTTTTCATACTTTTCCCTTCGTCCCGGTTAGCGGTTTGATTTCGTTACGAAATCCGAACAAAGTGGTCGAGCGCTGCGCGTCTTGAGCTATGTCTGCGGGCTTGAACGTAGGAGTGGCGTAATGGCGCAAGCGCCGAAGAACCCTGAACGGGCTGACCCAGGTCAGATAAACAGAATAGGACGATCGTGAGGGTCCGAACGTCGCGGAAACTCCGCGAACACTAACCCATGATCGCCCTAGAATGGTAAACCGCTTACGAACCCTACGGTACCGGCCTCCCAGCGAACGCACAATACAGCGAATTCCTTAGCACGATAGTCCGAATACCCGCTCCGCACGGGCCTGCTGCAATTGCCAGGAAACTTCAGGGTGGTTTTGGTGTTCTCTTCTGTTGGCAATTGGCAAGTATTCGACTCAGGGAGGCAATGTGAACAAATCAATAGGGATGATCATGCTTTTAGCGCTTTTAGCGACAGGAATCGTCATGGTGGGTTGTGGCAGCAACAACGGACCAAACTCCACCAACGTAAACGGAAACTGGAGCGCCAGCCTCACCAATTCGCAAAATGGGCCGCCGATCTACTCTTTCACCACTACGCTTAGCGAAGCCAACGGAGGCGGGCTGAGCGTCTCGAATTTCAAATTTACGTCGACCGGCTCATGCTTTGCGTCAGGGGAAACCACGGAGACCGGTTCCTTCACGCTGAGCGGCAACTTCAACGGCAACGTTACGGGAACATTTGGAATGACAGTAACCTCAACCACGAACAGCAGCACGCAATTGGTCCTGCAAGGCGGCGTCGGTCCCAACAACACGGTCGCAGGCACATGGGTCTTGACCGGATCGAGCGCCTGCAGCGGACAGGGAAACTTTACCTTCACCAGAATGTAAGCGGCTCGAAAAGAGAAAAGAAAAGAGGGCGCGCGCCTAAACCATAAGGCGCGCGCCCTTTTGATGAACAGAAAAGAATCTTATCGGCCGAAGTATGCGGCGTTTTTCGCAGTGTATTCGTTCCACTTCTCCGGCAGATCATCCAGAGCGAAAATAGCCGACACCGGACAGACCGGCACGCACGCGCCACAATCGATGCACTCGACCGGATCAATGTAGAGCAACGGCTCCGTCGCATGCTTGGGATCATCCTTCTTGGGATGAATGCAATCCACCGGACACGCATCGACGCACGCGGTGTCTTTGGTGTTGATACAAGGCTCGGCAATTACGTAAGTCATAAGAGTGTGAGTCTCCTGAAATCTATGCTGACATTTTACTACCCCAGCGGCACCGCGAACCGCACATTCTAGCAAGAAACCCAGGGCGCGGTACAGGCTTCCCTAACGATTGTCAGCGGGCGCCTCGAAGGCCTGGGCCAAAAAGAAACGGCCGACAGCATACGCTGTCAGCCGTTCATCATTCCTCTTATCCTCGGATAACTATTGGAGACCTGGGAAAAGTCGTCCCAGTTTAGCGGTGTCCGCCGCCACCACCGTGGCCCCCTCCGCCACCGTGGAACCCTCCACCTCCGCCACCGTGGAACCCTCCACCTCCGCCGCCGTGGAATCCGCCACCGCTACTTCCGTGAAATCCACCGCCAACCGAACCACCCCGGTAACCGCCAGCTCCGCCGCGGGCATAGCCGTGACCAGCATAACCAGCGCCGCCGCGGCCGGCATAACCCCGGCCATAAAAACCGCCGCGCCCGTAGCCGCCCCAGCCCGCGCGACCGTAGAAGCCACGTCCATAACCCCAGCCGCCGCGTCCCCAATATCCGTGATACCACGGGCCGGCGCCAATGAAGACCCCGCCGACAAACCAATCAGGCCCGTAGTAGCCGTAGGGCGCGCAAGCATAAGGTGCGTAGTTGTAATATCCCCACTCGCATACTGGTGCGGCGCCAATGTAGCCCGGACCAAATCCTACGCCCACGCTGACCTGCGCCTGTGAATAGGCCAGCGGCAGCATCAGAATACCCACCAAAGCCAAATATTTTAGATAACGCATGGTGATCCCCTTGTCTCAGGTCCGGCGCTCTCAATCTATCGGACCTGCCAGCCTTCCAGATTTTATCTCGATCTGAACTGCCTATCTATTTGAACTCGAAAGCGCAGGAAAAGTTGCAAGTCTCGCAGTGGCTGATTTCAGCCACCCTGCCTGAATTCAACCACTTGGAGACGGAGGCGGATCAGACTACCGAGCCTTCGTTCGCTGTCCTGTACAATTCTGCTTCCCATGAGTTCGTACGCGAAATGGTGTCTGAACGTGTTCACTGCACTGCTGGTGGTTCTCTCAGCGCAGGCCGAACCGGTCGCCAAGCTCAAAGCTACCGACTACGTCAACGACTTCGCCCACGTTCTGGATCAGAACACGATCGCGCAGATGGATGAAATCTGCCAACAGATCGAGCAGAAGGCGCACGCCCAGATCGCAGTAGTCACCGTCCGGTCGCTCGATGGCGGGGACATTGAAAGCTACGCGGTGGATCTCTTCCATCGGTGGGGAGTGGGAAGCAAGTCGACCGACCGCGGAGTATTAATTCTCTACGCGATTGACGACCATCGCGCCCGCGTTGAGGTTGGCTGCGGACTGGAACCGATCCTTCCCGATGGAAAGGTAGGAGGATTCCAACGGGAGGCCATCCCGCTCGTGCGCGCCGGCAACTACAGCAACGCGCTGCTGCTGGTTACCTCGCGCGTTGCGGTCGTAATTGCCCAGGATGCCGGAGTTCAGATTGCGACGCCTCAACTCGCACCGGCTCCTGCAGAGCGAATACAGCAGCCGGGTAGCGGAATCTCGCCCGGCGGAATCGTTCTGCTGGTTATCCTCGCGCTCGTCGTTCTTTTCACTCCGCTTCGCGGCATACTGTTTGGCATGCTTCTTTCTGGAATGTTAGGTGGTGGTGGAGGATATCGAGGGGGCGGGGGATTTGGCGGGGGGGGTGGTTTTGGCGGATTTGGCGGCGGTAGTTCAGGCGGCGGCGGCGCTAGCAGCAGTTGGTAGTGAATGAGGACTTAAATGGTTCCGGAGAAAAAAATCAGCGATTTTGTCAGCCGGCTCCGAGACGCTGCTGGAGCAAACTTGGAGAGCGTGATCCTGTTCGGATCGGCGGTTACAGGAGACTTTCATCCTGAGTTCTCCAACATCAATCTGTTCTGTGTGATTCGCGACAGCTCATTCGCAGCTTTGCAGTCCTTAACGCCCGCCGTGAAATGGTGGGCTGCGCAGAAGCAGCCGCCGCCCCTGCTCATGACACGGGATGAGATTATGCGATCCACCGATGTGTTTACGATTGAGCTGATGGATATTCAACAGAACCACCGCGTTCTGTTCGGCGGAGACGTGCTTCAGGGTCTGGCGATTCCGACCAGAATGCACAGTATCCAGGTGGAATACGAACTGGGTGAGAAACTCGCGCTGCTGCGGCAGCACTTGCTGCTCGCCTCGGGCAACGACTCGCGCCTGTGGGAGTTGCTCACGCGATCGGTCACG
>Ga0307478_10002784_pt1 | contig 13462 bp, 15 predicted proteins | sample atmos_gasesECM4C_2_FD_203713 | JGI IMG/M metagenome (GOLD analysis project Ga0307478, IMG submission 203713) | Hardwood forest soil microbial communities from Morgan-Monroe State Forest, Indiana, United States - atmos_gasesECM4C_05 | ecosystem: Environmental > Terrestrial > Soil > Temperate...
GACCGCAGGCCTTCGCCCTCGTGCCGCCGTCGCCTGTTTGGCCTCCGTGCTCTTGGCGCTGGGTCTGGTCACTTTTCTCGCCATTCACTACAGCGGGCTGGAGAAGATGCGGCTGGAGCTGACACCAGAAGTACTCAGGCAGAAGACCCGCGACATCATCGCCCAGTTGGGCTATACGGATCGGCCATTGGACAGCGCGTCCGATTTCCGGCAAGACAATGACTTCCACGACTACGTCGAAAAGAACGACAAGCCGCGTCCGGACTGGAATGCGGTGTTGACCGCGCGACCCTCGCTGCTCGGGTTCTGGTACCGGCAGAGTCCCGATGACATGGTCGCGCAAGGTTATCGCGATCAGCTGCTGAATCCGGGCATTGTCACGAGCGATGATCCTCCGACCACTCTTTCGGGAATGATCAACGTGGAACTCGACCCGCAAGGACGGCTGACGTATTTCCAGGCGATCCCTCCGCAGAAAGAAACGTCGAGTGTAGAGGCGGCGCCGTTCAACTGGAATTTGCTTTTCGCCGCTGCGGGTCTTGATCCAACTCAATTTCGAAAGACAGACCCAACGTGGAACTCGCTGGCCGCTTCCGACACGCGAATGGCGTGGACTGGAGTGTGGCCAGGAACGACGCGTCCGCTGCGCGTCGAGGCAGCTTCGTGGCACGGCAAGCCGGTTTTCTTTTCGCTCATCGGCGACTGGACAAAGCCGGATCGCGTAAAGACTCCGGAAGATTCTACGGGAAAGAAAGCGCAGCAGGTGCTGGGAATCTCCTTGCTGCTGGCGTTGTTTTTGGGTGCTGGTTACCTGGCACGAAGGAATTATCGCCAGGGACGCGGCGATCGCGAAGGCGCTTTCCGCCTGGCTTTGGTGATGTTCGCGCTGGAGTTGCTGTTGTGGCTGTGCCGCGGGCATCTCTACCCCAGCATCGATACGCTCGGAGTGCTGATCATTGCAGTGAGCACCGCGTTGTTTGTTTCCGGCACGACTTGGATGTTGTATCTGGCGCTCGAACCGTGGGTACGGCGGCGGTGGCCGCAGACCATCATCACCTGGAGCCGGCTGCTCTCGGGGCAGTTCCGTGATCCTCTGGTGGGGCGCGACATTTTGTTTGGGGTGATGCTGGGCGTGGTCTGGATTCTCATTTTTCAGATTCGGTACATTCCGATGATGCACATGGGAGCATCGCCCAGCCTGGCTCAACCTGAGTATCTCGCGGGCGGCCGCGAGGCGCTGGGGGCGTTGTTGATGCAAATCGCGAATTCGATTATTGGCACTTTGCATTTCTTTTTTCTGCTGCTCGGACTAAAAGTCGTGCTGCGGAAGGATTGGCTGGCTGCCATCGTATTCGTTGCCGTCTTCGCGCTGCCTCGCGGACTGACTTCCTCTTACATGGCCGTCGAACTTCCAACGCAGATCCTGGTTTACGCCATAGCTGTGCTGATCGTCTTGCGCTTTGGACTGATACCACTGGCCTGCGCCATCTTCACGGTCAACCTGCTGTTAGGCATCCCGTTCACCGCCGACTTGACCGCGTGGTATATGACCACGTCCGTGCTGGCGCTGCTCAGCGTGGTGGCGCTGGCCGCCTGGGGCTTCTATCAATCGCTGGGCGGGGAGGCATTGTGGAGGCCGGAGATCGAGTAGTCGCCAGCTCGAGACGCGGATCGTTGGCGTGCGTCGATTGAGGAAAATAAATTTCTTGGTTCGCCGGAATCGCTCGGTCTGCCTTGTCAGGGATGCGCCCGGTTTGTAGCCTTTGCGGGGTATCCCCCCTCCCCCCTGGTTTAGTGGAATCATCGGGTTAGGCAAGAAATTCCCCGCAAAATCCGCATGATAAAGAACTTAGATACTAAAATCCGTGAGACAAAGGACTTAGCGCGCGAGGGTTTGCTCTGGAGCAAACCGTCACGGCCTCGACCATGATCACAGGATTTAAATTGCGGGACAAGGTCAGATGTCACGTAGCTGCGGTGGAAAACAGACTGTCGGAAGGTGCGCCGCTCTTATCAGCTCAAGGGAAGACATTTGAGAGATAGTACCGATTCCGCGGAATCGGACAGAACGGGCGACGCGCCTGCCAGGATCAGGAGTTACATCCAGCCTAGGAAGCCCTAACAGCTTGAGTTGGTTTCTTTTCCACTTCCATCGGCTTCGGAGCACACTCCTGCCAATTGTGATCAAAGAGTGCCCCGAAGGTGTGGATCAGATTGCCGTCGCGAGTGCGAAATGAAATGGTGCGGTTCTTCCCGTACATCTCGAAGGCAAAAACCGCTTCCTCCTGATCCTCGATCCACAGAAACAGGCGAAAGGGGAAGGTCGCGTAGCGGATTTGAATTGCGTTATAGCAATCCAAGCGCTGACGCCATTCTTCTTGCTTGCCCGCCATGTGATCCATAAATTGGTCGTAAGTCGAGGGGGCGGGAGGAAATTTGTACAGCTCTTTAAAGTATCGCCGGAAGCGCTCCGATTTCATCTCTTCTTCAAAGCCAAGTGCTCCGCCAAATTGCCCCGTCCGGCTGCCCTGCGCGTTTTTGTCGGCGTAAACCAGCAGACGAATGCTGGTCTCGGGACTTTTCTTCGCGAAGTCCTCAATCTTGTCGATATAGCATTTGAACCCCTCCGGATTGGAATAGTGGCCATAGGCGACAAGATCCACTTGGATATCCAAACGGCGGTCCGCCAGCCCCACGACCTCGCAGATATCTCTCATGTTCTTGGGAAAATCTCCGATGTACTTGGTCGACATGGACGCGGCGATTCCACACATTTCGCCGGTCAGACCTTCCATCGCTTTCCGCTGCACCTGCATCTCGGCTGCGTGCTGTTTTGTATTGCGCTCCAAATCGTCAGCTTCCTTCTTCAAATCGCTCGACGAGCGAAGCAGGAGGTTCGACTCGTGCTTCTGGATCGCAGCATAGACGATCGCAACGATAGCCAGGACTACGGTGATTGGATCTTTTGCCCGGACGAGTGCGTCAAGCACGCGGGAAAGGAAAGCGATGAGGGCGCCCATATCGGCCTCCCGGATTTTGAATTTATGGAAGGGTTCGGCCCAACTTCGGGGAAGATGAGCTTTTTACAATAGGTCGGCCTGCTGAGTCAACTGCTAAATTGTCAGTTCCTGGAGGCCTTCAGTTTCGCGAGGTAAGCGTCGAGCTGGTCTTCTGGAATCCCCTCTCCGCGGTTGAGTTGAGCGATGCCGCGACGAATCTTGGCATTGATCTCCTCGCGGTTCTCCAAGAGCCAGCGGCCCTGTTCTTCCTGCGTGTCGAGCAGGCGGAGAAGCACTTCCTCGACACTGCTGGAGCCGGTGGCTTGGAGTTGCTTTCGGATTCTGGCCTCCAAGGATGCATCGCGGATTTCGATGGTCATGGTTGGCTCCTTGGGTTTAAGGGTACGGGAAAGAGTCCGGTGAATCAACAAAATCCCCAAGAGGTGGAACTCTACGAGGCGCTCCTCTTATCTATTTTCCGCTCGAGCTGTCCCTGCGTTTCCTGTGAGGCGGAATATAGTGAAATCGAATCAGATATATATTGGTGCCCTTGCCGTGCTTTGCAACCTTTAGCAGATCGAGCACTCCGAGGAAGCCGGATTCCCGCGCTAGTTCCGGAGTGATATCAGGAAACCCGATCGGTGTGACCGACTCTATTTCTATCTCGCCGTCTCCCATGCGATAGCGGCGGCCTTCTGTGACATGGGGCATGGTCCAAATCCTGACGCTACAAGTGATGTCGCCGCGAACCACCCCTTCGCGAAGACGCTTTGCAAAGACCATGGATTACTCTGACCGACGGCAGCGTTCGATTATAGCTGCTTACTTCTGCCGAAAGGCTGGCCCAGCCGCCGCCCTGCCATCTAGAATAAGAGTGTGAGATTGGAGTTTTAGTCGTGAAGTCCAGAAGGGGTAGAAAACAATGGCAAGTCTTCAGGAACGGCTGGACGAGTTTAAGAAATCGTTCGAATCCGGAGCTCCACCGTACAACGCGCCGCACGAAGTAATCGAAACGATGCATCGAGCGACAGCCGAGCTCAAGGCCACAGGCATTGAAGAGCGAACCTTAAAGACCGGCGACCGCGCTCCGAATTTCACTTTGTTCAACCAGGATCACGTCCAAGTGGCCTCGGCCGATCTTCTCCGTCAAGGACCGCTTGTGGTCAGTTTCTTCCGAGGACACTGGTGACCCTACTGCAACATGGAGCTGGAGGCTCTACAAGAAATCGATTCTGAAGTCAGAGCACTGGGAGCGCAGATCGTCGTGCTCACTCCCGAACTCGAACGCTATACCCGCGCTTTGCACAAGAAGTTGAACCTGACATTCGACATCTTGACCGATCTCCACCTGAAGATCGCGGAGGAGTTTCGACTGGTGTTCACATTGCCGGGCTACTTGCGCGAGCTTTACAAGTCGTTCGGCAGCACTCTAGATAGATTCAACGACGAAACGGAATACCGGCTGCCCATGCCTGCGCGGTACATAATCGACAAGCAGGGTGTCATCCGGGCAGCCGACGTGAACGCGGACTATACGATCCGTTCTGAGCCCGCGGAAACTTTGGAGCAGTTGCGGAGACTGACAGCGTCGCAGACAGACTAGCAAGAGTTATTCCACTTCTCGCAAAAGAAGCGAGAAGTGGGTGAGCCCCGCTTAGATCCGATTTTTCAGAACTTGTTGTAAATCTCGGCGGCCTTGGAGGATGGCGACTACATGCAGAGGCTTCGTGTCGGGCCGGTAGACAATGAGGTAAGAATAGACTGGGAAGAACTTCACTGCTTCGTCGGTCAGATCCTTGCGCCAGTGACCGATGCCTGGACTCTTGGCCAGCGAAACGATCTGGTTGCGAATGGCCGATTCAACACGATCAGCGATCTCCTCGCTGCTTTCCTTTTTGATGTAGCGCCAGATTTGGACAAGATCGAGAGCGGCGTCCGGCGCAAGAACGTAACGCCTTCTCATTCAGGCTGGGCTTTCAGTTTCGCCAGGTAAGCGTCGAGTTGGTCTTCTGGAATCCCCTCTCTGCGGTCGAGTTGGGCGATGCCGCGGCGAATCTTGGCATTGATCTCCTCCCGATTCTCTGAAAGCCAGCGGTCCTGTTCTTCCTGCGTGTCGAGCAAGCGGAGCAGCACTTCCTCGACGCTGCTGGAGCCGGTGGCTTGGAGTTGCTTTCGGAGTCTGGCCTCCAAGGATGCGTCGCGGATCTCGATGGTCATGGTTGGCTCCTTGGGTTTAAGGGTACGAGAAAGAGTGGGGTGAATCAACAGATTCCCCAGAGGGATGGGAACTGTGGAATCCCATGCTTCGCAAAGTGCGCGAAGCAAGTGCGACCCGGCTGCCTAGCCTCTCCAACTGTTCTGCTCCTCTTGCCATTCCTTGTTTTCCCCGTATGTTTCGACCATGTACGTGTCAAGCGTCTCGAGGACATCGTGCGCGTGCTCGAGATTGAGCAGCAGCGAGTCGAAATCGATGCCCAGGGCATCACGTGACGAATGCACGGCCGGAAGCTGGTGTCCTGAATACCGGAACCGCCAGTTGTGTGGATCGCATGCGTGAAATTCCTTGACGAACTTGGCTACGAAGTCCAAATCTAGGTCCTTCGGCACAGATTTGGGTTTGGTCCTGAGCTCTGCGGTCAGCTTGTCCCATAGCGAACTAAGGTCGTGGCTGCGGCCCACCGGCTCAACCTCGGCGGCATTGCGTGTTGCGTCTTCGAGCCACCGCGAATGAAACAGTGCGAACTTAAGAGCAAGCTCCAAAAAATGCCGAGACAGGAAAACTGCGGCCACTCCCTCGATGCCCGGCCGAAGTTCGCCAATCGCCACGCCCTTGAGCAGCAGCTTTGCTGATTCGAAGTAGCCTTCCGTAAACAGGGCGTCCACTGGTCCCTCTCCCGACGCCGACTGGCAAAAGACTCGTCGGTACTCGTGCGGGCGAAATCGCTCGTTGTATTCGGCTATGATTCGATCTTCTTCGCTGCTAGCATTCCATGCGCCGTCCATGATGTCATTCTAAGACACCGGGCGGTTGTCTGCGGCCTGCGACGGGCGGGTGTTATCAGGGGTGTTTTCGGGCGAAATTAATTCTTGGTTGAGGAGGGGGTATTCTTACTGGAATTGGGCCAAGGCCCTGTGATGCGATAGGTAACCTTTCCTTTTCTGCCGGAGATCGTAAGATCATCCCCTTTGCGTTTGGCTTGATAGGTGCCGAGATTCTTCCGCTTGCACGAGGAGTAACCGCCCTCATAGTCGGAGTACTGACACTCAGCTGGGGCAGTTTTTTCGGGGGGCGTCCACGGCTCAATCCTGCCGCAGCCTTCCCCCGGGAAAAAACAAACCAGCTAGGCGTGCGCTCCATCCGGCAAAATGGCCTTCGCCGAGTAGGTCGCTGTAGGTGGATTTTTCGAAAAGAATATGTCTTCGGTTGTTTCAACAACCTCGATGCTCAGGTCCTTGCTCGAACCGCTCGCTCGGATTGCCGGCACGCAAAGTATGAGCGCAAGGAGCGGGAGCACTTTGGCGATCGAGAGCCGTTCTAGCTTCCTCATACCGTCGCCCATCCGACGTGCGGCAGGAGAATGAAGGCTCACCCACCTGCCGGGGACATTGTATCCGATATCTCAAGATCACCAAGCGTCGTAAGTCGCTTACCCACATTTTGCAGGAGGGTCTCGGTGATCCTCTCAGCTAGCTGAGCGCTGTCGGCTTTCAGGTGCCATCGATCTTCATGGTCTGCGAACTTGCTGGTAAACGTGATAATGCAGTTGTTTTCTGGGTAGACTGAATGCAGCACTCCGTTCCCGACCTCAGGAATGTCGCGTCCTGGGTCGATCGCATCCCCAAATTGCGGCGGCCAGTTGGTGGCTTCCTTGATGAACATGTTTTGCCTCCTGTCAGGTTACAGTAGCTGCATGTTGCCCGCATCCCTAGATGGCATTCTAGCATCTAAACCTTGACAGTATCCCACTCAGGTCTTAGCATGGGATCGCTGGCAATCATAAGCATACTGATTACAAAGCACTTATTCGATTCAAAGGTAAGGTAGAGGAGACGATTATGGCCAAGATTATTGGAATTGACCTTGGGACGACCAATTCTTGCGTGGCGGTGATGGAGGGTGGCGAGCCCAAAGTGATTGCTAATGAAGAAGGAGGGCGGACTACGCCTTCCGTGGTTGGGTTTACCAAGACTGGAGAGCGGTTGGTGGGGCAGGTCGCGAAGCGGCAGGCGATCACCAATCCGGAGAACACGGTGTTTTCGATCAAGCGGTTTATGGGACGCCGCTATGACGAGGTGACGGAAGAGATCAAGATGGTCCCGTATAAGGTGGTGAAGTCGGGCGACCACGTGGCGGTGCTGGCGCAGGGCAAGGAGCACACGCCTCCGCAGATTTCGGCGCTGATTTTGCAGAAGCTGAAGAAGGCGGCGGAAGATTACCTCGGCGAGAAAGTGACTGAGGCGGTCATTACCGTTCCCGCTTACTTTAACGATGCGCAGCGGCAGGCCACGAAAGATGCCGGGCAGATTGCCGGGCTGGAAGTGAAGCGCATTATCAATGAGCCGACGGCGGCGGCGCTGGCGTACGGGCTGGACAAGACGAAAGACGAGATGATTGCCGTCTACGACTTTGGCGGCGGCACGTTCGACATTTCGATTCTGGAAGTGGGCGAAGGCGTGATTGAGGTGAAGGCCACCAACGGCGACACGCACCTGGGCGGCGACAATCTGGATCAGCGGATCGTCGACTGGCTGATTGATGAGTTCAAGAAGGATGAAGGCTTGGATTTACGTGGCAAGGGGAACGAGATGGCTTTGCAGCGGCTGCGCGACGCGGCTGAGCGGGCGAAGATTGAGCTTTCTACCACGATGGAGACTGAGATCAACCTGCCGTTCATTACGGCGGATGCGAGCGGGCCCAAGCATCTGGTGAAGAAGCTGACGCGAGCGAAGCTGGAAGGGATGGTGGAAGACATCATTCAGCGGTCGGTGGGTCCGTGCAAGCAGTGCATGAAGGATGCGGGCGTGGACGCCAGCAAGATCCAGGAAGTGGTGCTGGTGGGCGGACAGACGCGTATGCCGCGGATTCAGGCGCTGGTGAAGGATCTATTTGGCAAGGAAGGCCACAAGGGAGTGAATCCTGATGAAGTGGTCGCGATTGGAGCGGCCATTCAGGGCGGCGTGCTCGGCGGCGAAGTGAAAGACCTGCTGCTGCTGGATGTGACTCCGCTGTCGCTGGCGATCGAAACGCTGGGCGGGGTGGCGACTCCGATGATCCCGCGCAACACGACGATTCCGACGAAAAAGACGGAGACGTTCTCGACGGCGGCGGACAATCAGACCTCGGTTGAGGTGCATGTGCTGCAGGGTGAGCGGCCCATGGCGGCGCAGAATCGGACTCTGGGCAAGTTCCACTTGACCGGGATTCCGACGGCTCCGCGCGGCGTGCCGCAGATCGAGGTGACGTTCGACATCGATGCCAACGGCATACTGAACGTGACTGCGAAAGATACGGCCACGCAGAAGGATCAGAAGATTACGATCACGTCGTCTTCGGGATTGTCGAAGGAGGAAGTCGAGCGCATGGCCAAGGAAGCGGACGCGCACTCGGCTGAGGACAAGGCGCAGCGCGAGGCGATCGAGGCCAAGAACCAGCTCGACAGCATGGTCTACAACGTCGAGAAGATGATGCGCGAGTCGGGAGATAAGATCTCGGGCTCGGATCGTGGAGACGTTGAGAACGCGGTGGCTGATGCCAAGAAAGCGCTGGAATCGAACGACAAGGCGCAGATGGATAAGGCACGTGAGACGCTGACCAAGGCTTCGCACAAGCTGGCCGAAGAGATGTACAAGGCGGCGCAGGCTACACCGGGAGCCGGTGCTGCGCCGGGCAGCGCGGCTGGCTCGACGGATGGGGCCGGCGGCAACGGTGGCGGTCAGAAGAAAGACGAAGGCGTGATTGACGCTGAGTATGTGGACGTAGAGGACAAGAAGTGACGTCAGCTTCTAGCTGCTAGCTTCTAGATTGAACCGGAGTGCGCGGGCAGCTTTGCCCGCGTCATCCGTTTGTGGGGCCAATCAGAAAGTGGGGAGTGATGGATTTCCAGGTCCAAGAGCAGACGTACTTTATTGATCTTGCTGAAAACGGGTGGGAAGTTCTTGTAGCGACGTCATCGGGTGCGATGCCGATTCCGGTTCATGTAGATGCGGCGGAGATGCGACCGATCGTCGTGTTACAAGAGGAGAAGCATCGGCTGCCGAATTGAGAGGCAATTCTACGGTTTCGAGGCGCGGCGGATACATGGTTAATGGGATTGGCCGAAGAAATCGGCTCGGGGCAAAATGACGGTGATCTCTTCTCCGCTCACATCTCTGACCCGTAGGAGCATCTGTGAGCTACTTTCGTATGGTTCTCTGTTTCACTCTCAGCACTCTGTTTGTGGCCAGCGCGGTCGCCAGTTGTACGCCGCCGTCCCAGCCGGGAGCTGTAATCTGCTACCCGACAGCGAATGCGAATATCGTTCCTCTCCTCAATATGGAGGGTGCGGCAACCGGCAGAAACCTGCCCATCACCAGCATGATCCTGTATCTGGACAATCAAAACGTCTATCAGATTGCGAACTCCAATAACTTTGTTTTTGCGGAGACTAACATCCTCACGGTGGGAAGCCATCACCTGGTGCTGAATGCCTGGGACTCGGATGGCAACCTGTACCAGGCATCGACAACCTTCAACATCGAAATGAGCCCGTACGCTGGTTTCGGCCCGCAGTGCAGCACACCCAAAAGTGGAATAAACCTTTGCCAGCCGGTCAGCGACGGTTGGTACCCTATGAACAACCTGCCGTTTCAGGCCACAGGAAACACCGCGATCGATGTAATGAAAGGCTATGTGAATGGTTCCTACGTAGTGGGAAACGACAATGGTAACACTGTCTCCATCGGCGTCTCTCTTAACCCGAGTCCCGAGGGGGCAACCTTCGTCATGAATGGCTGGGATAGTAAGGGAAATCTTTCTCAAGCCACCATAACCGGAGTTCGCACTTACTATGACGGGAAGTGCGTTGGCAGGGGTGGCTGCGATTATGGAGTGTCAATTCAGGAGCCTGCGGCCCTCGTGGATCAAACTTCTCCCTTTAGCCTGGATGCATCGGTAAAAAGCAGCCCGGCAACGATTACAGCGATGAAGGCTTACCTCGATAATACCGTAGTCGCTACTTCAAGTGGTCCAACGATCCTTTCAAACGTTACGGCCATTCCTGGGACGCATGATGTTACCGTGCAGGCGTGGGATTCGACGGGGAATTTGTACAAGAGTCAGGTGACGGTGAACGTACAGTAGCAAGAATTTCGGCGAAGTAGTTGAGGAGCGAGGCGGCGAACGTAAACCGCCTCGCCTTTCATTGTTAGCGCAGCACTGGCCTCATTTTTCTACACGCAGTGGCTATAATCGGGATGGTTCCCACGCCGGAATCGGCGTGCGAGTCATTCCCATCCAATACACAGAAAATGGCAACCACAACCAAAAAAGATTATTACGAAATTCTGGGCGTAAAGAAGTCCGCATCCGCCGACGAGATTCGCAAAGCGTTTCGTAAACTCGCGCGGAAGTACCATCCTGACGTTAATCCTGGGGACAAGTCGGCGGAGGAGAAGTTTAAGACGCTCTCCGAGGCGAACGACGTCCTCAGTGATCCTAAGAAACGCAAGATCTACGACCAAGTTGGATTCTATTCGGACAACATTGATCCGGCGACGGCGGAAGCCTATGCGCGGGCGGGCGGCGATGCGGGCGGATTCCCCGGAGGCGCGCCGGGGGGATTTCCCGGGGGGGCGGGACAAGCGGGCGGACAAGGCGTTCCCTTTGATTTTAGTGGCTTCGATTTCTCGGATCTAGCCGACAGCGCTGGTCGCGGACGGCGAACCGGCGGCAGCGGCGGATTCCGCGATATCTTCTCGGGAATCTTTGGAGGCGGGCGCGGCGCCACGGTGGCTGATGATGGTCCCGAACCAGGCACTGACCTTGAGTATCAGGTGAACGTGCCCTTCTGGACGGCAATTCGTGGCGGGGTAATGCGGCTGAACATTTCGCGGCAGGATGTCTGCGGAAATTGCCACGGGCAGGGGTACACCGAGGCGCCGGGAAAGTGTCCGGAATGCAACGGCACGGGGCAGGTCACGCAGACCGGCGGGCGGATGAAGTTCAACGTGGCTTGCCCGCACTGTCAGGGAACAGGGAAGAATATTTCGGCTTGTGCCAACTGTCACGGCGAGGGCAGGGTCAGCCGAACCGAGCCGATGGAAGTGCGCATCAAGGCGGGGACGCGCGACGGGCAGCGCATCCGGCTAGCCGGCAAAGGTAACGCCGGAGCTCATGGCGGAGCGGCTGGCGACCTGTACGTGATTATCCGGATCGATCCGCATCCTGTCTTCCGGCGCGACGGGGACGACATCTACCTGACCGTGCCAGTCAGCGCCACGGAAGCCGCTCTGGGGGCGAAAATCGAAGTGCCGACCATCGACGGGCGGGCGCTGCTGAAAATTCCTCCTGGGACGCAGTCTGGGCAGAAGCTGCGATTGCGCGAGAAGGGAGTGCCCTCGGCCACCAAGGACGGCGTGCGCGGGGACGAGATCGTCGAGATCACGGTGACCGTGCCCATGCCGCGGGACGAACGCACTAAAGAGCTGCTGAAGGAGCTGGCCAAGCTGAACCCGGAAGATCCAAGGGAAGAGCTTTGGAAGAAAGTTTAACCTCAGAGTTTCATATCCGGAATCAGCTAGAAATATTTACCACGGGGAGCACGGGGTTTCACGGGGTAAACCTCCAATTTGTGATAGACCGTCCTCATGGCTGCGCGAGCTTCTTTCCTCAAACCGGTTCGGGTCAACCAGGTTTCTGGCGCGATTGTGTCTTCCGCGATGCACGTACATGCCGTCTTGGGACCGGGCTTGCTGGAAAGCGCCTATCAGGCGTGTCTCGCTCATGAATTGAGAAAGCGCGGATTCGCGGTCGCCAGCCAAGTTGGGTTGCCGGTCGTATTCGACGGGGAAAAGATCGAGCTTGGGTATCGCATCGACCTACTGGTAGAGAGTATGGTCATCGTCGAAGTGAAGAGCGTGGAAGCAATCCATCCAGTTCACCAGGCTCAGCTTCTGTCCTATATGCGCCTGAGCGGCATTGGCGTCGGACTGCTCATTAATTTCAATGTGCGGAGCCTTCGCGATGGAGTCAAGCGCATGGTTGACGGCGATACTTGGGAGAAATAGCTATTTACCCCGTGCGACTCCGTGCTCCCCGTGGTATTCAAAGCTTGGAACCGGCGACACCGTTACCTCCGTCCCTGACCTCCCTGACAAAACTTTTCGGAAAATTCCACATTTTTCTTGCATCATTTTAAATTTCTCGTAATCTCTACATTGCGAACTAACTCCAGCGGAATTTCTGGAATCTAACCAAACCAGAAAGCTCGAGCATCCCCAGTCGCTGCGGAGTAGCTGAGAGTGAGTCGCTTGCGGAGGAATACATCGAAATTGGCAACAGCTAGCGCCCCGCGTCACCAAACAGAGAACCCCCAGCCTCTCGCCGCCGTCCCCAACCGGAACCCGATCGCCAAAAAAACGTTCGTCCGCCTCACGCTGTGGCCCCTGGTTGCCGCCACCTTCTTTATGGTCTCGGGCGGAACCTATGGCACGGAAGAAATTGTGCACGGCGCCGGCTACGGACGCGCCATCCTCATCCTGCTGCTCACCCCACTACTCTGGAGCTTGCCCACGGCCTTTATGATCGGCGAGCTCTCCAGCGCGCTGCCTTACGAAGGCGGCTACTACGCCTGGGTGCGCCGCGCCATGGGAAATTTCTGGGGATTTCAGGAAGCCTGGCTTTCGCTGATCGCCTCCATTTTCGATATGGCGATTTATCCCACGCTCTTCGTCGCCTACCTGACCCGCATGTTCCCCTGGTTCCAGGAAAACGGCCGGGGATGGTGGGTTGCGCTGGCGGTGGTGATCGCGTGTGCGGTGCTGAATATTGCCGGCGTGAAGGTGGTTTCGCTGACCTCGCTGTGGCTTTTCTTCGCGCTCTCAGCGCCATTCGTAGCCATCGTCGTATTGGCGCCGTTCAAGATGGGCGCACTGGTGAATGCCGTGACCAAGCCGACCACTTCATCTGTCGACATTCTTGGCGGCCTGCTCATCTGCATGTGGAACTACATGGGGTGGGACAACGCCTCAACCATCGCCACGGAGGTCGAGCGGCCGCAGCGGACCTATCCGCGGGCGATGCTGGTCGCGGTTTGCATCGTGGCGCTGAGCTACGTGCTTCCCTTCGCCGCCATGTGGATGACCGGCCTCACTCCGACCGCGTGGGAGACGGGCTCATGGGCGGACATTGCCGGCCTGCTCGGCGGACCGCTGCTGCGCATCGGCGTGGTGCTTGGAGGAATCATCAGCGCCTTCGGCATGTTCAA
>Ga0307478_10002785_pt1 | contig 13461 bp, 15 predicted proteins | sample atmos_gasesECM4C_2_FD_203713 | JGI IMG/M metagenome (GOLD analysis project Ga0307478, IMG submission 203713) | Hardwood forest soil microbial communities from Morgan-Monroe State Forest, Indiana, United States - atmos_gasesECM4C_05 | ecosystem: Environmental > Terrestrial > Soil > Temperate...
TGATTCCAACGCCGATGTTGAGCCAACTTTCAAGCAAGCCCGGCTTCATCGCTGCGCTGGACCAGAGCGGCGGATCAACGCCGAGCGCGCTCAAGCTCTATGGCGTTGCGGAGGCCCAATACGACGACGACGATGAGATGTTCGATCTCGTCCACAAGATGCGGGAGCGCGTCATGACCGCGCCGTCGTTTACGGGCGGCAAGGTCCTGGCCGCGATCCTCTTCGAAGACACGATGGAGCGCGCCGTTGGTGGCCAGCCCACCGCCGCCTATCTGTGGGGCGCCGGCGTCGTGCCCATCCTGAAAGTGGATAAGGGGTTGCTGCCGGACAGCGGCGGCGTCAGCCTGATGAAGCCGATCCCTAAGCTGGACGATCTTCTGGAGCGAGCGAAGGCGCACGGCGTCTTTGTCACGAAGATGCGCTCCACCATCACCGCCGCATCCCCAGACGGCGTGGCCGCGGTCGTGGCGCAGCAGATCGAACTGGCAAGCCAAATCATGGACCATGGCCTCCTGCCGATTATCGAGCCGGAGGTTTCGATCAACGCCCCCGACAAAGCCGGCGCAGAGGCCTTGCTGCGGGCCGAACTCAACCAACGCCTCGCCGCGTTGCCGGTCGGGAACCAAGTGATGCTCAAACTTACGCTTCCGCGGGTTCCCGATCTCTACGCGGGCCTCGCGGAAAGGGACAACGTTGTGCGGGTCCTGGCGCTGTCCGGCGGCTACACACGGACACTGGCCTGCGCGCGCCTCGCCCAAAACCATCACATGATCGCAAGCTTCTCACGCGCCCTGCTCGAAGATCTGCGCGTCTCCATGACCGACGTCCAGTTCGACCAAGCGCTGACCCTCGCGATCGACGAGATCTACGAGGCCTCGACGGTGAAGCAGGGCGACTAAGGCGATTTTGGAGTCGGGCGGTTCGGCGCGGCGCAGGCGCTCGATCAGCCATCGGCCGGCGGGACCTGGCGGCGTCTCGATCCTGTGCGCCGCATGCAGGGGGTAGTCGCCGCCGCGGTAGTCATCGAGGTCCAGGGGTATAAGCCTCCCAGCCTCAATGTCGGCGCGCACCATCGGCTCCGGCATTCCGCCCCAGCCGACCCCACGCAGAAGCAGGCGGTGTTTCAGGTCCAGATCGCCGACCCGCCAGATCGATTGACTGACGACCCCATAGTCGCGCTTCCCGGCGGAGCGCTGGTCCAACAGGACAAGCTGGACATGCTCCCGGGCCCGCGCCGGCGAAACGGTCGACGCCAGTGGGTGCCCGGGCGCCGCCACGGCCACCAGCCGGATGGCCGCGATCGGAAACTGCCGCATTCCGGTGAAGTCCATGTGCAGCGTACTGCCGACACCGATGCCGGCGTCGCCGCGCCGCAGCTCTCGTTCCACCCCGTTGAGCGGTTGCACGAGCAACCGCAGGGGCACGGTGGGGAATGTGGCGTGGAAGTCCGCCAGCGCGGCGACCAGGTGGTCGCCCTGGAACAGGCTGTCGATGACCAGCGACACTTCCGACTCCAGTCCATCGTGCAGTCCCCTCACCCGGGCGCGCAGGGATTCGACGCTGTGAACGACCGCCCTTGCCTCGGAGAGAACCGCCTCGCCCGCGCCCGTCAATTGTGGCTTCCGCGTCGAGCCGCGGGCGAATAGCAGGACGCCGAGCTGCGCCTCGAGGGCGTCCACCGCGTAGCTGACCGCGGAGACAGCCCGACCCAGGCGCCTAGCCGCCCCGGTGAAGCTGCCCGTCTCGACCACGGCCAGCAGCACGAGGAGTTGATCGACGCTCGGGGTTCCTGGGGTCGGCATACCTAATTTCCTGAATAAAATGTTCAGACTTATCCAGATTTTTCTGGGCGAACCGATGTCCTACCTTCGCCTTGGGGGAGCTCGTCAAGCCTGGAGGGCGCGCGCATGACGAACATTCGAAAAGCGATCGCGGCCGCGAACGCGGGCCGATGACGCCCCCGGGTTCAACGCGCTCTTCGGCGTTCTCCCGTCGGTCTCTCCTCGCGGCCGGCGCGACGGTCGGAACTGCCCTGGCGTTTCACAACGCCGCCTCTGCTGAAACGGCGCTGAACAACGGCGCCATGCATCCGATCAAAGCGACCGACATCGCCACCAACGGCATCAATCTGCGTGTGACTGAAGCGGGCGAGGGCCCGGCTATCCTGTTCGTGCACGGCTTTCCCGACACGGCCTACACTTGGCGTAAGCAGATGCAGGCGGTGGCGGCTGCGGGCTTCCGCGCGATCGCGCCCGATATGCGCGGCTATGGCGGCTCCTCGGCTCCGGCGGACCCGGCGCTCTACACGCCGCTCCAGACTGTCGGCGACCTTGTCGGCTTGCTCGACGCCCTTCAGACGCCGCAGGCCATCATCGTGGGTCATGACTGGGGAGCGAACGTGGCTTGGAACGCCGCGATGATGCGCCCCGACCGCTTCAGGGCGGTATTCTGTCTCGCGGTCCCTTACTCGCCCCGGGGCAAAGCCAGCATGCTTGACGCGATGAAGGCGGCCGGGCACGGCGACAATTTCTACATGTTCGAGCAAATCCGGCCCGACGCCGATCAGATTTGGGCGAATGCGGCGGTCACCATCCCGGGCATCCTATACTGGACCTCAGGATCCGCCCCCGCGGCGGAAGCCTGGAACCCCTTTGATCCGGCCCGCAGCCTCCACCGGAAGGCGCCAGATCGGCTGCCGGCCTGGATCGAGCGCGACTATCTCGCCCACAACATCGCGGAATTCCAGCGCACCGGGTTCCATGGCGCGCTGAACTACTACCGCGCCGTTCAGCCGTTCTTCGATCTGTCGGGCGCCTATCTCAAGGCCAAGGTTCCGCAGCCCTCTTACTTCATCTGGGGCAAGGCGGACGGCCTGTTCCCCATTTACCAGCTGACCGAAGCCAAGATGCGCAATCGCTGCCCCAGCCTTGCTGGCTACGTCGGCCTGGATGGCGTGGGCCACTGGCTCCAGCACGAGGCGACGGATCAGGTGAACCAGCAGCTGGTCACGTTCGCGCGCTCCGTGAGCCCCGCGCGGGCGAGCCACCGTCGGTCCGCGGCGCAATGTCCCCCAAGCCTCTGAAAGACGTCACATGAGCGCAAAGCCACCCCGTCAGATTCTCCACAGGACACGCGGCCGGCGTCACGGGCCGATCACCCGCCTGATGAGCCCGTCGGACCTCGGCCAGGTTCTGAAGCCCTTCGTGTTTCTCGATCTTTTCAACACCGAAGGCGGGTCATTCGCGGGATTTGGGCTGCATCCGCATTCCGGGATCACGACCCTCACCTACCTGCTGGAAGGCAGCGTCGGATACCAGGATACGACTGGCGCCACGGGAACCCTGCCTCAGGGTGGCGTCGAGTGGTTCAGGGCCGGTGGCGGCGCGTGGCACGGCGGCGGCGGCGAGCCCGGCCGCGCCCGCGGGTTCCAGCTGTGGATCGCCCTGCCGCCGGACCAGGAGCTCGGGCCGGCCGAAAGCACCTACATCGAGGCGCAGGGCATTCGCAGCACGGGTCCAGCGTCCGTGCTGCTTGGCAAGCTTGACAAAGTGGTCAGCGGCGTGCCGGGTTCGTCATCGGCCAACTACCTGGCCGTGCGCCTGAAGGCCGGCGAGGTCTGGCGCTACGATCCGCCGGCGGGCCACACCGTCTGCTGGATCGCGCTCGCCAGTGGAAGCCTCAACGTTCCCGAGCGGGTGCAGGCGGGCGAACTCGTCGCCTTCGAGCCTTCGAATGCGGCGGTCGACTTCCGCGCCGAAGCCGACACCGAGTTCGTTCTTGGGTCGGCCGCAAGCCATCCGTACGACCTCGTCCTCGGTTCCTACTCGGTGCACACAAGCACGGCCGCCCTCGCGGCGGCCGAGCGGCGCATCGCCGAAATCGAGGTTCAGCTAGTGCTGGAAGGCGCGCTGTAGTGCCAGCAACGACGAGGTCCAGATTTGCGGGCCTGCGGGTTGAGCGAGAAGTCTCCACGAGCATGGACGACGTCGTAGCCGGACTTCGGGCCCAGATGGGGCAGCTGACCTTCGCCGAGGTCATCGCCATGGCTCAGAATGCGCGATCGGTGGACGATTTCGAGTCCGAGGCTGGAAAGTTCATTCCCGAAAGCGGCTTTGTCATCTTCGACGAGATCGACCACGGCGCCTGGCTGCAAAAATATGGTCTTGGCCCCAAGAGCCTGCGCTGGCTGTTCGGAAACCCGATCATCGCCGTGACGATGATCCGCCACGACCCCACGGCCGGGCTGTTCGTGCCGATTGAGCTGTTGCTGAATGAAGGCCCGGATGGCGGTTGCAAGCTCACGTACGTCGTTCCCTCGTCGCTGATCGCCATCGACGACAACCCGCCTCTTCTGGCGGCGGCCAAACGACTCGACGACAAGCTCGAAGCTCTCATGGTCTCCGTGTTGGGCTGAGCCGATGTCATCCGCGCGCGAGACCGTGTTGGACAACGCCGCCTGGCACAGCCTCACCTCCACCCATACGGCGCTGGCGATCGGCGGCCCGCTCGCCAGGCGTTTTCCGCACGATGTTGCGCCCTTCGCCGCCACGGGGGGTGAGCCGGGCGGCTTCGCGGCTCTGGCGGGCCTGGTTGGGGCCCGCGAGTCCGTGGCCTGGTGCGCCAAGACTCGCGTGCCAGCCATCGCTGGTCTGCGGGCCGCCCTGTTCGGTCGGGTCCGTCAGATGGTCTATCGCGGGCGTCCGCCTGTCCCCGATTCCGAGGATATCGTGGAGCTGGCGGCGTCCGACGTGGCGGAGATGAAGGCCCTGGCTGACCTGACCAAGCCGGGCCCCTTTGAAGCGCGGACGATCGCGCTTGGGCGCTACTGTGGAATTCGCCGCGCCGGCCAGCTGGTGGCGATGGCGGGCGAGCGCCTTCGCCCACCCGGCTTTTCGGAAATTAGCGCTGTCTGCACTCATCCGGACCATCGCGGCGTGGGCTACGCCCGCCGGCTGGTCGAAGTCCTGCAGGCCATGATCCTGGATCGGGGCGAGACCCCCTTCCTCCACGTCCTTGAGGACAATGGCGCCGCTGAGCGCCTCTATCGTGACATGGGGTATGAGACGCGGGATATGATCGATTTGATCATCCTGGAGCGACCGGGTGATGACGGCTGATATCGATCATCCGCGCCGCCGCTCACGACGAAGGATACAGACCATGCCCGGGACTCTCACTTCGGAAGAGGCCGCCGACCGTATCGCAATTCGCGAACTCGTTGACGCCTACGCCCACTGCGCCGACCGGCGGGACGCCAAGGGGCAGATGGCGCTCTTTACGCAAGACACGGTGTTTCACGTGTTCATGGACAGCCAGTCACCCCAGCCGACCTACGTCCTGCACGGCCGCGACGCCCTGGCGCCGGTGTTCGCCGACCTCAATCAGTATCGGGCGACGACGCACTTCAACGGCCAGAGCACCGTCCGACTGGACGGCGATCGTGCTGCCGGCGAAAGCTACTGCATCGCCCACCACCTCACTGTGGACGGCGAGGCGCGGACGCTGATGCTGGCGTCGATCCGCTATCTCGACCGGTTCGTGAAACAGGGCGGCGCCTGGTTGTTCGCCGAGCGCAAGCTGATGGTCGACTGGACCGAGACGCGGGTTTCGAAGCCTTGACTGTTGGCGTCACGCCATTGTCTGGCGCCAGGCCGGGGTTGCGCCCGTCGCCTTGGAAAATGCCTGCGTGAAGTGCAGCTGATCGGCAAATCCAGTCTCCAGCGCGACATCCGCCGGGGTTTTCTTCGGGTCCAGCATGAGCTGGTACATCGTGGCCAGACAAGACCGCCGTCCACTCTGAGCTGGAGCGCTTTGTCGCCAAGCGCATGGGCGCTTGGACCGTGGAGGTGGACTCGAGCCACGTCCCGATGCTCTCCAAGCCCCAGGTTGTCCTCGACGTGATCGCCGAGGCGCTCGCTCCCGTCGCGGCCTGAAACCAACCGCGGCGCCGCCCTTCTCCGTTCCGCGTCTCGCCCTCCTCATGAAGGGAGGGAAAGTGTGCTTAGATCGCGACGCTTAGATCGAGGTCGGAGGGGGCCACTTCACATGCACGCTTGCGCCGCAGCCGGGGCGTCGTTCCTGGTCGCCGTCCTCTGGTTCGACCTCATGTTCGATGTTCAGACGCGAAGGCATGCCGGCACGGTGCTTCCGGCGGAGGTCCTCGCCTCGATCGGCGGCTACTATCGACGCGTCACCACAGAGGCGACGCCCATGAACCGACTGATTACGGTGGTCATGGGGGTTACAGTCGTCTCGATCATCATCGAGATCGTGAGAGTCGCCGCGCCATGGTGGGTGAGCTGGATCTCACTGGCGGGGGCCGTCAGCGGCATTGGACGGGCGGCGACCCGCACGGTCCCGGATGCCGTCCGGCTTGGCCGCGCCGTCGAACCGCCCGACGTCCAGAGCCGGCTGGCTCGTTCCGTCTATCGCGACCACCTTTTCTGCCTGGCGGCCATGACTCTGGTGGTCGCCTTGCAGCTCGCGGCGGGGGTTTAGGCCTACGCTGTCCGGTTGCTTCCCTCGCCAGGGCGGAGCTTAGTTTCCGCGATCGATTTGGCTGGGAATCACTTGATGACGACGCTCGTTCGCCCGCCCCTGCGCGAGGTGCGCTCCCGGATCTTCGACAGCGCCCAGTGGGCCGGCTATCAGCCCCGGCCGGATGACATCGTCATCGCCACCTTTCCCAAGTGCGGCACCACCTGGACGCAGCGGATCGTGGGTATGCTGCTGGCTGGCGACGCGGCCCCGGCGCCGGTGCACGGGCCTTGGTTCGATTTCCGCCTGCGCGGGCCGGTCGAGCCGATGCTGGCCGAAGCCGAGGCAATCCGCGGCCGGCGGTATCTCAAGTCGCACCTGCCGTATGACTCCCTGCCGGTCTACGAAGGCGTGAAGTTCATCCATGTGGCCCGCGATGGCCGTGACTCGGCTATGAGCATGCATAACCACATGCGCGGCTTCACCGCGATGATGAACGAGATCATGGACCAGGTGAGCCTGTCGGATCCGAAGTTCGGCGACCGGTGCCCTTCGACGCCGGAGGATCCGGCGCAATCGTTCCGCGAATGGCTGGTCGACGGGGGTGCGCGTGGCGATCCGGGCGCCTCCTATTGGGAGGTCGAACGCAGCTACTGGGCCGCGCGGCGGGACGCCAACATGCTGCTGACCCACTACAACGACATGAAGGCCGACCTCGCCGGCGAGATCGCCCGCATCGCCGCCTTCCTCGAGATCGAGCTGGCTGACGAGACCATGGACGCCATCGTCGAGGCGGCCCGTTTCGAGACCATGAAGCAGCAAGGCCCCGCGCTGATGCCCGGGTCGGAGATTGCCTGGGTGGAGGGTTCGCAAACCTTCCTCCACAAGGGCGTCAACGGCCGCTGGCATGGGGCCTGCGCCGAGGCGGACATTGCTGTCTACGAGGCCAGGATCGCCGCCGAATTCACCCCGGCCCTCGCCGCCTGGCTGGAGAGCGGGCGCCGCGTCGCCGGCGATCCCGCCCCGTCGCCCGATTAGGGTGTCACTATAAATTCACGCTTCAAGCTGGAGTATGAGACCGGCTAGGCGTAGCATTCGCCCTTCCAGGGGAGGGGGGGATGTCACGATTACTGACGGCCGCGACGGCGGCTTTTGCGCTGGCCTTGGCCGCGTGCGGACCTCAGGTCGACCCGGCCCAGCAAAAGGCCTTTGACAGTTGCAGCGCGTCGGCGGCGAGCCAGGCGCCCAACACCTGCAGGCCGGGCGAGGTGTGCGCGGACATGGCCCAGATCGAGGGCCTCGGCAACGCCATGGAAACCTGCATGACCAATTTCGGCTACAATTACGACGAGAGCAAAACCGGCTGTCAGCTGCCGCCGCCGTATAACGCGCGCTACTATCAGCTGAAATCGGACGTGACATGCTATTCGTCCCGGACATCCAAATAACGCCAAAGCTCAGGCCGGCGAGACGGCTACCCGGCGCCCAGGAGGATCGGGCGACATGTGGCGAGTGATGAAGTCCACGTCGGCGGCGGCCCTGGGGCTGGCCTTGGCCGGGTGCGGGCTTCAGGTCGACCCGGCCCAGCAGAAGATGTTCGATTTCTGCATGGCGGGGGCGGCGAGGGAGTTTCCCGATACGGTCAGGCCTGGCCTTAAGATCGTCGAGCGCCAGCAGGCGGAGGTCATCGGCGCCTACAAAGAAAATTGCATGAACCATTTCGGCTTCACCTACGACCAAAGCAAAACCGGCTGCCGTCGGCCGCCGTCGTGGGACCCGGACTATCCCCAGTTCCAATCGGACGTGACCTGCTATTCGCCCGCGACTTCCAGGTAACCCTAGGGAGGACAAGACATGATCAATCAGGTCTTGGTCGGCCTGGCCTTTGCCCTGCTCGCCTGCGCGGGGGCCTGCTCAGGCCCACCGTCGTCCTCGCAGGCGTCGGGCGCCCAAGGAGCGAGTTCGACGACGACGGCATCCACCGACATCGCCGCCAAGGTCCATGCCTGCCAATCCGTCGTCGAATCTTGCGAGGAGGGTTGTGACTACGACTGGAAGACGTGCGTCGGGACGCCAGGTTCCGGCCTGCCACCCCAATCCTGCACCGACACCAGGGACGCGTGCGCGAGCACATGCACCAAACAATATATCCAGTGTTCTCAGTAACTAAGCCGCGATGAGGTCCAACCGTTCAGGCGGCCGCGCGTAACCTTGAGGGCGAATTTGGCGCTGCGCCGCCTCCCCTTTATGGGGCGGGTCGAGACGCGGAACGCGTCCGGGTGGGGTTCTAGGCCACCCCTCCGGCCCTCCTGGCCGGAGCTTCGCTTCGGCGAAGGGCCACCTCCCCATCGACGGGAGGAGGAACTCACGCCGGCTCACATTACGAGCGGCTCGCCGACGTGTTTTGCTGAACCATCATCGCCGTCAGTTGCCGGGCCATCCGCATGAAGTCGTGCGGATAGGGAAGGTACGGTTCGCTGACGGCGTCGATCCGCCCGATGATCTCGGCCGGGAGTTCGACCTCGAGCGCCGCCAAGTTATCCTTCAGCTGCTCCTCGGTCTTCGGCCCTATGATAGGCGACACGATCCCCGGCCGCGCCAGGTTCCAGGCCAGCGACACGGCGATCGGCGAGGCGTTGACCTGGCGGGCCGCCTCCAGAACCACCGCGACGATCGCGTGATTGCGCTCGCTCAGCGACCGCGTCCGCCACACGCTCTGAAAGGGCCCCGGCGCGGCGAGGCGCGTTCCCTCCTGCGGCTCTTCGCCCGCTTTGTACTTGCCGGTCAGCATTCCTCCGCCCAGCGGGCTCCATGGGATCACGCCCAGGCCGAATTTGCGGCAGACGGGCAGAATCTCCACCTCGATGTCGCGCGCGATGATGCTGTACTGCGGCTGCATGCTCACCAGCGGCTCCCAACCCTTGGCGGCGATGATCAGGCAAGCCTCCACGATCTGGGACGCGGTCCAGTTCGAGACGCCGATGTATCGGACCTTGCCCTGGCGAACGAGGTCATTGAGCGTGCTCAGCGTCTCCTCGATCGGCGTCGCATCGTCGTATCGGTGCATCTGATAGAGGTCGACGTAGTCGGCGCCCAACCGGCGCAGGCTGTCCTCGCAGGCCTTCACAACGTGCTTCCGGCTGGAGCCGGAGTCGAACGGGCCCGGTCCCAGCGGCGAGCTCGCCTTTGTCGCGATGACCACCGCGTCGCGACGGTCCTTGACGGCTTTGCCGACGATCGTCTCCGACCGCGTGCCCGAATAGACGTTGGCCGTGTCGATGAAGTTGTGACCCGCGTCGAGGTAGGCGTGGATGACCCTGATCGAGGTCTTCTCGTCGCAACCGAACTGGTCGTTGCCGAAGTTCATAGCTCCCAGGCATAGCGGTGACACCCGCAGCCCCGACCGACCCAGATTCCGCAGCCCCTGTGCAGCCATGTTCGTACGTCCTTCATCGCCCGCCGGAAGCCGGCCTACGCGCGGGGCGCCGTCGCTGCAAGGGCCCCTCCAAAAGGGAGGGCAATTGCATTTGGAGCGCCACTCCCTAACCCTACCGTCTTGGCCGAGCGCAAGCTCGTGTTGAGCAGGCTCGCGACGCGTTTACTTGACAGTGCAGAAATTCAACCGTGACCCGAACACGGGCGGGGCATGCTGGCGCCGCCGACCGCCCTTTCGCGCACTGAGCCCAGCGACCTTTCCCTTGCCGGCCGCCACTCACCCCAGATAGGGTCGCCGGCAGCGAACAAGGGGGCGGGGTCGCCCGACCATGTCCGACATCTCCATCTCCTACGCGCGGTCGAGCGAGCGCGAGGCCAGGGCCATCGGCGAGGCCCTGCGCGCCATGGGCTATGGCGTGTGGCGCGATAACGAGATTCCCGCCCATCGCGCCTTCTCGGAGGTTATCGAGGAGCGACTTCGAGCCTCGAAGGCAGTGGTCGTGGTCTGGTCGGCCGATGCGACGGCTTCGGAGTGGGTGCGCTCGGAGGCCACGCTGGCGCGCGCCGACCGCAAGCTGGTTCAGCTGAGCGTGGACGGGACCAAACCGCCTATGCCGTTCGAACAGACGGCGATCATCCGTTTCTGCCAGCGGGCGACGGAGATCGATCCCGATTTCGCCCGGGCCTGGGCGCTGATGGCCTGGTCGCAAGCCAGTCTCGCGATCGACCGGGCCAAGAAAGGCGACAACGGGCTTGCCGCCGCGGAGCGGGCCGAGGCGCTCGACCCAACCCTCGGGACGCCTCACGTGGTCAAGGCCAAGGTCCTGTATGACACGGGTCGGGCAGAGGAGGCTTTGACCGAGTTGCAGCAAGCCCTCGACCTCGATCCAGACGCGGTCGAAGTGAACTGGACTGCGGGCGGCATCTATTTCAGTGAGCGTCGATGGCAGGAGTCCGCGCACGTCTACGCGCGCAATGCGGAGATCGATGAAGGCAATCTCGGCGCCGCCGGGATGAAGATCTTCTGCTATCTGGCGCTCAATGACGACGAGGCGGCGCGCGCGGCGGCCCGAGTGACTCTCGAACGCGCCGAACGGGCCCTGGCCGCCGATCGGACTAACGGCTTCGCCTCGTCATGGGGCGCCACGGCCCTTGTCGCATTGGGAGAGGTCGAGAGCGCGAAGCAGTGGATCAACCGCGCGCTGCTAATCGATCCGGACAATCTGATTGCGCGCCTCAACTTCGCCTGCGCCCTGAGCATCCACGCCAGTGATGTCGAAAGCGCGATCGAGTTGCTTGGCCCTGTGCTTGCGAGCGATGACGGACGATGGATCCGCTGGGCAATGAGTGACGCTGCACTCGATCCGATCCGAGACGATCCGCGCTTCCAGGAGATGCTGGCTGAAGCTCAGGCGCGCCTGGCGGCGGCCTGACCTGGAAACCTCTCCCACGGGAGAGGTCGAGCGCGGCGACAGCCGCGACCGGGTGGGGTACGCGGCATGCGATTTACCCCCTCACCCTCCCATCCTCCTTCGCCCAAGGGCTACGAGGACGGCCCCCTCCCGCTCCCCGTGGGAGAGGTGTCGAGTGACCTTTCCCTTGCCTCCCGCCAATCGCCCTCGATAAGGTCATGGTGGCGACCAGGGGCGGGGCCGCGTGTGCATGTCCGATATCTTCATTTCCTACGCTCGCTCGACGGCGGATCAGGCCCAGGCGGTGGCCGAGGCTCTGCGCGGACTCGGCTACGACGTCTGGCGCGACGATGAGCTGCCGGCCCATCGCGCCTACGCCGAGGTGATCGAGGAACGGCTGCAAGCGGCCAAGGTCGTTGTCGTCGTCTGGTCGGCGGAGGCAGTGAAGTCCGAGTGGGTGCAGTCGGAGGCCGACACGGCCCGCACCGATCACAAGCTGGTCCAACTCACCGTCGACGGGACGAAACTGCCCCGGCCGTTCGACCGTATCCAGTGCGCCGACATGACTGGCTGGGCCGGTGAGGCGGACGCCCCCGGATGGCGCAAGGTGATCGCCAGCGTTGCCGAACTGGTTCGTGGCGAGACGCCGAGCCTTGCCGAGGCTCAGCCCGCCGCCCGCAAATTATCCGTATGCGTCCTGCCGTTCGCCAACATGAGCGGCGATCCCGAGCAGGAGTATTTCTCCGACGGTATCAGCGAAGACATCATCACCGACCTTTCCAAGGTGTCGGCCCTGTTCGTCATCGCGCGCAATACGGCTTTCACCTTCAAGGGCAAGAGCGTGAAGATCCCCGACGTGGCGCGGGAGCTCGCCGTCAGCCACGTGCTGGAGGGTAGCGTGCGCAAGGCCGGCGGCCGGGTGCGGATCACCGCCCAGCTGATCGACGGGGCCACCGGCGGCCACGTCTGGGCGGAGCGCTACGACCGCGACCTCACCGACATCTTCGCCCTGCAGGACGAGATCAGCGAAGCCATCGTCGGGGCGCTGAAGTTGAACCTTCTGCCGGCAGAGAAGAAGGCCATCGAGCAGCGCGGCACGGAAAACGTCGAGGCTTACAACCTCTATCTGATGGCGCGTTCGTACTATCTGACCGGCAACGACGGCGATCCGCGGAAGGATGAGGCGATCGAGCGCCTCACCCGCCGGGCCGTGGACATCGATCCCGGTTACGCCCAGGCCTGGGCTCTGATGGCTTGGGCGCAATCCGCCCTTCACCGCTTCCATGGCCGGGCAGGAGACGGCGGCCAGGCCGCCCTGGACCGCGCTTTGGCGCTCAACCCTAATCTGGCCGAGGCCCGAGCGACCAAGGCGAAGATGCTGTCCGATGCGGGCCGGCGCGAGGAGGCAGCGGCCGAGGTCGCCATAGCCCTGCGGCTCGATCCGGAGTCCTACGAGGTGAACCTTCGCGCCGGCTTTATCAGCTACAACCAAGGCCAACTGGAGGATGCCGCCAGCCATTGGGAAAAGGCGGCCTCGCTCATCGAGACAGACCCAGGGGCGCCCTCTTTGCTGATCAGTTGCTATACCGCCCTGGGCGATGGGGAGAACACCCGGCGGGCCGCCGCGATCACCCTGGAAAGGGCCGAAAAGGTCGTCGCCCAGGACCGCAGCAACGGCTACGCCATGGGCGTGGGGGTCACGGCCCTGGCCGCCCTGGGCGAGAGCGAGCGGGCCAAGGAGTGGATGAACCGCGCCCTGCTGATCGATCCCGGTAACCTGCTCATGCGCTACAATTTCGCCTGCGCGCTCGCGAGCTATCTCAACGACCCCGATTCGGCGCTCGACATGCTGGGGCCAACCCTGGAGCGGGACTCTGGCTGGCTGATGAGCTGTCTCGCCGTCGACCCCGATCTTGCCGGCCTCCGCGACGATCCCCGCTTCCAGGCCATGGTCGCCAAGGCCGAGGCCCGGCTCGCGACGACCAACCGGGCTGACGGGCCTGGGACGCAAGAGTCCGCTCACATGGGCATGTTCGAGGTCAAGGGGTCAGGTTAGCGGTTCATTGGCAGCGCTCCGTCGGTTGGATCGGATCGAGGTCTGAGCCCACTTCGATGACCCGGCGGTGTCGCGCCAGAT
>Ga0307478_10002787_pt1 | contig 13459 bp, 14 predicted proteins | sample atmos_gasesECM4C_2_FD_203713 | JGI IMG/M metagenome (GOLD analysis project Ga0307478, IMG submission 203713) | Hardwood forest soil microbial communities from Morgan-Monroe State Forest, Indiana, United States - atmos_gasesECM4C_05 | ecosystem: Environmental > Terrestrial > Soil > Temperate...
GTTCCCGACGCGACGCATAGCATTCCCGCCTAGTCGCTCCCACATTCCGACTTACGGAGGTGTAATGTGAATCTGCCTGCGCGAATTCGTTTGCTTCGAGTAGCCTTGGTGGTGTTTGGATTGATTTTCCTGGTTGGTGTTTATCCGCTCATGATGGCTTGGTGGCCGGCTGGATGGCGATGGCAACCCAATCAACCCGAGTACGAGCAAATGATCCTTGGAGTGTACGCAACGCTCGGCATATTTCTGATCATTGCCGCCCGGAATCCGCTGCAAAATCGCAGCCTCATTTGGTTCACTGTTTGGTCCAGCTTTGTCCACGGCGGCATAATGGCCGTACAAGCGATGAAAGCTCCCGCAGAGCACGGTCATCTGCTGGGAGACGTGCCTGCATTAGTGCTTGTGGCGGTCGTGCTGGCGATCTTGATGCCCCGCGGCAACGCGGCTGAGTCAGCCAAAACGTTTGCGTAGGGCGCGTAGCGCGAGGTATTGTGAGCCGCTTTCGCGATTCTTGGATTGGAGGCTCTGGCCCGTGGTCCATCACGCAAGAAGGCTTCTCTTACTGCTGCTGCTCTGTTCAGCCGCTTTGGCTTTTGCGCAACAGCCGCCGCTGAATTCCCCGTTGCTCGATCATCTCGCAGGGAAGTGGGTGCTGCGCGGCACGATCGGCGGCAAAGAGACTACACATGACGTCAACGCCGAGTGGGTACTGGAACATCACTACTTGGCCATCCATGAAGTGTCGCGCGAGAAAAACGCCAAAGGCGAACCGCAATATGAGGCCACGATCTACATTGCATGGAACGAAACGACGAAGGACTACGCTTGCGTTTGGCTCGATGCCTACGGCGGCTTGAATTCAACTTCGATAGGCGTCGCAAGCCCGAAGGAAAATGAACTGCCCTTTGTTTTCAAGGACGAAAAAGGCGAAGTCAGTTTCAAGAACGATTTCGTGTATGACGCGACGGCGAGCGCCTGGGAGTGGCGCATGGACAATATTGCAAACGGCGTCGCGAAACCGTTCGGACGCGTGAAACTCTCCCGCGACTAGTCTTCCGAGAACTCGACGCTCCTCCAACCTCTTGTTTGCCGTGCTACGGGGCATCGAAGCAGCGCCTCCGCTCTGTGGTTACTCCGTTCACCAGCCATGGGGGTGTACCTTCGTTTAGTCCATTCGCCAAGGCGAGCGATCGGGCCACTGCCGCAAGACCTCCGTGGCCCAGGCGGTGCTCTTGTCCGCATGACACGTAGTGCAGGGATTCGGGATCTGATACTTATCGGTCATGGCGGGCGTGATGAAGGCGAACGTATGCGCTCGCACCTTCACGTCCGCGATGGTCGTCTCAATTTTCGGCATGTGACAAGCGATGCAACTGCTTCCTGCCGATCCGTTTTTGTGATGCGTGTGCTCTTCGATGGTGGCGGTCCTCGGACCGTTCAGCGATAGTGGGTCGTGGCAATCCAGGCATAGCTTGTCCGCGGGTTCCCGCAACTGCGCGTAATTGGCCGTTCCATGCGCGTCGTGGCAGCTGAAGCATGTGACGCCGCGCCGGTACATCACACTTTGTACGAAATCATTTCCTTGCATGCGGTTCTTGTGTGCGGTGCCGTCAGGGTAGTGCGTGAATGTCGTTTCACCCAGGGTATGCCCCTCAAGATTCCAGAAATCGCTCAGTTTCAGGCCGACGTGGTACCCCACGGGCCAATCGTAGTATTTCCCCTCGATGGGAATCGTGAGCGGACGCCCTTGCGAATGGCACTGGATGCAGGTATCGCTCGCCGCAACGTAATCCATGCGCGCCGGGTTCAGAATATTTCCGCGCGAGGGACGCTCTACGTGTTCGCTTCCCGGGCCATGACACTTCTCGCAGCCCACGTTCCACTCGGGCACTTGTTTCGTGTGGATGTTGTAGTCCACCGAATGGCACCCGTCGCAAGTAGGACCCGTCGGCCGCTGCATGTTGTCCGGCGGATAAAACGGCTCCCACCAGTCCGCGCCCTTCGCGACGAAATATGGCCGCCAAACGTGATGGGTAACGTCCCACTGCGCGGGTTCCGGAAAGTAATCGTCGCCGCGTTTCGTGAAGTAGCGCTGCTTCCAAACGCTGCCGTAAACGAGCGCCACATCGTCCTTCGTGAACTTGGCAATCGTATTGGTCGCAAGATCGGGAATAATCGCGCCGGGGTATTCGCGCGGATCGCGAACTACATTCGCCATCGGCGTCTTTCGCCAGTGCTCGTAGATTTCCGCGTGGCATTTCTGGCAGGATTGCGAGCCGGCGTAGTGCGCCGAGTTCACTGTAGATGCCTGCTGTTCCCGCTCTTCCTTGCTTAACTCGCGCAGGCTGCGGATAAAGAGAACCAGCTTCCAACTGTCGTCGCTCTGCTCGTCGTGTGGTTTCGCCCATCCTGGCATGCCGGTGAGCCGCACGCCGTTCCGTATGATGTAGCGGATTTCTCCATCGGTCAGGTTCTGCGTTTGTGGCAAGCGCAAGTCCGGCACTCTGGGATAAAGGTTGCGGCCGGCTTGCGTTTGTCCAGAGCCATCCGGGCCATGACACACAGCGCAACGATCCAGGAAACTCTCACGCGCTTCTTTCAAAACATCCGCTGTAGCTTTCCATGGATTCGCTTCCGAGCGCGCCTTGCGCGGGATCGCCAAGTTGCGCGCGGCACGAGCTACAACAGTTTCTAGATACGACGGCTGCTCGGCGGTGCTAAGGCCGCGGCGAATCAGCCACGCTGCATAGAAGCCAACCGCCGCAAACGCTAAGAGACAAAGCACGAAAACGGCTTTCCAACGTCTCATTTCGAAAGTATTACAACGCAGCCTTTATCTGAACGCAAATCCCGTGACCAAGGGGCGCCAGCTTGGTGTGCAACCCGCACCGATCACATTGTGAGCACGGCGCGGAATCGGGCCTTGCCCTCCGCAACGCGGTCGTAGGCTTTGGCGGCCTCTGCCAGTGGATAAGTCTCGATGATTGTTTTCACTTTTCCTTGAGCGACGAAATCAAGGGCTTCGTAGAGATATTCGGGGCCGTTCTGCTGGCTGCCGATGATGCGGATGCGCTTCGTGAGGAGATCGAGCAGCGAGACGGACAGCGGCTCCGCGTCTGCACCCATGGCGACCAGCCGGCCGTCTGGCCGTAATCCCTGAATGCTGTCCACCATGGATTTTGACGAATTGGATGTGCTGAGGATGATGTCGGCACCGCCCGCCGCGGCGACGCTTTTTCCGTCGCGGAAAATTTCATCGGCGCCGAGTTCGCGGATTAACTTGTCTTTGTCCGGGGAGTGGGAAATGGCGATGGTTTCAAAGCCCGCTGCCTTCGCGTATTGCACCGCGAGGTGCCCAAGGCCGCCGATTCCGAGTACGGCTACGCGCTCGTGCGGCTGGGGATCGGCCCAGCGCAGCCCGCCGTAGACCGTGTAGCCCGCGCAGAAGATCGGCGCTGCTTGTTCATAGGAAACTTTGTCGGGAATCAGATAGGTTACGTCGGAGTTCATCAGCATGTACTCGGCGTGCCCGCCTGGTGTATCAACTCCTGTGCCCTTCATGTTGGGACAGAACATTCGGCGGCCGCGCTGGCACCATTCGCAGCGTCCGCAGCTGGATTGAACCCAGGCGGTGCCCACGCGGTCGCCCACCTTCCGCGTCGTGACGCCAGGACCGACGGCAACAATCTCCCCGACCGGCTCGTGGCCGAGGATTCGCGGAAATGCTCCGGGAAAGTGTCCGAGCGTCAGATGGACGTCGGTGTAGCAAATGCCGCTCGCATGCATTTTCACCAGCACCTGATTCGTTCCGGGCTCAGGTTGTGGAACGTCTTTGATCTGCCACGAACTATTGACAGCGGGGACGACTGCGGCTTGCATCGCGTTTCCTCCTGACGCAATTCGATGCGGGAGCAGTTGAGGTCGCTGCAAGATTTTTGGGAGCCGTGATTGCGAAGCGCGCACGCAAATTCAAACGGAGGCGCGCGGGCGCGTAACAAGCGGACCATGCGCGTTTATGGATGAGACTTGTCGGCTGACGCAACATTGGCGCCGGATAGCAGGGCACTGTCGCGGTAGCCAGGCTTCACCGTGATGTAGCTTTGTTCGCGGAGTTCGGCGAGGTAATCGCGCAAGCGAGGCTGCATTTTCTGCGCGTGGATGGTGTTGCGGATGTCGGGTTCCACTTTCTCCAGGGGCTGCACTCCCGCTGGCAGATGATCTTCGACTTTCAGGATTTCGAATCCGCTGCGGGTCTGGATCACGTCGCTGATCTGCCCTTTGCTCATTTGGAAGACAACCGCTTCGATCTGTGGCGAGAGGTCTCCTTTTTTGAAGGTACCGAGATCGCCGCCCTCTTTTGCGGTGCTGCCCTGGGAATACTGCTGCGCCACCTGGCCAAAATCATCGCCGTTGAGGACGCTGGTGCGCAGGCCCTCCACTTTGCTGCGCACGGCAGCAAATTCTTCCGGATTTTTTCCGTCGGTGCTGAGTGAAATTTCAGACAGCACGACGCGCTCGGGCAGCGTGAATTCCTGCTGGTGGGCATCATAATATTGCTTCACTTCGTCAGTGGAGATGTCCACCTGTGAGCTGACCTCCCGGCGCACGAGTTCCTTCTGAAGCAGCCCGTTGCGAATAGTGGTTTTGTAATCTTCCCAGCTGAGGCCGGAAGCTTCGACGCCTTTTTTCAGGTCGTCGAGGGTGGCGAGGCCGTTCTGTTGGCGCACTTCGTCGAGGCGCTTGGTCAGGTCTGATTCGACGTTGATGCCCATTTCTTTGGCGCGTTGCACGATCAGCGACTGGTCAATCATGCCGCGCAGCAAATCCTTCTGCTGCTCCTTGAATTTCGCGTCAATCTGTTCCGGCGGACATCCCTGACAATCGTGCGTTGCTTCGTCACGCAATTGCTGTTCGCCTTTCTGATAATCGGAGAGCGTGATGACGTCGTTGTTTACGCGCGCGACGATGTCAGCGTCCGCCGCGGCCTTCGCTTGCGCACCCACGCTCGCAGGAAGCAGCGGGACGAGCGAAGTCAGCACCATCAGGGTAAAGATGAAGCTCAATCCCGAGGGTGCGGCCGAAGTGTGATCGCGATTTTTCATGGTCTGCGCCGCCATAGATATTGTTCACCACGATTGTAGCCGGAATTTGAGATTTAGAGCGATGAACGGTTGCAAACAGTGACGCGCTCTCACCAGCCCATTTGACGCATCCGCTCCTGGATGAGCGCGCTGTAGCGATTCATGCGATCGGGGCGCCGCTTCAGCGGCAAGGGCAGGATTGCGGCAAGTTGTGCCGCCTCTTGCCGCCCGATGCTCCGCGCGGAAGACCGGTAGTAGTAACGGCACGCCGCCTCCGCGCCATAAACACCAGGACCCCATTCGACCACGTTCAGGTAGAGCTCCAAAATGCGCCGCTTGCCGAGGACCAATTCGGCCACCGGGACGAGTGTGAACTCCGCGCCCTTCCGCAGGATCGAGCGGCCGGTTCCGAAGAACAGGTTTTTTACCAGTTGCTGCGTAATCGTGGACCCGCCGCGAACGCGGCCTCCTTCCACATCACCTTCGGCGGCGATTTCCATCGCGTTCCAATCGAATCCGTGATGCTGGTAGAAGCGCGCGTCTTCTGCGGCGATTACGGCGTGCTGGAAATCCGGCGAGATTTGGCTGAGCGGAACGAATTCGTATCGTTCGTGATACGGCGTGCGGTGAATCCATGATTGCAAGCGGCGCTCCATGTGCACCGCGGTGGTCGGCGGGTCAATCCACCGCGCAGCCACAAGGATTATCGCCGCCACTGACCAAAGCAGCCCCAGCGCGATGAGCAACGATCGAACGAACGATCGGAGCGTGACCCTCCGCTGCGGTGCCGACGGGACTATATCCGGCGCTGCGTTCGCCGTTGTCTCTGGGTTTTCAATCACAATTCAGAATAATCGTTTCCGCCGGATTGACATAGCGCCTGATTCGTCGCGTATCCGGGCACGCGGCCTTGCCACGATTTCACTTTTCTGATAACGGCGCTACTCAGGAGTTTCAGACAATCCAAGTGGATGCGGGCGGGGCGATGGCGAACGGGATTGCAAAATCGCTGCGAGGCCGACAGCGCTAACACGCTGCGTAGCGCCACTGGTTGGAATCTCGCGACTCCTCAAGGTGGGGCTCGTTTTTGCGGGCGCCTCGAGCACCACGCCCCTTTCGCCCGCCGCGAAGGCCCGAGTGGACAACACACATGCTCGATCAGCACACTTCCGCTCAGTAGGTGTTAGTTCGCGGGGCCAGCAAACAGCAGCAGATTCCCATCCGGATCCTTGACGACGAAATTCTTGGCGCCCCAAGGCTGCTTTTTCAGCGTCTGGTGAAAGCTAACACCAGTAGACTGAAACTCGAGAAACAGCAGCTTGATCTCGTCCGCGGTAGCGACGGTCATAGATGCCGACAACAGTTCCTCCCGATCACGGACCCTCGACTCGATTATTGGTCGCTCGACACACCTTAGATTGAGGCGCGCCGCGTCGCGGCCCACCTGCGCATAGTAGGGAGGTTTGCCATAACTAAATGCCAGCGAAAAGCCTAACTTCTCACGGAAGAATTCGCATGATCTCTTGATATCGGTGACGAAAAGTTGCGGCTCGGCACCGACAATCGTTGCTTTGGATGGCGACGGCTTTACCTTGCGCGACGTCGTCGAGAGTCCAGTTTTCAGAGCTTGCCAACTATCGAATCCTTGCTGTCTTGCGACCATTTCTTGCGCATCGCTGAGCTTAAAGCTCGCCGCAAGAATCTCGGAGTCGGGCATTTCCAGGAAACGAGGCAAATGTGCACGGATTTGTGCGGCCACGGGATAGTGGCGTTCGCGATGCCACCGCAGTATCAGCTTCGCCTGCTTTTTGAGGTTCTCCAGATTGGGCATGTAGGCCTCCACGATGAGATCGTAGGTGGGCATTGCCCTTCGGCGAGGTGCCGTTGCATCCTACATGCGCAGATTGCAGTATCTGCGACGGTCTGAGCAGTTGTCAATTGTGAACGACGCCGTCCTACAGGTTGTCGGTCCGCACTTAGCCATGCGCCGTATCACGGGCAACTCGGAAGCAATTCCATTTGCCTGATTCGTCGCGTTGCCGGACATGTCGAATTGCCAGGATTTCACTTATCCCAGCAGCACATTGTTCAGGAATTGAGCCGCGTTCTTTCCCTCTCCATTGACTTGGCTTGTGGCGCAACCTAACATGTGCGGCAAATGGGCTGAGCCATTTTGTTACCGCGAATTGCGGTGGCGCGATGCGCATTTCAGAAGCAAGGAGGAAGACTGTGAAAAGAACACCATCGGTGTCAGTGAATAACCCGGCTGTGGATCGTCGCAGCTTTCTCGGCGCGGCTCTCGGAGCCTGCGCCATAAGTCCGTCGCTTGGTTTTTTGTCTGTGCAGTTTGCCGGAAGCAAGACCGGGTCTTTGACAAAAGAGCAACGTGACGGCATGACGCCTGCGCAGGTCATTGACGAATTGAAGAAGGGAAATGAGCGATTTCGCGCGGGCAAGATGGCTCCGCGCGAGTATTTGGCCGAACAACGCTCGAGTGCTACGGGCCAATATCCAGCGGCCGTGATTCTTGGATGCATCGACTCGCGTGTACCTGCCGAAATTATTTTCGACGCGGGGATCGGCGACACGTTCTGCGGGCGCGTGGCCGGCAATGTGGTCGACGATGACCAGCTCGGGAGCATGGAGTTTGCATGTGCCGTCTCGGGAGCAAAGCTGGTTTTAGTCCTGGGACATACAGCTTGCGGCGCGATAAAAGGCGCAATCGATGACGTAGTATTGGGCAATCTGACCGGATTGTTGGCGCGGATCAAAGCGGCCATTCCGGAAACGAAGTATGAAGGCGAGAAGTCCAGCAAGAATGCAGCTTATGTAGACTCCGTTGCCCGCACCAATATCAGATTAGGAATCGAAAACATTCGTCGGCGAAGTCCGATATTGGCGGGCTTGGAAACCAAAGGATCGATCCAGATTGGCGGCGCGATATACAACCTCGCGGATGGCATGGCGGAATTCATCAGTTAGCGGGTACTTCGTCGCTGCTACGGGATTGAGGTCGATCCACGACATCCGGCAGGACGATGCGCGTTAGAATTTGGTAGGCGTCGTTACTCAAGCCGGGCGCGGAAGGTGCGTACTGTGTGTTTATCGTCACGATAGTGCTTTTTCTTCTGCCGAGTTCGCTGTTATGGGCGGCGTGGGCGAGGAGAGGCTCGGAAAGAGATACACGCGAAGTAACAGCGCAAGGCTGGAGAGCGCATTTGGGCACCGCAGCACTCGTGACTGCGGGTTGCTCGACGCTACTGGAATTGGCCTTTTTCTTTTCTTGGTTTCACAATGGCGGCAGCACGCATGGATTTATGCCATCCCCTGGGCTTTGGAAATTCTTGGGCAAGACTGCTGCGTGCATACTCGTCGCGAGTATCGTCTTGAGCGCATTCGGGAAGGGCAAATGGCGGCTGTTGCTTCTCGCCTGGGCGGCGTCTCTAGTTTTTTCTGCGTACGCAATCTTCATGTTGGACATGGATTGATTGGCGCTTTCTCTTAACCCAGAGCGGCGTTTAGTCCCAGATAACTCGCGCGACCGAAAAGTGAAAACCGATCAGTTTCCGGTAAGAGCGGTTTGGCTCGTCCCATGTCCTTGCTGTTGGCGGCGACTTGCGCCTGATGTAGAGTTGCAAGCTTGAAACCGATTTGAACTGGCGGCTGATCGCTTCGTGAGAGGTTCTACAGCATGCGACTAACGGTTATGTGTCTAACAGCGTCCATCTTGTTCACGTTTCCCAGTCGAGCACAGGCTCCTGCGGAGGTCCCGGTGTTCGAGATTACGCCACCCGCGGGAGGCTTCAAGATTACGTTCAACGTCAAGGCGTCGGTGCCTATCGAGGGGGTTTTCGAGAAGTGGGGCGCCACCCTGCAATTCGCGTCAACGGATGTCACGACAGGCGTTTTGGACATTAAGGTCGACGCCGGCAGCGTTAATACGGGAAGCGGCTTGAAGGACGGCAAGCTGAAGGGCAAAGACTTCTTCGACGCGAAAAATAATCCGTACATCACGTTTCATTCAACCAAAATTGAGCAGACTGGTCCCACCACCTTTGATATTCCGGGCACGTTTACAATTCGAGGAGTGTCGAAACCCGAGACGCTGAGCCTCGTGCTGTCCGGCAAGGGTACGGGCACGGGCAGTGTCAAAGGCTCGATGGCGTTCGATCGCAAGGAATATGGGATGAATAGCGGCATTCCCTTCATAAAAATCGCTGACCGCGTCGAGGTTGATGTCGCCCTCCAAGCAAAACAAGTCAGCGGACCTCGCCTCGTTTATAAGGAATAGCCAACCTGCGTCCGGGGGTTCCTCGCGCGCTCTTGGACGTGCGCCGCTGGCCCAAGCTGCTCCACTTATGCCCGTCGCAGGCATCATCCGCTTTCCATTTCTTGCGCGGCGAGCAAGAGTTTCCCCGTGCGGAAGCATTTACGGCTTCTTGGCATTCCGTCTTGCTGATTTGTACGAGCTAGCTCTGCTGCGTGTATTTGTACTCGATCTTTCCGAACGGAATCGTGACTTCGGTAAGCGGCTTGGTCGTCTCCAACTTCTTGGCCTTTTTGAGTTTCTTGGTCGCTTTCTTGGCTGCCATGGTTTTTCTCCTTCTTGCGAATTGCACCGCACTGCCTTCGTGCAGTTATATGCAAATCCAGGCCCAACTGTCCACACGAACGAGACCGCAGATTATGTGTCTGCAAATGTGCAGGATGCGACGGCTGCCCTCACTCAACGCGTCCGGCAGGGCGGGAAACGCCTGCTGAATAATTCAACGTCCCATGAAAAATTCAGCACCGCCGTCATTTTTGCGGCGGCATCTCCGCCATGCCGTGGAGGTGTCCGGCGCGTGTGTTTACCCTGATTAGCTTGTGGACTCGATTTGAGTGCTTTGGCATTTGCCGCGCTATGCGAGCGACGGCGTCGCTGAAGTCGCGGTTTCCTGATCCTGAACCTCTCGCCTGCGGGTCGCGAGCGAATCTGCGAGTATCCACTTGGCAGTCACCAAAGCCAGATTGAACGCTGCGGCCATTTTTCACGCGTGTGACTCTAGGACCGTTTGTGGGGCGTCCAAGGTTCCACCCAGAAATCGAGATGAAGCCACAGGCCGTAGGAGTAGGGCATCAGGAGCAACGAAAGCGCCACTGCGAACAGGAGCCACAAGGCCACGCGACCGTCTTCGGAAACGCCTTTGAAGTCAGGCAGAAGCAGGGACAGCAGAAATACCGGAACTACAACCAGGAGCGTGAGGCCGTACGTGACGATCATCCCGCCGATGTAGTAACCAGGCTCGCGGAAGAAGGGAAGTCCGCAGCGTGAGCACTCCGGGAAAATTTTATTCGGCCAGCGAGCGAGGACGCGTCCCTGCCCGCAATAGGGGCAGCGCAGGCGGAGCCCGCCGCGAACGGCGTTGCCAAAGGTCGGGCGGAGTGGCTTCTGCATCGTGGCCAGTCGGGCTGCCACAGTGTACTGCCAATGCATGCGCGTGCGACTATGCGTTACGTCTGCAAACGAATTGGAGCCCTCGCCAGTCGTTCAATTACCGTTACCCACTTCTCTGGCAACGGCGAGAATCTCCGGCACAACGCGACCGATCTCCGCATCGGTTGTGCGGTGGTTGACGACGCAAGCGCGCAGACAAGACCGCGATTGCAGTGTTGCGTTTGAATGACCGAGAATATGACTTATCAATGCCCGCACCTCAGGTCCGTGATATATACCTTGTGACCTTATGCCGAATGCAATAGCGATTGAAGATTTGACCAAGCGTTTCCGCGACGTAGTTGCCTTGAACGGGCTGAACATGGCTGTCCCGGAGGGCTCGATCTTTGGCTTCGTGGGGCCAAACGGCGCGGGGAAAACCACCGCAATCAAGGTCGTCATGAATATTCTCCAGGCGACAAGCGGTCGCGCGCAGGTACTAGACTGGGACAGTCGCGATCTTGCCGGGAATGTCTTTTGTTCAATCGGCTACGTCTCTGAGAATCAAAAGCTTCCAGAATGGATGCGCGTCGCAGATTTTCTCGCTTATGTTCGCAACTTCTATCCTACATGGGACCGAGCGCTAGAGAATGACTTAGTCAAGAGATTTGACCTGCCGGCAAAACGTAAATTGAAAATGCTCTCTCGCGGGATGCGCATGAAAGTAGCTCTCGCAAGCTCCTTGGCATATCGCCCACGCCTCGTCGTGATGGATGAACCTTTCAGTGGCCTCGACCCGCTAGTTCGCGACGAATTAATCGAATGCTTACTGCACGGGGCTGCGGACGCCACGGTACTGATCTCTTCCCACGACCTCGCCGAGATCGAGACTTTCGCCACGCACATCGGGTACCTCGAAGCGGGACAACTCCGGTTCTCTGAAGATTTGAAAAGCCTCGCCTCGCGCTTCCGTCAGATTGAATTGGCACTCGGCGCCTCTTCTTTGCCACACGGCGCACTCCCAGCAAGCTGGATGCATCTCGACCTCTCCAATTCGACTGCGCGATTCATCGAGAGCCGCTATGACCAAGAGAGGACGCCGTCCACTATCCTTCAGGTATTTGGCGACGCAAAGACCGCAACTTATACGCCAATGTCTTTGCGCTCCATTTTTCTCGCTATCGCCAGAAATACGCGCGAGACCAACGTATGAATCAGGTCCTTCACATTTTCCGCAAGGACGTCCACAGGCATTGGCTCGAAATTATCGTCTCTCTGTTACTCCTCTTTGGCTTCGCCTGGAAGATGCCGATACTTTGGAACCAGGAGCCGACTTTCGGAGAGGGGCAGGCCTCGCGTTGGCTCTTCGGCCTCCTCGGCGTATCCGTTTGCCTCTCGTGGTGGTTTCTCATCGTTCGGGTGATCCAGGGCGAGTCTCTCGTTGGAGATCGCCAGTTTTGGCTCACGCGCCCGTATCAACGGCGCTGGCTAATGGCCGCCAAAGCGCTTTTCATTATTGCGTTCATAAATGTCCCAGTTTTTATTTTCGACATTGCGTTGCTGGCGCGCGCAGGCTTTTCGCCGTGGCATTACTTGCCAGGACTTCTCCAGGGGCAGCTCTTCCTAACCGCATTTTTGATCGTGCCCGTTGCGACGATTAGCGTGATCACCGAATCGCCTGTACAGTTTCTGCTCATTCTCCTCGGTCTAGTTGCGTACATAAGTGGCCTTGCGTGGGTCGTCGGCGAGATTCCGAGCGCTTCTGCTGGTGGAGACATTCCAGGTGCCGCGATGCTCGTAGTTGCCGCCGGCACATGCCTGGCTTTGTTCTTTTTGCAGTACTTCCGGAGAGATACTGCGGTTTCTCGCTGGGCCCTTCTCGGCAGCCTCTGTGCGATCGCGATTGGCCTGACCGCTGCACCTTACGGTCGCCTGGTGGAACATGCTTATCCCGATATACCGGCAGGCTCTTTGGTGTCTGGTGGCGTCAGAATCGAGAAGAAAAGTGGCGCCCGCCCGGACGATGGTCCCGTTACGGGTAAAACTGTCAATCTTTACGTACCGATCGATACGGGCGGCTTGGTTCAAGGTTCACTTGTTGTGGTCGACGCCGCTCGCGTCACTATTTATGCACCCGGGGGACTGGCTTGGAACTCCGGCTGGGTGAGCTCGGCACACACTTTGTGGCCCACACCGACTCGATTCACGCTGCCATTCGACGTCAGCAGCAAATTCTATTCTTCGGTAGCAGGAAACCCCGTGGATATCCGAATTGGTTTGGCGGTCAGCGAATTCCGCGAAGGTACACCAATGCAAATCACTGCGACAGCGCGTACTTTCAAGGTAACCGACTATGGAATCTGCACCGCTGCTGCGCAAACGGGCTACTGGGCGATCGCTACGCTTCAATGCAAATCCGCCCTGAACGAACCGGCATTTGCGGCACACCTGGATCCCCAAAATACTACTTGCACCTTGCCCGACTCCAAATGGCCGTCCCTGCAGCTCCGCCGAAACGACGGTTACCCAACGGCCGATTTTGGAGGCGGCGCTGGCTTGTTTCCGGTGCGACCGTTCGAAATCAATTTCGGCGCTGCCACCAATCCCAGCGGCGACAAGGCCCTTTCGATCGTCTGTCCGGGGACGAAATTCAGCGTCGCCACTCCTGCGCCCTTCAGTCGATATAGGATCGAAACGAGAATCGAGGCGGTTCATCTCGGAAATTATCGCGGTTTTGACTTCTGAACCGACTTATCGTTCTGTAGGGCGGGCTGAGCTCGAACCCCTTGTATTGAAGACAAGAGCGAACATCGTTCTCCTGCCGGAATCACTGATTGAGGCTGCTTTCAGAAGGTACAGCCGCTCGCCTGCGCTCGGGAGCTACTCGTAACGCAAAGCGACCATAGGATCAACGCGCATAGCGCGCCGCGCCGGTATGTAGCAGGCAAAGAGCGCGACGAGA
>Ga0307478_10002788_pt1 | contig 13453 bp, 12 predicted proteins | sample atmos_gasesECM4C_2_FD_203713 | JGI IMG/M metagenome (GOLD analysis project Ga0307478, IMG submission 203713) | Hardwood forest soil microbial communities from Morgan-Monroe State Forest, Indiana, United States - atmos_gasesECM4C_05 | ecosystem: Environmental > Terrestrial > Soil > Temperate...
CGACCTGATGGGCAGGCTCACCGGCTTCCGCCCCAGGGACCGGTGGGCGGGCTGGGACCGGACGCCCTTCACCTCCGACAGCGGGCACCAGGTCGCGGTGTTCGAGAAACTGGCTGGTTAGGTCACAGCTCCACGGTTGAGCCTTGCGACGCGACAGTCACCGGCACCTCCGCGGTCTCGAACCGGCGGGCTACCTCGTCTAGCTCGGCGTCGGTGCGGGAGGGCTTGTGGTGGAACAGCGCCAGCCGCCGCGCGCCGGCCAGCACCGCGAGGCGCACCGCGTACTCCGCCGCCGCGTGGCCGAACGCCGCCTCGGCGGGCAGTTCCTCGGCGAGCAGCTGGGCGTCGTGCACGAGCAGGTCGGCGCCGTCGGCGAGGGCCAGCGCGTCGGGGTGGTATTCGCCGAGCCCGTCAGGGCCGGGACCGTACGCGGTCGGGCAGTGGTCGGTGATGTAGGCCAGCACGCAGCGCCCGTCGCTCACCCGGTAACCGAACGTCCTGCCGCCCTTGTGCGGGATCTCCCGCGCCTCGACGGTGAACCCCTCGGCCTTGAACTGGCCGGGCGAGATCGACCCGAACCGCCAGTCGCCGCGCAGCCCGGTCGGCGGGATCGGGAAGAACGGGGGCGACATCACCTGCGCCAGCAGCTCCTCCGCGCCGGTGCCGTCTTCCTGGTCGGGCAGCAGCAGGGTGACCCGCGCGTCGTCCCGGTCGCCGCCAAGGAAGAAGGGCAGCCCGAGGGAGTGGTCCCAGTGCAGGTGGGTGAGCAGCATCGTGCCGGTGAACGGCTCGCCGCCGAGCAGCCCGGTGACATTGGCGAGGCCGGTTCCCGCGTCGAGCAACAGCACCGGCGGCGAGCCGGCTGAGTGCGACACCGCCACGCAGGACGTGTCTCCGCCGTATCGGGCGAACCGCGCGCCGGTGGCCGGCGTGGATCCGCGGACTCCGCAAAAGGTGATGAGCACTCCGGTCAGGCCTGGCCGCTGGGCTGAGTGCCCGTCTCTTCCCGGCGGTGGCCGCCGGACAGTTCCTGCAGCGCGGTCCGCTCGAACTGCGCGCCATCCACCGAGGCGACCTTGCACCGGGTGGCGGCCACCAGGCTGGCGGTCCGGGTGCCCGCCTCAAGGCCGGCCCGCTCGCCGAGCATCGCGCCCGGCCCGTACTCCGCGAGCGGCTCGCCGTTGCGCTCGATCCTGACGATGCCGTCCAGGACCAGGTAGACGTCGGTCCCTGGCTGCCCCTGCTGAACCAGGGTCGCGCCGGCCGGGAAGTTCTCGATCCGCGGCTTGGCGGCGCCGTGCATGAGCTGCACGGAAAGCTGGCGTTCGAGTGCCGTCTCGACGGCCACCACCAGCGCGGGGGAGTCCTCGTCGCCCCACGGCGTGTGCTTGCCGAACGACTTGCGGTACCACTCGCTGAAGTCCGTCAGCCCGGACTTGCGGGCCAGCTTGCCCTCGTTGTCATAGATCCAGTGCCGCGGGAACACGCTCGCGCCCTGGACGTCGAGCTCCGCGCGCCCGTCGGCGTGGAAGGTGAGGTTCAGCGTCGACCATACGGTCGGCGCCTGCCACTGCACGTACGGCGGGTGCGCGACCCGGCGCGGCGCCGGCACTCCGGTCTTGCCGCCGCACGTCTGGGTAAACGTGACCCAGCCGTCGCCGGACTCCGGCGCCTTGCGGATCTCGGGGAACGTGACGGCCTGGAACGTGCGGCGGACCGGGCCAACGGCCACCGTGGTGGCGCCGATGCGGACGCCGCTGTCAGGCGCGTAGCCGGCGTCGGTGATCCGGCCCGTCTCGTCGGTCTCGACCCACGCCTTGAGCACGTTCGCGAACCGGAACTTGTCGGCCGCCTGCAGCGCGGCGAGGCTGTGCTCGCCAGACGGGGTGAGCTCGTCGGGCGGCGGGTTGTCGTAATGCGCGAGCCCGCTCTCGAACGCGGCCTTCATGGAGCCGGTGACCGCCTCAGAGGGGATCCAGGAGAGCGAGGTGACACTGCTTTCGTATCGCATACTCCGACGTTATGCCGTACCTGCTTCACCAGCGAGGGTGCTTCCGCGCGCTTTCTGGTGTACCTACCACTACCGTATTCCGTATGAACACGGTCAGAGTGGCGCTAGCCGAGGACAACGTGCTCCTGCGGGAGGGCATGTCGCGCCTTGTCGCCGCCAACAACGACTTCGAGCTTGTCGGGGTCGCCTCCGACCTGCCGCAACTGCTCGCGCTCGTCGCCGAGCAGGCCCCCGACGTTGTGGTCACCGACATCCGGATGCCGCCGACCGGCACCGACGAGGGCATCAAGGCCGCCAGCTGGGTCCGCGAGCACTACCCGCGCACCGGCGTGGTGGTGCTCAGCCAGTACGTCGCGCCGAAGTACGCGGTCGCGCTTCTCGAGCACGGCTCGGCCGGCCGGGCGTACCTGCTCAAGGAGCGGGTCGCCAGCGTCGACGAGCTGGCCAGGGCCATCCGCACGGTCGCTTCCGGCGGGTCGGTGATCGACCCCACGGTGGTCGACGAGCTGGTCAAGGCGCGCGCTGCCGAGCACTCATCCGGGCTGTCGCTGCTGACCGCCCGCGAGTCGCAGATCCTCGGGGAGATGGCGCAGGGCAAGAGCAACTCGGCGATCGCCGCCGCGCTGTACGTCACGGAACGTGCCGTGGAGAAGCACACCAACTCGATCTTCGCCAAGCTGGGGCTATCCGAGGAAAAGGACGTGAACCGGCGGGTGAAGGCGGTGCTCGTCTTCCTCAGCCACCAGGGGGCGAACGGACCGTGATGCTGGCCACACCCCCCGTCAGGTGGGCAACACCCTGGGCAACATTTGATCTTGATGCGAAGCTTAACTCGTGAGCAACCCCCGGTCCGTGCTCGTTGTAGACGACCAGGCGCCGTTTCGCCTGGCCGCCCGCGCTGTGCTGCGCAGGCTCGACGGATTCGAGTTCGCCGGTGAGGCGTCGAGCGGCCCCCAGGCGATCGAGCTGGCCGACACGCTGCACCCGTCGCTGATCCTGATGGATATCAACATGCCGGACATGAACGGCATTGAGGCCACCCGCCGCATCGTGGCCGGGCATCCGGACGTCGCGGTGATCCTCTGCTCCACGCACGACCCCAAGGACCTGCCGGCCGAGGCCGCCGCGAGCGGCGCGATCGCCTACGTGAGCAAGGAGCACCTGGCCGCCGACACGATCCGCGAACTGTGGGAAACGCGCACCTCAGGCAACTTCGTCTCCCGCTGACGGCGGTCCGCATCCGGTGCTGATCCGCCATGCCGGCCCTGGCGACGTAGCCGCGCTGCGCGCGATAGCGGCCGCCGCCTACGAGAAGTACATCTCCAGGATCGGCCGGGCCCGCCCGCTGCCCAGGGCCGCGGGGTCGGCGCCCGGCTGCTGGCCCTGGCCGAGGAGCACGCCCGCGGTCTTGGCCTTGGCGAGGTCCGGCTGTACACCAACGAAGCCATGACCGAGAACATCGCCTACTACACAAGGCACGGGTACGCGGAGATCCGCCGGTGCGATCAAGACGGCTTCCGCCGGGTGTTCTTCCGCAAGCCCGTCCCGTGACCAGCCGGCTCAGCGGCGCAGCGCGGTCTCCCGCTCCATGTGCGACAGCTTCTCGGGATTGCGTACGGAGTACAGCCCGGTGATCAGGCCGTCGTCGATGCGCAGTGCCACAACGGTGTCGACCTCGCCGTCGAGCCGCAGGATAAGCGCCGGGTAGCCGTTGACCTGGGCCGGCTCCAGCCGCAGTGCGGCCTCGGCAGCGATCCTGCCCAGTCCGATGGTCAGCAGGCGGGCCACCCGCCCGGCCCCCACGACCGGTGTCCGCACGGCCTGCACGACCCCGCCGCCGTCGCCGAGGAAGACGACGTCCGGCGCGAGGATGTCGAGCAGCCCTTGCAGGTCGCCTGTTTCCGCCGCTCGCTGGAACGCCTCGAGCGCGTGCCTGGTCTCGGCCGCGGAAATCACCCCGCGCGGCCGCCGCGCCGCGACGTGCTCCCGCGCCCGGCGGGCGATCTGGCGGACCGCAGCGGGGTTCTTGCCGACGGCTTCGGCGATCTCCTCGTAAGGCACGTCGAACACCTCGCGCAGCACGAACACCGCCCGCTCGGTCGGCATGAGGGTCTCGAGCACCAGCAGCATCGCCATCGAGACGCTGTCGGCCAGCTCGACGTCCTCGGCCACGTCGGGCGTGGTGAGCAGCGGCTCGGGCAGCCAGGGGCCGACGTAGGACTCCTTGCGGCGGCCGAGCGTGCGCAGCCGGGTCAGCGCCTGTCGGGTGGTGATCCGGACCAGGTAGGCCCGCTGGTCCCGCACTGTGCCCAGATCGACCCCCGCCCAGCGCAGCCAGGTCTCCTGCAGGACGTCTTCGGCGTCGGCGGCCGAGCCGAGCATCTCGTAGGCGACGGTGAACAGCAGGTTGCGGTGGGCGAGGAACGCCTCGGTGGCGGGGTCCGGGCGGCCGTCTGCCATGGCGGAACTCCTCTGCACTCTCAACTGTGTTCCCCACCAGACGCCGCGCCCAGCCGTTTTGTGACATCGCGGGACGTTGTCACAAAGACCGGGGTTTCGGCATCTCGTGTTCGTTCAGTCCAGATCACGAGTGAGGACGTAGCCATGGAACCCCGTTTCAACATGTTCGGCAACGAGCTCGGCGCCAAGTTCGCCAAGCGGTTCGCCAACGCCAGCATGGTGATCGCGAACTCGCCGCTGCCGAAGTCCACCCAGGAGCTGATGGGGCTGCGCGCCAGCCAGATCAACGGCTGCGGCTGGTGCGTCGACCTCCACACCAAGGAGGCCGCGGCCGCCGGTGAGACCGCGCTCAGGATCAACCTGGTCGCCGCGTGGCGCGAGACCACCGTGTTCACCGAGGCCGAGCAGGCCGCGCTGGCGCTCGCCGAGGAGGGCACCCGGCTCGCCGACGCCGGCCAGGGCGTGTCCGACGAGACCTGGGCCCAGGTGCGCAAGCACTACGACGACGACCAGATCGCCGCGATGGTCTCCCTGGTCGCCATGATCAACGCGGCCAACCGGCTCGCCGTGATCGTCCATCAGAAGGGCGGCTCCTACGAGCCCGGCATGTTCGACAGCATGCTGACCTGACCGCCCGGGCACACCCGTCCTGCCGGCTCTTGCTTAGCAGCCGACTTTCTTGCCGACCGATCCCCTCTACTGTCATGGTCATGAGCGTGCGGACAACCTGCGTGAGTGACTGCCTATTGTGTGATCCGGCTGCCGCAGACGATTATTTCCGGCGCACCCTCGTGTGGCAGGACACCTGGTGGCGGCTCTCCTGCGTCACTCAAGGGCCTATCCCCGGATTCGCCCACCTTGAGCCGCGCCGCCACATCCCGTTCATTACCGAGCTGGACGGACCAGAAGCCGCCACGCTGGGCACAGTCCTCGCCCGCGTCACCCGCGCCCTGCGCGAGGCCGCTGATGCCGAGAAGGTCTACGTCTATGTCTTTGGCGACCACGTCCCGCACCTGCATTTCAATCTCGCCCCGCACCGTGCCGGGGACGGCCTGCGCGGCGGTCCCGGGCTACTTGACCCCTTGTCGCCAGACGTGGACCTAGCGGCACATCAAGCCGTCGCAACGGCAGTCCGCGGCACACTGAATGCGTCCTCATGATGTTCTTATCAGGTCTCTTCGATGCCCTAGCGCACGTATCGGGGTACGCATATGGCTCCGGCTGCTTAAGTGGCTGGTTGCCAGGGCAGGCGGTAGGCGCGGTAGGTGATGTCAACGCCGGGCAATTGAGCGTTGAACAGCAGTTGGCCGGTCGGGCTGAACTCGGAGATGTAGGCCAGGTTGCCCCAGCTGACGAACAAGTCGCCGTTGCTGGTGGTTTGCGCGTTTCCCTCTTCTGTGGCCAGCAGGCCCTCGGGTTGCCTGACCGACTTCACCAGTGTGGCCACTTTGGCCGCCAGATCCAGCCGGACGGTGACTACCCGGCTGTAGCGAAGCAAGTAGCTGCTGCTGCCGCTGGACTCGTCGTCGAACAGCGTGTACTCGTTGTGCCCGATGGCCTCGGGGTCGTGCTGGTAGGCGAAGATCTCTCCCGCCATGTCGAGGACCTGCCCGGGCGCGGCCGTGAGCCTGAACGTGCTGTGCTTGCCGCCGAGTACCCAGATAATCTTCCCGGTGCGCTGGCTGACCTTGTAGACGGCCCAGGCGAAGCGGGCGCTGATCAGCAGGTTCCCGTCGGTGTCCAGATGGACGGCGTTGATGTAGAACCAGTCCCAGGGAGTGGCGGCTGACGCGGGCCGCGGCTGCTCGCTGTCTTGGTAGGGGACGTGGTCTGCGGCGTTCCACTGGAAGAGCACCTTGCCGGTGCTGATATTGATCTCCTGCACGATGCTGTCGACGACCTTCTGGTCGGCGGGGCCGCCGATGGAGGTCAGGTTCGCGGTCGTTATGGTGTCGGCCACGATCAGCGCCGTGTTCCTGGGAGTGATGAGGAATTCCTGGCCGTCGGCCGAGTAGCCGTTGCCCCCCTTAACTTCGGCGATCTTCTGGTAGCGGTCGTTGTAGATGTAATCGGTTCCGCCCGAAACAGCACCCAAGTCCGCAGGACCCTGCCACCAGGTGAGCACCGGTTTGCCTAGGTAGGTCTGCGTCCGGAAGTCGGCGGCTAGCTGGTGCGGGGGAAGAGGGTGAAACCAGATCACCTTGCCGGTGTTACTGATGATCTCCGGGCCGCTCACGCTGCCCCCGCCCGGGGTGATGAAGATGTCGCCGTTGCCATTGTTCGCGCCCTGCCGCAGCACTGTGACCGCAGGCGCCTCAGCCCCGGTCGACGCGCCAGAGGTCACCGTGCTGCAGGCCGTCCCCGTCAAGACGATCAGCGCGGCGGACGCGGCCGCCGCGACCGCACGCGGCGCTTTGCCCCGCCGCGAGCCCGCAGCCCGCCATGGGACGGCATTGTCTCTCACCACGACGCTCAGCCCTTCAGGCAGTCACTACCTAGGATAGGCCGCTACCCCCCAGGGCTGACATATCCAGACACGCCCCCGGGAGTAGCCGTTACGACCGGGCCGTGCCGTTGGTGGTGGCTATGTCTTTTGCTCCTGGGTAGTGCACGGGGCATGGCTGACGCTGGTGACCCGGTTGGTGACCTGCATCTTGCTGTGGTGAATGCCCCGAGGGCGGGGACTGTGCGGCTGGGTGTGGTGTCGCTGTGCCTGGTGCAGTTCGTCGATGTTCTCGGGGTGACTGTCATGGTGACGGCGCTCCCGGCGATGCTGGCGGACCTGCATACGTCGGCGGATGCAGCCAGCTTGATCTCTACTGGCTATGCCATGTTCTTTGGCGGGTTGCTGATGCTTGGCGCGCGGCTGGGGGATCGTTTTGGCCACAGGCGCATCATTTTCACCGGCTTGGCGTTCTTCACCGTGGCTGCTGTCATGGGTGCGACTGCTACGTCGGTGGTGGTGCTGACGGCGGCGAGGTGTCTGCAAGGTGCCGCTGCGGCGCTGTCGGTGCCGTCGGCATTGCGGCTGCTGACCACGATCACCTCAGATGGGCCTCAGCGGGCGCGGGCCATCGCGGCCTGGAGCGCGTCCGGGGCTGCCGCGGGCGCGAGCGGATTTGTTGTCGGCGGCGTCGTGACCTATCTGGTCGGCTGGCGGGCAGTGTTCTGGGCCTACCTTCCGCTGGCTGTGCTGCTGGCCGTGGCCATCAGGCGGGCTGTGCCGCCGGATCGGGCTGGTGACCGGTCGGTCCGGCTGAGCGTGCCCAGTGTCAGCACCTTCACCGGCGCTGTGATGGCGTTCGTCGTCGCGGTGACGCTGCTGCCTCAACCCGGCCGGGCAGCGCTGGGTGCCGCGCTGCTGGCGGCGGCGGTTGTCCTCGCGGGTTTGTTCATCGTCGTTGACCGGCGCGCAGCGGCGCCGCTGTTGCCCAAAGCAGTGCTTGGTGAGCGGCCGTTGCGGCAGGGTGCGGCCGGAGCCCTGCTGAACACGCTGACGACCAGTTCGGCTATCACTTTGGCGACGTTGTACCTGCAGAACACCCGTGGGCACAGCGCGCTGGTGGCTGGGCTGATGCTGTTGCCGTTCAGCGTTGCCGTCATCGTCGGTTCCGCGCTCGCCGCTCCCGCGCTGGCGCGGTGGCCTGCGCAGCGTCTCGTCAGTGCCGGCCTGGCGATCATCGCCGTCTCCGACGCCGCACTCATTCCGGCGGCCAGCAGCACGTGGGCGCTGCCGGTATGCGTCGCGGTCGGCGGTGCAGGTATCGGCCTGTCCTCGGTCGCCGCGACCAGGCTAGGCACCAGCGTCCCGGTCGCCGCGCGAGGCACCGCTTCGGGAATCATCAACACCGCCGCACAGCTGGGCACCGCCCTGGGCATCGCGGTTCTGCTGCTTGTCGCAGCGTTGAGCACGGGCATCCCGGAACCAGGATCGCCGGTCCCCGCGATCGCCTGGGGGATAGCCGCGCTGGTCAGCTTCGCCGGCGCGATCATCTTCGGCCTCAGGGGCGCCGCTGAGGCGACCGCCTTCCGGCCTGCCGCCAGTGACAGGCCGCTCGCGGCCCGAGGGAATCATCGCAGGTCGGAGTCATGACCCGCCGTCCTTCCGGCACGTGCCAATACCCCAACGCGCCGCCTCACGATCGAAGCGACGTACGGCCTTTGACGATGCCGGCGTGGCCAGAGGTGTCATGCGGTCCAGGGGCGGTCGGCGAGGACCGCCATGTGCAGGGACATGAGCGTCTCCGCAAGATCTGGCAGCGCTTCAGTCTGCTCAGCGCGGATCATTGACCGGATGAGTTCGCTGCTGGCCCCGGACAGCGCCTGATACGCGTCACCAGGGACGGATGGCCATTCCGGGTGGCGGCTGCGCGCCCGCGCGTGCCACTTCCTGTTCAGATCGGCAATGCGGCGGGTCGCCGCGTCAAGCTGCTCCGCCGCCATCGGGCCGGCCGTCGGCGCGTCGACATACGCGGCCCTGGCGAAGGCAGGCTCGTCGGCCAGGAACGTCAGGTACGCGAGAAACGCTGCTCGTAGCGCCTGCTCCTCGGGCGCGCCGGGGGGTACCGCCCGGGTCGCCGCCGCCATGCGGCTGGACATGAGCCGGCCACCTTCGCGGGTCGCGGCGAGGAAGCAGTCCTCCTTGTCCGCGTAGTGCGCGTAGAACACCGAGCGGGACACCCTGGCCCCACCGACGATGTCGGCCACAGTCACGGCGTGGTAGCTTGCCTGCGCGACGGCGGCTATCACCGACTGCTGCAGCCGTTCCCGGTGCGATGCCTGGACCGCGCGGAGCGGCAGACCGTTCCTGCCCCGCGGCAGGCCGGGCTTGCCGCGGTGCGTGCGGGCGAGACTTCCCTCGGGCCTGGTTCCGGCCACTGGCTCAGGATAACGGCAGCCGCATCGGAACCGGTACCGGTGGCGGTCCACTGCCCTGCCCCCAGCACTAACGGAAATCAGCTCGCGGGGTTCGGCACCTAGGGAGGGCATGGCCGCGGCGGGGGCTACGGCGTGAGCAGGGGGACTGAGCCCAAGATGCGGGTGCCTGCGCCAACGGCGGATTCCCAGCGGACGGTGCCGCCGATGGCGCCGAGACGGTCGGCCATGTTCATGTAGCCGTGGCCGTTCTTCGCCTTGGCGACCTCGAAGCCCGGTCCGTTGTCGGACACCGAGAACAGCAGGCCGCCGGACTCTTCCCAGATCCGGATCGTGACGGTCGCGCCCGCGGCGTGCTTGCCGGCGTTCTGCAGCGCTTCCAGGCAGCAGAAGTAGACCGCGGACTCGATCTCCAGGCCGTACCGGCCGATGCCGCCGGCGGACACGGTCACGGCCAGCGGGCTGCGCCGCCCGGCGGCGGCCAGCGCCTCGCTGAGCCCGCTGTCAGCCAGCAGCGGCGGGTAGATGCCGTGCGCGAGGTCGCGCAGCTCCTGGATGGTGCTCTTGACCTCCTCGGCGAGCTGGTCGATCATCTCGGTCGCGGTCTCCGGGTCGTCGCCTACCAGGTCGCGCGTGAGCCGCAGGTTCACCGCGAGCGCCACCAGGTGCTGCTGCGCGCCATCGTGCAGGTCGCGTTCCACCCGGCGCCGTTCGGCGTCCGCGGTGGCCACGATCCGCGCGCGGGACTGGCGCAGCTCGTCGGCCTGCCTGCGCAGCTCGTCGAGCGTGGTCTGCAGCGCGGTGTCCAGCCGGGCGTTGTGCACGGCGAGGCCCACCTGGCGGGCCAGCTCGGTGAGCACCCGGTCGTCCTCGGCGGAGAACGGGTCGGCCGTGACAGGCCGTCGCACCACGATCAGGCCGAGCAGCTCCCCGGCGTGGCTGACCGGCGCCACCCGCAGCTGCCCGGTGTCGGGACCTGATCCGTTCAGCGAGGGGAGCCAGACCGATGCCCAGGCGTGCCCGGATACGCCGGCGCGGGCCACGACCTGCCGCTCCCGGTCCCCGACCAAAAGCGACTGCGGCCCGGTGTCCGGCACGGCGGCGGTCCGCTCCAGCACGTCGCCCGTGCCGGTGTAGACCTCGGCGGACGTCAGCGCCATCGTCTTGCGCAGCGACTCGGCGAGCTGCAGCAGCAGCTCGTCCATGGAGATGGCGCGCGTCATCCGGCTGCCGAACGTCCGCAGCACCTCGTCGGGCGCCTGCCTGGCCCCGAACACCCGCCGCGTCGCCCAGTCGGTGAGCCGCTCCCTGGCGGGGGCGAAGCTGATCGCGGCGACCGCCGCCGCGACCATGGACAGCCCGAGCAGCTGGCGGTCCGCCGAGGAAGACGGCGGCCGGCCGAGCCCGAGGATGACCACCAGGTAGATCAGCGCGACCGTGACGGCGAACCCGGCGACCGCGAGGACCTGCACGAGCAGGCGCCCGCCGCGGGGGCCGAGCCGCGGCACGTCCCCGGCGGCCATGCCGACGGGCACGAGCACCATCACGGAAGCGGCCACCGGCGCGACCGGCGCGGGCCAGTCCACGAGCAGGTACAGCACGGCGACGGACAGCGCGAGCCCGCAGGCGACGACCAGGCCGATGGCGGCCCACTGCAGCCGCTCCCTGTCGCGGCCCGCCGAATGGTCGTACCGCATCCGCGCGGCGGGCAGCGCGAGCAGCAGCCCGACCGACCACGCGAGCACGCCGAGCCACGCCGCGGGCCAGTGCCCGGCGGCCGCCAGCGCGGCCCCGGCCGCCAGGTACGCCACGTAGGCAACACCGGCCCCGATCCGCCGCCCCGCCGACGTGAGCCTGCCGTCGGGCAGCGAGAGCAGCAGGTGCACCGAGATGGCCGCCATCAGCGCGGCGGCCAGCACCTCCATGGCCACCGCCCCGTGGTAGGAGCCGGACCCGGGAACGTACCGGCCGGACAGCCGCCCGGCACCGGCCGCCACCGCCGCGGCCACCGCGCCCGCCGCCTGTTCCCACTGCGGGGTCCGCTCCGGCGCGAACGCCGTCGCGGCGGCGCACAGCGCCCAGGCGATAACCAGCCCGGCGGTCACCGCGGCCAGCGCGCTGATCCCCCCGGGGACCGGTATCAGCAGGCCGGCGACGGCCAGCGCGACGGCGGCGAGGGGCAGCAGCACCCCCGCCACCAGCCGCCGCGCCGCGGGCGCGGCCCCAGGGGTCATATCATCCCCGAGGCAGACGCCGACGCGGACGCCTCGGCCGGGTCGGAGGTCACGACGCGGCCGTCGCGCATCCGGACGATGCGGCCGGCGGCTTGCGCGACCGCGGGATCGTGGGTGACGAGGATGATCGTCTGCCCGCCGTTGTGCAGTCGGCGGAGCAGTTCGATGATCTCCGCGCCGCCCGCCGAGTCCAGGGCGCCGGTCGGCTCGTCCGCGAGCAGCAGCGTCGGCTCGTTCGCCAGCGCGCGGGCGATCGCCAGCCGCTGCCGCTGCCCGCCGGACAGCACCCCAGGCACCGACGACGCCTTGTCCCCGATGCCAAGCAGGTCAAGCAGGTCGCGCGCCCTGGTCTCCGCCATCTTCCTGCGCCGCCCGGCTATCACCGACGGCAGCACCACGTTCTCCAGCACCGTCATGCCTTCCAGCAGGTTGAAGAACTGGAACACGATGCCCATGTGCTTGCGCCGCATCCGGGCCAGCTCGTCCTCTGTCCGGCCGGTGACCAGCTCGCCGGCCACGGTGATCGTGCCCTCGTCGGGCACGTCGAGGCCGGCCACCAGGTTGAGCAGCGTCGACTTGCCGCAGCCCGACGGACCCATCACGGCGACGAACTCGCCGGATTCGACCGTCAGGTCCACACCGCGCAGCGCCCGCACCGGGGCGTTCTCCGCCTCGAAGGTCTTGCGCAGGCTCGTGACAGTCAGTGCGGCCCGTTCCGGAGAATCGATTGTCATAGTGTCCCCGCCTTAGTCATCTGTCCGATCTTGAATGCCACCACCGGCGTGTCCCGTCCCTTGACGAGCTGCGCCGGCAGCTCCGCCGCCGGCACCTGGACCGATAGCACGTCCCGCGTGGCGGATGAGAGCACCGTCTCGCCGGCGGACGCGAACTGCTGCAGCCGCTGCGCCAGGTTGACCGTGTCGCCGACGAGCGTGTACTCGAGGCGTTCTTCCGAGCCGAGCAGCGCCGCGGCGGCCGGCCCGGTCGACAGCCCGATGCCGAGGCCGAACTCCGGCAGCCCGATCGCCCGCCAGGACGCGTTGATGTCGGACTGCAGCGCGTGCATGCCTGCCGCGGCGGCGACCGCGCGATCCCCGTGGTCCTCCTGCGGGAACGGCGCGCCGAACACGGCCATGACCGCGTCGCCGACGAACTGCATGACCGTGCCGCCCTCGCCGAGAATGGCCCGGTTCATCGCGGCCCTGTGCGTGTTGAGCTGGCTGGCCAGCTCCGAGGGGTCGGCGTGCTCGGCGATGGTCGAATACGACCTGATGTCGCTCATCAGCACGGTGACGAAGACCTTCTCCGTCTCGCCGATCCGCACGTCCGACGCGTTCCGCAGCTTCGACGCCAGCCCGGACGGCAGCAGCCGGGAGAGCGTCTCGCCCTGTTCCTCGCGGTCCACGATGGCCTGGTGCAGCAGGCGCAGCCGGTTCAGCGCGGTGTGGTCGCCCGCCGACACGCCGGTGGCGAGCTTGACGAAGACCGCCTCGACCTCCGCGTCGATCACCGACGGCGGCACCTTCCTGATGGCGGCGATCGCCTTGATCGTGCGGCCTTCGGCGATAAGGCTGAGCAGCGACTCCTCGGCGGACGACAGCCCGCCAGGGGTCAGCACCGGCCGCACCAGCGCCTCCACTATCTGCGGGTCGAGCGCGGTGCCGCCGGTGGCCACCGCGCGGATCGCGTCGGCCAGCTGGGTGCCCTCGGCGACCCGGTCCTTCAGCAGGTAGCCGTACCCGGCCGAGCCTTCGGCGAGCAGCGACACCGCGTACTCCGGGTCGTCGTACTGGGACAGGATCACCACGCCGGTGCCGGGGAACAGGGACCGCACCTCCTTGGCGGCGTCGATCCCCTCCCGCCGGAACGACGG
>Ga0307478_10002789_pt1 | contig 13453 bp, 13 predicted proteins | sample atmos_gasesECM4C_2_FD_203713 | JGI IMG/M metagenome (GOLD analysis project Ga0307478, IMG submission 203713) | Hardwood forest soil microbial communities from Morgan-Monroe State Forest, Indiana, United States - atmos_gasesECM4C_05 | ecosystem: Environmental > Terrestrial > Soil > Temperate...
AATGCAGACGTTTTGTCAAGCACTTTGTTTCCCGCAGAGGGGATCCATTCGCTCCGAGCCCTTTGAATGTCTTCATCGAAGGGCTGCCCGGATCGCGCTCAGGTCTTGACATTTTTGCTGTTTTTGCTAGGCTTTTGTTGCTGCCTTCTGGCAGCGCTTATCCAGAGTGGCTGAGGGGACAGGCCCGACGACGCCACAGCAACCTGGCGCATGTGCCAAGGTGCTAATTCCTGCCCAGTGGGGAGAGATAAGATCCTCAATAGTCCCCGATCCTTCGGGGCCGATTGAAGATTCAACTCCCAAACTGAAGTCGAAGTGACGTGCGGCGACTGCTATCTGTTTTAGCGGCTGCGCGCCCATTCATCGCGGCGCACCGAGCGCCTGCGAGGGCTTTGCCATACGTGGCGGCCTTCGCGTACGCTCCATCGCCGCAAAGGGAGGAACACAATGAAATTTTCCACCAAAGCCATTCACTCGGGCCAGCCCTCGGAGCCCGAAACCGGCGCGCTGGTTGCGCCCATTTTTCAGACGTCCACGTATGAGCAGGACTCGCCCGGGCACGATAAGGGCTTCAGCTATTCGCGCACGAACAATCCCACGCGCCAGCGGCTCGAATCCGTGCTCGCGGACCTCGAGGGAGTGGCCCACGCGGCCGTCTTCGCTTCGGGGTTGGCGGCGGAGAACGCCGTGCTCCAGGCCTATTTGCGTCCCGGAGATGAAATCATCATTCCACGCGACGTCTACGGCGGCACCTACCGGATATTGAATCAGGTCTACCGGCAGATCGGCATCGTCATCCGGCAGATTGATACGGACAACCTGAAAGCCGTCGAAGCGGCCCTCACGGCGCGCACGCGTCTCGTCTGGATCGAGTCGCCCACCAATCCGCGATTGTTGATTAACGACATCGCCGCCATCAGCAAACTGGCCCACGCCCGCGGCGCGCTCGTGGTAGTGGACAACACCTTTGCCACGCCCTATTTCCAGCAGCCATTCGAGCTGGGCGCGGATATCGTCGTCCACAGCGTGACGAAATACCTGGCCGGGCACTCGGATACGATTCAGGGTGCCGCGCTCGCCAAGGACGCCGCCGTATTCGAGCCGATTAAATTTTTGCAAAACGCCACCGGAGCCACGCCCTCGCCTTTCGATTGTTGGCTCACGCTGCGCGGCGTGAAGACGCTCGAACTTAGAATGGAAAGGCACGGCGAAAACGCCCTGGCCATCGCCAGCGCGCTGGAAAACCATCCGCGCGTCCGCCGTGTTTATTTCCCGGGGCTGGCCAGCCATCCCGGCCACGATATTGCAAGCCGGCAAATGAGCGGCTTCGGCGGCATGGTTTCCTTCGAGTTGGATGGAACGGTCGAGGAGGTGATTTCGTTCGTATCCTCGCGGCGCTATTTCGCGCTGGCGGAAAGCCTCGGTGGAGTGAAGGCCCTCATCTGCCATCCCGCTACTATGACGCACGCGTCCATTCCGCCGGAGGCGCGTGCGGAGCTCGGTCTTTCGGACACGCTCATCCGCCTCTCGCCCGGATGCGAGAATGCGGAGGACCTGGTGGACGATCTACTCGCAGGCCTCGCCGAATTGAAAAGCGCGCAGCCGGCGTCGAAGAAAGTCTCCGTCAGCTCGCGCTAGTTTTGCTTTTTCGGAAAGCGCTGCGCAAAGCAAGGGAGCCGATGGACGCAAATACCCAAATCGAAGTGAAGGTGGCATCCACCGACGCGGAGATCCTCGCCTGCTTTCCCGCGATGAAGACCCTTCGCCCGCACCTGAAGGACGCTCACGAGCTGCTCGTGCGCGCTCGCAGGCAGATGAGCGAATCTGGCTGGTGCCTCGTCTGCGTGGAGGAACAAGGCGTAGTGGTCGGCTGCGCCAGCTTTCGCATTGCCGAATTCCTCTCCTGGGGCAAGACGATTTACGTGGATGATCTCATTGTGCTCGAAAGCCACCGCGGCCGTGGTTTCGCCGATGCGCTCATGCAATATATCAAGGCGACGGGCGAGGCCAGCGGCTGCTCCGAATACCATCTGGATAGCGGAACCTCCCGCCACGCCGCGCACCGTTTCTACCATCGCATCGGTTTTTCGATCCCAGCTTTCCATTTTTCGCAGAGGCTCGGCGCGGGCGGTCGCTGACCCGTGAACCGCGTCGCACAAGCAGCCCACATTCGTGAGGCGACTCCGGCCGATGCGGAAGCCGTAGCTGGCCTGCACGTTGAAAGCTGGCAATCCGCTTATCGCGGCGTCCTTTCAGACGAGTATCTTGAAAAACAAGCCCATCGTGAGCGGAAGGCTGCATGGCAGGAGCGCTTCTCGAAAAATTTCCAGAAGCCGATGTTCGTGCTGATCGCCGAGTTGGCGGGTGAGTTGGTGGGCTTCGTCTGCGTGTTTCCTGAAGAAGATCCCGTCTATGGCTCGTACCTTGATAATCTGCACGTGGTCCCCCGGCTGACAGGCCAGGGGCTTGGCCGAAAGCTTTTGTCTGCGGCCGCCGAGCGCCTTGTGGCGGACGGCTCGCGCGTAGGTCTCTATTTGTGGGTCATTGAGCAAAATGAAAAAGCTCGGCGGTTCTACGAGAAAGCAGGGGCGGAAATCGTCGGAACGAGCCCGATTCCCATGCCGGATGGACAACGCATTTCCGCGGCACGCTGTTACTGGCCTCGGCCAGCGAGCCTCCTCATATAGTCCGTGAATCATCCGTTTCCTGCTTCTCCGCGATACAATCCTGCCCCGGGTGTCCCGAAGGGAAAAACGCCATGCCAAAGAAAGTCCGCTGGGGAGTGCTGGGAGCGGCGTCCATCGCCATCCGGAAAGTAATTCCGGCGATGCAAAGGTGCGGGCGCTGCGAAATCGCCGCCATTGCTTCGCGCGAACTCAGCAAGGCGCAGGACGCCGCGAGCTCCCTCGGCATTCCCACGGCCTACGGCTCCTACGAAGAGCTTCTCGCCGACCCGCAAATCGATGCCGTGTACAACCCACTTCCGAATCACCTGCACGTGCCGTGGACCATCAAAGCGGCGGAAGCGGGAAAACACGTCCTGTGCGAAAAGCCCATCAGCATGAACGTGGCGGAAGCAAAAACGCTTCTCCCTGTGCGCGACCGCACGGGCGTAAAAATCGGCGAGGCTTTCATGTCGTTCGCGCATCCGCAGTGGCTGCGCGCACGCGAACTCGTGCTCTCCGGGCGCGTGGGTGCGTTGCGCTCGATTCTGGGCGCTTTCAGCTACTTCAAGCTCGACACGGAGAATATCCGCAACATTGTGGAATATGGCGGCGGCGCGCTCTACGACATCGGTTGCTATCCCATCGCCATGTCGCGCTTTATGTTTGGCTCGGAGCCGTCGCGCGTCGTCTCGCTTGTCGAGCGCGACCCGGAGATGAAAATAGATCGGCTCACGTCCGCGCTGCTCGAGTTTCCCGAGGGGCATGCCTTGTTTACCTGCGGCACGCAGCTCGTGCACTATCAGCGCATGCAGTTCCTGGGGACTACGGGGCGCATCGAGATCGAAATTCCCTTCAACGCCCCGCCCGACCGCCCCTGCCGCATCTTTGTGGACGATGGGCGCGATATCTTCGGAAGCGGCATCTCCATCGAAACGATTCCTACGAGCGATCAGTACACGATTCAGGGCGAACTTTTCTCGAAGGCCATTCAAGAAAATGGCGACGTTCCCGTTTCGGTCGAAGACGCCATTCGCAACATGGCCGTGATTGACGCCGTGTTTCGCTCCGCCGAATCGTGCCAATGGGAGAAGCCGCAGACATGAGAGGCCACATGACGACCGCAGCAAAATCCGTATCCCGCGCGGCGATGCCGGGATTTCTGCTCCTGATTTTACTTCTTGTGCCGGGCGCGCTCGAATTCGCTCAGCAGGCGCCCGCGCCGGCCCGCCCCGTGGAGATATCCTCCGATGGCCGCGTCACATTCCACTTTCGCGATCCAAATGCGAAGCAGGTGTCACTTGTCCTTGAAGGCGGAAAGCAGCCCCTGCCCATGCAACGGGATGATGAAGGAGTGTGGAGCGTCACCACGGATCCACTCGCGCCGGATTACTACCGCTACGCCTTCCTCGCTGATGGCGTTACTCTCCTCGATCAATTCGATCCGCTGCTCAAGCCAGATCTGTTTACACGCTGGAATATGGTGCATGTCCCCGGCCCGGCTTCGCTTCCCTGGGAAATGAACGACGTGCCGCACGGCGTGGTTCATCACCACTTCTTCCACTCCCGCGTCATCGGAGACGATCGGGATTTCTACGTCTATACGCCGCCCGGCTATGATCCCCGCGGCAAGGAAAGTTACCCGGTCCTCTATCTTCTCCACGGCTTTGGCGGCGACGCGAGCAACTGGACCTCCGTGGGCCACGCCAATGTGATCCTTGATAACCTGATCGCGCAGGGCAAGGCCCGGCCCATGATTGTGGTGATGCCGCTCGGCTACGGCGTGCCTCTGATTCCGGATCCATATCGCCCGTCGTTCGACGTGAAGGATGCGAACTTTAACGGCTTTCGCGACTCCTTGTTTGGGGAAGTCATGCCGCAGGTGGAGAAAACCTACCGCGTCTCGAAGGACCGCGATTCGCGAGCCATCGCCGGGCTTTCCATGGGTGGGGCCGAGTCGCTGTTTACGGGCTTGAACGCTCTGGACCGCTTTGCCTGGATTGGAGCCTTCAGCAGCGGAGTGGAGGGAAATTTCGATAGCACACTTCCCCTGATCGATGCGAAGGCCAATTCCGAATTGCGGTTGCTTTGGATTGCCTGCGGCGAGGACGACCCTCTCTTCAGCGGGAATCAGAACCTTCGCGCCTGGCTCCAGGCGAAGGGCGTCCGGTTCACGTGGGTGGAAACGCCGGGCGCGCACACCTGGATGGTCTGGCGCCACAACCTCGCGGCCTTTGCGCCGCTGCTCTTTCGGCAGAAGTAGTTGCAGTCTGTTTTTTCTGGAGAACGTTTAACAGTCCGGTTTGCGCGCCGTGATGACGCTGCGATCGGCCGCCGTCTCGCGAAATTCCACGCCCGCAAAGCCCGCCGCGCCCAGCATGCTTTCCATCTCGCCAATCGAATAGCACTTGCCTTCCGTGTACGCCATGAGAAACGCGGAGAAGGCCGCCACTGCAAGCGGCCCCGTCTTCTCCCGGTTGATGTGCGCGCCGTGGACGATAATCATCCCGCCTGGCGGCAACGCCGCGAACGATTTCGCAAGCAGCCTCTCGACGGTTCCCTCACCCCAATCGTGCAGCACATGCGACCACAAGTGCACATCGCAATCTTCCGGGAACGGGTCCGCGAACATGTCGCCCGCGGCCACTTCCACGCGCCCGGTGCAGCCGCGCTCGGCAATGCGTTCGCGCGCGATGCGATCCACAGGCGGCTTTTCGAAGACGGTCGCCTTGATATGCGGATGCGCGGCCGCGATTGAGCAGGCATAGATGCCGGAACCGCCTGCGACGTCGAGCACTCGCCGGTAATTCTTCAAAGTGACAGCCGGCGCAAGCATACGCCCCATATACACGCCGCGCGAATCCATAATCCTGATGAATTGCCGCGCGAAAGCATCGCCTTCCATTGCCTCCGACCAGGTTTTTTCGTCCTTGCGGCTGGCCCATTTGGCCGGCTTGCCGCTGCGGAGCACTTCAACGAGGTCGCGGCACACGGGCTGTTCGGCGAACGAGGAAAAATAGGGCCCGATGGACCACGGCGAATCGCCGGAGAGGAATTCGCGCGCCTTTTCCGTCGGGCGGAAGGCGTCGCCGCTTTTTTCCACGAGTCCCATCGACGAAAAGAGCGTCAGCATCACGTCCACGGGCCGCTCGGCGAGCCCCAGGCCCGCGCAAATGGTTCTTTCATCCGCGGGTGATTTCCCGAGCCAAGAAAAGAAATCGAGCCACCAGACCGCCGCGGCCAAAAGTTGCGCGGCATACATCCCATCGCGGTAGCGGAAGATTTCCGTGGGATCGGTTTTCGGCAGTCGAGTAAGCTCGTCCATATTCATAGGCACGCAGCATCGTAAACCAAATTTGCGCGAAGTTTCGCTCGAATTGAGAGCGCCCCGCCTGTTAATCTCGGAGCTCCAGTTTTCCAGCACGTATGAATCCAACTTTGATATCTTGGGTAGCGAAAAGAGGGCCATCACCCATGCAGGTTCGCCATGATTGGACGCGCGATGAGATACGCAGCATCTACGAGCTGCCGCTGCCGGAGCTGATTTTTCGCGCGCAGGTCGTCCATCGCGAATTCCACGAGCCCGAAGAGGTGCAGCTCTGCCGCCTGCTTTCTATCAAGACCGGCTCGTGCCCCGAAGATTGCGCCTACTGTCCGCAGAGCGCGCATTACGATACGGGCGTCGCGCGCCAGGAACTGATGAATCCCGGCGATGTGCTCGACGCGGCCAAGCGCGCCAAAGCCGAAGGTGCGACGCGCTTCTGCATGGGCGCGGCGTGGCGTCAGGTGCCGCAGGGCAGGGAATTCGAGCGCGTGCTGGAAATGGTGCGCGGCGTTTCGGCGCTCGATATGGAAGTCTGTTGCACGCTGGGCATGCTCACCGAAGATCAGGCGCTGCGCCTCAAGGAAGCCGGCCTTACCGCCTACAATCACAATCTCGATACGTCGCCTGAATTCTACGGGAATATCATCACCACGCGCGTTTACGACGACCGCTTGCAGACCATCGGGCACGTCCGCAAGGCGGGCATCACCGTCTGCTGCGGCGGCATTCTGGGCATGGGCGAATCGGAAGACGACCGCATCGGATTGCTCGAACAATTGTCGAGCCTCTCGCCGCACCCGGAAAGCGTGCCCATCAACATGCTTGTGCGCGCCGAAGGCACTCCGCTCGAGGAAGCCTCGGAGCTCGATTCGCTGGTGATGGTGCGCACCATCGCCACGGCGCGAATTCTGATGCCCGCCTCGCGCGTGCGCCTCGCCGCGGGCCGCCAGCAGATGTCGCAAGAGGCGGTGACGCTCTGCTTCCTCGCCGGCGCCAATTCCATCTTCATGGGCGAAAAGCTCCTCACCACTCCGAATCCCGCCGTGGACGAGGACGAGCGCCTGCTCAAAAATCTGGGCATGAGGGCCATGGCCCGTGGCTGAACCCGAGCCAGGACGAATCGCGGAGCGCATGGCGCGCTCGCTCGACGAGCTGCGCGAACAATCGCAGCTTCGCTCGCTCGAAATCCTCGAGGGAATTAATCTTTCGTCCAACGATTATCTTGGATTGGCCCGCGACTCGCGGCTCAAGCAGGCCGTCATGGAAGCCGTCGAGCGCGCCGAGCGCGTCGGGTCCACCGGCTCGCGGCTGCTTTCCGGAAATGCGCGGGAATGGGAAGAGCTCGAATCCGAATTCGCCGATTTTGCCGGCACCGACGCGGCGCTCTATTTCGGCTCCGGATACGCCGCGAACGTCGGCCTGCTCGGCGCGATTCTGAAGCCGCACGACGTGGTTTTCTCCGACGAGCTGAACCATGCGAGCATCATTGACGGCATTCGCCTCTCCGCCGCGCGCCGGGTCATCTATTCCCACGCCGATCTGCAGCATCTTGAGCGCGCTCTCCGCGATCATCAATCTAGCTCCGGCGCCAAGTTGATTGTCACCGAAAGCGTCTTCAGCATGGAAGGCGACGTGGCGCCGCTCGATGGATTGCTCCGTCTGGCGAAGGATTACGGGGCCGAATTAGTTGTGGACGAAGCCCACGCCACAGGAGTCCTCGGCCCGCAGGGCCGGGGCGTCGCGGCCGAGCTTGGACGCCAGCTTGAAGCGCTCGCCGTCGTGCACACGTGTGGCAAGGCGCTCGCCAGCGCCGGTGCCTTCGTCTGCTGCGGGAAAACGCTGAAAACTTTTCTCGTGAACCGCGCGCGCACATTTATCTTCAGCACAGCCATGCCGCCCTATCTTGCGGGACAAATTCATGCGGCGCTAGGTCTCGCCATCAAAGCGGACGATCGCCGCGCGCATCTGCGCGAAATCGCGTCCGTGTTGCGTGAAAAACTTTCTGCCGCCGGTTTGAGCTGCGGCGCGAGCAGCACTCAGATCGTCCCCGTAATCCTGGGTGCGAACGAAGCCGCTCTGCACGTCGCCGCCGAGCTCCGAGCCAACGACTTCGCCGTGAAGGCCATCCGCCCGCCCACGGTTCCCGTGGGTACCGCGCGCGTTCGCCTCTCGCTCACGAACGAAATTTCCTTGGAAGATGTTCGCCGCCTTGCCGCGTCCGTGGCCGCCGCGTGCAAATCGCTGCCGCAGACATCTTCCGTCAGCTCCGTGCATGCCTAATCGCTTTTTCATCACGGGCACGGACACGAACGTGGGCAAGACTCTTGTCTCCGCGCTGCTCTGCGCGGCCCTCGACGCGATTTACTGGAAGCCCATCCAGACGGGAACGCGCGAAGGGACCGATCGCGGCACGGTGATGCGCCTCGCTGGGCTTTCGCGCGACCGGACAATACCGGAAGCTTATCGCTTTGCGCCGCCTGTCTCGCCACATCTGGCTGCGCGGCGCGCTGGTATGCGCATCGAGCTAAAAAATATCCGCATGCCGCGGCTCGCCGCGCGCGAAAAGTTAATCGTTGAAGGCGCGGGAGGCGCGCTCGTCCCCATCAATGATTCGCAGCTTATGACGCATCTGATGAAGCATCTCCGGCTGCCCGTCTTGCTCGTCTCGCGCACTTCGCTCGGCACCATCAACCACACGCTTCTCTCCATAGCCGCGCTCCGCGCCGCGCGCCTTGATCTTCGCGGCGTGATTATGTCCGGAGCGCCCAACCGCGAAAATCGACGCGCCATCGAGCATTATGGCAACGTGCAGGTGATCGGGACGCTCCCGCTTATGAAGAAAATGAATCGCGCGACTCTCGTGCAAGCATTCCGAAAATATTTCGATCGCAAGGTGTTCACGGCATGAGCTCCGGCCTGCGCATCTGGCATCCCTTCACGCCGCAAGCGCCCGGCCCACCCCCGCTGCGCATCGTGCGCGCCGAGGGCGTCTATCTCTACACCGACGACGGACGCCGCCTGGTCGATGCCATCTCTTCTTGGTGGGTGAATCTCCACGGCCATTGCCATCCGGCCATCATGTCCGCCATTGCTCGCCAGACAGCGAGCCTCGATCATATTTTGCTCGCCGGCTTCACCCATGAGCCGGCGGAAGAACTTTCGAGGCGCTTGCGCTCCGTGGTGCCAAAGGGGCTCGATCACATTTTCTTTTCTGACGATGGCTCGACGGCCGTCGAAGTGGCGCTCAAGATGGCCGTGCAATATTTTCAGAATATCGGCCGTCCTGAGAAAAAATCCATCGTCGCGCTCGACCACGCCTATCATGGCGACACCGCCGGCGCGATGTCCGTGAGCGCCGATTCCAGTTTCACCGATCCCTTCCGCGCATTCCGCTTTCCCGTTCACCGAGTTCACTCGGCGTATTGCTATCGCTGCCCGGTGGGCAAAACCCGCGCCACGTGCGACATTGATTGCCTCGAACAGCTAGCGCGCCTGCTCGACGAAAAACACGCCGAGATCGCCGCCGTAATTGTCGAGCCGCTTCTGCAAGGCGCCGGCGGCATGATCGTTCATCCCGTGGAGTTTTTGCAGCGCACGCGCCGCCTGTGCAGCGACCACGGCGTGCTCCTGATCGCGGACGAAGTTCTCACCGGCTTTGGCCGCACGGGCAAAATGTTCGCCTGCGAACTTGCAGGCGTCGCGCCCGATCTCATGTGCCTCTCGAAGGGACTCACCGGCGGAGTTCTTCCCATGGGCGCCACGCTGTGTACGGAAGAAATCCATTCAGCCTTTGTCAGCGACGATCCTGCACGCACCTTCTATCACGGCCATTCCTACACGGGCAATCCGCTCGCGGCCGCCGCAGCCGTTGCAAGCCTCGAAATCTTCGGCCGCGAGCCGGTCTTCGAACGCATCGCCGCCATCGCCGCGATTCACCGCGAACGGCTCGCCGCCATCGAGCGTCATCCCGCCGTCGGCAACGTTCGCTCCATCGGCACCATGGCCGCCATCGAGCTCCGCGCGGACGATCCCGGCTACTCCTCGAAGCTCCGCCCGACGCTCTACAAATTTTTCCTCGATGCAGGCGTACTCCTGCGCCCGCTCGGCCACATTATTTATGTTTTGCCGCCTTACGTGATTTCACCCGATGACCTGCACTACGTTCACGATCGCATCGCGGAATCCCTAGCGCTGTGCCAGGATCGCTGAAAAGCGGCTCGTCGCTCGGATACGTGATTTCCAATCCGCGCACGCACGCGAACGGCGTGAGCTTGTGCTCTTTCGGCGCCGCCTCGCTGATAATCTCCATCACGCAAATGCCGCGCACCACAAGCGCATCGGCCACAAGCGACCGGTGGCATCGCCATGGCACAGCCTCCGCGCACATCAACGCACTCGGCAGCTCCTCGGCCAGCCGGATGGCGCGCGCAAGCCCCGCGGCGAATTCCGGCGTCTGCATGTAATCCGCGAAGCCGCGAAAGCTCGCGTTGCGCCATCCCAGGTTCACGCTATCGCTTCGCGCGCGGCGCAAGCCGCCCAGTTCTTTCAAGTGCGTGTAACGAATCCCGGCAACGCCAAGCGCAGCGGCCAGCGTCTCACTATTGAACTGCGGATTGTGCCGCGACTTCGGGATCGTGCGAATATCAATCAATTGCTCGATGCCGTTCGCGCGCAGCAATCCGATAAACTCCTCGATTGGTCGCGTCGAGTGCCCCACGGTAAAAATCACGGGCGGTGCGCTCCTCTCGTGCGTCTTCTTGCCTCTCTCATTCATCTCATTCGGGGACGGCTCAGCCGCGAACACCGAATTCCGCTTCTGCCGCGCCGCTCGGTTCAGGATAATATAATCGTTTGGCTGCATGGAGGTGGTGCGTGGCGCAAATCACGGCGCTCTTTTGGGACAACGGCGGCGTAATTCTCACCAACGGATGGGACATGGACTCGCGCAAGAAGGCCATCGCGAAGTTCCATCTCGATGCCGACGATTTTGAGAGCCGCCACGAGCTGATGCTCAATGCCTTCGAATGCGGCCAGGCGACTCTCGACCAATATCTACGCCGCACGGTCTTCTACCGCGAGCGCCCGTTTACCCCCGAAGCGTTCAAGCAGTTCATGTTCGACCAGTCTCAGCCGTTCCCCGAATCGCTCGCCTTTCTCGGCGACCTGGCCCGCCGGCGCCGCTATCTGTTCGCCGCGCTCAATAACGAATCGCTCGAAATCAACGAATACCGCATCCGCACGTTTCATCTGCGCGATTATTTTCAGGTGTTTTTCAGCTCCTGCTATCTGGGCCTCCGCAAACCCGACGCCGGCATCTACCGCCAGGCGCTGCGCATCACCCAGCGCGATCCCGCCGAATGCCTTATGATTGACGACCGCGCCCTCAATCTTGAGTGCGCCCGTGAACTCGGCATGGGCGCGGTCCTGTTTCAAAATGTCAGCCAGCTTCGCGCGGACCTCGCGCGCTACGGCGTTGCTCCGGACTAAAATCGCGACAAGGAGATTTCATGGAACTCGGAATAATCGGATTGGGAAAAATGGGCGGCTACATGGCGGAGCGCCTGCTGCGCGGAGGTCATCGCATCGTGGGATACGACCGCGACGCCGCTCCCATCGCGCGCGTGGTCGAAAAGGGCGCTACGGGCGCCGACTCCATCGAAAAGCTCTGCGCGCAGCTCCATGCGCCCCGCACCGTTTGGATTATGGTTCCGTCCGGCCCCCCCGTGGACGAGACTATCGCCCTCGTCACGCCGCACCTCACGGCGGGCGACACCATTATTGACGGCGGAAACTCTTACTATCGCGATTCCGCCCGCCGCGCCGCCGCCCTCGCCACGCAAAAACTCAATTTCATTGATTGCGGCACCAGTGGCGGCGTTTGGGGAATCACCGAAGGCTACAGCCTGATGATTGGCGGCGAGGCCGCGGTCGTGGATCGTCTCTCTCCCATCTTCAAAACGCTTGCACCCGCGCCGGACAAGGGCTGGGGCCGCGTGGGCCCCGCCGGTGCCGGCCACTTCGTAAAAATGGTTCACAACGGCATCGAGTACGGTCTCATGCAAGCCTACGCCGAAGGCTTCGACCTGCTTCGCCACAAAAAAGAATTCAATCTCGATTTGCTGCAAGTCTCCAAAATCTGGCAATACGGCAGCGTGATCCGTTCCTGGCTTCTCGATCTCACGGTCAACGCGCTCGCGAAAAATCCCACCCTCGAAGGCGTCGCCGCGTTCGTCACGGATTCCGGCGAGGGCCGCTGGACCGCCATCGAAGGCATCGAATTGGGTATCGCCTTGCCCGTCATCTCCGGCGCGCTCGACATCCGCTTCCGTTCTCAGGACCCCGACCCCTTCGCCAATAAACTCCTGGCGGTGCTGCGCCGTGAATTTGGCGGCCACTCTGTGCGCCCCACATCCGAGCAGTAGCCGTTCCCGGCGTATTGCCCTGGCTGCAAAGGATGTGGCGTTAGTTGTGGGGCAACGGCTGCGCGTAATAGCCCTCGCGTGTGCGCGCTTTCAGGCCAGGCTGTGCGAGTTTGATTTCGATGTGATGGTATGTGTCTGGCCGATTGGCCGGGGGTGAGTCGAAGGAAATCTCGTAGTAGGGCGCCACATCGGAAAGGCACTGTCGCAGGAGGCCGGGGATATCGTTGCTATAGTCGAGAGCAAGGCCCCCGCTCTGGATGGCGAGCACCGGGAGCCCTAGATCCGCGATATCAACCTGGCTGGGTTTGCTGACGCCTTTGATGAACTGCTGATAGAACCACCAATTGGATACACCGGAACCGATGGGATTGACGCTGTAGAGCGTGACCCGCGCTTGGCGCAGCAGAGTCGAGATATGCACAATATCCGCGAAGAGGGCCTGCACGTCCTTTCCGCTCAACTCGATGCGCGGCCCGGAAAGCAGCGGCCACCCGGGAGAAACCCAAATGATGATTTTGCGCCCGGGGCGCGAAGCCTCGCCCGTAACAAGCTGGCTTAGCGCTTGGAGCGAAATGTCGAGCCGTTCTGAGGCTTGATACTGGGTGGAGCGGTTGATATCGCGCATGCCGATGTTTGCACTATCGAGCGCGGCGCTGAGCGCGTTGCCGTCTTTTGAGAAGTCCGTGACTAGCTGGATGCTTTTATCCGTGAAGACCGCAACCGCGACAGGGTATGCGAGCCGGCCTCCCTCGGCGCGAACGAAATTTCCTACCTGCTGGCGTGCGTAAGTCATGTCTTCATAATTGATGTTGACCGCATCGATCACCACGATCGCCTCAATGGGCGCCTCGCGGCCGGTGACGGCCTGGAAAGAGGTGATAGTCTGCGGGACTTTGTTATCCAGCAGAGTGAAATCCCGCTGCTGAAGGCCGTCAACATGCGGCCCGGACTTCGGCGTGACGACCACATCAAGATAGATCTTGCCGTTGTCGGGCTTAGCTTGTGGACTATTCTGCCGGGCGAATGTTCCCGCGGCACACGAA
>Ga0307478_10002790_pt1 | contig 13448 bp, 11 predicted proteins | sample atmos_gasesECM4C_2_FD_203713 | JGI IMG/M metagenome (GOLD analysis project Ga0307478, IMG submission 203713) | Hardwood forest soil microbial communities from Morgan-Monroe State Forest, Indiana, United States - atmos_gasesECM4C_05 | ecosystem: Environmental > Terrestrial > Soil > Temperate...
GCCGCGCGCCAGGCCTTCGTCCAGGCTGGTGCGCCAGCCGGCGAACATCTCAGGGATGGCCCGCAGCCGGGCGGCGATGTTCCGCCAGTCCTCGTCACTCCCGCGGGGGAGCAGGTCCACGCTGTCCCGGACGTTGCTGACGAGACCGAACGGGGTGCGCAGGTTACGCAGCGGCTCACCGGCGTCATACAGGGCCAGCTGGGCCTCCAGTCGCTCGCGGAGATGCGCTGCGGCCAGCCGGTCGCGCTCGGACGTGACCGGCACGCCACCGAGCTCGGACAGGGTGCTGGACGTCAGGTCTGCCAAGGCCTCTTGGCCGCTGGGGCTGTAGTCGGTGGCGGCGCCGAAGGGCTCGGCGAGGGAACCGCCGATTCCGACCGGATCGAGTGCCGCCCACCGCGTGACGAATTCATCGCAAAACCGGAACATTGGCGTCATAGGTAAACACCCTAGGCGCACCGGGAGGCGGTCGCCGGACCAGGACGGCGGGCTCGACGCCAGTCGAGGGGTTACCATTCCACGTCATGACGCCACCGCTGCGCGAGTCCACCACGGTCGCGATCGTGGGTGGCGGTGTCTCCGGGCTGACCGCCGCGGCGCTGCTGCGGTCCTGCGGCATCGACAGCATCGTCCTCGAGCGGCAGACCCGTGCCCACGTCGAGCAGCGTCAGCGCGCCGGGCTGGTTGAGCACCGCGCGGTGCGCATGTTCGAGCAGTGGGGTCTTGGCGACGTGCTGCAGGGCTTTCCCGCGAACAACTTCCTCGAGATCCGGGTCGACGGCCGCAGCGGGCTGCTGGCCGAGGACCTGCCGGGCCTGGAGACCGCTGGCAAGTCGGTCCCGCAGCAGGCCCTGGTGCGCGGCCTGATCGCCGCCTTCCTCGCCGACGGAGGTGACCTGCGGTTCGAGGTGCCGGACGTGTCGCTGCGCCAGCTCGGCACCAGCAGGCCCGTGGTCACCTACACCGACCAGGACGGGCTAGCGCACGAGATCGAATGCGACTTCGTGGCCGGCTGCGACGGCGACCGCGGCGTCAGCGCGGCGAGCGTCCCCGCGGGCGCGCTCACCGTGCACACCTATGACTACGGCGTCTGGTGGCTGACCGTCCTCGCTGACGCGCCCGCGCCGAAGCACGCGCTGATGACGACCGGCGAGCGCGGGTTCGCGGCCCAGTTCGCCCGGGGACCAAAGGCCAGCCGCTTCTACCTGCACTGCCCGCAGGGGGATACGGTCGCGGACTGGCCGCATGACCGGATCTGGGCAGAACTCAAGTTCCGGCTGCACGACCCGGACCTGCTGGCCGGCCCGATCACCGGCACGGAAGTCTTCCCGCTTCGCAGCTCGATCCGCGAGCCGATGAGCCACGGCCGCCTCTACCTGCTCGGCGACTCCGCGCACATCATCCCGCCGATGGGCGCCAAGGGAATGAACCTCGCCCTGTTCGACGCCGAGGTGTTTGCCGCCGCCGTCAGGGACTTCACCGCCACCGGCGACGACTCGGCGCTGCGCGCCTATTCGGGCACCTGCCTGGCGCGCACCTGGCGCTACCAGGAGTACTCCAACTGGCTGGCTGAAATGGTGCACGGCGCGTCGGGATCCCCTGTCGGTGGCGGCGGCTCCTTCAGGGAACGGATCATGCGCGCCCGCCTCCAGCGGCTGCTGTCCTCCGACATCGCCGCCCGCTACTACGCGGAAATGTTCACCGGCCTCGGCTGAGGCTTACTGCTCAGTATGGATATCGGAGGTATTCCGCGCCGGCAGCAACGGAATCAGGCCAGTAAGAGCTTTGCAGTCGGGCCGCCCCGTTCGCCGACCCGCCGCGCCGCCGGCCGAGCGCACGCCTCGCTGCCTGCACCTGATCCATCAGCTGCTGGGTCAGTTCGTTTACCGTGTCCAAGCCCAGGTCGAGCGCAGCCAGGTCTCTCTGGTAATCCGGGAATCCGCCGGGCGTCACGTCGTCCGTGTAAGTGGTCTTAAAGGCCCTCACAAATGACGCTTGCCTTCTTAGCTGGCCGGCTAGCTTTGCCATCCCGGAATTCATTTTCTCGACAGCTTCGCGAGCGGATTTCAACAGGGCTTTTGCGTTGTCGCCGGAAACCTCGTCTTCATAACGCTCACGTCTATCGTCCAGCTCTCCGGCGGACTCCCGCAGTGCTTGCGGGTCCATCTCCTCCGCAGCCATGCGTTTGTACTTCCGCAGTGTCTGAGCCAGATCCGCGTGGAAGCTGTCAAGCTCGTCTAGCGAGATCACGGGGCGAGCGGTCGGCCGAGTCTACCGGATCTATTTACCCGCACGATGTCCTGGGCGGCACCGAGCAGGAGCTCTGTAGCCTCAGAAAGGCCTTCAAGCGTTGCCTGGGTAATTCCTTGCCCCCTTATGCTGTCGAGCATCCTCAGCACCTCGCCAAGTTGAACTCTTGCGGCCCCGATAGCGGTGATATAGGTAACATGCGGCTCCGGGCGATGGACCTCGTGCCACCTGTTCATCTCGCCGAGCGCGATCGTCAATTCTTCCGCTATCACGCGCACGGTTGTTGTAGCTGTTACCGCATCCTGCGCAGGGAGGTCGTCGTAAAGATCCTTAGTCTCCTGGACCAGTTCTCTGGCCAAGTCAACGTAGGATTCCGCCAGCCCGTCGACGGCAAGAACAGAGACTTCGCGTGAATGGGGCAAGGCGTTGCCCGGTGGATCGAGGTCGTTTCGGATCGGTATCACGTTGCGCTCATCATCCTGGGTTTTAGAGGCTGCGACCTCCCGCACAGCGTCAGCGGCGGGCTCCAGCGGCATATTGGCGAGGAGGCCGATCGCCCTTCCGGCAAGGCGCAGGAACCACCGGAGATCGTTGTCCGGCGCCTCGCGTCCGACGAACAAAAGCGCGCATGCGACGATCGCTGCGAGGCTCTCCCTGTGCCACTCGTCATACAGCCTGCGGCGCTCAGCGAACTGTGCTCCCGCCCGGTGTATCTCTTGGACAGTTTGCGCCAATGCGGAGGGTATTGTGCCTGACTCGGCGCCGGCCGGGTCGAGAATGAGATCAGCCAGCCTATCTCTCGCTTGCTCGTCGAGGCTCGGCAATCTCCGGGATGTTATTGATAGGAACAGATGCGCCGGATCGACCGCTAGCAACCGGTCAGCACGAAAAGTTGACAGATCAATGAGGAGGAACTTCTCGAAGTGCGCTACCGATGGCGGCACATTGACCGGCACGGGTATTAGTATGTTATCGGTATGAAGATCACCATGCGCGTTCCCGCGGAAACCAGGCAGGCGAACATTGGCTATATTCTCTCCAGAAATAACTGCCGCCAGCGGCCTTGGTAGCCGCTGCCCCGAATTTGTAGTGTAAAGGTCCGGAATGGAGGCTTCAAGTCTTTCGACTGTCAAGCTAATAGAACCGCCTTGCCCGCATCTGCGGCCAAGAATTTCTTGGAGAAATTCTTGAGCCTGCATTCCCCCGGGCTCGAGCCTAGGATTACCCCGGACGTTGTTCCATTTCTCCAGTATGCGTGGCATTATCGTCTTGCATGCGATACCCAGCGCGCTGCGGTCCAGTAGGACTGACATCGTGTTGTATCTGTCGTGTCCCTCGGACCTGTACTCCATCACTAGGAACAGCCCTTTAGGCACTTGGATGGGTTCCTTGACGCTCGGATCCAGACTGACCAGATGTTGCCTGGCGAATCCCCGCGGGCCGCTCCTGGCCGCACGCCTAAAACTCTGGAAGTCGAGCGGCGGCCGGTCATGCTGGGAAGGGCAGTATTTAAGAACCGCCTTCCGCGCTCCTTTGCTGCCATTAAGGTAGATCGCCGCGAGCATTGCTCCGGATCGTCCCCCGCCAAGCCAGTCGGAAAATTCGATCGTGTATTCCATGTTCTGGCACCAGACGGACAAAGCTTCGAGGGCATGGCTACTGAATCGTTCCTGCAAACGCGGATCGATCGCCGGCTGAGATCCCTGTCCCACTAACCCCTCCAGCGCCAGCAATGTATATTTTTTGACCGTACTCTCTTCAGCGGGTGGTGGCTAGATGGCGCACAGTCAGTGGCAACGTGTCAGGGCCGGCAATGTGAGACGGCGAGCGCCATGGATCTGACCACGCTGGCAGTTGCCGCTGTCGGGCTAGCGGGGACCTTGACATCGCCGTTGATTGGGCAGCGTATTGCCGCGCAGACGAAACGCCAGGAGTTTCACTTCGAGACCGAGCGGCGACGCGCGGAACTGGAAGAAGCGCGACGGCAGTCAGCATTGGAACTAAAGCGGTCTATCTACGCGAGGCTCAATACTGCCGCGCGTCAGTATCGGCAAGAACTGGAGGCGTACGTTCGAGAGATAAGAGATCATAGTCTCGACGACAGTGGGCAAGCGGCCATCGCCAGTGCCCGGAAGAACTTTCGCGATGTGTACTCCGAAGCGCAGATGGTCTTGCCAGACAAGGTTCTGGACGCGGCGATCTCGGTTAGCGAGGACTTGGGAGAGGCCTACGGCATCAGCAAGCGTCTGGAGATCGGCAAACCCCGGACCATTCCGGGAAAGGGACCAGAGACCCTCGAGATGGCCGGAGAGGCGGTGCATGTGACGGCATACGACTGCATCGCTCGCATGCGCCAGCTGATGCGTGAGGACCTCGGTGTGGCTGCTCCCGGCACACAGTTGAGGTCAGGACCTAGTCAGTGAGGACTGAACAGGTATTTGATATCTGTCGAAGAGCTGCTAGTGTGGTCATCACGACGGAAACCCCTGTGGAGGCGGGATGGACTACGCGGCACCACAGGGATCGCCTGCTCTGCTCGGCCGTGCACCAAGCCGGCCGCGTACGGTCCCGGGCCGGTTGGCCCGGGTACCGCTGCTCGGATCGATCCGCGCGGGCGACCCGGTGCACGCGGAGCAGTCGATCGAAGAAATCTTTCTTCTGCCGCGATACCTAGTGGGTGAGGGGACTCTTTTCCTCCTAAAAGTGCATGGCGATTCAATGATCGATGCCGCGGTCGTGGACGGTGACTGGGTGGTTATCCGCCAGCAGCCAATAGCCGAAAACGGGGAAATCGTGGCTGCCATGATTGATAGTGAGGCTACCATCAAAAGGTTCAAGCGGACAGATAATCACGTCTGGCTTATGCCGGAGAATTCAGCCTACATGCCAATTCCGGGAAATGAGGCGACCATACTTGGCAAGGTGGTCGCCGTGCTTCGCCGGTCCTGACGCGCGGATTCGCTTAGGCCAGCGCGGTGACCACCGCGACCACGGCTACCAGCGCGATGAGCATGTACAGCAGGTAGGCGTCCAAGCGGCCGGACTGGAGCCGTTTCGCGTACGCCACCGCGACGCCGAATAGCCGGATGACCGGCCGGTACAGCCATGTCTCGACGACTTCGACCACGTCGGAGGCGTACCGCAAGTGCGGCACTTGGTCCCCGTCGCCGTCGGGCTCGGCCTCCGCCACCTCGGCCTGCGTGTGCAGCACGCTCGCCAGCACCCGCCGCGTCGGGTTGGCGTAACCGAACGCGGTGTAGGAGTCCGGGCCCGCCACGCCCATCGTCGCCGAACGCCACGCGGGAACCCGCCGCACCCGCAGTAGCCGCCGCCCGGACAGGCCGAGCGCGAGCAGGCCGACGAGCCCGAGCATCACCGGAAGCTCCACCCACAGCCAGGACGGCGACAGGATCGAGAACCCGGCGAACACCGGCTGCAGCACCCACGGCGACTTCAGCGCGCCCATCGTCAGCGCGCCGGGCACGGCCGGGGACAGCCCGGCGGCGATCACCCGTATCTCCAGCGGCGTCAGCGCCGCCAGCGCCAGCGGGCAGGCGGAAAGCAACGCGATCGCCACCCGCCCTGTCCAGCCATAGTCGCCCCCGCGAGTTCCGCTACCACCGGGCCCGAGCACGACCATCCCGACGAGCCGCACGAACGTCACCCCGGCGAAGCCGATGGTCAGCGCCACCGCGGCCCCGGCCAACGCCAGCGTCAGTCGCCCGGCGAGCGCGGTCACCCGGAACTGCTGCATCAGCGACTCGAGCAGGAACCACTCGGACACGAACCCCGCCGTCGGCGGCAGTCCGGCGAGCGTCACCGCGCCCACGGCGAGGCCCCAGCCGCTCCACGGCGCCCGCCGCCCCACGCCGCGCAGCACCTCCAGATCGTCGGCGCCTCCCGCCGTGGCCTCCAGCCCCGCCGAGGAGCAGAACAGCAGCGACTTCGCCGCCGTGTGCGCCACCATCTGCAGCGTGGCGGCCAGCAGGCCGACGGCGATCAGCCGCCGGTCGCCGACGGCCGCGCCGGTCAGCGCGACGCCGAACCCGGTGACGATCAGCCCGGTGTTCTCCACGCTCGAGTAGGCGATGACGCGCGACAGCCGGCTGCTCACCGCGGCGTGCGCGATGCCGAGCAGCGCGGTGAGCCCGCCGAGCAGGAGCAGGACTCCCGCGAGCCAGCCTGGCGGGCGCCCAAGCAGCGCCAGCGTCCGCCACATCCCGTAAAAGCCGACGTTGACGCACACCCCGGCCATCACCGCGCGGGCCGGGCCTGGCGCCGCCGCGTACCCGCGCGGCAGCCACACCTGGAACGGCACCAGCCCGGCCTTGACCGCGAACCCGGCGAGCAGCAGCACCAGCGCCGTCGTCCTGGCAGCGCCGCCAGGCACGTGAGAGAACGAGGCCAGGGCGATCGAGTGTGACCGCACCGCGAGCAGCAGCAGCCCGATGAGCAGCGCCGCCCCGCTCACCTTCCCGAACGCCACCGTGATCCGCGCCGCGCCCGCGCGGTCCCGGTCTCTAGCGCTGGCCCCCGCCAACAGGTAGAACGCGACGGTCAGCGCCTCCCAGCCGAACAGGGCCGTGAACGCGTCGGTCGCCGTCATGACCACCGCGACCGAGCCGAGCGCCAGCGCGTACCCAGCGGCCAGCATCCTGGTGGCCTCCTCGTCCTGCCTGACCGCCCAGCTCGCGAACGCGACCGACACTCCCGCCGCGGCGCCGAACGCCATGACGAGAAACAAGCCGGACAGCCGGTCGGCGGCCAGGCCGAGCGCCTGCTGGCCGGGAAGCGGGTCGCCGAGCCACCCCGCCACGTTCAGCGCGACCGTGCGCCCGGCCAGCGCGAACCCGCCCGCGACCGCAAGGCACCCGGCCCCGGCCGCACCTGCCACGTACGGCACGCCGCGCGGCCATCCCGGCGCCGTGATGACCAGCCCGCTGACCGCCGCCATCGCGAGCAGAATGAAGCCCGCCGCCAGTACCGCGGTCATCGCAGCTTTCCCGTCGCGATCAGCAGGGCATTCAGTATTCCGAACGGACTCGGCGGACTCCCGGGCACAAACACATCCACGGGCACGTGGCCGGCCACGCCGGTGAGCCGCTCGCCGAGCAGGCCGCCGCTGGCGGCGTCCGTGCCGACGGCGATCACGACCCTGGGATCCGGCATCCCGTCATAGGTGGCGCGCAGCGGCGCGGCCATGCCCTCTGATCCGGCGCCGGTGACCAGCAGTACGTCGGCGTGCCGCGGGCTGGCGGTGAAGAAGATCCCCAGCCGGTGAACGTCGTAGACGGGGCCGAGCAGCGCCTGGATCTCCCACTCCTCGCTGCCGTCTGACCCCGCGTCCACGTGCCGGACGTGCACGCTGCGCCGCAGCGCGGCGGTCCGCGCCGCGAGCGCGGCGCGGACCGCCGCCACCGTCTCGTCGGTCTCGGCGACTTGGGGGACGATGAGCGCCTCCCGGGTCAGCGCCGCCGCGCCGGGTCCGGTCGCGCCGGCGGCCCAGGCGAACAGGTCAGGCCGCGCCGCGACGCATCGGCCGCAGAGAATGCACTTCCCCTGGTCGACGCGCACCCGGTCGGCTACCCCGATGGCCCCGGTCGGGCACAGACCATCGACGTCCGGCGCGTCCGCGTCCCCTACTACCGTCACAGGGCCACGCCAGGCGTCGGCGTACTCGTCGGGTTTTTTCGGCCAGCGGGTCGTCACCACCCCGTCGCGCAGACCTCGCACGACCCAGAGGCTCATAGGGCGGCGCCGGCGGCCGAGAGGCCGAAGCTGGCCTCGATGAACGGGAAGTCGGTGAGGATGTCGCCCGCGAAGACCTCGTGCATCAGCACCAGGTTGTGGAACGACGCCGAGCGCGGCTGGCAGCTGGCGATCCGGCCGCCGGCGATCGTCACGTCGTAGAGCACCTCGCCCTGCGGGGCCTCGGCCCAGCCGACCGTCCTGCCGTCGCCGGGCTCGCAGGGGACGTTGGGAGTCAGCTGCGTACGTTCCGGAAAATCTGACAGAGCAAGCCGGATGAGACCGAAAGCCTGGGTGATTTCCTCATCCCGCACCTTGAGCCTGGCCAGCGCGTCGCCGGCCGAATGCGCGCCGGGCGGCGCCGCAGCCAGCTCCTTATAGCCGTCGTAGGGACGGGTGAGCCGCGCGTCGTCGGCGAACCCCGATGCCTTGCCGATCGGGCCGAGCGCGCCGTGCTCGCGGGCCCGCGCCGGAGTGAGCGGGCCGGTGCCGCGCAGCCGGTCAAGGAACGAGGACGTGCCGAGCAGCGCGCGCATGTCGGCGGTGACCTGCTGTTCCAGCGAGGCGAGCCCGGCCAGGATCTCGGCCGGGCGTTTCCGCGGAAACGCGGCGACGCCACCTGGCACCACGACGCCGCGGCCGAAGCGGCTGCCACACATGGCGCTGACCAGCCGCAGCACCCGTTCCTTGTGCAGCGCGAAGCGGGCGGTGGCGACCGCGAGGCCGGCCGCGTCGGCGAGCCGCACCGCGACGTCCAGGTGGTTCGCGATCCGCTCGAGTTCCGCGTGCGCCACCCTGACGAGGGCGGCCTCGCGCGGGATCTCGCAGCCGGCGATCGCCTCGACCGCGTGGCAGTAGGCGAGGGCGTGGGCGACGGAGGCGATGCCTTCGGCCTGCTCGGCGAGCAGGACGCCGTCGCCCACGGTCATGCCGGTGAACCGGCCGGCCACGCCGCGGTGCTTGTAGAAGATCCGCATGTTGAGGTGCGGGATCGCCTCGCCGGGGGTCTCGACCAGGTACTCCATCGACTCGGTCACCCCGGACCTGACCGGGCCGTGCGGGATCGTGAACAGCCCGTATCCCGTCACGTGCCTGGGCAGCGGGTCGCCAGGCTTGACGAGCGGGGCGAGCCGGGGATGACCCTCGGGGACGATCCCGGTCTCGTCGTGGATCAGCCGTTCGTACCAGAACGCCGCGCCGATCGCCGGGGGCGCTACGGTCAGCGACGGGTAGCCAGGGGCGCCGGGCGGCAGCGTCGCCTCCAGCGTGTCGATGCGGCCAGGAGCGGCCATGTAGGCCGACAGAGTGACGGTTCCGCCGCTGCGGGACGCGGACAGGCCGGCGAACCGCTCGCCGCGTCCGATGCGGTCGGCGAGCGCCTCCCGCAGCGCGGCGACGGCCGGTTCGGTGCTGGTGATCGTCATCGCGCCCCCAGTTGCGCCGCGGCGTGCGTGATCAGGCTGGTCAGCTCGCCGGGCGGGTGGATCCCGAGCAGGAACAAGACCGCGAGGCCCGCCAGCACCGGGACGACCATCCAGGCGCTCGGCTCGCCAGGCTCCGCGGTTTGCGCGCCGTCCCTGGCGGGTGACAGGAGCATTCCGGTCGCGGAGGTGATGAGCCCGAAGAAGGCGAGGGTCACCAGGATCACGAGGATCGCCGCGGCGGCGTAGCTGCCGCTGCCCAGGCCGCCGGCCACGATCTGGAATTCGCTGCGGAAGATGCCCGACGGCGGCAGCGCGGACAGCGCGAAGACCGCGAGCAGGAACAGCGGGCCGCTCCACGGCAGCAGCCGGACGCCGTCCCGCATCGCGGCGACCTCCTTGGTGCCGAACTTCACCGTGAACACCCCCGCGCCCATGAACGCGTTGGCCTTGGCCGCCGCGTGCGCCATGACGTGCAGCAGCACCCCGGCCAGCGCGGCCGGCGCGCCGAAGCTCACGCCGATCGCCAGGATGCCCATGTGCTCGACGCTGGAGTAGGCGAGCAGCCGCTTGACGTCCCGCTGGCCGAACACGTACAGCGACGCGAGCAGCAGCGACGCGACACCGAAGGCCAGCAGCGCGTCCCGCGGGAAGCCGCTGCCCAGAGCCGCCGCGGCGACCTGGTAGAAGCGGAGGATCGCGTAGAAGCTGACCGCGAGCAGCGAACCCGACAGCAGCGCGGACACCGGGGTCGGCGCCTCCGAGTGCGCGTCGGGCAGCCAGGTGTGCACGGGAAACAGGCCGACCTTCGTCCCGTAGCCGACGACCGCGAGCAGGAAGGCAAGCCGGACCGGGGTCTTGGGCAGCTTCGCGGCGGCGTCGATCAGCGGCTGGACGGCCAGGTTGTAGTGCTCGCCAAGGACCTGCGCGCCGGCGTAGTAGGCGAAGATCGTCGCCAGCAGTGCCAGGCTGAGGCCGGCGGAGGCGATCAGGACGTACTTCCAGGCGGCTTCCGCGGCCCGGTCAGTGTCCTCGATCGCCACCAGCAGCGCCGAGATGACCGTGGTCACCTCGATCGCGATCCACAGCAGCGCCAGGCTGCCCATCAGGGGAGCGGCCAGCATCGCCCAGGCGAACGCGTTCAGCCCGGCGGAGCAGCGCCGGACGTACCTGGCGTCGCGGCCTTTCAGGTAGCCGGCCGCGTAGATGGCCACCGCCCCGTACAGGAATCCGGTGGCGAGCAGGAAGATCACGCTCACCGCGTCCGCGCGCAGGTAACCGGACAGCTCGCTGAGGTCGCCGTGCGCGGCCTCAGGGACCAGGGCCAGGACCAGGCCGAAGCTCGCGATGCCGGAGACCGCCGTGACGGCGGCGGCCAGCCGGGCGGGGATGGTGAGGCACACGACTCCCGCGGCCAGCGGGAGGATCAGGATGGCCAGCACTACCGCGAGCATCGCGTCACCCCTGCAGCCTGGTGAGGTCAGCGGTGGACAGCGACTCGGCCTTCGTGTGGTGCGCGCGGATCAGCATCCCGAACACGACCACCGCGACCAGCAGGTCGAAAAGGAACGCCGTCTCCAGGATCAGCGGCAGCCCGGCGGCGACCACCAGCGCGGCCAGCGAGACCGCGTTCTCCAGCGTGAGGAAGCCCACCGCCTGGGAAGCCACGTCCCGGCGCACGATCATTAGTCCGAACGCGACGAAGACCATCGCCGCCGCGATCGCCAGCGCGAGCGCCGGGGCGGCCGGTCCAGCGATGTGCAGCCGCCCGAACGTGAAGAACCCGAACGCGGCCAGCCCGATGCAGGCCAGCACCGCGCTGGCCGGGTTCAGCGTGTAGCTGCCCGCGACGCCGGGCGCGTCCTCGCTGACCGGCGCGCCGAGCAGCCTGCGCAGCACCAGCGGCACCACCACGACCTTGAGCGCGCCGGACAGCGCCGCCAGCGCGTACAGATCGGGCAGGTTCCTGTCGGCGGCGATCACGACCGCCAGCACCGAGATCAGCGCCGACTGAGCCGCGTACAGCCGGACCTGGTCCCTGACCAGCGCCTGCCGCAGCATGCCGAACTCGAGCAGCAGCATCAGCGCCGCGATGACGTTCGCCGCGCCCTGATAGATGCCTGGTGCGGTAGACATCAGCCGCCTCCTAGGTAGAGCGTGAACACGCCGAGCACCGCGAGCAGGAACGCGGCGCTCGCGTATTCGGTGATCTTGAACAGGCGCAGCTTGGCGAACGAGTTGTCGATCACGGCGACGACGACGCCTATCGCGCACGCCTTCGCGAGCAGCGCCACGATCGCGAGCAGCACGTCGCCCGCTCGCTGCGTGGACGCCAGTCCCCACGGCGCGAGGAACACGTCGGCCAGGATCGTGAACAAGATGAGCTGCTTGAGCTCGCTGCCCCATTTCAGCAGCGCGAAGTACGGCCCGGAATGCTCGAACGAGCGCGCCTCCTCGATCATCCCGAACTCGTTCGTCCCGGTGTGCGTCTCGACAGGGATCCGGCCCGTCTCGTGCAGGATCACCATGAACAGCGCGGCGCTCGCCAGCAGGTGCGCCGGGCGGATCACCTGCCCGGCGCCGGACCGGACGGTCGCGGCCAGCGCGTACGGCAGGTCGGTGCCGGTCAGCAGCGCCACGGTGAACACGACGAACAGCACTACCGGCTCGGTGATCGCCGAGAACGTCTTGGCCCGGCTCGATCCCAGCTGCGCGTACGGGCTGCCGGTCTCCGCGGCCGCGGTGGCGATGACGAAGCTGGCCAGCGACAGCAGGAAACCGCCGCCGAGGATGTCGCCCATGTACCCGAGCGGCAGCCCGTAGCTGGTCAGGACCGGGATGAGCAGCGGGATGGTCAGGTACGCGGCCACTGCGATCAGCGGCGCGGCCAGGAAGAACCAGCTCGCCTGCTCCGGGGCGAGCGACTCCTTGCGCGCCAGCTTCGCCAGGTCGTGGTACGGCTGGAGCACGCGCGGCCCGCGGCGGCCCTGCAGCCGCGCTTCCACCTTCGCGATCACGCCAGTCACCATGGGCGCGCCAAGCGCGACCGTGAGGACTTGGAGAAGCTGAATGACCGGGATCGGGAGGGCCGCGCTCACGGGGCGGCCCCCGTATGATTGCCAGGCTGTTCCAGCGGCTCGCCCACTACGTCGCCTCCTACCCGTAGAACCCTGAACTGCAGGTGGGTAGAGGCCATCAGCGCCGTTCGGCGCGGTTCATGGCGAGCCTCATCGCCAGGTGGTCATTGTCTCCCACGGTCTGGCTGGCGCGCAACCCGCGGCTGCGGCCGGCGGCTCCATCTGATTTCCATCGCGGCTGCCCCGTGACTGCACGCGGGCCGGGCATCATCGGACCCGACTGTCCGGGCGTCGCGGGGAGGCACCCCTTGCTTGAACTGCTGGCGTTCGTCCTGCTCGCCGTCGTCGTCATCGTCGTGCTGCAACTCGTCGCTAACAGGACCGGGCTGCCGGCCGCGGCGCTGCTGACCATGGCCGGCCTGCTGTACGCCGTGCTGCCCGGCCCGAACCTCACGCTGGATCCGCACGCGATCCTCACGTTCGTGATTCCGCCGCTGATCTACAGCGCCGCGCTCAACGCGTCCCTGACTGCGATCAGGAAGAACCTGCGGACGGTGATCAGCCTGTCCATCGGGCTCGTGCTGGCCACCGGGGTGATCACCGGGGCCGTCCTGGGGCTGTTCGTACCGGCGGTAGGCCTTGCCGCCGGGGTGGCGCTCGGCGCCGCGATCGCGCCGACCGATCCGGTGGCCGCGCTGGCGGTCGGTAACGGGGCGCGGCTGCCGGCCAGGCTCATCACGATCATCGAGGGTGAGGGCCTGCTGAACGACGCCACCGCCCTCACCTTGCTCACGGTGGCGGTCACGGCGGTGACGAGCGGCGGATTCTCGTTCGGCGGCGCGGTGCTGCATTTCCTTGCCGCCGCGGCCGGCGGGCTGCTCTCCGGGGTCGTGGTGGCGCTCGTCATGCGGCTGCTGCGGCGGGCCATTCATGATCCCTTGCTGGTCAACGC
>Ga0307478_10002791_pt1 | contig 13448 bp, 11 predicted proteins | sample atmos_gasesECM4C_2_FD_203713 | JGI IMG/M metagenome (GOLD analysis project Ga0307478, IMG submission 203713) | Hardwood forest soil microbial communities from Morgan-Monroe State Forest, Indiana, United States - atmos_gasesECM4C_05 | ecosystem: Environmental > Terrestrial > Soil > Temperate...
CCGAAGCTCCGGAGTCTACCGAGCCGGCGCCCCGATCGCCGAAGCCAGCGTCGCCCGGTCGTAGTACGAGCGCCGCTCGTCCGCGATAAGAGTGTTGGCCCATGCGCTCGACCGACCCAGCCAGGTCTCGAGGGTCAGGCGCGCGCCAGGAGCGCCGCGGCGGATGTCGGCGAGGGCGGCCGAAAGATCGAGGTCGGCGACCCTCAATCCCGCGATATCTGACTCCAGCCCCGGCGCGCCATAGCGCTCGGCCAGGTCGCCCATGACCGAACGGGCCGCGCCGACCATGGCCATGGCGGTCGGCCGATCGTCCCTGCCGAGCGCCGCCAGACCGGCGCGCACGGCGCGGCGGGCATTTTCCACGTCAGTCTGCGCGGTCACCGGCTCGGTCGTGGCGGCCGGACATGCCGAGGGCGAGAGTGCGCGCACATAGGCGGCGAGTCCGGCCAGCACCGCTGGCGGTGGCTCGGCTCCGTCGAATTCCTCGGTGACCAGGCCGTGAATGAAGCGCTCCAGAGCCGGCGATCCATCCGCTTGCGAGACCTTGAGCGCGGCCTTGGAACCGCCAAGATCCGGGATCGGCTTGGGATTGTCGATGTTATCGCCCCGCTTGGTGCTGAACAGGAACGAGGTCACATCGGCCGTGCCCGGCGCTCCCGACAATCCCGGCAAGTCAAAGTCCCGGTTGCTCCGCCCGTTGCGGTGACAGGTCTCGCATTCGACCTGGTTCCGCGCCGCCGCGCCGCCGAGCACGAGGGGCGTGCGAAACGCCGCCCGGCCGACTTCGACGAGATAGGCCTCATCGGCGGACTTGGGTATCGCCAGGCATTCGACTGGGCGCTCGGTGAGAATGCGCGCGCCATCGGCGCCGGGCGCGACCCAGCGCAGGGCGTGAAGGGGACTGCCGGCCGGCGCCGCCGCCACGGCGCCGGCGGCGATGAGGATCAGGAGGCCGGATCGCCGCCGTGGTCTATCCAACGCCGCAGGTCCTGCGCCTCGATGCACCCAAAGGCGCATTGATCCTCGAGCTTGGCCAGCATGGCGCGCGCGCCGGACATATCGCCACGAATCACCTTGAGTTCACCGTAGTATTCCGTGGCCCCCCGGTGGGTCGGCGCCTCGGACAGGGCTCGCCGGTAGAAATCCTCGGCCAGGTCGAGACGGCCCATCTTGCGCCAGACATAGCCCTTGTAGGTCAGTATGTCTGGATGCGGGCCCAATGACTGTTCCGCCGCGTCCAGCGCGTCGAGCGCCTCTGGGAAGCGGCGCTCGTTGATCAAGCTGACCGCCCGGGTATAGGCGAGGTCTCCCGTGTTGAGCACCGCGAACTTGAAATCGCCATGCAGCGGCAGGGCCGAGGCGCTCGGCGAGACGACGCCCAGGGCCTGTTGCACAGCAGCAATCGCGGCCTTGAGGTCGGCGGCTTCCGGGCAGGCGCTGTTACAGGTCGTGGCGCGCGCGTTGAGCGCTCCGAGTTCGGTCGTCGCCTTGTCGTTTTCCCTCAGCTTGGCCTCGGCGATGGCCAAGTCCCGGTGAGCGGCCACCGGCGCCGGATCGAGTTTCACCGACTTCGTGAGAGCCTTCTCGGCGCCTTTCAGGTCGCCCGCCCCCGACCTTGCCGCGCCCAGCATGTACCAGGTGTTGGCGTCACGGGGTTCAGAGTCGGCTACATTCTCGAAGTGGTGGGCGGCCGACTTGAATCGTTCGGCCTGATAGTCGGCCATGCCCTGCTGGTATTCCTCGACCGGGTCAATTCGGGGGCCGCTGTTAAAACTGGGCATCTGACCGCCCCCGCCGCCGCCGCCGCCCGAGGCCAGCGCCAGCGAACCGGGAGCGACGCTCGCGGCTAATCCCAACGCCAACACGGACGCGATACGCCAACTGCCCATGGCCCGATCTCCCATTTTCCTTGGGTCAATTCCTCTCGAGGCTCGACCAGTTCAATTTCTACCAAGTCCGGGCCAACGATGGCAACCGGGCCCCGCTTGCGCGGGGGCCGGCCCCAGCGTATTAGCGCCAGCCTTCGCGATGCCTGATCCTCGGTAGCTCAGTTGGTAGAGCAGCCGGCTGTTAACCGGCGGGTCGCAGGTTCGAGTCCTGCCCGGGGAGCCAGGCTTGGCCGCGAGCGGCCTCGGCCGGGTGGTATCTCATTGCGGGCCCGGATTCCGGATGGCTTGATCAGATCTGCTCGATGGCGCCATCGAAGCGATCAGCCCGCGCCATTCTACGGCTGGAAGCGCTCAGCGCCAGGAAGTCGCCACCTAGGACTGCGCTGCGTCGGCGTCTATCAATGGGCCCTTCAAGGACCTCCGTCCGCATCCCAAGAGCGCCCATGCCCGCCCCCTCCCCCGTCACCATCTTCCACAACCCCGCCTGCGCGACCTCGCGCAACGCGCTGGAGGCGATCCGGGCCGCCGGCGTGCAGCCGAAAGTGGTCGAATATCTCAAGACCGGCTGGACCGTTGCACAGCTGAAGGGCTTGCTGCAGGCGATGAAGGCTCGCCCGCGCGACATCTTGCGGGTGCGCGGCACGCCCGCCGAGGCGCTGGGTCTCACCGATCCGGCCGTCGCCGATGAGACCCTTCTGGCGGCCATGGTCCAGAATCCCGTGCTGGTCCAGCGGCCGATCGTGGTCACGCCTAAGGGAACCGTGCTCGCCAGGCCGATCGAAAACCTCCAGGGCGTGCTCTAGGCCGCCTCGGCGCCATGCGCCTTGCCATGGTGATGCTGGCGGTTGTCCTCATCGCAGGAGGATTGCTGGCCGGCGCCTGCGCCGCCGCCCAGCCGGAACTGTTCGTCGACTGCCGTGGCGCCGCCGGCCCGGCGCCCACCGTCATCCTGGAGTCGGGAGCTTTCGGGACTTCGGCCGATTGGGATCTGGTTCTGGATGACCTCGCCAAGGGTGGCCGGGTGTGCGCCTACGACCGCGCTGGAGTCGGCGCCTCGCCGGCCAGGGCCGGCGCCGAAGACGTCACCTCCATTGCTCAGGAACTGGCGCACCTGCTCGATTCGCTCGGCGAAACCCGACCCGTGATCCTGGTGGGCCACTCGAACGGCGCGCTGTACGTGGAGACCTTCGCCGCCCTGTGGCCGGAGCGCGTGGCCGGGCTGGTCTACGTCAACGGCGTCACCAGCAACGACACGTCCGATCCGGCGCTGCTCGCCGACCTGAATCGGGAACGCCGCCTGTCAAACCTTGCGGCCATCGGCGGCGGACTCGGCCTGGCGCCCCTGGCGGCGCCTTCCGTGGTGAGAGCGGAAGGCCTGCCGGCGGAGGCCCGGCGGCGCAAGCTCTGGGCCCTGTCGCGCCCCCGGCGGCTGCGCGTGGCCCGCGACGAGGATCGCGCTATCGTTCCCGGTCTCTACACCACGTCCGACCTTGGCGGCTCGCCGGCGGACATCCCCACGGTGGCGATCTGGGGCGATGATCCGAACGCTTCGCTGGCCGGGGCGTGGCGCCGGGCGGAGGCCATTCCTGCCCAGCGCGCGCAACGCGGCTGGGTCCTGGAGGCGCCGGGCGCCACCCACGTCTCTCCGCTGGCCCGCGACCGGGCCTATGTCTCCGCCGCCGTCAACTGGCTGCGCTCACTCGCCACCCCTTCGCCCTAGCTCGGGCGGGGCTACCACGCGCCCACGTTGGGCATGGAGACCCACGGCTCAGCCGGGGTCAGGGCTGCGCCTTTCTGCAGCAGTTCGATGGAGATGCCGTCGGGCGAGCGCACGAAAGCCATGTGCCCGTCGCGTGGCGGCCGGTTGACCGTGACCCCCCCGTCCATCAGCCGTTGGCAAGCCGCGTAGATATCGTCCACCTGATAGGCCAGGTGACCGAAGTTGCGCCCGCCCTGGTAGTCCTGCGGGTCCCAGTTGTGGGTCAACTCGACCATCGGCGCACGCCTGGCCTTGGCGGCTTCCACGTCATCGGGCGCGGCCAGAAACACCAGGGTGAAGCGGCCCGCGGGGTTGTCCACGCGGGTAACCTCTTCGAGGCCGAGTTTGGCGCAATAGAAATCGAGCGCCCGGTCGATGTCGGTCACCCTGACCATGGTGTGGAGATAGCGCATCTCGTCCTCCTGTTTCGCGAACTGATTTATCGGCCTGATCTATCCGCTCACGCCTTCGAGCGCGTCATCGCGCAGTGGCGTGGTCGTGCGGGTTTGGCGCCGCCAAAGGGCGGCGTACTCGCCGCGCCGGGCCAGCAGGCCTTCGTGGTCGCCACGCTCGACGATCCGGCCCCGTCGCACGACCAGGATCTCGTCGGCGTCGACGATGGTCGACAGCCGGTGGGCGATAACCAGGCTGGTCCGCCCGGCGCGCACCTTGCGCAGGGTCGCCTGGATGGCCGCCTCGGTGGCGCCGTCGAGGGCGCTGGTGGCTTCATCCAGGATCAGCAGGCGCGGATTGGCCAAAAGCGCGCGCGCCAGGCCGACGCGTTGGCGCTCGCCGCCTGACAGCTTGAGGCCCCGCTCGCCGACCGGGGTGGCCATGCCGAGTGGCAGGCCATCGATGAACCGCGCCAGTTCGGCCGCCTCGGCAGCCCCCCATACCGCGGCCTCGTCGGCGTCCGGATTGCCGAAAGCCAGATTGGCGAACAGGGTGTCGTTGAACAGGGCGACGTCCTGCGGCACCAAAGCGGTGGCGGACCGGAGAGCGGCCAGGCTGACCTCGCGCAGATCGACGCCATCGATCCGCACGGACCCGGCCTGTGGATCAATCAGGCGCAGGGCAAGCCGGGCGATGCTGGTCTTGCCGGCGCCGGACGGCCCGACCAACGCGGTGGTCTGTCCGGGCGGCACGGTGAAGCTGATGTCGGTCAGGCCTTGGGCTCGCGCGGCGTGCCGAAAGGTGACCTGGTCGAACACCAGTTCCGCGCCCAGGCGCGAGGCCGGCGGCAGCGAGCGGGCGTTGGGCGCGTCGGTGATGTCGGGCGTCACCGCCATCAGGGCCAGCATCTGCTCCATGTCGATGAACGACTGGCGGATTTCCCGGTAGTTCATGCCCAGGCTGAACAGAGGGGCATAGACCTGCTGCATGATGAGGATGCAGGCGGTGATCCCGCCCAGGCTCATGCGCCCCGCCAGCACCTCGCCCCCGGCTAGCAGAACCACACTCGCGAGACCGAGATTTAGCACCACCGTCTGGATGCCGTTCAGCAGCTGGAGAGAGGTATTGGCTTTCACAGCCGCCGCCGCGTAGCCCTGCATCGCCCGGTCGTACTGCGCCGCGGTCCGGGTCTCGGCCCCAAAGGTCTTGATGGTCTCGAAGTTCATGAACGCGTCGACCGTCAGGCCCGCGGCCTCGGAGTCGGCCTCGTTGAGCGCCCGCCGATGGCCGATCCGCCAGTTCGAGATGGTGAAGGTGAAGGCGACATAGACCGCAATCGTGCCGATCGCCGCCGCCGCCAGGCGCCAGTTGAAGCGGCTGGTGAGCACCGCCGCCGCCATGATCAGTTCGAGCACCGTCGGGCCGAGATTGAACACCACGCTGCGCAGCAGGAAGTCGGTCGAGCGCGCGCCTCGGTCGATGACCCGGGAAAGGCTTCCGCTGCGCTTGCTCTGATGAAAGCCCATGGACAGGGACAGCGAGTGAGCGAAGGTCTCTACGGCCGACTGAGCCAGGGCCCTCTGAGACACCGGCGTGAAGATCGCGTCGCGTATGTAGGGCGCGGTCCCCGCGATAAACCTCAGCGCCACCCAGCCGAGAGCCAAGCCGGCAAAGGCGGTGAATGCGGCCTCGCCGAGGTCGCGGCCATGATTGAGGCGATCGATGGCGCCGGAGATCATCAGCGGCCCGATCACGCCGGTCCATTTGCCCAAGAGCACCAGCCCGAGAGCCGCCGCCAGCCGGCTCTTCAATCCGCGGGCTTTCGAGCGCATGACCAGACGGCCGAGATCGAGCATGGACGTGAAGAAATTGAATCGCGGCTGCGGGGCGTCGGCGGCGATCGCGCCCGCCCGGTCAGGAGCGATCTGGCCGGCCAGTTCTCTCATGAGGCGCCGCCCTGGCGATCGAACAGCACGGTGGATTGCACCCCGCCTCCGGGGGTCAGCCAGTCGATGCGCCAACCGCCCCCCGCGAGGGCGGCTCGGAATGGCCCGCCGACGAGGGGTTCGGCTGGGGAAACAGTCAGCGTGGCCTCCCCGTGCGCGCCCTGGCGGGTCGCCGCCGCCAGAACATGGGAACCCGGCCGAAGCGGTTCGTTCAACGGCGCCATGAAGCGGCCATCCGGGTCGACACGAACTGGTTCCTGCGCCGCGCCATCGACCTTTAGGGCGACCGGGTTCGCATCCGGCGCGGCCCCCGAGATGACCGTCCCGCCCTTGCGATCGAAATCCACCGCCAGGATCTCAGGCGCGGCCGGTCGCGGGCCCAGCGCCACCGCGCCCGACCCTGCGCGGAGCTGCGCGGCGAGGCCGCCCGGCGTGAGCGCAAAATAGCCTTCCGCCTGGACAGGGCGCCCCTGACCAGGCTCTGAGAGGCCGAACAATCTGACCTCCTTGGCGGGCGGCAAAAGCAGGCGCCATGCGCCGGCGCGATCGGAGTGCGCGAATACTGCCTGGCCACTGGGACTGGCCAGCCTGACGGTCGCCATCGGCGCGGCCGTTCCGATCAGGAGGACTCGTCCGGCGGTCAGCCGTTGCGCCCCGGTCACCGACGGCGGCGGCGTGTAGCCAACTTCCGCGCCGGAACCGACCGCGCCGCGACCGCCATGCGTCGCCCCGCCCGGCGCAGGCCCGCACGCGCCCAGGCATCCCGCGACGCCGATCGCGATCCCCAGGCTTCGCGTCTTGTTCAACAAGCGTGTGCGATAAATAGGATCACCCTTGGCGTCTGTTCGTTTCCGATTCGCGGGCCCATCAGGAGGGCCCCGTGATCGCCCATTGTCAGGTAGATATAGCTAATGTCCGGTTCGGCGCATCGCCTCGACAGTGTCTGTGTGTTTTGCGCCTCTTCCAGCGCCGCGCCCAAGCCTCTGTTGGCGGCGGCGACGCAGTTTGGCCAGATCCTCGCCCACGCCGGCCTGCGGCTGGTCTACGGAGGGGGCGGCGTCGGCCTGATGGGAGCCTGCGCCAGAGCGGCGCACGAGGCCGGGGGGCGCGTGCTGGGCGTAATTCCCGCCTTCCTGACCGAACGTGAAGCCGCCTTCACCCGGGTGGAGACCATAGTCGTGACCAGCATGCACGAGCGCAAGATGCGCATGTTCGAGGAATCCGACGCGTTCGCCGTGCTGCCTGGCGCCATCGGCACCCTCGAAGAGGCGATTGAGATTCTCTCCTGGCGTCGCCTAGGCCTGCACGCCAAGCCGCTCGTGTTCTACAATCCGGAGGGGTTCTGGGATCCGCTGTTCGCGTTGTTCGCCCAGCTCGAGAGCCAGCGCCTCGCACCGGCTGAGTTCGCCGGCTGCTGGGACCAGGTCAGCGAGATCGAGGATCTGCTACCTGCGTTGCGCGCCGCCCTCACCACCGAACCGGCCGCCGCATCGATCGCCGAGCGCGCTTAGCGGCTCACCTTGTCACGAAATCCGTTGACCAGGGGATAGCGCCGATCCCGGCCGAACGCCTTGCCGCCAATCTTCAATCCCGGGGCGGCCTGCCTGCGCTTATATTCCGAGCTGTAGAGCAGGTTCTGGACCCTCTCCACCGTGTCCGCCGCGTGGCCGCGGGCGACAATCTCGTCCAGGGTCGCTTCTTGCTCGACCAGTCCATGGAGGATCGCGTCAAGTTCCTCGTAGGGCGGCAGGCTGTCCTGGTCGGTCTGGTCGTGGCGCAGCTCGGCCGACGGCGCTTTGGTTAGGATACGCTCCGGGATCGGATTTATTTTTCCTCCGTATACGGCGTTGGCGTTGCGCCAGCGACAGATGTCGTAGACGTCGACCTTGTAGAGGTCCTTGAGGACGTTAAAGCCGCCGCACATATCGCCGTAGAGTGTGGCGTAACCGACGGCCATCTCCGACTTGTTGCCCGTGGTAAGCAGCATCAGACCGAATTTGTTCGACAACGCCATGAGGGTGACGCCTCGGATACGGGCCTGGATATTCTCTTCGGTGAGATCAGGCGCGCGCCCAACGAATTCCTCCGCCAGCATGGCGTCGAAGGCGCCGACCGCCGGGGCGATGCTGATCTGCGCCAAAGCCACGCCATTGGCGCTCGCGCAAGCCGCGGCGTCCTCCAGACTTTCGCTGCTGGTGTAGCGCGACGGCAGCATGAAGGCGCGTACGGCGTCGGCGCCCAGCGCGTCTCGGGCCACGACCAGGGAAAGCGCCGAATCGACCCCGCCAGAGAGCCCCAACAGGACGCCCTCGAAACCTGACTTGCGCACATAATCACGCAGGCCAAGGACCATGGCGCGATAGACTTCCTCCGGACCGGTGGGCCAGGTCGCCATGGGCGCCTCGACGCACCGCCACACGCCGGCCTGCTTCTCCCACGAGCAGACGGCCAAGGCCTCTTCGAACATCGGCAGTCGCATGGCGACTTCGCCATCGGCCTGGACGGCGAACGACGCGCCGTCGAACACCAGCTCATCCTGTCCCCCGACCTGATTAACGTAGACGATCGGCAGTCCCGTTTCGGCGACCCTGTCCCGGGCCACAGCCCAGCGCTCGTCATCGGCCGTACGGCGATAAGGAGAGCCATTGGGCACCAGCAGGATCTCGGCCCCGCCGGACTTGAGCTGGGCGCAGGGACCGGAGCCCCAGATATCCTCGCACACCGGCGCCCCGATTTTTGCGCCCTTGAGTTCAAACAGCAGCGGCCGATCGCCGGGCGCGAAGATGCGCTTCTCGTCAAAAACGCCGTAGTTCGGCAGGTCGATCTTGAACGCCACGTCCCTGATCTCGCCCCCGGCGAGGTAGGCGATGGCGTTGCGCGGCCGGCCATCCTCATGGGGCCAGGCCAGGGTCACCAGAGCCGCACAGCCCCTTGTTGTTTGGCCTGCGAGGCGCTCCAGCGCGGCCACGCATTGCCTGACCGCCGCTGGCTTCAGGGCCAGGTCTTCCGGCGGGTAGCCGATCAGGAACAGCTCGGAGAATAGGGCGACGTCGGCCCCCAGGTTGCTCGCCCGGCCTAACGCGTCGCGAGCCAGCGCCTCGTTGCCGGTAATGTCCCCGACCTTGGGATTGGCCTGAACGCAGGCGATGGCGAGGCTGTCGGCGGGCATGGCCGCGTTCTAATGCGCTTCACCCTCGCCTGGAAACCGGTCTGTCACCGGAAAGAGAGGACTCAGTCGTCGCGATGCACGCGCTCGCGCCGTTCGTGACGCTCCTGGGCTTCGACCCCGAGTGTGGCGATCGGTCGCGCCTCCAGCCGGGCCAGGCCAATGGGTTCGCCGGTCTCTTCGCAATAGCCGTAGACGCGCTCGTCGATTCGCCGAAGGGCTTCATCGATCTTGGAAATCAACTTGCGTTGTCGATCGCGCGTACGCAACTCAAGTGCGCGGTCAGTTTCCGACGATGCGCGATCGGCGAGATCAGGATGATTTTCGGTTTCAGACTGTAAATGGGTCACCGTCTCGCGCGATTCGCGCAAGATATCTTCTTTCCAGTTGAGCAATTTGTTTCTGAAGTATTCTAATTGCCGATCGCTCATGAACGGTTCGTCTTCTGAGGGACGATACACTTCGTCCTTCAACTTCAGAGAAGACGTTTGCATAGACGCCTCATGTGCATTTCGTCCCGCCCCCGCCATCGGCAGGCGTGGCGCTTATAGCAAACCCGATGCGGTGGGCAATGCGGCTCTCGCAGAGCGAGGATGTGCTATGTCCGGCCGAGCCGGCATTGGAGCTTTGCCATGGACGCAGCCGTTCGCGACGCCCACATCGCCCGCATCCGCGCCGAAGGGTACGCCATCGTCGAAGGCGCCATCGAAGCCGATCTCGTGGACGCGCTCATAGACGCGCTCGACCGCCTGGAGCGGGAGCTGGGCGCGCGGCCGGCCGGCAACGCCTTCGAGGGTGCGCGCACGGTGCGTATCTACAATCTGCTCGCCCGCGGCGCCCCCTTCGAGCGGATCCCGGCGCACAGCAGCGTGCTGCCGATTGTCGAAGGGGTGCTGGACCCCGGATGCCTGATCTCTTCACTCTCCTCCATCGCCATCGACCCCGGGGAAGTCGCCCAGCCGATCCACGCCGACGACATGATCATCCCGCTCGACAAACCGCACGCGCCCATCGTGTGCAATTCCATGTGGGCGCTCACCGACTTCACGACCGCCAACGGAGCCACGCGCCTCGTGCCCTCAAGCCATCTGGGGCCCAATCCCGACTATGGCGGCGCCTATGAGACCATCGCGGCGGAGATGCCCAGGGGCTCGGTGCTCATCTGGGACGGCGCCCTGTGGCATGGCGGCGGCGCCAACACGACCGATACGCGGCGGATGGGCCTGGCCATGAACTACTGCGCCGGCTTCATCCGCCAGCAGGAAAACCAGCAGTTGGGCGTGCCGCCGCAAGTCGTCCGGGGCTTTTCACCGCGGCTCCAGGAGCTGATGGGCTGGGGCGTCTACCGCGGCCTGATCGGCCACATCGACAAGGATAGCCCGATCAATCGTCTAACCGGCGCCGGGGGCTTCCGCTCGATCTGGGACGGCCAGCCAAACTGAGGGAAGCAGTCACGCGGGTTATGGCGACATCCACGCGTTCGCACTACATGTCATAGCCACCGCCGGCGACGCGCAGGTTCTAGTTTTGTTCTTGCCACGCCGGCGACTCCAACTATTAAATTGAGGCCGATCCGGCCGCCCGCTCGAAGGTAAGATGTTCGAACAGAGCCGATATATTCGCGTGCGTGGCCATCCCGCGCGGCGAGCTGGTCGTGCTCACCGGCCTCTCCGGCTCGGGCAAGAGCAGCCTGGCTTTCGACACCATCTACGCCGAGGGCCAGAGGCGCTATGTGGAGAGCCTGTCGGCCTACGCGCGTCAGTTCCTCGAGCTGATGGGCAAGCCGGACGTGGACCTCATCGAAGGCCTCTCGCCGGCCATCTCCATCGAGCAGAAGACCACCAGCCGCAATCCGCGCTCCACCGTCGGCACGGTGACGGAAATCCACGATTACATGCGCCTGCTGTGGGCGCGTGTCGGCATCCCCTACTCGCCCGCCACCGGCCTGCCAATCGTCAGCCAGACCGTCAGCCAAATGGTGGACAAACTGACCACCCTACCCGAGGGCGAGCGCATCTATCTGCTTGCGCCGGTGGTGCGCGCCCGCAAGGGTGAGTACCGCAAGGAGATCGCCGACTGGCAGAAAGCCGGCTACCAGAGGCTCAAGATCGACGGAGTCTTCTATCCCATCGAAGACGCGCCGACGCTCGAGAAGAACTTCAAACACGACATCGACGTGGTCATCGATCGGCTGGTGACGCGCGCTGGCCTGGAGAGCCGCTACGCCGACAGCCTGGAAGCCGCACTACGCCTGGCCGACGGCATCGCGGTGGCGGAATGGGCCGAACCGAGCGAAGGCGAAAGTGAGCCACGCCGTCTGGTCTTTTCGGAGAAGTTCGCCTGCCCGGTGTCCGGCTTCTCGATCGCGGAAATCGAGCCGCGCCTGTTCTCTTTCAACAACCCGGCCGGAGCCTGCCCCGCCTGCGACGGCCTCGGCCTGAAGCTCGCCTTCGATGCCGATCTGGTCGTGCCGGACAAGGACAAAAGCCTACACAAGGGCGCGGTCTCGCCTTGGGCCAAGGGCCCGTCCCCGCTCTACACTCAGACCTTGCAGGCGCTGGCCCGTCACTACGGGTTTTCCATGGACGAGCCGTGGTGGAAGCTGCCGGACAGCGCCAAGGCGGTAATACTGTACGGCTCCGGGTCGCAGAAGATCCAGTTCGTCTATGACGACAACGCCCGCAAATACGAGGTCAACAAGACCTTCGAGGGGGTCATGCCCAACCTGGAGCGGCGCTGGCGCGAGACCGACTCCAGCTGGGTGCGCGAGGAGCTGGGGCGCTATCAGTCCGAGTCTCCGTGCGAGGTCTGCGGCGGGGCGCGTCTGAAGCCGGAGGCGCTGGCGGTCAAGATCGCCGGACACAACATCGCCGAGGTCTCGGCGCTGGCCATCCGTCCGGCGCGCGACTGGTTTGCGTCGCTGGAAGGCGAGATCACCGAAAAGCAGTTCGAGATCGCCCAGCGGATCCTCAAGGAGATCAACGACCGCCTGCGCTTCCTGGTGGACGTGGGACTGGAGTACCTCAACCTCTCCCGCGCCTCCGGCACCCTTTCCGGCGGGGAAAGCCAACGCATCCGTCTCGCCAGTCAGATCGGCTCGGGCCTTACCGGCGTCCTCTATGTGCTCGATGAGCCGTCCATCGGCCTGCACCAGCGCGACAACGCACGTCTGCTCGTGAGCCTCAAGGGCCTGCGCGACCTGGGCAATTCCGTGCTGGTGGTCGAGCACGACGAAGAGGCCATCCTAACGGCGGACTATGTGATCGACATGGGTCCGGCCGCCGGCATCCACGGCGGTGAAGTGGTCGCCGAGGGCGCGCCGGCGGACATCATGGCCGCTGAGCGAAGTCTCACGGGTCAGTACCTTCGGGGCGCGCGCCAGGTCCCGATTCCGCAGCGGCGGCGGCCGGTGTCTAGCACCCGGATGGTTCGTGTCATCGGGGCCAGCGGCAACAATCTCAAGCTGGTCACCGGCGAGATCCCCGTGGGCGCCTTCACGTGCATCACCGGCGTCTCCGGCGGTGGCAAATCCACGTTCACGGTGGAGACCCTGTACAAGGCCGCCGCTCGACGATTGAACAATGCCTCCGACGCGCCCGCGACGTTCGAGCGCATCGAGGGCCTGGAGCACTTCGACAAGGTCATCGACATCGACCAGAGTCCCATCGGGCGCACGCCCAGGTCTAACCCGGCCACCTACACCGGCGCCTTCACCGCCATCCGCGACTGGTTCGCCGGACTGCCAGAGGCCAAGGCGCGCGGCTATGGGCCCGGACGGTTCAGCTTCAACGTCAAGGGCGGTCGCTGCGAGGCCTGTCAGGGCGACGGTCTAATCAAGATCGAGATGCACTTCCTGCCCGACATTTACGTCACCTGCGATGTCTGCCGCGGCCACCGCTACAACCGCGAGACCCTGGAGATCCTGTTCCGCGGCAAGTCCATCGCCGACGTGCTGGACATGACCGTCGAGGAGGCGGCGCAGATGTTCAGGGCCGTGCCCGCCATCCGCGACAAGATGGAGACGCTCAAGCGCGTGGGCCTTGGCTACATCAAGGTCGGCCAGCAGGCGACGACCCTCTCCGGCGGGGAAGCCCAGAGAGTCAAGCTGTCCAAAGAGCTTTCACGGCGCGCCACCGGGCGCACCCTCTACATCCTGGACGAGCCCACGACCGGCCTGCACTTCGAGGACGTGCGCAAGCTGCTGGAGGTGCTCCACGAACTCGTGGACCAGGGCAACACTGTGGTGGTGATCGAGCACAACCTCGACGTGGTGAAGACGGCCGACTGGATCGTCG
>Ga0307478_10002793_pt1 | contig 13444 bp, 14 predicted proteins | sample atmos_gasesECM4C_2_FD_203713 | JGI IMG/M metagenome (GOLD analysis project Ga0307478, IMG submission 203713) | Hardwood forest soil microbial communities from Morgan-Monroe State Forest, Indiana, United States - atmos_gasesECM4C_05 | ecosystem: Environmental > Terrestrial > Soil > Temperate...
CGCGGACCGGGGCGCCAATCATCTTCATGAATCACGACCTTGGCGCCAGGCGGATATTCGAGCCGCTCGTGGGTGTGCCAGCACACATTGCCCTGACAGACGATCGCAGCCGATGCGCCGATGCTGGACAGCGCCAACAATCCCGCGCCCAACGCCGTGCCAAGCAAACTCTTCCCGATAAGTGTCATCCCATCTTCTCCTTTGAAGGGCAAACCCCCGCGCCCTCCCGCCAACTCAAACCGGCGGAGATGGTTCCGATGGAACATGCTTGAGGCTACCGCGCAGAATTCACGCTTCAGCAGCCCTTGCAAATATTGTTGATCTTCGAGTCGATCCTGGAGTTTTCATCCCGGATCTCGGCATCGATCCGCCGGCTGTCTTGAGGTTCCATGTTGGCACCAACGGTCGCGCCGCCGGGTGACCCCGACGAGTTTGCTGTTCCCAGGCTATTGGTGCCGGGAGGCGAGATGTGTGCCTGATCGGAAGCGATACCGGTCGTGCTTCCCGCGCCCATTGAAGAACCGTGAGCGCCGCCTCCCGAATTTCCTCCGCTGATCTGGGCGAGCGCGCATGCCGGATAAAACAGCGCAGCGACCATCAATATTTTGAGTTTGCCGGTTTTTTGTTTTTGCATGACGGCTCCCTTCGAGCATCAAGGCGACATCGCCCATGCAATCCGCCTTATCGTCATCAACGAAAACATGAGAATGCCGGTTCCGTGCCGGAACCGTCACGTGTACGAGATTGATTGATCTTGGAGCGGCCGCTGCGGTTTGGACTCTTGTCCCGGCAGGCAGCCGTGAGATTTGGTAGCGGGAGAGGGACTCGAACCCCCGACCCCAGGATTATGATTCCCGTGCTCTAACCAGCTGAGCTACCCCGCCACGGCGTAGGCAAACGCGGACTTTATATACATGCCACGGTCGCGAACGCGCGGCATATAAGAAGCAGGTCTTGGCGCTGTCAAGCAAAGCTCGCTTTCCGGCGGAAACGCTTGAAATGATCAGCTATTTCGGCCGGATGTCCGAATTGCTGCCAGGGCTGCCGGGCGGCGGGATCACCGGCGTGTTGCCGCCATCCGGGGTCGGCGCATGAATCTCCGGATCGACGCCCGCGGGCGGGCACAGCACGCCGTCGGACTTGGCGAGCCTGTCGGCCAAGGGCTCGTTGGCCTGCCCGGTCGTGGTGCCGTCCGGGGGCACCGTCACGGTGCCGCGTGATGGTGCAGCCGCCGTCGGCGCGCAATTAGCCGCCAATTCGGTTGGCGGAGCTGACGCAATCGGTTGCGATGGAGTTGTTGCCGAAGGCGGCGCCTGGGCTGCCGCACCCTCTACCCAGACCATCAGCCCGAAAGCCAGAAGAAGCACATGTTTCGTCATCCGGGGAAAACGGACAACACGGGCCCTGGTTCCGGGCCTTCACGTTAACGATTTTGCGCTTTTCGATAACGGATCAGCGAGAAATGCCCCATCGGCGGCATCGGACGGCGCTCGGCGAGAACAACGCCACCGTGCCTGGCCGCCCAGTTCACCAGCCGCGCCCATGGAAATTCGGGCCGCCAGCCGAGCCGCCGGGCAAGCGGCGCGAAAGCAAGTTCGAAGGCGCGACGCGGACCGCTTTCGGCACCGATGTGATTGACCAGGATCAGTTCGCCGCCGGGCTTCAACACCCGAATAAAATCATCGAGCGTCGCTTCCGGATCCGGAACCGCGGTGATGACATATTGCGCGACCACCGCATCGAAAAACGCATCCGCGAAAGCGAGATTCTTGGCGTCCATGACCGCGAGCGTCTCGACGTTCTTCAGTCCCAGTGACCGCACCCGTTGTTGCGCCTTGCGCAGCATCGGCTCGGAAATATCCACACCACACACCTTTGTCGTCGCAGCATAGTCTGACAGCGACAATCCAGTGCCGACACCGACATCGAGAATCCGGCCGCCGATCCGGTCGGCTTCCGCAATGGTCGACTGGCGGCCGTGGTCGAAGACTTTGCCGAACACGAGGTCGTAGACCGGCGCCCAGCGCCCATAAGCTTTCGCGACCCCCGCGCGGTCGATATCAGACGCCATGCCCCGCCCTAGATTTTATCCGCGCACCGCTTCAACCAGTGGCGGTGCGGAAATTCCCTTTGGCGCCCTACCCGTCAGCCCCTTTGCACTGGCGCTTTGAATAAAGCCGCCGCCGAGCACCCGCGCGCGGCCCGACGGCGCATCGTAGAACACGCAGGCCTGGCCGGGCGAAACGCCCTCTTCGCCGGCAACGAGGTCGACCGCATACCCATCGGCCGTTGCACGCAACCATGCCGGCTGCGGCGCGCGCGTCGAACGAACACGCACGAAAATCTCAAGGCCCTCGCCGACCGCGCGATCGAGCAGGCCATCGCCGATCCAGTTCACCTCGCGCAGTTTGACGTGATCCATCCGCAGCGCCTCGCGCGGTCCAACGACGACGCGGCGGCTTGCCGCATCCAGCCGCACCACATAGAGCGGCGCATCGGCAGCAATGCCCAATCCACGGCGCTGGCCAACCGTGAAGTGAATGATCCCCTGATGGGTGCCGATGACGCGACCGTCGAGGTCGACGATGTCGCCAGGCTCGATGGCGTTCGGGCGCAGCCGGCCGATCACGTCGGTGTAGCGGCCGGTCGGCACGAAGCAGATGTCCTGGCTGTCGTGCTTGTCGGCGACTTCAAGTCCGAAGCGGCGTGCCAGTTCGCGCGTCTCGGGCTTGGTCATGTCACCGAGCGGAAAGCGCAAGTACTGAAGCTGCTCGCGCGTGGTCGCGAACAGAAAGTAGCTCTGGTCGCGGTCGCTATCTGCCGCGCAAACCAGCGAGCGCGAGCCATCGGCGAGAGCGCGCGAGGCGACGTAATGTCCCGTTGCCAATACGGAGGCGCCGAGTTCGCGTGCGGTCGCCAGCAAATCGCGAAACTTGATCGAGCGATTGCATTCAATGCAGGGAACGGGCGTTTCGCCCGAGGCGTAACTCTCGGCGAAGTTGTCGATCACCGACTGGCGAAAGCGGCTCTCGTAATCCAGCACATAATGCGGGATGCCGATCCGCTCGGCGACATTGCGGGCGTCGTGAATATCCTGGCCGGCGCAGCAGGCGCCCTTGCGGTGGGTTGCCGCGCCATGGTCGTAAAGCTGCAAGGTAATGCCGACGACATCGTAACCCTGCGACTTCAGCAGCGCCGCCGTCACCGACGAGTCGACACCGCCCGACATGGCGACGACCACGCGGGTGTCCTGGGGACGGCCGTCAAGATCCAGACTGTTGCGCATGGTTCGCATCACCAATGTCACCGCGAGGCGCTTCGCGGCCACAAGGTCATCTTGCGGTTGTTAGAGGCGTCGGGGCGTTTTGCTCAGGCCTCCCCTCTTTAGGGGGGCCGGAAAGCTGCTCTTTAATATAGGCGGCGTGCGCACGAAGCAATCATGGCCGCCCGCGGATTTGGGACGGCAAAACTTGCCGCCGGGCAGAAAGGATGGGGCCGAGGGCGGCTTCCAGAAAAGGGGGTATCGATCTAAGTAATTGAAATAACATAGTATTTATTAAGACTTTGGCTGGCCCGGTCCTTGCTCACTGTTTGGTGAGTTCCTTCGTCGGAGGCCGCCCAGTGGTCAGTGCTACCCCAGATGCCGCAGCTGCAGCTAATGCCGCGTTCCAAGCCGCACCCTCGTGGCTGACGCGCGCCAATACGCCGCCGGCCAACGACCTTTTTGGCAATCTGGTCAACCAGAACACGCCGAGCGATTCCGCCGCCGCGCAGCCGCCTGCCCCGCCGCCGCAGAACAATAATAATGCGAATAATAATAACGACGCCGGGCCGCCTTCACCCGACAACAATTCGCCGGCCAATAACAACGCGGCGGCCAATAACAACAACGCAGCGCCAGCCAACAACAGCAACAACACGCCCAATCCGCCGCCGTCGAACGATGATTCCAGCAACGCGGCCAATGCCAATTCGCCGACCTACCCCAACAACGCCGATTCCGGCACCAACCCGAACACCAGCGGCACGACCGGCAACGGCACCAGCCAATCATCGTCCACGACCACATCGAGCTCGACGAAAACCACCGATTCAAAATCCAAGGATTCGAGCACCGACGCGGATTCGACCACGGTAGATGCAACCATCCTCGCTCAACAGGTCGGCACTGCCGCGCCGACACCGGTCGCCGTCGCGGTTCCCACATCAGCGCCCGCGACCAATGTGCCGACGTCAGCACCGACCTCCGGCGGCCCGACAGCGCCGCTGGCAATTGCTGCGGCCGCGATTGCTGCGAGTTCGCAACCGCTCGCGCCGCCTCCCGGACCAGCCGCCGCGGGAAAAGCCGACAAGGGCACGACCGCGACGACGACGGCCGGCACCACGACAGCAAAGACCACCGCCGCTTCGGCTTCCGAACCCGTTACAAGTTCGGGCGCGCAGACCACCGCAGCCGATTTCACACCCGTGGATGCGACAACCCTGACCAAGGCGGTCGCACCCGTCACGCCGAAGACCGGCGAAGGAAAGACTCAAGGTCCGGCCACCGATGGCTCGGCGGCCACCTCAGCGTCGACGGAGGCTACCCAGAGCACCACGACACCGCAGACTCCGGCCACCGGAAAGCAGGACACCGCAAGTGCCGCCGTCCAGGCAACGCCTGCGGAGACCGCAACTCAAGCGCCCGCGGCGGCCGCCCGTGACCGCACGGTCGCAAATGCCACGCACGCAGCCGCAGCCGACGTGACCGACACCAACACCCAGGCGATCGGCGCGCTTCAGCCGCAGTCAAACTCCACTTCGGCGCTAACCTCGACGAGCAACCTGACCGCGACGTCGGCAGCCGGCGGGACGGTGCCTTTAAGCGGGGTAGCGGTCGAGATCGCCGCCAATATAAAGAGTGGCAAGAGCAGCTTTGAAATCCGGCTCGATCCCGCCGATCTCGGCCGGATCGACGTCCGGGTCCAGATCGATCAGAACGGCCAGGTCACATCGCATCTGACGGTTGAAAAGCCGGAGACGCTGTCGATGCTGCGCCAGGATGCGCCGCAATTGCAGCAGGCGCTGAGCGATGCCGGGCTAAAGACCGACAGCGGAGGCCTGCAATTCAGCCTGCGCGACCAGTCTTCCGGCCAGAATAGCGGTAACGACAGCAACCCCAACGCCCAACGGCTGATCGTCAGCGACGAGGACGCCGTCCCCGCCGCAGTCGCAGGCCGCAGCTATGGCCGTTCGCTCGGATCGAGCAGCGGCGTGGACATCAGAGTTTGAGGAGAACGACATGACCGTTGTTTCAGGAACGACACCACAGACGAACTCATCATCTTCCTCCTCCGCCAGTTCGGCCGCGTCCGCCAACGCGCTGGCGAACACGCAGATCGCCGGCAACTTTCAGAGCTTCCTGGAGCTGCTGACGACCCAGTTGCAGAACCAGAACCCGCTCAGCCCGCTGGACACCAACCAGTTCACCCAGCAGCTGGTCGAATTTGCCGGCGTCCAGCAGCAGATCAACACCAACGATTCGCTGGCGACGCTGGTGTCGCTGCAGCAGACCGCGCAATCGAGTCAGGCTTTGGAATTCGTCGGCAAGACCGCCGTCGTCAAGGGCAACACTGCGGCGCTGACCAACAGCCAGGCCGAGTGGGAGTTCAATATCCCCAGCGCCTCCACCATCAACATATCGATCGCCAACAGCACGGGCGCGACTGTCTACTCCAACAGCTTCGCCGTTGCTGCCGGCAACAACCAGGCGTTCGGGTGGAACGGCCTCGGCACCGATGGCACGCAGGAGCCCGACGGCAATTACACGCTCACGGCGACCGCCAAGGATTCCGCCGGCAACACGGTTGCGGTCACCACCTCGGTGGCGGGCATCGTCAGTTCGGTCGATCTCACCCAGTCGCCGCCGCTACTGTCGATCGGCGGCCAGACCTTCACCGTCAATCAGGTCGAAAGCATCATCGACTAGTGCCGAGGTGTCGCACGAACTTCGGAAAGTGTGACATTCGCTTTCCGAAGTCGCGGCCAGCTCGGCAGCGAACGTCAAATCAACTCGACTGGCGAAAAAACGGGCCGCTCTCGCCCGCGGCGGCTTAAGATTCGGTTAAAAAATGGCTCCGGACTGCTGCTCCGGAGCCTATCCGCGTGGTCATTTCAAGGAGATTCGTATTGGAGCCTTGGGCTTAGGCAAATTTTAAGCCGCCGGGCGTAGCGTGATGGCGTGAGTTCAGTGGTTGAGAGTTTGTGAGTACGCCATGACAGAGCCCCACCGCCCGAGGGTAAAATACGTCATCGGGCCCGACGGCAGTCCCCTGACCATTGCGGATCTGCCAGCACCCGGAACCAAGCGATGGGTTATCCGTCGCAAGGCCGAAGTCGTTGCCGCGGTTCGCGGTGGCCTGCTTTCCCTCGAGGAAGCCTGCAGCCGCTATACGCTGACCGTCGACGAATTCCTGTCCTGGCAGTTTTCCATCGACCAGCACGGCCTTGCTGGCTTGCGCACCACTCGAATCCAGCAATATCGCCAATAATCGTTGCCTGATTGGCATTTGAGGAAAATCGGCTTCGTCCCGCGAAGCCGATCTTTGCTGTTTTGAACTTTCGCCACCCCTGTTTACCTTTGTTAACCATATCGAAACCATACCGTAGGCAATAATTGCCCAGTGGTCCGATCCCGATTGGGACCTGGTCTGAGGGGCGGTTGGTTTGCAGAGTCTCGTGAGCTTTCTGAGGGGCCTGGGCGCTTCGCGGTTGATGGCGATGGTGGCGGTGACGGCCGCGCTGATCGGCTTCTTCGCGTTCGTCATCATGCGCGTCACCACGCCGCAGATGACTACCCTCTTCACCGACCTCAGCCTCGAGGACTCCAACGCCGTCATCAAGGACCTGGAACGGCAGGCCATTCCTTTCGAAATCCGTAACGACGGCGCGATCATCCTGGTACCGAAGGACAAGGTCACGCGGCTGCGCATGAAGCTCGCCGAAGGCGGCCTGCCCAAGGGCGGCGGCGTCGGCTACGAGATTTTCGACAAGTCCGACGCGCTCGGCACCACGAGCTTCGTCCAGAACATCAACCATTTGCGCGCGCTAGAAGGTGAACTGTCTCGCACCATCCGCGCCATCGATCGCGTCCAGGCGGCGCGCGTCCACCTGGTGCTGCCGGAGCGGCCGCTGTTTGCGCGGGAGGCGCCTGAACCGTCGGCCTCCATCGTCGTGCGGGTGCGCGGCAGCCTGGAGCCGCAGCAGATCAGGGCGATCCGCCATCTGGTCGCCTCCGCGGTCAACGGGTTGAAGCCGCAGCGCGTGTCGATCATCGACGAAGCCGGCCAGCTGCTCGCCGACGGCGCGGGCGGCGAGCAAGACAACACGGTCGCAGACGAGCGTCGCTCCGCTTTCGAGAAGCGGCTGCGCAACGAGGTCGAAGGGATCGTGTCCTCCGTGGTCGGCTCGGGACGGGCGCGCGTCCAGCTCTCGGCCGATTTCGACTACAACAAGATCACCCAGACCTCGGACAAATTCGACCCGGAGGGCCGGGTGCTGCGTTCGAGCCAGACCCGTGAAGAATCCAGCGCCACCGCCGAAAACAACGGTCAGGTCACGGTCGGCAACGAGCTGCCGGGAAATCAGGGGAACTCGACGACGCCGGTGGCGCGCGACCAGAGCAAGAAGACCGAAGAAACCAACAATTACGAGATTTCGCGCACCACCAAGACCGAGGTCACCGAAGCGGGGCGGGTCAACCGCATCTCGGTCGCCGTGCTGGTCGATGGCAGCTACGTCAAGAACGACAAAGGCGAGATGGTCTATCAGGACCGCAGCAAGGAGCAGCTTGACCGGATTGCCACGCTGGTACGCTCGGCGATCGGCTTCGACCAGAAGCGCGGCGACCAGGTCGAGGTCGTCAACCTGCGATTTGCCGAAGCACCGGCCGTAGTTCCGCTGGCGGAGCCCACGGGCCTGCTCGGCATGCTGCAATTCACCAAGGACGACGTGATGTACGTCATCGAGCTCGGCGTCATGATGCTGCTCGGCCTGGTCGTGCTGTTCATGGTGATCCGCCCGCTGGTGAAGCGCATTATTGCCGACGAAGTGGCCGCATCACCCGCTGGGGAAGGCGCGATCGCGGCAATCACCGACGGCAGCGGCGCGCAGGCGGCCGGTGGCGGCTCCAACCTCGTTCCCGGTGTCAACAACACCGCGCAGCTCATCGACGTGGCCCAGGTCCAGGGACAGGTCCACGCCCAATCCGTTCATCGCGTCGGCGAACTGGCCGAGCGCAATCCCAATGAAACCGCAGCCATTATTCGTCAATGGCTCTCTGAACCTGCCGCGTGATCTGACATGGCCGTGCCTCAATCCGTAAACGCCAACGACATCACCAGCGTGATTTCCTCGCTGGCGGCGCGTCAGGGCAGTCGAGCCAAGTCCGAGCCGCTTCCCGGCCCGAAGCGCGCGGCCATCCTGATGCTGGCGCTCGGCGAGCAATATGGCGGCAAGGTCTGGTCGCTGCTTGACGACGACGAAGTGCGCGAACTGTCGATCCACATGTCGACGCTCGGCACGGTGGAAGCCGACACCGTCGAAGATATGCTGCTTGAATTCGTGTCGCGGATGTCGGCGTCGGGCGCCTTGATGGGCAATTTCGACGCGACCGAGCGACTGTTGCAGCAGTATCTGCCGCCGGAGCGAGTCGTCGGAATCATGGACGAGATCCGCGGACCGGCGGGCCGCAACATGTGGGAGAAGCTCTCCAACGTCCAGGAAGAAGTGCTCGCCAACTACCTCAAGAACGAATACCCGCAGACCATTGCCGTGGTGCTGTCGAAACTCAAGCCCGAGCATTCAGCGCGGGTGCTCGCGATCCTGCCCGAGGACATGGCGCTCGACGTCGTCAACCGCATGCTGAAGATGGAAGCCGTGCAGAAGGAAGTGATCGAGCGTGTCGAACAGACGCTGCGGGTCGAATTCATGTCGAACCTTTCGCAGACGAGGCGGCGCGACGCGCATGAGGTCATGGCCGAAATCTTCAACAACTTCGACCGCCAGACCGAAACCCGCTTCATTACCTCGCTGGAAGAAGACAACCGCGAATCCGCCGAACGCATCAAGGCCCTGATGTTCACCTTCGACGATCTCATCAAGCTCGACTCGGGCTCGGCGCAGACGCTGATGCGCAACGTCGACAAGGACAAGCTCGGCATCGCGCTGAAGAGCGCCAATGAGGAAGTCCGCGGCTTCTTCCTCGGCAACATGTCCTCGCGCGCCGGCAAGATGCTGCTCGACGACATGGCGGCGATGGGACCGGTGCGACTGCGCGACGTCGACGAGGCCCAGGCGCTGCTGGTGAACCTCGCCAAGGATCTCGCGGCCAAGGGCGAAATCACGCTGACCAAGAACCGCGCTGACGACGAGCTGGTGTACTGATGGCCGCGCCCGCAAAATTCCTGTTCGACACGGACTTCTCGACGCCCGACCGGATGCGCGAACGCCCCGCGACGGCGGCCGAGGTCGCCCAGAAAATCGCGGCCGCCGAGGCGCGCGCCTATCGCGATGGCTATGACGCCGCCCTGCGCGAGGCCAAGGTGGAAAGCGATCGCCGCGCCGCGCTCGCGCTGGAAACGATCGGCGTTGCGATCAAGGGCATTGCCGCACGTTACTCGACAATCGAGAGCCGCATGGAAACCGAAGCCGTCGACGTGGCGCTCGCGGTCGCCCGCAAGCTGGCCGGCGAACTGATCGCGCGCGAGCCGCTCGGCGAGGTCACTTCACTCGTCGCCGACTGCTTTGCCCAATTGGTCTCGACGCCGCATCTCGTGGTCAGAATCAACGATTCCCTTTACGAGGCGGCTCACGCCCGCATCGAGGCATTGGCCAAACAGAGCGGCTTTGCCGGCCGTCTGGTGATCCTGGCCGAGCCGGATATTGCGACCGGCGATTGCCGGATCGAATGGGCTGACGGCGGCGTCGTTCTGGAACGCGCGGCCATCGAAGCCAAGATCAACGAACTTGTCGGGCGCTATATCGCGTCCCGTAACCAGGCCTGAGACGGCTGAGGAGAGATGAACCATGAGTGACACTGACACACAGGTTCCGCTGCCGGATCTGAACGCTGCCGACGCGGCAACCGTGGGCGACGTCGCCTATCGTGAGGACGAGAATGCCGCCCGCGTCGCGGCTGATCTCGAGGCCGTATTCGACGTACCGGTCCAGGTTTCAGCGGTCCTCGGCCGCTCAAAGATGGAGGTCGGCGAATTGCTCAAGCTTGGGCCCGGCACGGTTCTCGAACTCGACCGCCGCGTCGGCGAAGCCATCGACATTTTCGTCAACAACCGCCTGGTCGCACGCGGCGAGGTGGTTCTGGTGGAAGACAAGCTCGGCGTCACGATGACGGAAATCATCAAGGCCGAACGCAACTAAGGACAGTTTCCAATAAAGCGCGCCTGACAGGCGCGAACAGACGAACAGGAGAATACCATGCGGCTTCTTATCGTTGGCACCCTGAAAGGGCAGCTCACAACAGCGACCAAGATCGCGATGGATAACGGCGCCTCCGTCACCCACGCGGAAGATAACGAACAGGCGATGCGGGTCTTGCGCGGCGGCAAGGGCGCCGACCTGCTGCTGGTCGACGTTTCCCTCGACATTCGCGATCTCGTGACACGGCTCGAGGCCGAGCACATTCACGTGCCGATCGTCGCCTGCGGCATCTCCAACGACGCACGCGCCGCGGTCGCCGCAATCCATGCCGGCGCCAAGGAATATATTCCGCTGCCGCCGGATCCGGAATTGATCGCAGCCGTACTCGCCGCGGTCGCCAATGACTCGCGCGACCTCGTCTATCGTGACGACGCCATGGCCAAGGTCATCAAACTCGCCCAGCAGATTGCAGGTTCAGACGCCTCCGTCATGATCACCGGAGAGTCCGGCACCGGCAAGGAGGTGCTGGCGCGTTATGTCCACACCCGGTCCAACCGCGCCAAGCGGCCGTTCATCTCGATCAACTGCGCGGCTATCCCCGAGCACTTGCTGGAATCCGAACTGTTCGGCCACGAGAAAGGCGCGTTCACCGGCGCCATCGCGCGGCGGATCGGAAAGTTCGAGGAGGCGACAGGCGGCACGCTTCTGCTCGATGAAATCTCCGAGATGGACGTGCGGCTACAATCCAAGCTGTTGCGCGCGATCCAGGAACGCGTCATCGATCGCGTCGGCGGTACGCGACCGGTTCCGGTCGATATCCGCATCATCGCGACCTCGAACCGCAACCTGTCCGAGGCGGTGCGCGACGGCAGCTTCCGCGAAGACCTCCTGTTCCGCCTCAACGTCGTCAACCTGAAGATTCCGCCGCTTCGCGAGCGCCCGGCCGATATCCTGGAACTCGCGCAGCACTTCGCCAAGAAATACTCCGACGCCAACGGCGTTCCGCTGCGGCCCCTCTCCGCTGATGCGCGCCGTGTGCTGACCACCAATCGCTGGCAGGGCAACGTCCGCGAACTCGAGAACACCATTCATCGTTCGGTGCTGATGGCGCAGGGCGATGAGATCGGCGTCGATGCGATCCTCACCCCCGACGGCGACCGCCTCGACGGCCCCAAGGCTGTTCCGGCCGTGGCGCACGCCACTTTCGCCGCCGAACAGGTGACCCGCGCGCTGGTGGGCCGCACCGTGGCCGATGTCGAGCGCGACCTGATCCTGGAAACGCTGAAGCACTGCCTCGGCAATCGCACCCATGCGGCGAATATTCTCGGCATTTCGATCCGGACGCTGCGCAACAAGCTGAACGAATATGCCGACGGCGGCCTGCCGATCACGCCCGCGGGGGCCGGCGACATGCAACGCGCGGCAGCAACGGCATAAGCGTTAGCAGCGACAACAGCCAATCAATCCGGCGCGGGGGCAACTTCGCGCCGGATTGTTTCACCCCAGCTCCGAGCCGGGTTTTCGGAAGATATGGATGGGGTCGCCGGGCTCAAACGCGCGCCCGGTGAATACGACATAGGCGTAAAGCGCGAGATAGGCGACCGCCAGCGCGCCGACGGCGTAGAACACCCAGGTGGCGGCGCGTTTCATCGACCGGCGATATCAGCAGCGAACATACCGCGAGCCTACCACGACGGCAGCACGGCGCCCTTGAATTTGGTCAGGACGAATTCGCGAACTTCCGGCGTCTGGTAGCTCTGCACCAGCGTCTTGACCCATGGCTTGTCCTTGTCGGCGCTACGCACCGCAATCAGGTTGGTGTAAGGCCCCTTGGGATCTTCGCGCAGGATCGCGTCCTTGGTCGGATCAAGGCCTGCCTGCGTCGCGTAATTGGTGTTGATGCCGGCCGCATCGACGTCATCCAGCGTCCGCGCCGTTTGCGCGGCATCGACTTCCACGATCTTGAACTTCTTCGGATTGTCGACGATGTCGGCCACCGTCGGTTTGAATCCGACATTCGGTTTGAGTTTCAGCACGCCCTTATCCTGCAACAGCAGCAGCACGCGGCCGCCGTTGGTCGGATCGTTGGGGATCGACACCGTCGCGCCCTGCGGCACGGCATCCCAGCTCTTGAATTTTTTCGAGTAGACGCCCATCGGAAAATTCACCGTGAGCGCCACCGTATCGATCTTGTAGCCGCGATCGGCTTTCTGGTTGTCCAGATAAGGCTGGTTCTGAAACGAGTTCGCCTGCAAATCGCCGGCATCGAGCGCGGCATTCGGAACCACATAATCGGTGAATTCGACGATCTGGATGTCGAGCCCGTTCCTGGCGGCGATCGGCTTGACCGCTTCGAGGATCTGGGCGTGCGGGCCCGGCGTGACGCCGATCTTGATGGTTTCGGCGTGGGCCGGACGCACCAGCGATGCCGCCACGACAACCGAGGCCAGGAGAAAACGGAGGGAAATCATCGTTCGATCCTTTTCGAAATACTCACTCACGAATTCCGGCTGCGCTTGTCGAGACGGCGCGCGATCGTCTCGCCGAGCGACTGGACGCCCTGCACGAGCACGATCAGCACGATGACAACGGCTGCCATCACCTCCGGCATGAAACGCTGGTACCCGTAGCGAATGCCGAGATCGCCGAGCCCGCCGCCGCCGACCGCGCCCACCATCGCAGAATATCCAAGCAGGCTGACCAGCGTCAGTGTCAGCGCCAGCGTCAGCGCCGGCAAGGCCTCTGGCAGCAACACCTTGCGCACGATCTGCAAGGGACTGGCGCCGAAGGCGCGCGCCGCCTCCACCAGCCCCTGATCGACTTCGCGGATGGCCGCTTCGACCACGCGGCCGATGAATGGAATGGCGGCAATGGTCAAGGGCACCACCGCCGCGCGAGTCCCGATCGAGGTTCCGACGATCAGACGCGTCAACGGCACGATGGCGACGACGAGAATGATGAAGGGTGTCGAACGCGTCGCGTTGACGATGAGGCCGAGGATGCGGTTGGCGGCTGGCGAAGGAAACAA
>Ga0307478_10002794_pt1 | contig 13444 bp, 12 predicted proteins | sample atmos_gasesECM4C_2_FD_203713 | JGI IMG/M metagenome (GOLD analysis project Ga0307478, IMG submission 203713) | Hardwood forest soil microbial communities from Morgan-Monroe State Forest, Indiana, United States - atmos_gasesECM4C_05 | ecosystem: Environmental > Terrestrial > Soil > Temperate...
TGATGACCTTCTTTGGTAGGTAAATGCAAAGTAGGGGAAGAGCGACGCCCTTCGAACGGAGACCGCCACCGGGAGTCGTGCACCTTCTATTCGGTTTAAGTCGGTTTGACTTAACGCTCCTAACCGTATTGAATTATGTACTCTACGGGGCTCGCCGGGTCTACCAGGTCGGACGAATACGTGCAATTGGAGGGGGAAACCTGATGATTCATGCATCCTTGGCGTCCATAGACTGGGTTGGTTCTTCTTTGCGACTTTGCCTGGAACGCTATAGGCGAGGCAGAACCTGCCTCCCTTGGTTCTTCTTGGTGCTGATGCTCGGATGGGCGGTATCAGCGCAGGCTCAGTTGACGGCGCGGATAAAAGGCACTGTCACGGACCCGTCGGGAGCAGGCGTACCCTCCGCAACGATCACAATAAGAAACACCGAGACAAGTGTATCGCGCACCGCGATGACGGAATCGGACGGCACGTATTTGTTCTTGGCGCTCCCGGTTGGACTCTACGAGGTAACAGCCTCGAAATCCGACTTCCAAGATTCCCGCCGCGCCGGAATTCAACTAAGCGTCAATCAGGAGGTAAGCATTGATCTTCGGCTGCAAGTCAGTTCTGTAAAAGCGGCCGTAACAGTATTTGAGGATGCGCCGATCGTAAATACCACCACGAGTGATGTCTCTGGTCTCGTCGGCGCGAGAGAAATCAAACAACTTCCGCTGAATGGCCGGAGCTACGATCTGTTGCTCACGCTGAATCCCGGAGTTGTCAACTTCACCGCGCAAAAGACCGGCGGAACCGGTATTTCTAATTCCACAACAGCAAACAACTTCGCGGTTTCGGGGAATCGACCGCAGCAAAATATGTTTTTGTTGAACGGTATCGAATATACCGGGGCAGCGGAAAACAATATGCAACCCGGAGGGCCGAGTGGCATGCTGTTGGGCGTGGACGCGGTCCGGGAATTCAATGTGGAGCGCGACACCTACGGAGCGGAATTTGGGAAGCACCCCGGCGGGCAAGTCGTCATCGTCACCCAATCCGGAAACAACGACTGGCACGGGTCACTCTACGAGTTTGTACGCAACAGCGCCTTAGATGCAGCCAACTACTTTGATGCGCCCGGAGGTCCGCCGCCCTTCCAGCGAAACCAGTTCGGGGCCTCTTCGGGAGGAGCGATTCGCAAAGACAAAACCTTCCTTTTCGGAAACTATGAAGGATTCCGCCAGGACTTGAATCAAACTTCAGTGGCGTTCGTCCCTGGATTGGCGGCACGCGCCGCGGCCGCTCCGAGTGTTCAGCCCTTGATAAATCTCTGGCCGACTCCACCGCCTGGAACCCCGGAGCTTAAAGTTGCGGCTCAGACGTTCGGTATATCGCAAGTTTTCAGTAGCCCGTTGCAGACTATTCGCGAAGACTTCGGGACGTTGCGTCTGGATCAGACCTTCTCGTCATCCGATTCCTTAATGGCAGCTTACACCATCGATGACGGCGGCGATGTGACTGCGACTCCCGTCAATCCCTACAGCACGGATATTCTCAATCTGCGAGAGCAAGTCATAAGTCTGGAAGAGACGCACATTTTTTCTCCCTCGCTACTAAACACAGCACGATTTGGATTTTCGCGTGCCGCCTACTATTTCACGGGCGAGCCTACTCCCGGTACACCCGCCGCCAACGTTCCTCCATTTCTTTCCGGGTTGCGGGTCGGTGCCGTAGTCGTAGGGGGCAGTGCCGCTTCAAATCCCCAAGCACAAATCGGGCTGGCGGGAAGCAATAACGGCAGTAACTTGCCGATCAAGCGAAATATCTTCACGTATGAAGATCACCTGACGCTCACGCGAGGCCACCACGAACTGAGTTTCGGGGCATGGTTCCAACAATTTCAGTCGAACGAAAAGATCGCTCTCAGCCAGTATGGGCAGGCCACGTTTCCCAGCTTGACGCAATTCATTAATACTGGTGTCACCAGCTCTTTCTTGTTTGACCCTGCTCCAACGGAGATGAACTGGCGTTCACTTTTCAGCGCATTCTTTGCACAAGACGTCATCCGATTCAGTCCGAGCTTCACGCTTTCCCTCGGGTTCAGGGCAGAGTTCTCCACGGGATGGAATGAAGCTCACGGCCGTGCCGCCAACTACACCTTTAGCAACGGAGTCATATCCTCCACCCCACACATCGGCAGTTCTCTCTTTACAACGAACAACGCAACGTTTCTGGCCCAGCCGCGCATTGCGCTGGCATGGAGTCCACTGGGACCGAAAACTGTTTTACGTGCGGGATTCGGAATGTACAACGATTTGCAAGACGCTCTAGGCTATCGTGCCGACCAAAATGCCCCCTTCAATCCGACCTACAGCATAGCGAACTATGCAGTGTCGAATTTTCCGATTAATCCCGCCGCGCCAGTCCCGCCCACAGCAAAATTAGTTCCTGGGGGTGTCCAGCCGAACATGCAGACGCCGACGCTGATCGCGTGGTCATTGCGCGTACAAAGGGAACTCTCTCCCAATACTCTGTTGACGGTCGGATACATCGGCTCGCACGGTTACCACGAACTAATCGGCGTCGATGCCAACGAACCGGTGCCGGTGATTTGTCCGGCGTCGCCTTGCCCCGGAGTTTATCCGACTTGGGACCCCAGCAAGCCGACGAGCGCCACGAATTCTCCTAACATCGGTTTTCCCATCGGCTCTCCTCTCGCCGCTGCACCTGTGCCAGCGGGGACGTACTACATCCCGGCAGGAACCCCGAAAGCAAATCCGTCACTTGCGAATACGTGGACATGGTTTTCCGAAGGCACGAGTTCCTATCATGCATTGCAGGTGGATGTGACGCGCCGTTTCAGCTACGGGTTATCAATCCGCGGCGTGTACACACATTCGAAAGCCCTGGATGACGGCGATTCACTGAATCAGACTACCGCCGGTAATGCGCCCGGGCTCGTTTCGAACCCGTACAATCTGCGAGCCGACAAGGGCCTGGCAACGTTCAATGCCACTCATGTGGGCGTTATCAACGCGATCTATGCGCTCCCGTTCGGCCACGGGCAAATGTATGCAAATGGCTTCGAGGGTTGGAAAGGCAATTTGATAAGCGGGTGGTCGCTCTCAACTATCGTTACCCTTCAAACCGGTTTCCCGCTGACTCCCCAGCTCAGCTATAACCCCTCAAATAACGGCGACACCCGAAACCCGGTTCGTCCATTCGTGAATCCTAACGTCACAGGCCCCATAGTCTTGGGAAATCCGACCGAGTGGTTCAATCCGGCGGCTTTCATCGCGCCGCCTTCCGCCAGTGGTTTTTACGGGAATGCAGGAAGGGATGTTTTCACAGGGCCAGGACTTGCGACGTGGGATTTTTCCGTGTTGAAGAACACAACTATCCGAGAACGACTCCACTTGCAATTCCGGGCGGAGATTTTCAATCTCTTGAACCGAGCAAACTTCAATACGCCCAACCTGATTGTCTTCACACCTCCCACAGCGACAAATCCAACGGGCATCTCTGGGACGGCCGGGGCTATCACGAGCACGTCCACGACGGCGCGGCAGGTCCAGTTCGGATTGAAACTGCTGTGGTAGCGTTGTTAGGGGAACAGGATCCGGTCGTCTTAGCGAAAGAATTAAGCTTTGGGAACCCATTCTTCCAAAGTGGTAGGTGTTTCGAGCCGGATCCTCTTTACCCGTAGGATAGTACCGCCAAGGCTCGCTGGGAACTGTCAAAAGTACCGGGTGGAGCCTGCCCGGGTCGCCCATTACAATCTCGGGGAGAGTTTATTTGAGCTTAGTTAGTATCAGGCTTGGTGGAAAGGCAGACCGCGACAATGGCGCAGACGGCAAACCAGAACAACACAAGTCGATCCCCGGAGTCATGCACCGCGGGGCTTCCATAAGGCTCGAACAAGAACGCAGCGAAGACCAAGCCGCCTACGATCGCGACAAGCAGGCTCACCAAGCGCCCGCAAAAATGAGCTACGCAAATGATCACGAGAACAAATATCGCCGGCACCGCGGGTTTCACAGCACCGTCACGGAAGTAGAGCGACAGACCAAGGGCCAATCCGCCGCAAAGTACGATTACCAGCAACGACTTTGATCTGGAACGCGTCCAGACGAGAGTCGACATAAATGGACCTGTCAGGATTGAGGGCCAACATTCCGGGATTGCTAGTAGGGTCGCATCGCATGCCAATTTCCTCCTTGCGCGGCATCAATGAGCAGGGTGATCCGAGAGACGACTTTTCTGTTGCAACGGGTCTCGGTTCGAGCATAGGATTCGAGCTTCGGTGGACGACATGTAAGGCGGCCTCTTCAGACGGAGGGCCGCCTTTTCTTATTAGAGGGATCCAACGCGGAATGCGTTCGCCGAAATCGGGTTCCGATTTGGACTGCTCACAGGTAGGTGGCGGTTGCGATGCAACCCGCTTAGTAACAGCTTGCATCTATACGAAAATCGCTATATTTCCGTACAGGAGATCCCGAGGTAGCCGCCCGCCCCGGACCTCCGCTTCTATACCGCAAAGAATGGCTCCTCCCTTTCGAGAGGAGCCATCTCTTTGCGACTTCAACCGTGACGATTTACCCCGCCCAGGCTAATTGCACAAGCTGTCATCGCAAATTTCCTCTTCTTCTAACTTTTGTGGTAGTTCCCTGGCCGTCGATTGCACACACTGCCGCAGCTCCCATTTTTCATCAATGCATCAGAAAAGACTTTTTGGTGAACTCCAGGTGGACAGAAGGTTTCCGGTAGATGGGTGGGGCGCGACCGCCTGCCCCAGGCAATCCCCGCGACCGCCCGGACCACTCCTAGGCTAGCGACCCCGGTGTACCAGGCGCAGGGTCGAATTCTCGATTGTGCTTACGAGGCTGGAAGATTACTCAACTACCTGTTCAGTGTCAGGCTTGCTCCCTTGCTCCTCTCGAAATGCCGGGTGCGCAATGAACCCCTCGGGAAGCTCTTTTTCGGCTCTCAGCACCTCGGAAGGTTTATACACGTATTCCTTGCCACACATATCGCATCGGGCTCGGAAAGGTCCGTTGATAGGGGGACGCGAGGTGACGGCGTCGGCCCCCGCTAGAGGGATTTTATGCCTGTAGATAAAGTTGCGCGGAATGTGGTAGATGTGATTTTTGCAGGTCACGACCCAGCAATAGGAAATGTCTTCCCACATGGTCTTCTCTCCTGAGGACCACAAAGGTTGGCTGGGGAACACCGGTGGAGCAATTGGTACCCATTCAAGCGTATTTGCCAGGAAAAGGCAACGGCGTACTAATCTTTTTACGGCTTTTTTACAGGGTACGGTTACAGGTGTGCCCCCTTCCGGCACTCCCATCCTCTTCTTATCTGCCTCGGTGGGCCAATCTGTACTGAGGGTCTGTACTGAGGGTGACCGCAACGTTGTTCCACTCCTTGTCAAATTCCTCCGGACCTCATCCAGGGCCTTCGCTACCATTTCCTGAAACTCTTGCTCGGAATATTTCAGGGGCGTTGCAGGTTTTTGCTGTGCGTCACGCAGCAGCCAGTGCAGTCGACTCGGCGGCTCTTCTTCCCCACCGGTTTCCTCGAGCCACTTCTTTGCTCCTGTTCCACCACCAACAAAGTCCAAAGAAAAGAGCCAACAACAGCCCGGCTATAATTAACCTATTGTCGTCGGATACGTGAGGAAACATGTCGGCTCCCCATTCTATCCAACAGAGACTTAGATCACTTCTGCAATTCCTGAAGAATGTCTCCTACTTAATCTTCTGCGCGCCAGCAACCTCTTGGTGCTCGATTTCAGATTTTTGCCAACTTGAATTGGGGTTGTATTCCCTCATAGTCTTGGCGCGAACAGGGGTCTTCTGGCCTAGGTCCTTCTCGTACACGACTCCATCTTGATTCACCACGAAGGTCATTACGCCAGACGACCGGTATTCCGCCGGATAGGCCACGAAAGCAAAACCCTCGGTCATTTTGCCATTGACGACGTAGCGTTTGGCGCCACCAGCGGCATTTTTCCCCTGGCGCGTTAGGACGTAGTAATAGTAACCGCGGTAAGGTATCGGACCCTCGCCTCGGCTCTTGGCATTTTCCTCAGCAACGGCCCAGGCCACCAGTGGCCCGACGGGACTCTGGGGTTCGTTCTCTGTGACTTTCCAATAAAGGCCGTTGTGCTGCCCTTCATCACTAAAGATTTCCTGGGCGTACTCGTTGTGTTGGGTGGAGTAGTATTCCTTTTCCGCCGCCACGAGCTCCTGGCAAACACGAATGGCCGACATTTCATTCCGGCCGATTCGCCTGGACAAAATCTCCTTCTTGCCCGCATCCGTGTCGAAATACCAGGAATTGCCTTTGTTCACGATGGGTATGGGTGTAGGCCAATTCTTCGCGCCTATATACAAGGTAAAGGTGCCATCCGGTTCTTTCACCAGACGGTGCATCTCCTGATATTTCTGTACGAAATTAGCGCGGCTCTGGACGTCCTCGGCTTCGTCTCCCGACGAGACGATTTGCTTTCCGTCAGGTCCGAAGATATCAAGCATCGCTTTTTCATCGTTACCCTGCGTTGCCGTGACCAGGGCTTGGATGGCGTCTTCCGGGGATGAAAATGTTTTCTGGCCCTTTTGCTGCGTCAGGGAACGGGTGGGAAACCACCCCATCAAAAAGATCGCGACCGCCGCTAATTTAGCCAGATGGGCCCAATGAAATTTGTCGAAGTTCAGCTTTGCTCGCCGCATATCGCACTTCTCCATTTCTAAATTTTACGAGTCAAAAGAAACATAAGGAAACTTCGATTAGTGATGCCCGCCACTGCTGCCGTGAGATCCTCCACCGCCATGCGCTGCCCCGCCACTAAGACTGGCGCTTCCGCGCGACGAATAGCTTTTTGCCTCTCCGCCATGGTCGTAGCCGCTGTAGGCGCTGGAATGCACGCCTTTCTGACCAGCGGGTGGGGCGTATCCTCGCGCAGCGTTGGTGTTTCCCTCGAACGGCTTGGGCGTCGCGCCGGGATGGTTGTAAACTTCGCCGTGGGCGGCGTTGACTCCTTGCGCGCCTGCGGCTCGGTAGTAGGTGTTCCGGTTATAAAACGTCCGGCTCGGAGAATAGTACGTGGTGTGGTTATAGACCACGACTCGGTTATGCCAATCAAATCCCCAATGCGGCCAGCCCCATCCATAACCGCCGTAATATCCAATTCCGAAGCCGACTCCAAACGAAAGGTACGGGCCGCCATACCAAATTCCGGGATACGGGTACCAACCCGGCCACGGCACCAGGGGACCTCCGTAAACCAACCACGGATTGTAGGCAGGGACGTAAACGACCTCGGGGCTCGCAGGCTGAATAATAATGGTCGAACCTTGCGTCCCTACGGTTTGCTGCGGTGTGGTTTTAAGATTGCCGGCTTCTTGCGCTCGCTGGCGCATTACCTGTACAGCATCCATTACATCCTGTTGCTGATTGTAGTAGGCGTCGCCTAGAGATGAAGTCCAGGAGAGGTTTTTGTCCATATTTCCAAGAACGGTGGGAAATCCGGTGAGCGCCTTGACGCTTGGGTCCCAAGGTTGCCTGTCCACCGCTTGACCTAAAGCGTCGCCATTTAAATCAGGATGCGCTTCGACCCATCGGTCGGCCTCGACGACTTGTTCGGGAAACGTGGACGCGGCCAGGATCTGCGCCACAAGCGAATCCGGATACAGCGCAATCGGCGCTACCAACTGCTGCAACTGCTCGGGAGTCTGTTGCGCGTAGGGCCGAGCCTGCGCGGTCTGTGCCGGAGCTAGCGCGTCTTGATAGCCCGCTAGATTCTGGGGCCAAGTTGCGAATAACAGCGCCAGCGACAATAGAGAAAGCGAGGTCTGCCTGCCCACTTGAGGGCTTAAAAACCCTGCAAAGCGTCTGCAAATGCTCATGGTCTCAAACCTCCTCTGCCCGTCAATCCCGTGAGGCCTCTCATGGGTATAGATGAGCCGGCCACGGTGAAAGTCTCACGTCGATGTCCCAAGTCGAACGTCTTATCGCACTTCCTGAAAGCGCCGAAGCCTCGTTTTATGTGATGCCAAAGGTTATGGCATCGTCGTATCACTACGCCCCACAAGTTGGTTGTGGGGAGTCTCACCAGATAGACGCGTTTGTATTCACTGGTCTGGCCAACTTCCGGGTGGTCACTCGGAACTAATCGTTAACGCGTTGTGGATCTTCGAAGCGGCGCGCGAAGATCATCCCAAAGATAGCGCCGCCAACGTGAGCTGCGTACGCCACTCCGCCGGTCTGGACCGTCGCGACGGAGCCGACGTTAAATAGCTGGATCAAAAACCAGACGCCGATCAAGAGTGCCGCCGGAATCAACTTGATACGCACGAAGACAAATATGATTAGTATCACTCGAATCTGATCGCTAGGATAAGTCACCAGGAATCCGCCCATAACGGCGGCAATTGCGCCGCTAGCACCCAGATTCGGAACCGTTGAACTGGGGCTGAGCGCGACCTGCGCCAACATGGCCACCAGTCCACCGGCAATGTAGAAGGTCACATACCTCAGTGGATTCATCACATCTTCGATCTCGGGTCCAAAAGCCCACAAGAACACCATGTTTCCCAGGATGTGCGACCAGCTGCCGTGCATGAACATGGCCGTCAGGATTGTGATCCAGCGATGGCCGGCAGTGATGTTCGCCGGAACTGCCGCCCAGTTCTGAACGAATGCGTCACCGCCCTTCAGTTCAAGTACAAAAACTAGAAAATTCGCAATAATGATGCAGATCGTAACGACTGGAAAATGCACGGGTCGGCGAGACGCGTCTGTTAATGGGATCAGTCCCCCCATACTGCCTACCTCCAATCGCGCAGTACCGAACAGTTGGCGGCAACATATCATTCAGCATTTCGGCACTCAAGTTTTTCTGAGGCCTTCTCGGCCCCCCGGATTCCCTCAACGTTGCGATGGGCTATGCGCTGATCACTTCGCGCCCGCCTTGGCGGCCAGGGCTTTGGCCTTCGCTTTCAGTGCGTCAAGTTTGAGTTGTGCATCACGCTCGGCAGCTTGCCGCTGCTCTTTAGCCTTCTGGAACAGAGCGTGTAGCTTCGAGCTAAGTTGGTCGATCTTTTCTTGGAGTTTTGCCTTGCGGTCGGCTCGGGCCTGCGCGTGCTCTGCTTTCATTTGCGCTAAGTCCGCCTTAATCGCTGCGATCTCCTCATCATCGACGGTGTCTTCGACGTCGGAAAGAGAGCGGCGGAATACGGTCCCGCCGATTATCTCCATACGAGTGTCCACCGGGGTTATCCAATCCTCTTCGACTTCGGCTACAATCGCGACCCTCTTTGGCTGTAGCGTTTTGCTGACGTCATCGACGAAGTCGCTGCTAATTCTGGCATTGTGCAAATCCGCTGCGGCTAGACTTGCCCCGCGTTCCCTGATAGGTTTTCTCACAGCGGCTTTCCTCTCAAAGCGTTTCCTAACAGAACTATCTAAGTGTCCGGATGAGAGCCGCTGCTTCCCTTTTCCGGTTTCGTCTGCGCGACGCGCATTCGGGGCAGAAATTCGGAGCATTAGACAACCGTCGTTTTGTTCAGAATTCATCACAGCTGGATATTCGGGTGCTTAAAGGAACTTAGGAGGAGAGGATATGAGCGCAACTTCAGCAGGTGGAATTGCGAGAGAGGCGATAGGCTGGTCCGTTGGGGTCAGTGTTCTGATGATCATAGCGGGCATGCTCGCCATCGCTGTGCCGCCAGCGGCTGGTCTTGCCGCGAACATCGTTGTGGCTTGGCTGCTCGTTTTGAGCGGCGTGGGGCATCTGGTATTTGGTTGGCGCACGCGGAGTGCTGGTAGTTTTCTGTGGGAACTGCTGGTGGCGATACTCTATGTTGCCGTAGGCGGCTATCTGTTGTCTCATCCGGCGGCCGGCTTGAAAACCCTGACGCTCGCACTCGCAATCTACCTGTTCGCAGAAGGGGTACTGGAATTGATTCTGTCGCGACTGCTCCGCGCGTTGCCTGGTTCGACCTGGCTGCTCTTGGACGGAGTCATCACTCTGATCCTCGCCATCCTGATCTGGAGGACCTGGCCATCGAACAGCGAATGGGTAATCGGGACACTGGTAGGAATTAGCATGCTGTTCAGCGGTATTAGTCGCTTGTTCCTTTCCCTGGCCGCGCGCCAAGTGGTTCGCAAATTGGCTTAGGGCTCATCTTCTGGTCTGCCGAACTTTCGCCGATAGGTAACGGGAAACGCGCGAACCGGAAGTTATTCCGGGCTAGAAGTCCGGTTGTGGGAAGTCTCACCAGGTAGGTAACGAGAAACGCGCATCTCGTCAGCGCTTGATTTCCTGACGACAAGCCGACTAGGACTTCCCATTACTAATCCGAACCTTTTTTAAGCTGTCCGTTGCCGGTTCAGGTTTGCGGGGGCGTAGTTCAGCTGGTTAGAACGCTTGTCTGTCACGCAGGAGTTCGCATTCAAACATTCATCTTCTGTAGCCGCTCTCGGAGGTACTCTTTCCAACTCTCGGGCAATGCCGCAACACGCAGGGTTCGCCTCACAGAAGTCACGTCGTCATCACCGTACCTTTTCGTGATGTACAACCTAGTTCCATGTAGAGCCGGCATTTTCCGCCTATGTGACTCACGCGGGGTCATGCTGCGTGACGATGCTGCAACCCAGCGCCTGTGGTATTCCCCGCAGAGATGTGAAGTCTGATTACTCCTTTCGCGGCGTCAGAATTCGGGCGGCCAAGAAGATGCTAAACCCCCTGATAAACCCACTCGAGAAATAGAGCCGGGGTCATGAAGCCGTTACCCCATTCGTCGTCGGTGCGAGCGCCGGGCTTGCCGGCGATGACTTCCGCCAAAGATCGGCCCTGTTTTTTGAGAGCAGCTACTTTTTCGCGGAGGTCGACCATGACGTCACGGAAGAGTTTCAGGTCGGCTTTCGCACCGACGTCGCCGTGTCCGGGAATGACGATCATTTTGTCGGTTACCTTTGTGAGGTTTGCTTCGGCTGCGCGGATGGTGCCGTCGATGCTACCGCCGGTCGAGTAATCGATGAAGGGGTAGTTGCGATTCCAAAAAGTGTCGCCCGTGTGAAATACGTCCGCTTCCACGAAGTGCACGGAGATGTCGGAATCCGTGTGAGCAGGCGAGTAGTGCTTAAGAGCCAGAGTGGCGCCGTTGACGTGAAGAGTGTGGTCCTCTTTGAAGACCGTTGAAGGAAGCGCACCGGCCGGCGCGGCTGGGAACGTGTGCTTCCAGCCTTCGACGCGTGTATCTTTGGAAAGATGCTTGCGCGTGTTCCCATGCGCCAGGATGCTGGCGCCGGCTTGGTGCAGCCACTCGTTGCCGCCGGTGTGATCGAAGTGCCAGTGCGTGTTGATCAATTGCTTGATGGGATCGGCATTGATGCTGGCTAGGGCTGCGGAAACGCTCGGACGCGCGGTGACGATTTCCGCATCCACGAGCAGCTTTCCGTCGGGACCGGTAAGAACGGCTATATTTCCGCCCGGACCCAAAAGAACGCTGATATCGCGACGAAGCGATTGGACCGTGAGCTTGGCCGTGGCGGCGACCTTGAACGCGTGCTCAGGAAGGTCGTCCTCCTGGGCGAAGAGGCCTCCCGGAGCAAGACAAGCTGCGGCAACCGTCAGACCTCCCGCAGCGAGAAACTGACGCCGTGGGATTTCGACTGACGTTCTGCGGACCATACTTAGCTCCTTGTTCGTCTTCACTTGCCATTTCAAATGAAACGAGTACCGCGGTGGCCCGGCCTTTGCGGCAAAGGCGAAAGGCCGAGGCACTCGACCGCTAGGCCGCCGCGTGGATACCGTGGGCGGATTATAGTCTCATTCCCAGATTCAAACCGGAAGTTACCTAGAAATAGGGAGTGATCCAAGGCTGAGGGAATCATTGATCGGCGTGCGGTCCGATTATGATCTTGCCGCTTGAGAGACCGCGAAGTAGAGCGGTGGCGTGCGTTCGCCCGTCGAAACGCGCTTGTGTTTACCGATTGAATTTTACTTGCCTGGTAAGTCGTTATCGGAACCCTCTTTGCGCGAGTTTTGTCAGCAGGAGGATGACAGCATCCCAAACGAGGACCGCGACCACACGCCCTCGCGACGGTAGTCGCGGCTTCTTTGCGACGTCATGGTAGTGGGCATTGTCGCAGCGATCACTCGCGTAACCGATCCGGCGCCTCGTTGCGAAGTCGAAGCACGAGCTCGGTTGGCGGCATCAATCCGACAATTGCCCGCCGATTCGGCCACCCCATGGCTGGGACGCCCCTGACGCCGGCCTTGTGCCCGTCTTTAATGAAGGCGTCGACCGTCGGAGAAAACCGGCGCTCGTGCCAGGCGGTTTCCACGTCTGAAGCAGAGATGCCGAAGCGTTCAGCGATTGGGACGATGACCTCGCGCTTCGAGATATCGGCGTGTTCGGTGAAGAACGCGCGCGAGACGTCGTGGCAAAAAGCGCCGGCTTCGCCGTCGCCCTTTTGGGCGCGCACGAGCTCAGCAGTCTCAAGCGCAAAACGTGAGTTCACGTTACGTTGCGGCGGGTCGATTGGAAGTCCGACTTCTTGAGCTAAACGCTTGAGCCTCTCGCGAACCTGTGGCCACTCCTCCGGCGAAAACGGCTTCGGTGCACCTTCGGGCGGCGTGTCCGGATGAATCTCGAAAGGAAGCCAACGCAAATCGGCTTGCAGTTCTCGCGCCGCTTGTTCGGCCCAGACTGAGCCGAGATAGCAAAACGGTCAAATAACGTCAGCCCAGATGTTGATGACGCGATTCATCATCTGTGAGCTACGGCCTAGTGGCCAAGATGCTTATCGAAGAACCTGGCCCAGTCGGTGAATACCTCTCTGGATTCAGGCGCATAGGGATTCAGGATGAAGCTGATGTGCGACATGCCTTCAAAGACGTTTAATTCAGCCTCTACGTTGGATCGGCGTAGCTTGCGATGAGTCAAGGCCGAGAGGCTGAGGAGCAGGTCCCGTGTTCCGCTCGTGACGACGGTGGGCGGGAAGCCATGGAAATCGCCGTAAATTGGCGATAGATGAGGGTCCTTCAGGTCGTTGCCGTTGGCATAGAGTCGTGCTGCGCGGCCCAGATAACCGCGGTAGCTGACGAGAACGTTGTCAAGCCATTCATTCGTTCTATAAGTGTCTCCGGTTTCCGTCAAATCCACCCATGGCGTTCCGATAGCGAGCGCAGCCGGTAACGGTATGCCTTCCTCTTTGGCCCGCAGCATCATTGCAACCGCCATGCCTGCACCGGCGGAGCTGCCGAAGAGCCCCAGCTTTTTCGGATCGTTTGTCTCGGCAATCGCCCTCCACACTTTAATGCAATCGTCCAGGCCCGCGGGATACGGGTGATCGGGCGGCATCCGGTAATCGATTGAGATGATTTTGAAGCCGCCATACGCAGCCATCGAGGTCGGTTCCTCGGCTCCAGCTACGCCTGGATTATAGACGAACC
>Ga0307478_10002795_pt1 | contig 13436 bp, 10 predicted proteins | sample atmos_gasesECM4C_2_FD_203713 | JGI IMG/M metagenome (GOLD analysis project Ga0307478, IMG submission 203713) | Hardwood forest soil microbial communities from Morgan-Monroe State Forest, Indiana, United States - atmos_gasesECM4C_05 | ecosystem: Environmental > Terrestrial > Soil > Temperate...
GCTCCCGACGCACCCTTGCCGAGATTATCGAGGCGCGCGACCAGAACCGCCTGACGGTGCTTGTCGCTGGCGAAGACATAGAGCTCGAGCAAATTGGTGTCGTTGAGCGCTTCCGGCTCGAGCTTGCCGCTTTTCGCAGCCTCGCTAGCAAGCGGCATCACCGAAACATACCGGCTGCCAGTGTAGCGTTGGCTCAAGGCCGCATGCAGGTCGGCCCCGACGGGCTTGCCCGGAAGCGTGTCGAGTTGCAGCGGCACCGAGACCAGCATGCCCTGCCGGAAGTTGCCCACCGAAGGCACAAAGATCGGCCGGTACGTCAGCCTTGAATAGAGCTGCATCTCCGGCAAATGCTTGTGCTCGAAGCCGAGCCCATAGAGTTCGAAGGACGGCGCACTGCCGTCCTCAAAACTTGCGATCATCGACTTGCCGCCGCCGGAATAGCCGCTCACCGCGTTCACCGTGACGGGATAATCCACAGGCATAAGGCTCGCATCAACCAGCGGCCGCAACAGCGCGATCGCGCCGGTCGGATAACAGCCGGGGTTGGCGACTTTTTTCGCCTTTCGAATCTTGTCCGCCTGATCGGCTGCAAGTTCCGGAAAGCCGTAGGCCCAGTCGGGCGCGACACGAAACGCCGTCGAAGCATCGAGGATCTTGGGCGCAGCCGCACCCATGCCGTCGATCAGCGCAACGGTCTCCTTCGCCGCTTCATCCGGCAGGCACAGGATGACGAGGTCCACCTCCTCCATCAGCGCACGCTTGGCGCCGGCGTCCTTGCGCTTGTCTTCCGCAATCGTCTTGACCACGACATCGTTCTGCAGCCGAAGCCGTTCGTTGATGCCAAGGCCCGTCGTGCCGGATGCGCCGTCGACAAACACCGCGGGCTTGGTCGAGGCACCGGAAGCCTGGTTCTCTCTGGTATCTGAAAGGCTCATGGCGTGTTCCCTTCGAGCTCGTTCGCGAAGGCCTGCGGCCGCGCTTGTCTCATCAACCCGGCGATCTGTTGCGAACCGGTGTCGGCTCGCTCCTCCAACGCGCCCGCGACCGCGGCATAATCGGCCTCGGATTTGTGCTGGTTGAGCTTGAAACTACCCTCGACGTCTTCCACCGTCATGGCAAACCCGACGATCGCCTTTTTCATCGTCTCCAGCCGCGCAGGCGTCATTTTCGACGACGTCCATGGCTTTTTCGGCAAGAGCCAATTCTCGAACTTCGCACTCAGCGTATCGATTTGAACCGCCAGTTCGTCGTCCGACAGGACCCGTACCGTTCCGGTCAGATGGACCGACTGGTAGAGCCAGGTCGGCACCTGATCTGGCGAGACGTACCAGTCCGGCGATACATAGGCATCGGGACCATTGACCGCGAGTAGCCACGACGTCACGCCGTCCGCGAACTTTGCCAGCGGATTCTGGCGGGCGACATGAAACAACACCTCGACCGTGCCGTCATCGGCATAGCGCAAATAGAACGGCAACGACGAGGCAATCGGCCGTGTGCCGGTCCAGGCGCAGACCATGCCGAATCCGCGCTCTTCCGCGAAGGCTAGGCTTGCGGCGCGACCCTGCTTGAACAATGGAGGCGTATACATCTCAAACTCCTGCTTGGCTTAATCTGAAGCCCTCGGGATCGGATGCGCTGACAGGAGAAAATGCCGCGGATCGGACCCGGCGGCAAAGGCGATGATCTAAACGCGAACGACCGCCCAAACCGCTGAAATGCGGCGGCGACGGGCGAGCAAAAGGGTTGCAGCGTTGATCATGGCGTGGCGGCTATAAGGCCATGGCCGTCCGCCGTCAAGGTTTTAGGCGTCTTTTCGTGAACTAGTGGTCCGATTCTAACATTCGCATCCCGTTGCGGCGCCTCCTTTTGCGAATGTCAGAATCAAAAGGACCACTAGTAAATATAGCTTTCTAGTGGAGTTTTAGATTTGACATTCGCTTGGCGAGCCTGTGGCCAGGTGGGTAGCGAATGTCAAATCTACTCCACTAGCCCTAAACACGGGCCGCCTCAAACCACCCGCCAAAGCCACTCGACGATCTCCGCGATCACGTCGCCAAACAGCAATAATGCCGCCGACCAGACCAATGCGGAGACGAAATTGGCGATCTGGAATTGCCAATACGGCATTTCGAAAATCCCGGCCGCCAGCGGCACCGAGGCCCGCAGCGGACCGAAAAATCGCCCGATGAAAATGCTCGGCACGCCCCAGGATTTCACGAAGGCCTCGCCGCGCGGCAAGATTTCCGGGTAACGCGACAGCGGCCACATCTGCGCCACGCGTTCCTTGTATTTGAAGCCGAACCAGTAGGAGACCCAGTCGCCGAGCGCCGCTCCAATTCCGCCCGCGATCCACAGCGGCCAGAAGCTCATGCCGCTGACGCCGATCAAAGCACCGATCGCCACCAACGCGCCCCAGGCCGGGATCAAGAGCGAAATGAACGCCAGTGATTCCCCGAACGCCAGCAACAATACGATCGGGGAGGCCCAGACCTGATGGTCGCGCACGAAATCGGCCAGCGCGCGCGTATATTCTTCCATTCCAAAAGGCCTTTCCCGGCAATGCCTGTAAGCTGGCCGGTTTAAGCTGGCCAGCTCTAGCGGTCCGATTCTAACATTCGCATCCCCTTGCAGCGAGCACCTTTGCGAATGTTGGAATCAGAGGACCACTAGCAAATATTAGATTCTAGTGGAGTTTAGGATTTGACATTCGCCTTTCGGGCACGTGGATAGGCGAGGAGCGAATGTCAAATCCACTCCACTAGCAACATCAAGTCACAATGGCGCCCATGGCGAGCTCAAAGGCAAGGTCAAGCCTTGCCCAGCCGATCTCCGATTCCCAGCCGAATTAGACAGGACGAAGCACATGATTGATTCACTGATGATGCGCGCGGGCGTCATGTTTCTCCTCGTCGGCATGGTCTGGGGAATCGAGATGGGCATCCGGCAGGATTTTTCCATGGCGCCGGCGCACGCGCATTTCAACCTTGCCGGCGGTGTTTTGCTGTTCGTGTTCGGCCTCTACTACAGAATGGTCCCCCTCGCCCGCGATAGTGCACTTGCGAAATGGCAGGGCTGGCTACATATCGTTGGCGCCATCCTGTTCCCTGTCGGCGTCGCGGTCGTGATCCGAAAGGGCGAGGCCTTCATCGTGTTGCCGATCATCGGCTCGCTGATCGTCTTGGTAGCCGTCGCGCTGTTTGGGCTGATCGTCTTCCGCACCTCGCGCGTTTGAGGCCCGCCTCCCTTACGGCCGTCACTTTTCACGTCCAACCGTGGCATAGTCGGAACAACCGATTCGCCCCGCGCGACTTTTTCGCCATCACCTGAAAAACCATGCCCAAGCCACTGAAATCAAACACGAAAGCAAAGCCCGCCGACGACCTTTTCGGGGCCAACGCGCCGAAAGCCAAGTCGGCGGCCAAAGCGGCGTCGCGCCCAAGCAGCGCCGAGGCCGGCTACACCGCACGCGACATCGAGGTCCTCGAAGGGCTCGAGCCGGTGCGGCGACGGCCCGGCATGTATATCGGCGGAACCGACGAGAAAGCGCTGCATCATCTCTTCGCCGAGGTCATCGACAACTCGATGGACGAGGCGCTCGCGGGCCATGCCACGTTTATCGAAGTCGAACTCGGCGCCGACGGATTCCTGACCGTCACCGACAACGGCCGCGGCATTCCGGTCGATCCGCATCCGAAATTTCCAAAGAAGTCCGCGCTCGAAGTGATCATGTGCACGCTGCATGCCGGCGGCAAATTCGACTCCAAGGTTTACGAAACCTCGGGCGGCCTGCACGGCGTCGGCGTATCGGTGGTCAACGCGCTGTCGTCGCGCCTCGAAGTCGAGGTTGCACGCGAACAGAAGCTGTATAGCCTGGCGTTCGAGCGCGGCCACCCCAAGGGCAAGCTGGAAGATCTCGGCAAGGTCAGCAATCGCCGCGGCACGAAAATCCGCTTCAAGCCCGATGCCGATATCTTCGGCGCCAAGGCCGCCTTCAAGCCGCAACGCTTGTTCAAGATGGCGCGCTCCAAGGCCTACCTGTTCGGCGGCGTGAAGATTCGCTGGCGCTGCGATCCTTCGCTGTTGAAAGGCATTGAGGACGTTCCGGCCGAGGACAGTTTTCATTTTCCCGGCGGTTTGAAGGATTATCTCGCCGCCGCCATCCACGCCGACACGCTGGTGCATCCGGATATTTTTTCCGGCAAATCGGGCCGCGTCGGCGCGCACGGCGCCTGTGAGTGGGCGGTGGCCTGGACCGCAGATGCCGACGGCTTCTTGTCTTCCTACTGCAACACGGTGCCGACGCAGGATGGCGGCACGCATGAATCCGGCATGCGCAGCGCGCTTCTGCGCGGCCTGAAGGATCACGCCGAACGCGTCGGCCAGGGCAAGCGCGGAGCTTCCATTACTTCGGAAGACGTGATGGTGGGCGCCGCCGTGATGCTATCCGTATTCGTTCGCGAGCCGGAATTTCAGGGCCAGACCAAGGACCGCCTCGCCACGGCGGAAGCCCAACGCATCGTCGAGCAGGCGATCAAGGACCCGTTCGATCATTGGCTCTCCGGCAACCCGCTGCAAGCCAACAAGCTGCTGGATTTCGTCGTCGAGCGCGCCGAGGAGCGGCTGCGTCGCCGCGCCGAAAAGGAGATTTCGCGCAAGACCGCGGTGAAGAAGCTGCGTCTGCCCGGCAAACTCGCCGATTGCACCGACACTGCCGCGGACGGCTCCGAACTCTTCATCGTCGAAGGCGACTCGGCCGGCGGCAGCGCCAAACAGGCACGCGACCGCAAGACCCAGGCAATCCTTCCGCTTCGTGGCAAGATCCTCAACGTTGCTTCCGCCACCAAGGACAAGCTCGTCGCCAATGCGCAGCTCGGCGACCTGATCCAGGCGATCGGCTGCGGCACCGGCGCACATTATCGCGAAGAGGATTTGCGTTACTCGCGCATTATCATCATGACCGACGCCGACGTTGACGGCGCCCATATTGCTTCGCTCTTGATCACGTTTTTCTACCGGCAGATGCCGCGGCTGATCGACGAGGGCCATCTCTACCTCGCGGTCCCGCCACTCTATCGCCTCACCCATGGCAGCAGGACGCTTTATGCCCGCGACGAGGCGCACCGGGATGCCCTGCTCAAAAGCGAGTTCAACGCTAACGCCAAGGTCGATGTCAGCCGCTTCAAGGGCCTTGGCGAGATGATGCCTGCCCAACTCAAGGAAACCGCCATGGACCCCGCCAAACGCATGCTGCTGCGCGTGGTGCTTCTGGCCGACGACCGCGAAGGCACCGCCGATTCGGTGGAGCGGCTGATGGGCACCAAGGCCGAAGCACGCTTCGCCTTCATCTCCGACAAGGCGGAATTCGCAAGCGACGACCTTCTGGACGTCTAGTTCTCAGGGGATTTTGGGCTTCCTTATTGCTGTGACATCGCTGCGGCATTGCTGCGGCGGCGAAGAAGGTAATATCTTGCCCTTATCCGCTGATTTTAAAGGATTTTTGACTTTCTGATCCCGGTGGATTCCGTCGTTTTAAGGCCCTGTGTGCTCCACCGGCCACAGCTTTTTGGGCGAAACCGGCTATAACTGTGTTCAGAGATTCGAAATTGCCTGCCGCGCTTTGCGGTTCGGCGCCAAAGCTGGGGACTGTGACTATGAAAAAGTTGGTGTTGGCATTGACCGCGGTTGCGGCGTTTACCGGGTCGGCTCTCGCGGCTGACCTTCCCGCCCGTACCTATACCAAGGCTCCGGTGGCGGTTGAGCCGGTTTACAACTGGACCGGCTTCTACATCTTCGGTGGTGCCGGCGGCGGTGTCTGGGATGCTGATCAGAACAGCGTGAATGCGGCTGGAAACGCGACCACCATCAATCAGAGGTCAGGTGGCGACGGCTGGTTCGGCACGGTTGGTGCCGGCTATGACTGGCAGTTCAACCATTCGTGGGTTGCCGGTATCTTCGCTGACGGCCAGTTCGGCAGCCTCCGCGGAAACATCACTGATGCCTTCAACGGCCTGCAAGGCACCGAAAAGCTTCGCGATACTTGGGCTGCCGGTGTGCGCTTGGGCTACCTCGTCGCACCGAACGTCTATTCGTATGTCAACGCCGGCTTCACCGAGTCGTTCTGGTCGGGCAGCCAGCTCGGTCTCGTGACCGGGACTGCGGCCACTGTCAGCACGCCTTCTTTCAATCGTAACGGCTGGTTTGTCGGCGGCGGCGTCGAGAACAACCTGAACATCTTCGGCATCACGGCGCCCGGCTGGTTCATGAAGACCGAATATCGTGCGGCCTATTTCAACCGCGCCACGCTGGCGGAAAGCTTAATCACGACCGGAGTGCCGACCGGCAACTCCACGACCTTCCACCCGCTCGTGCAGACCATCTCGACCTCGCTGGTCTACCGCTTCAACTGGGGTGGCCCCGTGGTTGCCAAGTACTGAGCTCATCAGTACTGATCTGAGCTAACATCGGAATTCAAAAGCCCCGGCATCGTCCGGGGCTTTTTTGTGTCTGATGCGAAAGTCCCCGTGACGAAGCCGTCGCGCCGCCTGTAAATACCGTCAGGCCGAAAACGGCGTCACCAGAGGAAACCCCATGCGCAATTTGCTGCTCGTCCTTGGCTTGCTCGCGCTGGCCATTGGCCTGCTATGGATCGGTCAGGGCACCGGCATGATCACCTGGCCCGCCTCCAGCTTCATGATCCGACAAATCGAATGGGCAGGCTATGGCGCAGCGTTGGCCGGCCTTGGCCTGGTGTTGATCTGGCAGAGCAAACGGTAAGCAGCACGAAGGGAGCATCAATCGTGAAGCAGGAACTGTTCGACCTCAGCGGCAGGGTTGCGATCGTGACCGGCGGCAACGGCGGCATCGGCCTCGGCATGGCCCGCGGGCTCGCAGCCAGCGGCGCCGCCATCGCCATCGTGGGCCGGAACGAAGCAAAATCGGCCGAGGCCGTCGCTGACCTGATGAAAGACGGCCACAAGGCTATCGCCGTCGCCGCCGATGTCACCGATCAGGCTGCGGTTACAGCCATGGTCGAGCGCGTTCGGCGCGAACTCGGCCGTATCGACATTCTCGTCAACAATGCCGGCATCAACATCCGCAAGCCTCCGCATGTGGTTTCGCTTGCGGAATGGGACAGCGTGATCACGACCAATCTCACTAGCGCCTTCCTGTGTTCGCAGACGGTCCATCCCGCGATGAAGGCGGCGGGCGGCGGCAAGATCATCAATATCGGTTCGATGATGTCGATCTTCGGCGCCAGCTTTGCGCCGGCCTATGCCGCGAGCAAAGGCGGTATCGTGCAGTTCACGCGCTCCTGCGCGGTCGCCTGGGCCGCCGACAACATCCAGGTCAATGCGGTGCTGCCCGGCTGGATCGATACCGAATTGACCCAGCGCGCCCGCGAACAGGTCGACGGCTTGCATGACAAGGTGCTGGCTCGCACCCCTGCGGCCCGCTGGGGTGAGCTCACCGACTTCGCAGGCATCGCGGCATTTCTCGCCTCAGGCGCGTCGGATTTCGTGACCGGCACGGCGATCCCGGTCGACGGCGGATTCTCCGTGATGGGCTAACTAGCGGCCCGTCACACCGCTGGTGAATGCACGTGTTCCGGCCGCACACCGATCGCCACCAGGCGGCCGGCCAGCGCTTGAAGCCAAGGCACGGCGCTGATGAGACGCAGGAACACCGGGACCCGAAGCGGTTTTTGATCGGGCTTGACCACGCGGCTGATGAGATTGTTCTGAACCGCGACCTGCATGGCCTGGGTCATCCGCACCGGAAAAGTACGCCGCAACCGCACGGCGTCGAGTTCATCTTCGGAAGGGCAGCCCTTGCTGTCCTTGACCGCAACTAATTTCGCCGCGAGCAGATTCGCGGTTGCGACCGCATCCTGAATCGCGAGGTTGACGCCCACACCGCCGATCGGAGACATCGCATGCGCGGCGTCGCCGATACAAAGCAATCCGGGCAGCGTCCAACGCTTCAACCGGTTGATCGCCACCGTCAGCAGTTTGACATCGTCCCACGATTTCACATCCGACAGGCCCGCGCTCAGGATCGGCGCCATGCCGGCGACATCGTTGCGAAAGGCATCCAGCCCCCTCGCCTTCACGGCATCAAACTGGTCTTTGGCGATGACATAGGCGCATTGCCAATAATCGCCGCGATCGAAGGTGACGAGCATCTTGCCGGTTTGAATGCGCGCAAACAGGTTCTCGGTTTCGTTGGGCCGCCTGCCGGCGCGAAACCACAGCACGTCCATCGGCGCACCGAATTCCTCCACCTCAAGGCCCGCGCGTTCGCGCACCATCGAATGCCGCCCGTCGCATCCGATCATCAGACCTGCACGGATTTCGACCGGTCCCTCCGGCGTGTCGGCGGTGACGCCGACCACCGCGTCTCCCGACCGGATGAGGTCGGTGGCACTGGCGTTCATCATCACGTTAAGGCAGGCAAACCGTTTGCCGCTTTCGCGCAGGAAGTTGAGAAAGTCCCATTGCGGCATCATGGCGATGAAGGGGTATTTGACGTGCAGACGGCCGAGGTCGGCGACGCGGATCGATTCGTCGCCAAATTGGCCATCCATCTTCTGCAATTGCTGATGCGGGACCTTCAGGAAGCCGTCGATCAACCCCAACTCATCCATCACCTGCAAGGTCGAGGGGTGAACGGTGTCGCCGCGGAAATCCCGAAAAAAATCGGCGTGCTTTTCCAGCACCAGCGTCTCGATGCCGGCGCGGCCCAACAGATAACCCAGCATCATGCCGGCCGGGCCGCCGCCGACAATGCAGCAATGGGTTTGAATGATTCGGGCCATCACCTACTCCCGCGCGGTGCAAAGGTCGCGCTGTTTTCTCTACGCACGACTATTCAGCGCCGGAAGCTCTTGATCTCAGAGACGCTGCCGTCGCGATAGGTCAACTCGACCGATACGAATTGGTTCGAAGGTGACAGCTTGAGATAGGGTTTGGCGTCATACGGAATGGCGCTCGGATCCTTCATGTCGCAAGGCGGCATTTTCAGCACCTGATCCGGCACCGACGTGTCGATCCCGATGCGCACTTCACGGATCGCGCAGCGATAGGACATCAGGTGGGTGTAATAGACCAGAAGCCCGTTGAACTCGCGAAATGACAGCCAGCTCGTCGCGGTCATGTCGAGGATTTTCCGCTGATCGTGGATCAAGGCGGCTTCCGGATCGAACCTGATCGGGAACGGCCCCTGCAGATTGCCGGACACGTCGACGTACCGCACCTCGATCGTGGCCGCCGGCGCATCTGCCGCCAATTCGACCGAGGGGTTGGGGATCCGTTTGCGGGTTCGCGGATCGAGCGTGTCGAGGAATCCGGTCTCGCGGAAATCGCCGGCGCTTCCCATTCGCCAGGAAATCCCGAGCGTCGGGTCGGCAATCGAAAACACCACGCTCCAGCCGCCGTTGTGACGGGAGAACATCGCAATCGGCGCATTGATCGAGTCCTCCTTCGGCGGCCGCGGAACCGCTGCTGGCGACAACGCGGCCACTTGCGGCTGTGGCTCGGCGGGTTTCCCCACATCCTTGGCCGCATCGGCCTGCGCTTTTTCCATGCCGTTCAAAAAGACGTCGTCGACCATCTGGTCGAAATAAACCGGAATCTGCTTGTGGCTCACGGTCTCCGCCATTTCGCTGACAATGCGTCGCGTGTGCTGGGCCACCTGCACGAGATTCTCGCCGGGTTGCAGCAACTCCTTGGCAAAGGTGCGGGTGAATACCGAATTCGGATTGTTGTCGTTGTTGGAGAGGCGATCGAGCGCGGTCTGGCGGGGACCTGCCGAAAACACCGAAAACACGCCTTCCGGCAACTGCGTCATCGGCGCCAGTCCGCCGCCACCGGCAACCGCCCGCGTTCCCGTCCGCTCGAACGGATTGTTGCGGCAGGCATCGAACACCAGGATCGCGGTGCGCGCCTTCTTGTTCTGCAAGCGCTCGATGATGCGGTCGGCGAGCACGGAAGCGTCGCGCACCAGCTCTTCCTGGCCTTCGGTGGCCGCCGGTACATCGATCGGCAGCAGGAAATTCTGGCCGGCTATCTCAAAGCCGTGGCCGGCATAAAAGAAAAACGCGGTATCGCCCGGTTCAACCGCGTGATCGAAGGCGAGCAGCGTTTCGCTGAAGGCCTGTCGCGTCTGATTTTCCGCTACCATCACCGAGAAGCCGAGTTGCTTGAGCGTCTCGCCCATGGTGCGGGCATCGTTGACCGCCTTCTGCAGCTTCGGCACGTTCTTGTAATCGTTGTTGCCGATGACCAGCGCCACGCGCTTGGCTGCCTGTGCGGGGGCGACAAGAAGCGTGGCGAACGCGAGCCCCAGCGCCGCCATCGCGAATCTCAACCGTACCAATTGCCTCATCCTGGTCCTGCGCCCGCGGAAAATGCCCTTGTATCGTAGTCGGCCAGCGTATTTGAAGGGTTCAACCTGCCTGCGTCCGATGAAGCGGGTTTGATATCTGCGCTAGTGGTGGAGTTGATTTGACATTCGCTCCCCACCCAGCCCCAGGCTCGAAAGCGAATGTCAAATCCTAAACTCCAAGCCTAACCTTTGGAAACATAGCCATTCCCCTACGACCCGTAAGTTGCCATGTCCGTCAGTGATTTGAAGGCGAAATGACAAAAAGCGCGTTATTTGTGCGAAAACATTAAGCTTTTTCGGCCTTTTGCCGCGTCCAAGATTGACTTTGGCGGTTTCGACCCTATGTTCGCGCTGAAAGCGGATTTGGATCGAATGCGATTCCTTCAGTTGGTCCGCCGCTGGTCAGCGTCCTCTCACCGCCCCTGAGCTTAATCAAGCGCGCCGTTTCGGGGCCGAACGCGACCGCCTTTTACCCCTCGATTCCGAACGGCGGTTTCGATTAGAGGCTCAATGTCATTTTCCCATCTCGGCCTGTCCGATAAAGTGCTCGCCGCCGTCGCGGCCACCGGTTACACGACCCCCACCCCCATTCAGGAACAGGCGATCCCTCACGTTCTGGCCCGCCGAGACGTTCTCGGCATTGCCCAGACCGGCACCGGCAAGACCGCTGCCTTCGTCCTTCCGATGCTTACGATCCTGGAGAAGGGCCGCGCCCGCGCCAGGATGCCCCGCACGCTGATCCTGGAGCCGACGCGCGAACTCGCCGCCCAGGTCAAGGAAAACTTCGACCGTTACGGCGCCGGCCAGAAACTCAACGTGGCGCTCCTAATCGGTGGTGTTTCCTTTGGCGATCAGGATTCCAAACTCACCCGCGGCGTTGACGTGCTGATCGCAACGCCCGGCCGGCTGCTCGACCATACCGAACGCGGCGGCCTGCTGCTCACCGGCGTCGAACTGCTGGTGATCGATGAAGCCGACCGCATGCTCGACATGGGCTTCATTCCCGACATCGAACGCATCTGCAAGCTGGTGCCGTTCACCCGCCAGACGTTGTTCTTCACCGCGACGATGCCGCCGGAAATCCGGCGCATCACCGAGACCTTCCTGCACAACCCGGAGAAGGTCGAGGTTTCCAGACCCGCGACGACCGTTGCCACCATCACCCAGTTGCAGGTCCATTCGGGACGCGAAGCACATGACAAGCGCGACGTTCTCCGCCGCCTGCTGCGCGAAGCCAAGGACCTCAATAACGCGATCATCTTCTGCAACCGCAAACGCGAAGTCGCCGTTGTACATAAGTCGCTGCAGAAACACGGCTTCAGCGTGGGTGCCCTGCATGGCGATATGGATCAATCTGCGCGCACCGCGGCGCTGGACCAATTCCGTAAAGGCGAGATTCCTCTGCTCGTCGCCTCCGACGTCGCAGCCCGTGGTCTCGATATTCCGGCAGTCAGTCACGTCTTCAATTTTGACGTTCCCCACCACGCCGACGATTACGTCCACCGCATCGGCCGTACCGGCCGGGCAGGCCGCGCCGGTACTGCGATTTCCATCGTCACCTCGCTCGACCACAAATCGATCGGCGCGATCGAAAAGCTGATTGGGCAAAGCATTCCGCTCGCCGAAGGCAGCTCGAAAGCCCCATTGCCGGAACAAGCCGCAACCCATGAGCGTGAGCGCCCGAGGGATAATGAAAGCGAGGGTTCGCGCAGTGGCGGCCGCAAGCGGCGGCGTGATCGTGGCGCCGGAAGCAAGAGCCGAGGCCGCAACCACGGCCCGTCAGAACAATCTGCTGTTGTAGCCGTTGATGCGACGCCGGTAACCCCGTCTTCTGCGCCGCGGCCGCCGTCGATCGGTCGCGCGCCCGCCCCGCAAACCCCAGCCGCAGCATCAGAACCAGCGGATCACTCCCATCTTCCTGCGTTCTTGCTGCGTCCCGTCCGCGCCCGCGTCTGATCGTTCGGAAGGTTCTCCGTTTACGGCTCATTCATCAACCACCAGTAGCTTGAGTTCCATAGTTTATGGGATTGGCGCGAGCCGCGTCGCTGGGGACGTTTTTCAGTGCTGGACGAACATGAGCGCACAATGGCCTTTGCCGAATTGGCGCTGGGCCAGATCAGGTCGTTGCGGCAAACCGCAATCCCCCGCAATTATGAAATCTGGTACGTCTACGCGACCGGCTACAATTCGCAGCTCAACAAGGTCATCAACGAGACGCTGGCCCTCAACGGCAAACTGACCGAAGCCGATCTCGAGCAGATCTACGAAACCTACCTCTCCCACATCAAAACCACCGACCGCATCGACAAGGTCGGCGCGCGCGTCATCGGCGAAATCGACGACGTGATGCGGCTGATCGGCGATGCGCTCGGCATGTCGGCCAGCTACAATGCGAGCTTGACTAGCGCCAGCGAAAAGCTTTTGGCCGCGGCCGACCGCGAACAGGTCATGAAAGTGGTCGATACGCTGGTCAAGACCACCCACGAGATGCGCGATACCACCAGGGCGCTGGAGCAGCGGCTGACGCTGTCGAAGACGGAAATCAGCAATCTCCAGCAGAGTCTCGAGGCGATCAGGGCGGAAAGCCTGACTGATCCGCTCACCGGCCTCGGCAACCGCAAATATTTCGATCGTTCGATTGATACCGCGATCGAGACTGCGCTGGCCACGGGCGAGCCGCTCTCGCTGCTGATGTTTGATATCGACTACTTCAAGTCCTTCAACGATTCCTATGGCCATCTCACCGGCGATCAGGTGTTGCGGCTGGTCGGCATGTCGCTGAAGCAATCGATCAAGGGCCAGGACATCACCGCGCGTTATGGCGGCGAGGAATTTGCCGTGGTGCTACCCAGCACAGCGCTGCGTCAGGCTCTCACGGTCGCCGACCATATCCGCCGCGCCGTGATGTCAAAGGAATTGAAGAAGAAGTCCACCGGCGAGATCCTGGGCCGCGTCACCATCTCGGTCGGCGTGTCGATGCTCAAGCCGGGCGACGATGCGGATTCCCTGATCGAGCGGGCCGATGCGTGCCTCTATGCCGCCAAACGCGC
>Ga0307478_10002796_pt1 | contig 13434 bp, 13 predicted proteins | sample atmos_gasesECM4C_2_FD_203713 | JGI IMG/M metagenome (GOLD analysis project Ga0307478, IMG submission 203713) | Hardwood forest soil microbial communities from Morgan-Monroe State Forest, Indiana, United States - atmos_gasesECM4C_05 | ecosystem: Environmental > Terrestrial > Soil > Temperate...
GTAATCGGCTTCTTCAGTGGGCGATAGAAATCGGCAATCTTCATTCCCTGGAATGAGAATGCAGGCTTTTTCGAACTCCCCGTAGAAGCCGTGGAATTGACCGGCTTGGCTCGCGCCCGCCGGGTCCTGATTCTGGAACGTTTTCGCCGCGGGGCTGCGGCCCGGGCTGCGGGCGGCCGGGCATTCCTGATTTCGTTCGCTGTAAGTCTTTGAATTAGCGTCATTTGTTATGTACTCACTACATCGTATGTACGATATTGTACCTTAAAGTGTTCCTGAAGGAACACTGTGGAAATCTTCCCGGCACACTTATCCGGCCAGATCCTCAGCCAGGATTGCCGCTTCCTCATCCTCATCCATGAAGGCAAAGGCCTCCTGCGGCACGGGGTTCTGCCACACCGGGGCGAAGGATTGGCGATGAAGCGGGCTGGGTCCGTGTTCGCGCAGGGCGGCGAGATGGCGCGGGGTGCTGTATCCCTTGTGAGCAGCCAGTCCATACAGAGGAAACACCGCGTCCCACTCGCACATCATGCGATCGCGCTCCACTTTCGCAAGAATCGACGCGGCCGCAATCGAGGCCGAGAGCGCGTCGCCGTGGATGACGGCCCGTTGCGGCAACTCGCAATCGATTCGCACCGCGTCGATCAGTAGGTGGTCCGGCCGGCAATTCAGCAGCATGACCGCTTCGCGCATGGCTACCCGCGACGCCTGGTAAATGTTGATCTGGTCGATGCGCGCGGCATCGACGGCGGCAACGGTCCACGCAATCGCATGCTCCCGAATCCGCCGGGCGAGCACCTCCCGGCGCTCGGGCGGCAGAAGCTTGGAGTCGCGCAGTCCGCGCACGCGGTAGCCAGGATCGAGAATCACCGCTGCCGCCACGACCGGGCCAAACAGCGATCCCCGACCCACTTCGTCGACGCCGGCGACATGCACCGCCCCGCCCGACCAGGCTTTCTTTTCGTACCGCAACGTACAGCGTAGCTTTTTCAGAAGGCGCAGCTTCGCCGCTGAGGCCGAAAGAGGCTTCGCAGCGCAAGACTTGAGCACAGAACGCAAGGGAGTCTGTCCACCATCTTCGTCGAGAGCTCGCAATCGTGCAAGAGAAGAAATCGAGAAGAAATCGTGCCTGCTGAACGGAAAGTGCACATCACCTCTGCCTTCGCGGCGACAGCTTCATTTCCAAAAATCAAAAGATCTGCCCCTTGCACCCTGAACAGTGCAGAAGACAATGGCGAGGAAGTGCCGCACGGCATCGCTGATTGGTAACCATCTTCTGAATTACCGGCGTACATTGCCCGACCGGACATGCACTGGTAACTTCGCGAGTAGGGGCGAGTTCGCGAGGTACCCATGGAGAACATTGCTCTGGCCGAGGACGGGCTGCTTACGGGAAAGCTCGTGCATCTGGCCGTTCCGGTGCGCTGGAGCGTGATTGGGCAGCAAGGGCGCGGCCCGGTGGAGATGGCGTGCACGTACGACATCCATCCACGTGGCGCAAGGCTCATGAGCGCGCGTCAAGTCAGCATCGGCGACATGGTCGTGGTGGAGCGAGGGCGCAATAAGGCGGTCTGCCAGGTGGTGTGGGCGGCCGACCCGGCGTCTCCGCTACGCGGGCAGTTCACGGTTCGGTGCGTGGATACGGGAAAGACGCCCTGGGATGACGAGTTGCGCCAGTTGGAAGAGCAATATCAACCCGTGCTTCTAGAGGCTGAGAAGAGCACCCGCGGGTTAAGCCGTCCGGATGCGAACCGGAGGCGGCGGCCCAGATTCTACGTAGAGGGAGAGGCGGAGGTGATCGACAGGGGGCATCGCGTCGAGGGCGAAGTGCGCCAGATTTCAGAATTTGGTGCGCGCATTACTGCGAAAGACGCGTTGCACCCCGGGTCGGATTTCCGGCTGATGTTGAATGTGCTTGACGTGAGCGTCGCTCTGAAGGCCCGAGTCAAATATCTGGCCGAAAATTTCGGCATCGGCGTGGAGTTTCAGGAGATTCGGCGCGGGGACCGTCCACTGCTCAGCTATGTGCTCAGCAAGTTGCGGGCGCGGAAGGTGGAGGAGTTCGTTCCCGTGGAGATTGTTCAGGATCCGCTCACGGCCACAGGATAGCCGGTTTTTGCAACCGACGTGGATCTGCTCGCTCTGTGGGCCCGAGCCGTAGCTTTGCTTTCGCCCCTTGCGCGGCTGGCTGGTTCCTTGACTTTTCACCCACGGCTTGCGCCCCTTCGACAGGCTCAGGACAAGCCGTGGACTGAAATCTTTTGCCGCGTCGCGGCTGACGCTACCCCGGGGTCGACTCTAGGCCTTCTCTACATCGCGCAGGCGGGCGGCTTTGCCACGGAGGCTGCGCAGGTAATAGAGCTTGGCGCGCCGGACTTTGGACGAGCGCACGAGGTCGACCTTGTCGACGACCTTGGAATGAATGGGGAAGATGCGCTCCACGCCCTGGCCAAAACTGATCTTGCGAACGGTGAAGCTGGCCTGCGGTCCGTTGTCGCGCTTGATGACCACGCCTTCGAAGGCCTGCAGACGCTCCTTGTCGCCTTCTTTAATCTTCACGTGGACGCGGACAGTATCGCCCGGACGGAATTCGGGGATGTCGTTGCGTTTGGTTTTGGCCAGCAGCTTTTCAATGATTAGGTTTGACATGTCGTTATCCTTCTTCGTTGACTCTGAATTCGTGGTGGTCCGGTCACATTCCCTGCGCGATTCTATTCCGCACGATTCCCCTGTGATGCTTTCATTCGAGCGAGGATCTTTCTGTCTTCGTCGCTCAGCGCGCCATTGTCGAGCAAATCCGGACGGTTGCGGAGCGTTTTCTGCAAAGCCTGTTCGCGGCGCCAGCGCCGGATCTGCTGGTGATTGCCGTTGATCAGGACCTCCGGCACCGCCATCCCGCGAAATTCAGCGGGACGCGTGTAGTGCGGATAGTCGAGCAATCCCCCGGAACCGCAGGTCGAGTCCGGACCGTCCGCGTTCTCTGTCTCCGGGTGCGACGTGAACGATTCCTGCCGAGTCGAAGCTTCGTTGCCTACTGCGCCCGGCAGCAATCGCGTCACGGCTTCGACAATCACGGCCGCAGCCAGTTCGCCTCCGCTCAGCACATAATCACCGATCGACAACTCGCGGTCGGCAAGAAAATCGGCGACGCGTTCGTCGACGCCTTCATAGCGCCCGCAGATGAGAACCATGCGATCGAGCACTGCCAACTCCGCAGCAACTTTCTGGGTGAAGCGCTCGCCCTGCGCCGACAGCAGAATCACGGACTGCTTCGCGCGTCCGGCGGAGCGGTCGTCGATTCGTGCGTCCCGCGACGGCAACTGCAACGACTCCAAACATTCAAAGAGCGGTTCCGGCTTCAGGACCATGCCCTCGCCGCCGCCGAAAGGGCGGTCATCCACGGTGCGGTGCCGGTCGTGCGTGAACTGCCGCAGGTCGTGGACTTCAATTTTCACCAAACCCATTTCCGAGGCTCGGCGGGTAATGCCATGATCGAGCGGCCCGCGAAAGAAGTCCGGAAAAATCGTGACGATGTCGGCCTTCATTTGCGAACCTGAACGTCTACCGCGATACTGCAGGGGCTAAAGCTCCACATCGTTGCCCGGCTTTAGCGGCACAACCTGAAGCCGCGCCCTTTCAAAAACCACATCTCTATTTCAAAAACCACATCTCTAAACGGATAGCGTTACTTCTGCTTCTTCTGTTCCAGTTTCTCTTCCGCCGTCATGGGCGCGTTGATCTCGAGCATACCCTCGGGAAGACGCATCCGCACTTGATGCTTCGCGATGTCAACCCACTCCAGATACGCTTCCGCAAACGGCAAGTCGTACTTCTTGCCGGCTGTGCTCGCCACGATCAGCAGCGGAGCTTCGCCGGCTCCAAACTGAACATCTTCGATGCGGCCGACTTCCTGGCCATGATCGAACACCGCGCAGCCGACCAGATCGCTGACATACGTCCAGCCGGGATCGAGATCGGCGCGCTGGCCGCGCGGGACTTGCAATTCCGATCCGATCAGGGCTTCGGCGTCGGTCATCGAATCGATGCCCGCGAACTTCAGCACCAGCAAGCCCTTGTGCGGCCACAGATCTTCGACTTCGAGTTCACGGCGGTCTAGCGAGTTGCCCAGGGCGAACAGCTTCATGCCTTGAGCGAAACGATCCGGAACATCGCTGTGCACTTCGGCCGCGATCTCGCCGTGCCGGCCCTGCGTTTTCACCACGCGAGCCAGGGTGATGAAATCGCCGCTCAATTCAGAAGTCACGGTTCATCGAACGTTCCGCGAGAACCTCAGGGGCTAAAGCCCCGTCCCTGTTGTGCGCATGACGCGTCCCTTAAAGGGCCGCTCTTCCACCATTACTCGATGATTTCCAGCGAGTAACGCTTGTGCGTGCGGTGGCCGGCGGCGCTCAGCAGGGCGCGCAGGGCACGCGCGGTGCGTCCCTGGCGTCCGATCAGCTTGCCGACATCGCTTTCCGCGACTTCAAGTTCGATTACGCCATCGTCAAACAGCTCCACGAATACCTCATCGGGCGCATCGACCAGCGATTTCGCGATGCGTTCGAGCATGATGCGCACATCTGCGGTGGATTCAGGCATGGTCAGTCATCTCTCGCTTTGGAAAATGGAGGCGGTAAGTCCAGTCCGCGATCCCCTCAGCGGCTACCCGCCGCACGTCACTATTTACCCTTAGCGCACGGCTTAAGCTGTGCCCTGCAACCAATCGCTCTGCGGAGATTGACGATTTAAGCGGCGGAGCCTGCCGGGGCTGGAGCAGCAGAGGGGGTCTTGGAGAACAGCTTGTTTACCCGCTCCGACATCTGCGCGCCCTTGGACACCCAATAATCGACGCGGTCGCGTTTCAGTTCGACGCTGGCGGGATTGGTGCGGGGGTTGTAAGTCCCGACCACTTCCACCGGACGGCCGTTGCGCGCGCGCGCCTTCTCAATCACCACAATGCGATAGTGCGGTTGTTTGCGCGCACCTACGCGCGCCAGACGAATCATTAACACGAGACGTATATCCTTGTTCCGGAAGAGTCCGGCGAGGTTGAGACAAACTCTTATTATGCCGGAGGTTAGGGGGAAAGGCAAGGGGCGGAGCGCGGGCAACGCTTTGTCATCCTGAGCGGCGTCTTTTGTCGCGAAGGATCTATGCAGTGCCGCTGCCGGCAAATTGCATAGGTCCTTCGCTTCGCGAAGGATGACAAAGTCATGGCATCGGCTCGACCAGATGGCGTTTACGCGACGGCCTTTTTCCTTGGTTCGGAGGCTTGGCCTTTGGCCGAAGGCTTGGCCAGGAAGTTCAGCAGCGCGCTGTTGACTTCGTCGGCATGAGTCCAGGCGATGTTGTGGGGGCCGTCTTTGATGACGGTGAGTTCGGCACCCGGCACCAGCTGCGCCGTGCGCTGCCCGGCAGCCGCGAACGGGACAATGCGGTCGGCGTCGCCATGGATGACCAGCGTTGGAACATCAATCTTGGCGACATCCTGGCGGAAATCTTCATGCCACGTCGCCACGCAGGCCAGGCTCGCCGTCGCGGAGGCGATGGCCGCCACATTCCAGCTGGCCTGCACGGCCTGCTCGCTGACGCGCTTCCCGAGATTGACGTCGGTGTTGTAGAAGTTCTTGAAAAACTCAGTGAAGAACGCGTAACGGTCGGCGGCGACCGCTTTCTCGATTCCCTCGAATACAGCGCCATCGACGCCTTCGGAGTTATCGGCAGTCTTCAGCAGGTAAGGCGGGATGCCGCCGATGATGACGGCTTTGTTCACGTCTTTTGATCCGTACTTTCCGATGTAGCGCGCGACTTCTCCTCCGCCCATGGAGAATCCGACCAGGGTGAAGTTGCGGAGCTTCAGCTTGGTAACGAGGTGATGAAGATCTTCGGCGAAGGTGTCGTAGTTGTAGCCGGCAGTGGGCTGGCTGGACTTGCCGAATCCGCGGCGGTCGTAGGCGATGACGCGGTGGCCGGCTTCGAGTAGCACCGGGACTTGTTTTTCCCAGGACGCGCTGCTGAGAGGATATCCGTGGATCAAAACCACCGGCTGACCGGAGCCGTGGTCTTCGTAATAGAGGTGAATGGAAGTGGAATTCTCTTTTCCGACATCAACGTAGGACATGATGCTCCTCCTTAGAAAGGTAGTTATTGTCGCGAGGACGAATTTTGAATGTGCAGGGTTGGCGTGCGCTCTTGAAGTAGATTGTAGACCTGCCGTCGAAAATTCGCTTTGTGGTAATTTTTCCAAAATTATGCCTGATCGACCGCGCTGTCGAGCCTTGCTCGACCGGACAGCCGGGGGCGGCTGTCCCCACATGAGCTGTGGTTGTGTCGGCTGTCCACACATAAGTTCCTGCTGCTAGACTCGAGGGTTTGGAGGTGAGGATTGCAAGGGGTCTACCTTCTTTCGGCGGTGCGGACGCCGATTGGGAAGTTTGGTGGGACGCTGGCATCGCAGTCGGCGGCGGATATGGGCGTGGCGGCGGCCAAGGCGGCGATGGAGCGGGCGGGAGTGCGTCCGGAGCAGATCGAGGAAACCATCTTTGGCAACGCCCGGCAGGCCGGCGGAGGGCCGAATGTAGGGCGGCAGATTTCGGTACGCAGTGGAGTACCGCAGGAAGTGCCGGCCTTCACCATCAATAAGGCCTGCGCTTCAGGAATGAAGGCGATTGCGTTGGCGTATCAGGCGATCACGCTGGGCGATGCGTCGTGCATTCTCGCGGGCGGGACGGAGTCGATGTCGCGGCTTCCGTACTATCTCGACGGGGCGCGGTGGGGATACCGGCTGGGCAATCAGGAACTGGTCGATGGGATGTATCGCGATGGATTTTTCTGTCCCTTGGCGAAGATGGTGATGGGTGAGACTGCCGAAGCGTTGGCCGAGCAGTACAAGATTTCGCGCGAAGAGCAGGATGAGTTCGCTCTGATGTCGCAGACGCGGGCTGCGCGGGCAATTGCGGCGGCACGATTCGAGGCGGAGATTGCGCCCGTAACGATCGAAGGGAAGAAAGGGGCGACGGTATTCTCGCGCGATGAGCATCCGTTTCCGGATGCAAGTCTGGAGAAGCTGGCGAAGCTGCCCCCGGTGTTTTCGAAAACAGGAACCATTTCGGCGGGAAATTCTTCTGGAATTACTGATGGTGCGGCCGCGGTGGTCGTGGGCAGCGAGCACTTCGTGAAGCAGAACAATTTGAAGCCGCTGGCGCGGATTGTTGCCGTGGCGTCCGCGGGAGTCGATCCGCGGAGGATGGGGATTGGGCCGGTGCCGGCGCTGCAGAAGCTTGCGGATAAACACAATCTTCGGTTGCAAGACTTCGGGCTAATTGAACTGAACGAGGCCTTTGCCGCGCAGGTGCTGGCGTGTGACCGGGTGTTGAACATGAATCGCGACCGACTGAATGTGAATGGCGGAGCGATTGCGCTGGGGCATCCCATTGGCTGTACCGGGACGCGCATTACGGTGACGCTGCTGCATGAGATGCTGAAGCGGAATACGAAACGGGGCGTGGCGACGCTGTGCGTCAGCGGAGGGATGGGGATGGCGCTGGCGCTGGAGAATGTTGTGTAAGTTTTGCTCTTTCGAAAGTCCCACTTCTGGTAACACCGGCCCGAAATGGGGCACCCTCTTTACACCTTTCGCGATTAATCAGGTGACGAGTGTTCCGCAATTTCGTCTCGCGGTGGAAACCGACGCCGACTTGCTGCTCGAGTTCATGCAGGCGTACTACGTCTTTGACGGGCATGGATTCGATCGGGAGAAGGCTCGCACGGCGCTGGTGGCTCTGCTGCGAGATGCGCGGTTTGGCCGCGCCTGGCTCATTCAGGATGGAGCCTCCGCTGTCGGCTACATCGTGCTGTGCTTCGGCTACAGCCTGGAATGGCTGGGGCGCGATGCGTTTGTCGACGAGTTTTATTTGCGCGAAGAATATCGCGGCCGCGGGTGGGGACGAGCGACGATGGATTTCGTTGAGGACCAGGCCCGAACCGAAGGAATTCGCGCGCTGCATCTGGAAGTCGTGCGGCAAAATGCGTCGGCGCTCGAACTCTATCGCAGGCTGGGTTTTCGAGAACATGAGAGCACGTTCCTGTCCAAGTACATCGCCCGGGATTTTTCAAAGCCTCAGGGACGGCATGGGTATTGACTCCAGTTTGAGAATGCCTGATCGCAGGCTAACTCGCCTGGTGGCAATTTTGCGGGTAGAGCTTGCGTGGCTTCTGGTATGCTGTCCCGCGCCCCCCCTGTGACCGTTCAGCTCTGCCCTCCCTCCAACACGGACGAGAAAAAGGAGATTTCATGTTTCAACGAGTGATTCGCGGATCGTATCTCATGCTGCTCCTCATAACGGCGCCGCTAACCATAGCGCAGGAGTTCTCAGCGGACGTGGTCAATCTGAAGTCAGACAATGCCGGACTGAAGAAGCTCTACGCCACAAAAGACAAAGTACGGTTCGAGGTCGAGAACGGGGATGCGCGGATGGGCCCGAGCGCGGTCATTCTGGATGAGACCCAAAACAAGTACGTTGTGATCATGTCGGCGCGTCGGATGTATATGGATGCCCCGTCGATGATGGCCCGGCCCCTGATCGACAAGTACTGGCGTGTCGAGGACGTGAACGATGCGTGTCCGGCATGGAAGAAAATGGCGGACCAGTCAAACCATGCGGAAAACTGGGGCAGTTGCACGAAGATCGGTAGCGACACAGTGAACGGGCGCAGCACAGTGAAGTATGAAGGAGTTTCGAAAAAAGGCGATAAGGCTCACATCTGGGTAGACACAAAACTGCACTGCGTCATCAAGACCGATCAAGCGACTGGCGGCGGCATCGAACTGCGCAACATACAAGAGGGACCGCAGCCCGCCTCGCTGTTCGAGATTCCTTCTGGGTATACGAAGTTCGATATGGGCGCCATGATGCAGCGACAGTAGAAAAAGGATTTCACCACCCAGGAAACGACGCGACACACATCGCGAAGACTCACAGATCGATTGAATCCAGCTGTCTCGTGCCCGTGAACCGCAGCCTGGATCCTGGTTCGTTTCCATTGCCGCGACGGAATGGCGGGCACTATACTTCTCTGCGGCAAGAGCTTCGGCTACCTGGAGATGAAATGTCCTTGTCGGCAGTAATCGTGGATGATGAGCAACTGGCACGGGACGAACTTGCCTATCTGCTGAAGAACGCCGAGGACGTTGAGGTCGTAGCCCAGGGAAAGAACGGCCTCGAAGCCGTGAATCTCATTAAAGAACACAATCCCGACGTCGTGTTTCTCGACGTGCAGATGCCTGGACTGGACGGCTTTGGCGTAATCAAAAAGTTGCTCGACAAAAAGATCCCTCTTCCAAAGATTGTGTTTGCGACTGCGTTTGATCAGTACGCGGTGAAAGCGTTTGAAGTGAACGCTGTCGATTATCTGCTGAAGCCCTTCGACAAGAAACGGGTGGCGCAGTCGATTCAGAAGGCGCGCGCCAAACAGAGTGGCGAGGTGCTGCCCGCGGAGAAGATCGATGCACTGGTGAAGATGCTGGAGTCGCACAAACAGCCGGCTGTGAAGATCATGCTGAAAGCGATGGGGCGGATGTTTCTGGTGGACCAAAAAGACATCTGCTATGCCTGGATTGAAGACGGCGTGATCACGGTGGTGACGGGCGGGCAGGCAGGGATCGAAGGTCAATCGAACTGCCGCACGCTGGAGGAGTTGCTGGACAGCTTAGACCCGAATCTTTTCTGGCGGGCGCACCGCTCGTACCTGGTAAATATCAACCGGATCCGGGAAGTGGTTCCCTGGTTCAAGAGCTCCTACCAACTCCGGATGGATGACAAGAAACAGACCGAGGTGCCGGTCAGCCGGGCGCAGACCAAGCGATTGCGCGAACTGTTCGGGATGTGACTTTTCCTTCCGATTGAGTCTGTTCGAATCTCCAGTGCGGGGCGCGAGCCTATCCGAAGCTTGTCGTGCAACCAACTGTTCGGCCTTCTCTACTGCTGCCAGCAAGTCTTGAATCAGTGTCCCTGAATACATCTCACATCCCTACAAAAAATTAGCGGAACAGAAGTCCGGCCCCAACCGGAGGGAGGCGGAGACGACGAAGCCTCCCTCCGGAAAAAAGGGGGAAGGCTAAAAAGCCAGAGCCTCCAAAGCCGTGCGGTTGCGAATCACTAATGTGGGGCCGTCCAGGCGGATCAATTGCTTGCGCTTCAGATCGCTCAGGAGACGAGTCACAGTTTCACGGGAGGCGCCGATGCGCTGCGCCATCTCTTCGTGGGTCATCGAGGAGTGGACGCGTGTTTCGACGGCCTCGATGCCGTTGCGGTGCGACTGGGAAAGCAGTAACCGAGCCAGCTTGCCCGCCGACGAGCGAGTGAGCACGAGATCGTGGATGTCGCGATAGGCCTCGTGGAAATCGCGACTCAATGAGTGCGCAGTATGCAGTCCGACTTCGTTGTGAGACTGCATCAGTTCGAGCCAGTGGTTGCGGTCGATGAAGGTCAATTGACAGGGGGTCGCGGTCTCCGCCGTGGTTGCGTAGCCTAAGCCAGAAACGGCGGCACTCAGGCCGAGAGCTTCGCCGGCCTCAGCGGTCTTGAGGATGAGGATTTTTCCTTCGCGCGAGGTCGTGGAGAGATTCACCTTTCCGGAGCAGAGGATGAATATGCCGCGTGGGCTCTGTCCTTCAACGAAGAGAATTGCGCCGGCCGGCAAAGTGCTCTTGTGACCGGCCTCACTCAAGGCCTGCAATACCGGCGTGGAGAAGCTACAAAAGAAGCCGGATTTGTTATGCGGACACTGGGCGCAGTCTTCGACAAGCTCGAGCCCATAAGGGACATTCATCTCTGACTCCTGAAGGTAGGAACGCTTGGATTTGCAGGGAGGGCCGGCCGGAACCGATCCCAGGCCCAGGTGTTGCGAACTGGAAAGTAGTGCGCGGGCATGAGCACGGGTCTCATTATCCTGGCTCTGCGCGGCGCCGATGAGTTCCCACGCGGCACTCGGATCTTCCCCCTGCTCCCATTCCAGATAACGAGCGAATAAATAGAGGGGGGTGATCGCTTGCGCAGACGTCGAAGGGATGGCTGGCGAGACATCGACCAAATCCGATACAAGGTTATGAAGCTCGGCCGGCGATGGGGAGGGATTGTGTCCCGAAGGCCGTGCATGCTCAGGAAGCTGGCGGCGATGGGCGGTCCTCGCGGCAGTCACCCCCGCGGCGGGAGCCCGACTCGGGATGATTCCTAACATCTGACGTCTGCTGGCTGCTAACAAGGCTTGTCACTCCTAAGATTGCGAACTCTGTTTCCCGATGCTTGGAGCCCACCCGATCTGAATTGCAGAAACTCGCTGGCTTGGAGGCAGGGTAACGGATGTAATAAGCACGCCGAGTACCGAGTTGGGAGAAGAGGAGGTGTTGGTGAACCTCCCTGTTTGGAACAGGTTCCAAAATAGGAACATCCGCGTGAGAGTCCACTTGTGCCGAGTGGTCGGCATTGCCGATTAGCCGTCGAAGGGGCAAGCATGGCGCCGTGAAATTGGTTTTGATCCGGACAAAGGACTTTATTCCCGAGAGGGATTGGAATAGTCGAGATGAGTAATCTTCAGGCGTTGCATTTTGGACTGGAGGGTCGTGCGCTTGAGGCCAAGCCGACGAGCAGCGCCTTTGGGTCCGGAAACTACCCCCCCAGTTTCACGCAGAATATGGATGATGTGAGCGCGCTCGGCGGCATGAAGAGTGGAATCCGAATCGGGCAGGTCTGGCAGGATGCGGGACAATTCCCTCAATGGAACTTGGAGGGCACTGCCCTCACTGAGGATCACAGAGTGCTCCATGAGGTTCTCGAGTTCGCGAACGTTGCCGGGCCAGGACCATGCCTTGAGAGCATTCATGGTTTGTTTAGGAATGGACTCAATATGGCGGTCCATGCGCTGAGCGAAACGGCGGACAAAGAAACGAACCAGCAAAGGGATGTCTTCGCGGTGCTCGCGCAGCGGGGGCACGTGAATGGGAAATACGTGCAGCCGGTAATAGAGATCACTGCGAAACTCGTGCTCGGCGACGCTGCGTTCGAGATCGCGATTGGTAGCCGCCACCAGACGGAGATTCACCTTGATAGTACGGGAGCTGCCGAGCCGTTCGAACTCCTGATCCTGGAGGACGCGGAGTAACTTGGGCTGGAGCTCAAGAGGGATTTCACCGACTTCGTCGAGGAAAAGAGTTCCGCCATCGGCGAGTTCGAGATGCCCGATCCTTTGAGTGACCGCTCCGGTGAACGCGCCTTTTTCGTGGCCAAAGAGTTCGCTCTCCAGCAAACCAGTGGGAATCGCAGCACAGTTGATCTTGATAAAAGACGAGTCCTTGCGACGGCTGAGGCGATGGATCGCGCGGGCGATGAGTTCCTTACCGGTGCCCGTCTCGCCGAGGATTAGTACCGTGGCATCACTGGATGCGACGGTCGTGACCTGATCGAGGACCTGCTTGAGCGCTTGACTGTCTCCAATAATCTCAATGAAGTGGCCTTCGGAACGAATCTCACCATTCAGATATTTCCGTTCCTCGGCGACGCGTTGCTTCAGAGTTTCGATTTCGGCCGCCGTGCTATGGTTTTCGAGCGCGATAGCGAGCTGGGTGGCTACCTGATTCAGCAGCCCCAGGTCTTCGGGCTGGAAGGCGTCTTTACGTGTGCTGCCGAGGACAAGAACGCCGAGTGCGGCTTTCGGGCGCAGCAGCGGAACGCAACATAACGATTGCAATCCCTCAGCCAGAAATTTCTGCGCGATTTCAGCATCGAAGGACTGAATCTGTTCTCTGGAGAAGATCATCGGGGCCACCGCCGGCAGAGAGAACGCTCCGGGACGGTTGCTGGCAGTAATCTGAACCGTCGGGATGATTCCTTTGCCCAGGGGAAAGTCCTCGGCCTGGCGAACAAAAAGCCCAGTCTTGGGATCGAGCAGGGACAGTCCGGCATATTCCTGACGCACGACACGCCGGATGCGAGCGGAAATTCGAGGAAAGATCTGGTGAATGTTCCAGTTGGAGGACAGCAGATTGCTGATGTCGAGCAGCATCTGCAGCCGCTCCATCTGATGCTTGAGACTGGTGCTAAGACGTTGCAGCGTCGTTTCCAATTTCTTTTGCTCTGTGATCTCGACGGCGACCACGCCAATCCGGGTTGCAGTTCCGGCATCGTCCTTGATGGGAAAATAGTGCTCGATCCAGTAACCAATTTCTTTACGTGTGGGCAACAGAGCGGAGATCTCGATGTTCAGCCTTGCTTCCCCGGTAGTGAGCACGCGGCGAAACTCGGGTTCAACCAGATCGGCGAAATCGCCCAGGACCTCACGCACAGTTCTGCCGAGGTGATCGCTGGCGGGAATTCCGTTCATCTCAGCCAGGGCATTATTAATGACAATGTAACGAAGTTCGCCATCCAGAATACAGAG
>Ga0307478_10002798_pt1 | contig 13431 bp, 23 predicted proteins | sample atmos_gasesECM4C_2_FD_203713 | JGI IMG/M metagenome (GOLD analysis project Ga0307478, IMG submission 203713) | Hardwood forest soil microbial communities from Morgan-Monroe State Forest, Indiana, United States - atmos_gasesECM4C_05 | ecosystem: Environmental > Terrestrial > Soil > Temperate...
GTGAGAACATGACAAGTCCTCCGACCGAGACGACTCGGCGGTGAGTGAATCAATTGGGGCGCCAAGGGCTCGAGGCGTGCCCGCGTCGATCGCGCCGGCGGGGGCACGATCAACGGGTCGCACACCCCTCTTGGCGGCAGGCGGAAAGGACGCGCTCGGCGCAGTCATGCCGCCATGGGAAGGGGTTCGGCGAAGCCGGGTGAGGAGCGCAACCCCTCGGACAGACGGGGTTGCGCTCGAGACTAGAGCGGGGGGTCACCCGCTTAACTTATTATTTTAATTACGATAAATAGCATCGGTAGCTCCCCGCCTCACGCCCATGTTGACAGAACGCGGCTGGCGTGAGACATACGAAGCACGGGTCCGCACCCATGTTCGTGGCTCTGGCCACGTTCGGCTGAAGGCTGGCGTCTCAAGCGCCGGCCTTTAGTTTTTTGTGCTCCCGGGAGCGGCATCACCTTCCACCCTCGCCGGTAGGAGTCGGCTGTCGTTCGACCTTCGGAGCGGCCCTCGTCGAGGCGGCACTTGGCTTGGCTTGGTCCAATATGGACATCGCCCCGAGCCCCTCACGTCCCTTCGCGTTGATGGATAGCCCTGCTGCCGAACGATCGAGCGTTTTCGCACATCCCCTGACGAACCGTCGCCCTACGGTACCCGGCAACCTCGAAGAGGCTCTCCGCGAGTTCCTGTGGGACGGGACACGTCTGAGCAGCAAAAAAGCGCAAGATTGCTACGCGGGTATTCGAACCCGGAACAGGCGGAGGAACCGCGTTTATGACCCCCTAACCTGTTCGCCAGCTCCGTCGTGTACTCCGCGAGCGGCACCTTACGAGCCTCTACGCAGACGACGCGACCAAGCTCCGAGTTCGAATCGAGCTCTACCCACTTCTTGTAGGTTCGGCTTCTACGTTCGACTTGCCCGCCGGCCTCTTTTCGGACGGACCGCTCGTCGATAAGACGGCTTTCGTGCTCCACTGTTCGGAGTGCGGCGCGCCAACACCGAGCGACCGACGTGGTCAAGTGCAAGTACTGCGGCGCGCCGTTCACGTGGCGCATCGTCGACACGGCTTATGGGGTCGCCGGTCTCGAGTTGGAATTTCCAACGCTTCAACAGGGCATGCATGCGAGGCTCGTATTTAGAAATCGGTCCGACAAGCCGATCGGTGTCGACGCCGCTCTTGTCGGTGTGGTGCCGCGGAAGTAGTGTCCTACTTCATCCAAGCCGCGCTCTTGGCGCGGGCACGAATCTTTTCGAGTGCCTTGACCTCGATTTGCTGGACGCGCTGGCGCGAGACGCCCATCAAGGCGCCGATCTCCGGGAACGACTTCCCGTTCCAGAACATCTCCCGAATCACGGTCTGCTCGCGCGGGCGGAGACCGTCCACGGCGTGCTGGAGGAATTCGGCGCGCTGCGCCTCGTCGACGGCCTCGACCACGTCGAGCGGGTTCGGGTCCGGGGTGAGGTCGAGGCGCGTTTCTTGACCCTCTTCGCCGAGCCTCTCGTCGAAGCTGATCGTGTAGCGGTGCATGGACGTGTAGTCCTTCACCTGCGAGACCTCGAGCTTCGTGAGCTTGGCGAGCTCCTGCGTCGTCGGAGTCCGGCCGTGCTCCTGCGAAAAGGCGTTTCGAGCTCGGGTGATCTTCCAGATGTTGTTCCGTGCGACCTGCGAAAATTGTACGGTCTCGTCGTTGGCGACCGCCGCGCCGATGTACGATCGAATCCACCACCGGGCGTAGGTGTTGAACGAGCTCTTCTCCTCTTCGTAGGTGTCGAGCGCGCGGAGCATGGCGATGTAGCCGTGTTGAACGAGGTCCTCGACCTCGAGCGAGGTCACGTGCCGGAGGTACCGGCGCGCGATGAGCAGGATCAGGCTCTGGTTGGCCAAGAGCGCTTGCGAGAGGAGCGCGTCGTAGGTTTTCTTCCGGAGCCGACGGAGCGCGGGAGACGCCGGCTCGCGCAGGGCGTTGCGCGCGTGGATCACGTCGAGGATGAGGATCTTTCGCCAGGCGTGCGCCGGGTTTGCCGTGCGCAAGCGTTCGGGTTCGCGTTTCGGTGCGGTGAAAGACCGAGCCGCGGCAGCCATGGGCCGGACCGTATCGGAAGCAGGTTCGTAATACAAGCGGGTGACGGTCTTGTCACCGCGCTCGTAGGTCGATAGGATGGAGCTTGGATGGTGAAGCGAAAAATCGCGGACCTCCGGCGCACGGACCGGAACAAGACGCCGCTTTGCGTGCGCTTCCGTCCCGAGGACCTCGACACCATCCGCCTCGCGGCCTCGCGCCGCCGAGAAGCCGCGACCGTGCTCATCCGCGAGTGGGTCATGATGCGCGTCGTCGCGATCGAGCGGGGTCTCAAGGTCTCCAAGATCGATTTCGCCGCGCCGGGCGACGGTGTGGGCGACCCCATCTCCGTGCGCTTCCGGCAGACGGACTACGATCGCTTGCTCGCGCAGGCCGTCGTGGAAGGCTGCGGCCCGAGCCAGTGGGTCCGGGCCGTTGCGATCGATTCGGCGCAGCGCGCCCGGCCGGTGGCGGTGGGCGCATGAGCCTCCGTGTTGCCGTCCGTTTGCGCCGGTGCACCGTCTGCGGGTACATGGAGTGCCCGTGCTGCCGTTCGTGGTGCGACGAGTGCCTCGACGACGAGAATGCGGAGACGGTCATTTCGGCCAGTGGTTCTTCAGCCCGGCCGTAGCCCAGGCGATGGCCTGGTCGAGCGTCGCGGTCGGTGCGGCAGGGGGCGGCGCTGGGGGCGCCGGGGGAGCCGGGGCGGGCGCGGGTGGGACGGGAACGGGCCCGGTGCCTGGGGGCGTCGGCGCGGGCGCCGCGGACTGGCCCAGGATGCCGTTGATGAAGCCGTCGCCGTTGGGCGAGCCGAGCCCCGTCGCCGGGTCCCAGCCGGGTGCCGCGGGGTCGCCGTTCGATCCCGTCGTGATGTCGTTGCAGGCGGTGGCGCGGAACGAGTAGGCGCCCGCGGTGAGGCGACCGGAGACCGCGCCTTTCGAGACGCCGCGCGCGACCGCGATGAGCGCCGCGGTGAAGGGAGAGGAGGCGCTCGTGCCGCCGATGACGGTCCAGGAGCCGTTCGCGCTCATCTGCCAGCCGCTGTTCGGGTCCGCGTTGGCGGACGTGTCCGGCACGCCTCGCGCGGTCCCCGGCACGATGCCGATCTGAAACTGCGGCATGGGTACGGTCGAGTCGAAGCCGCCGCCCCCGCCTTCGTCACCGGCCGCGCCGTCGCCCCAGGCGCTCTCGAGGAGACGCGCTCCGTCCGTCCCGATGGCGAGGTTCGTTCCCCCGACGGCCCAGACGTTGGGGTCGGAGCAGGGGTAGTCGGCCGACGGTGCGTTGGTGCCGTCGTCGATCGAGTTGTCTCCCGCGGCGGCGCAAAACGTGACTCCTTTGGCGACGCCTGCGGCGAACGCGGCGGCGAGCGCGGCGCGGTCGGAGGAAGCCCACGAGCTCGCGGCCGAGCCCCAGGACCAGCTTACGACTTCGGCCCCGGCGGCGACGAGGTCGCTCGTGACCGAGGACATCCCCGTCCCGATGTTCGGTCCGAAGCAGATCGTGATGTCTGCGGCCGTGCCCGTGAGCCACCACCAGCAGAACGCCATGGTCGGCACGATGTCGAGCATGTTCTCGACGTTCGCGTCTTGATCACTCGAGGGGTCGTTCACCGCGTCTTCGACGGTGCGCACCGTGAGCTTCGGCGCCAGCATGCCCCACCGGGCGACCGAGTTGTCGATGTCAGCTTGCACGACGCCTCCGCCGAGGCTGCCGATGCCGAGCTTGATGCTCGGGATGCCGGCGAACTGGTTTTGCTTGAAGCCGTACGCCGTGAGGATCTGCGCGGGCGAGAGCGTGCCGGCGGGGAAGCTCGGGGAGGCGGAGGCGAGGCGCACGCCCCGGAGACGGGCGTGTTGACGGTAGTAGTGGTGGGGCATCGGGGTTTTCCTAGGTGGTCGAAACGATTACGTGGTTGTAGGCAGCGTCCGCTGCCGCGCGCCACGCCTCGCGCTCGTACGGGGGAAGATTGGCCCACGAGGACGGCTCGTACATGGGCCCCTGGAGGAGCGTGCGCGTGTCGCGGTACGCGTTGTAGGCCACCTCTGCGCGCTCGTCACGTGCCGCGTCCGTGCTCTGCGGCGGCACGGAAGCGGGGCAGGGGAGGGTGTCGTCCGCGCTGGACATGCGCGTGTTTCAGTGCGCGGCGGGTGCGGGCACGGCGGGCACGGCCGTTACGGTGACGTGTTGCATCGTGAGCGCCGCGGAACGGACCTTGTTCAGGCGGGACTTGTAGTCCGAGACCGAGAGTCCCGAGTCGGCGAAGATCGGCTGGCTCGCGAGCGCCTGCTCAATCCAATTGTAAATTTCGTCCGCCGTCGCCGTGCCGTAGGACGAGCACGCCGAGATGATCGCCCCGATGAGTGAGACCGGGTCCTGAATGGCCTGTACGATGTCGTTGATCGCAGCCGACACGACGCAAATGCCCAGCGGCGGCAGCGTGTTCGTGATCGGCGTCGTGGGCGGAAGCGTCGAGCACCCCTCCTCGACGGTCGCGACGGCAGCGACGCCTCCCGCGGGAACGAGGGCGATGAGGACGGGAAAGAGGAGGGTGATGGTGGTGCGCTTCATGATGCTTCCTTTGCGGGCGGCGGTGCCGGCGGGGCCGGCGGGGATGCCGGCGGGGCGCTCGAGGGCAGGCGCGAAGGTATCAACTCCTTGCCCTTGCGCAAGGACTCAATGAGCGTTTCGTGCCCTACAATGGCGGACATGCCTGAAACGAACCCGTCGATCAGCGCCTGCATCAACGGCTTCCCGGCAATGACTTCTGCTGAGGCGACGCCGAGCGTTCCTAACCCTAGCGCAAGGTACGGCAGCGAGGCAGGAGGTAATTTTTTGGCTATGAAGGCCCCCAACCAACCTTGTTTTGCGGTCGCAACGATGCAACCTACGACGATGGCTCCGGCGAGAACCCATTGTTTGCCAGCAAGCGCGGAAATGAGGCTGTTGAAGTCCATGTCGCATAAAATAGCGCAGGAGCGTGGTAAAAGAAAGGTGTCTTGGAGGTGGGGATGAGAAGGCTTCGGTGCCAGGATCTGCTAGGTCGCGTTTTTGGCAATCTTTCGGTTCTGAGATTCGCCGGTCGGCGACCCGATTCTCGTGGCGTCAGTCGGGCCTTCTGGCTGTGTCGATGCTCGCTGTGCGGGCGAGAAAAGGAATTCGAAGGTCGGAGGCTGACAGGGGGTAGAGCAACCGGTTGTGGGTGCCAGAGGGGAGAACACCTCCGAACGCACGGGGACTGCAATAACGGCAGAGAGAGTTCTGAATATGTGTCGTGGCGTGCAATGCACGACAGGTGCCGTAGGCATCCTAAGTATTCGGGACGAGGAATTGAAGTGTGTGCCGCATGGTTTTCTTTCGAGCAATTCGTCGAGGATATGGGCAGAAAGTTGTCGCCTGATTTGACGATAGAGAGAAAAGACGGCAATGCTAACTACTCGTGTGGCAAATGCGCTGAGTGTTTGATAAAGGGGTGGATTAGTAACTGCTATTGGGCAACAAGAAAGGTTCAAAGCCGGCACAGAGATGTGAGTAGAATAATAGAGTATTCTGGTAAGTCACTTTCGTTAGCTGAATGGGCCGAAGCTTTTGGAATTCACCCCGGGACTCTAAATGTCAGAATTACTAAACTCGGTTGGTCCATAGACCGTGCGCTGACTCAGCCAGTAGAGAAGCAGGTACGAGAGAAACGGCAACTTAGTAGGATTATTCAATTCAACGGACAGACCAAGACCTGCGCAGAATGGGCGCGTGCGCTGGGATTGGATTACGCGACGTTGTCGTATCGTCTTCGAAAAGGTTGGAGTGCGGAGCGTGCTTTTACAGAGCCTGTTCATCCAACATTCAAGCGCGTGGACCGCTGAGCCGTGGACCCGCGTGAAACGCTGCGAGCTTTGACTACGGAGCTCATTCAGAGGCTTCGTGGGGAAACCGGCGTGCCTCAGGCACTTTACGAGTTGCTCGACGTACTCTCGCGACGTCTTGACCGAATCGAGCTCGGTGCGTTCGACACCCCCGACGAACAGCCGACCAAGCCCGAGCGCCGGCTCTCGAGCGGCGCGATGCCGGCGACGAGCGCGTTCGCGAAGGCTAACGAGATTTTGAAGAAGGGAAAGGAGTGACCTTTCTCGATCCGGGGAAGGGAGAGGTCTTCGTTTTCGGCGGCTTCGACCGCACGCTATCCCTCGCCCGCAAGAGGCACTCGCGGCAGACGTTCACGCCGCCCTTGCCGTAGCGTGCGTGCATCTCGTGGATGAGCCGGTGCCCGAGGCCCTCGTCAGGCCAGGAGTGCACGTCGCACGTGGCGCCTCGGGGCGCGTCCCGGATGTAGACGGCGCCCTCGATGCGTTTCATTTTTCAACCCGAGGAGGTCTGCCCCTGCTGGCTGTTCTGGTAGAGGTAGTAGCCGATGGCGCCCACGATGGCGACGCCCGCGAGCGCGATGGCCACTTCCTGTCCGGTCGAAAGCGGGTTGCCCGCGTAGGTGCGAATGCTTCGTCGATGTCGGTGCATCAGAATGTCCCGCTTGGGTTCGTGATTGGGTTGTACGGTGCACCGGGCCCACTCGTCGGTGTCGCGACGGTCGACATCTCGACGGGCAGCAAAGGCCCAAGTGGGTTGGGTTGGTTTTGGATTTGCGCAGCCTGTTGGGATGCGAGCGAAGACTCGCCCGCTGCGAGTATGCCAGCGCCGAGGAGGTCCGCCAGAAGACCGACGCCAGCCGCGATGGCGAATTGTTTCCGGTACTGCTCGGAGAAGACAGCGCCTGCGATACCAACTAAGGTCGCAAGTCCTCCTAGACCCATGAGGATCCAAGGGCCAGGTGGTCCAAAGATCCCTGTATCTGTCCCGGTGGTGAAGAGTGTGCCTGGTGCTCCGCTCGATGTCGTGGAGATTTGCCCCGTAGTGGGGTCGTAGGTAGAGACGACCTGCCCGACTCCCGCGCGACGACGCAGGGCGAACGGGTGTCTTCGCAAAGAAAGGGTGTTCATCTCACGCCTCGGGCGCGACCGAGATCGCCGGAGCGGGAGCTGGTTGCGTTGCGATCACCGGCGCCGAGGTCGCAGGGGCGTACTGCGCCGCGAGCGCCTGGTAGTTCACCGGATTGGCGAGCGCGCCGGGCGGCGTCGTTTGGTCGGGGTTGACCGAGGCCATTCCGAGTGAGGGCAAGCCGGGACCGGTGCACTGCGGGCCGTTCACGACGTCTTGCGAGAACGAGTTCATCGCCCAGATGCCGCCGGCCGCGCTCGCGAGCACGCCCACGCCGGCCGCGATGGCGAAGTCCTGACGGTAGGCCGGGTCGGCGAAGATGGCGCCTGCGATGCCGATGAGCATGGCGAGCGAGCCGCCCGCCGTCAGCGCCATTTGCGGTATGGTCTGCGCGGCGTCGACGCTCGCGCACGTCGGCAGGAGGCTCACGTTCGGCACGCCGGGCGGCGTCTGACCGACACCGCGCGGGCGCAGAACCGGCTTCGGGAGAAGACGAGGCAGACGACGGCGGGCCGGCGAGGCGGCGGGGCGGTAGATCGTGGGTTGACCGAACATGGCGTGAGCTCCTTGGATTTGCTTTAGATTAGCTCGAAACGAGGGGTGATGTCACTCACCCGGTACTGCCGACGGTCGTGCTGGTCTGCCCGAGAGGCAAGCCCCCGCTCGTCCCACCTTGCCCGAGTTGGACCACTCCAGGGGAGGCGCCCGGGACTTGCTGCGGGCCGCCGTTGTCGGCGGTCGTGGAGGACTGGCTGTCCTGCCACTTCGTGTAGAAGAACCAGGCGAGCCCGCCGACGAGGACGCCGGACGCGATGAGGATGGCGGCGTCCGTGAGGGGGACGCCTGCGGGGTTCTTTTTCGTGCGCTTCATGCGGGCGGTCCAGGTGGCATCCAGGGGGTGACGGGATTTTGGTCGGAGAAGACGCTCGGGTTCGGGATCGTGGTCGAATCGTTGGTCGGGTAGCCCCCGGTCACTTCTTGCGTCGCGGCCTCCTGCGACTGCTCGGAGTTGAGGCCGTAGCGCTGGTAGATGAGGTAGCCGATGACGCCCAAGGCGATGGCCTCGAGCGCGAGGAAGAGGAGACGCTCTTCGACGAGCGTGATGGCGCTGGGGCCTACGTAAACGGTGCGAGTTGTCATCTTGCATTCCCTAGCCCTTGCATCAAAAGTCCTGCAACCACGCAGCGGCGCGATTCGCCAGTTGCACGGAGGGCATGGATTGAAGCTGCTGCGCCGTGGCGGCGGCCGTGTCGATGGACCCGGAGACGTCCTGTCCGGCTTGGGAGGCCTCGCCGATTTGACCGCCGACGTTCTGCGCGGCCGATGCGGCTTGCGAGATGGCGTCGTTGGTCTGTCCAATCTGCCAAACGGCATACACGATCGCGCCGAGGAGGGCGGTCCCCAAGCCGACGAGCACGATCGTGTTCGTGTCGATCGACTCGGTGGCCGGGTTGCGCCGCGAGACGGGTGGGTGTCGACGGCGCCTCACGAACCCCACCTGTTTCCAACGAACACGGCCGCGACCACGCCCCCGATGGCGATGCACGTCCCCGCGACGGTTTCGCTCTGCGAGCCCTCGGGGTCGAGCGCCATGCCCAAGCCGATGCCCGCCGCGGTCATGCCGCCGACCTGCGCGAGCTTGCGCGTGTCGCCGCCCGACGTGAGGATCGCCGCGCCGATGCCGACGACGGCGCCGAGTGCGCCGAGCTCTACGGGGAAGCCGAGGAGGCTCGTCGTCATGCCGGCACCGGCGGCGCGCCGCGGAAGGGGATGAGTGGAATCGGCGCCGACTCACCGGGCTGCACGCCGACCGGGGCGATGGGTTGAGCTCCTTCGCTTACCGAGGCGCCGCCGAGCCAGCCGCTGCCGGTGTTCACGAAGTTGCCCTGCGTGGAGGTGTTCCCGCTGTCAACGGGGGCGTCCGAGGCGGTCACGTTCGCCTGACCTTGCATGTAGAGCAGGTAGCCGAGGCTCGCCGCGAGCGCGATGCCGAGCCCCGCGACGACGTAGTCTTCTGTCGTCGGGTTCTTGCGGTTGTAGCGGGCGAAGCATCGGCGTTTCATCTGCATCTCAGAAGCCGGAAACGAAGGGTGGGACCGGGTCCGTGTTGTCCGTGACGCCGGGCGTGGGCGGGAGCGTTGCGCTGCCGGCGGCGGTGGGGAGAGCTTGCGCTGCCGAGGCTTGCGCCGCGGTCGAAGAGGCCTGTGCACGTGTGTAAAGCCAGTAGCCGATGCCCCCGACGACCACGAGACCGAGGACGCCGAGGCCGATCATCTCGGCGTTCGACATGCCGGCGGGGTTCTCGCGAGAGAAGGAGTCGTCACCGAGCATCTTCTCTTCGGGTGCGCTGAAGCGGTCGAGGTGGCCTTTGTCTGCGGTGAATGGATCGGCTCGGTCGGGATCGGAAGGCCGACGGTTGGAGCCCGGCGGGAAGATGCGAATCGTTTTCCCGCGTACCGCATAGGTGTACGGGGCGCAGGGTTGTCGAGCGACGTGCTTGTAGCACTGGTTGAGTTTCGTCGGTCGAGCGTCCATCGGCGCTTGGTAGTAGAGAGGTCCGCCACCGTGCGCGTACGCGAGGACGTCATTCCACGAGCTGAACTTGAAGAGCTCGGTCACGCGCCACCTGGAGGTGTGGTTGTCACTCCATTCCAGTATTGCGCCGTGTCGACCCCAGGCACCTGCGTGTAGACGAGGTTCGGGTCGTCGATGGTCCCGGGGGACGGCAGCATCGGCGTCGAGGGATTCGTGTAGACGACAGGGAGTCCGGCGGCGTTCGAAGCTCCGGCCGCTGCGGTCTGCGCTGCCTGCGAGCGCGTGTAGAGCCAGTAGCCGATGCCTCCGACGATCGCGAGACCGAGGACGCCGAGGCCGATCATCTCGGCGTTCGACATGCCGGCGGGATTCTCTTTCGTCATCTCAGGTTTCCTTTTCGTCAATTTCACCGTTCCTTCGCTGAACAGGCCGCCGGATTCGACGGGGTGGTCGCTCGCGTACTCGAGTTGGAGGACGGGGTAGCCGTCGCGCGAGTCGTCGAGGTTCAAGACGCCGTCGTCTTCGCCGTCGATGTCGAGGTCGCGCGAACGCGCGCCGGCTTTCAGGTAGTGCCCCTCGACGAGGGCTTTGGTGAGGGCCTTGTTCGAAACGGACCACGACCCGTCCTTGTTCTTTCGGTCGGTCCGCACGCTGATCGCGCCGATGTTGCTTCGGTCGTTGACGGTCCAATCCCCCTCGTCACCCCAGACGTCGAGGGACCACACTTGATACGAGACCGTCGACTTGTTCTTGAAGCTCATGTGCCCTCCGCGCCGGTTCGGCGTTCCGCGTCAGACCTCACCGACGTACGTCCCGGCCGGAGGAGGGTTCGCGGCGGAGTAGCCGGGTGCGTAGGCCGTCGAGTCGACGCCCGTGGAGCCCGCGGCCGGGCCCAGCGGGGAGGACGAGCCGCCCGAGCCGAGCACGGTCGACTGCGACCCTCCCGAGAGCGAGCCCCCGGCACCGCCCGAGGCGGTCTGCCCCTGCTGGCTGTTCTGGTAGAGGTAGTAGCCGATGGCGCCCACGATGGCGACGCCCGCGAGCGCGATGGCCACTTCCTGTCCGGTCGAAAGAGGGTTGCCCGCGTAGGTGCGAATGGGTCGGTGCGTGCGGCGACGTCGTCTCATGACGCGAGCCTATCGCACTCGCACGGACAGGTCGAGAATCGCGATTAGGGGCTGGCGAATCCGTAAAACGGTTGTTGGTTTATTTGAGAAACAGTTATCGCAGACTCGAGATGAAACGGGTGATCGTGCAGCCACTCTTCGGCCATTTTCATGCGCTGGATGGCTTGCGGCTCGTTTTTCACGCAGTGCCCGACGGTGTAGCCCGAGAGCGAGTGGCACATGCGGTATGACTCGCGCATGTGCCGGAGCCCCGCGCGGAGGCAGCTCGGTCGGTCGGTGACGATCTCGTTTTCCCAGAGGTGAATCTGAAGGAGGCAAACGGCTTTCCCGCCGTCGCCCGTCTTCGTCATGTTGTCGACGTCTTCGCGGAAGCCTCCGCTCTCGAACCGCGCGACGCTCGCGAGGAGGAACGCCGTCTTGATGCGGCCGTCGTAGAATCGATCGAACTCCGGGAGCTTCGCGTCGCTTCGGAAGAGAGGCGGCTCGTCGGGGTCGAGCGCGACGTCGGCGATGTCCGCGGCGATGGCTCGGTACCGCGTCATCGTGTACTCGTCGCTCACGCCGAGAAACCTGTGATTCTCGACGGGGTACTTCGCGACCATGAAAGCGAGGATGGACGAGGCCAGGGCTGTGTTCAGCATCGGGCGACCCTGCCTCGAGCTCGTGGGGTGAGTCAACCCATTACTGGATGCGCACCATTTCCGCTTGACTCGGAATTTCGGAGTCCTCGTCCTCGGCGAGCTCTGCCGTCTGAGACGTCGAATGCGAGACTCTCGCGTGCGTCGGGCGTGAGACCTCGGCCTCTTGAAGGAGCTTCAAGATCTCCACGGCGACTTCCGGCGGGACGTCCGTGAGCTGCATGTCCACGCGCACCGGCCGCTCACGATGCGTGAAGCTGAGAGCGGGCTGTACCGTCACCCGCTGGATTCCTTCGATGTCGGCGAGGACCGGAGTGCCGTCGCCACGGTTCCAGCGTCCCTCACCGACTCGGCCGCCGATGGCCTGGGCGATGCGCTTGGCCACGAGCTTGGCCTCGTCTTCGTCGGCCTCGTGGCCGGTGACCCAGGCCTTTGCTTTTGCATACTCCTCGACGTACTCGGGGAGCAGGCGCCGGGAGATTTCCTTGGCGAGGATCTCAGGAGAGCGCGAGTCAGCGCAGGTGATCGAGAAACGCTCGCCGTGATGATAGGTCCTCCCGTCTTGGTACATTGGCCAGCCTCCGCAGAATTCGACGCGGCCGGTTCGTTGGTACCCTCCGACGCGAACTACGATGTACGCCCCGTCGGAGTCCCTCACGAGAAACGGAATGCGATCGTCGTAGCGAGGCTCAGCACGCCACCCTGGTAGGTGCGTTGCAATGGCGGTAGCAAGTTCGAGAGGTGTCATCGTGACCGTGTGATGTCCTTGGGATCAGGGGACGTAAAGACCCCACTGCACGCACTCGAGGATTCGACGATGCCAAAACGAAGGCACTTTTCAACCGTTTTCGCGCACTGAGTTGCTTTCCGCAGTCTTCACAAGTCGTCGTTTCGTTCTCGCCTAATACGGTGATTCGGCCGTCGTGCGGGACACGGAGGTTCGTATTCAACGACGCGAGGAGCCCCGCTATCTGAAAAGCAGAGGCACCTCAGTTTCGAGGAGAGGTGAGATCGCATGATGGTATTTTTCATGTCGACGGAGGTCGGTCCGTGGAGGCGGTCGGGGAGACGATGTTCATCCCGCGAAGTGCTTGCATCGTCGCGTCGTCCGGGATGACGTCGAGGTCGACCATCGTCGGGATGCCCGAAACGCCGCTGCCTTGAGACCACTGCCAGACCTGCCACGAGGTGAAGGGGTCCCAGAGGACAGGCTTCGACCCGTCTTGCGGGCGCACGCCGGTGGGTCGAGCAGGCCAGAAGGGACGCAAAGCGAAATCGGTCAGACCGGGGCCTCCAATGGAGGACCAGAAAAACTGGTCGGAGTAAAGACCGACCTGGCGACCGCTGAGGGCCTCGAGCTTTCTCGCGTACCGTTCGAACCAATCGGCGATCTGAGCTTTGCTGCACTTCCACATGGCCCACTGCGACGGGTCGGGCCACTCGGCGTCGATCATCGTGGCGAGGTCGCCTTCGTTTGAACCGAGACCCGCCGAGGCCGTAAAGTGGAGTTGGGCCTGGTCTTCGGGAGCGCGCCCCGCGGGAAGACCCGGCCCGCTCGGGAGCGGGTAGCAGAAGTGGTAGCAGCCGACGATGAGCCCGGCGGCCCGTGCGCCCGCTACGTTCTTGGCGAACATCGGATCCGCGTCGAGGCCGTCGACCTCGGTGTTTCCGTTGCCGCACTTCACGTAGACGAACGAGATTCCGGACTGGGCAACCTTGGTCCAGTCGACGGGGTCTTGGATGTCCGAGACGTCGATTCCGTAGATCATGTGCTTTCTCCTCCCATCCCCAGCAGCGGTGGCATGTTCCCGGTTCGGTAGGTGTCGTCGATTTGCGGGACGATGGTTTCCCCCACGGTCTTGCCGTTCGGGAGGACGAACATCATCGCGAATTCGTGCTCGAAGCTCGTCACGCCGCTCTCGACGGCCTCGAGCTTGGCCTTGATGATGAGGGCGAGAGCGCGCCAGCGCGTCCGGCAACCCTGCCGCCAGGCCTCGTGCACGATTTCGTCGTTGCGGCGCAGGCGACCCGTCTCCGTCTTCCGGTACGAGTCCATCGTCGGCAGCGGGAGGACGAACTTC
>Ga0307478_10002800_pt1 | contig 13429 bp, 10 predicted proteins | sample atmos_gasesECM4C_2_FD_203713 | JGI IMG/M metagenome (GOLD analysis project Ga0307478, IMG submission 203713) | Hardwood forest soil microbial communities from Morgan-Monroe State Forest, Indiana, United States - atmos_gasesECM4C_05 | ecosystem: Environmental > Terrestrial > Soil > Temperate...
AAACTGTTCGTCACCGACGACGTGGAGTCGGCGCAGCACCGCCGGGCCTTCGACACCCTGGTCTTCTCCGGCGGCCTTTCCGAGTACGTGACGGGGGCCGCCACCCGGGATTACGGCGACCTCGGGCTGCCGCTTGGCGCGGCCGTCCTGGAGCGCCTCGCCGCGCGGGCGCTGCTCGACAAGGTCGCACCCGCCGTCCAGGGCATCCGGGCCACCGTGCTCGGCGCCAGCCAGTACAGCCTCCAGGCAAGCGGCCAGACGAGCTTCGTCTCCGACCCGGGCGCCCTGCCCGTGTGGGGTCTCACCTGCGTGCGTCCGGTCTTCTCGCCCGGGGCGGACGCCTGGGCCGCGATGAGCGCCGCGCTGCGCCAGCGTGACCTGCGCGCTTACCAGCCGGGCCTGGCTGTCGCCCCGGTCATCACGGGCACGATCGACTACCGGGCGCTGCGCCGCTACGCCGAAGCGGTGGTGGCCGCGGCCGGCGGGGTCGGCGTGGCCGGCGCAACCGGCGCAACCGGCGCAACCGGCGCAACCGGGGCAACCGGCGCGGTCGGCGCGGCCCGCGCGGCCGGCGGCGCGAGCCAGGACCTGCCGCTGTTTATCGTGCTGCGCCCCGACATCGCGCAGTCCTTCGGCCGGATCATCAAGCGGGAACTGCGCTGGCCTGGCGCGGTGACGGTGGTGGACGGCATCGACGCCGGCGACTTCGACTTCCTCGACATCGGGCGGCCCGTCAGCGACGTGGCGGGATCCCTCCCGGTCACGATCAAGTCCCTGACGTTCCCCGCCCTCGCCTCTGCCTCTGTCCCTGCCCGTGCCCCTGCCACTCAACGGTGAAAGCGGCCCGTACCGTAGCCAAGCGTCAAGGAGAGAAACCACATGCCCGACCCAGCCGGCAAGCCCCAGGTCCGCACCGACTTCGCGTATGACGAGTGGATGGAGAGCCAGGGCGTGCCCATCTACCGTGGCCACTTCGTGCCTGACATGCGGACCGTCCCGCTCGGCTACTGGAAGGAGCGCGAGTGCGACGCCGCGTTCGTCCAGCTGGTCGGCCAGCAGGGGGTCAGTGAGGCCCGGATCACTGAGATCCCGCCGGGCGAGTCGCTCCCGCCGTACCGGATGGCGGTCGAGGAGGTCGTCTACGTCGTATCCGGCACCGGGGCGACCCGCGTGTGGTCCGACGGCGACTCGCCTGACGACGGGCAGCTGTTCGAATGGCACGACCGCGCGCTGTTCCTGATCCCGGGTAGCCAGCACCGCCAGTTCAGCAACCTCAGCGGTGACACCCCCGTGCGGCTGCTGCACTACGACTACCTGCCGCTGGCCATGTCGGTCATCCCTGACCCGGACTTCTTCTTCCAGGCCAGCTACCGAAGGTCGAGCCGTTCCGCGGCGCGCGACGCCTACTCAGAAGCGGAGCTGATGACCGACGCCGCCGGGCTGCGCTGGGTCGGCGGCGGGAAGAAGCGCAAGACGGCCTACTGGTACGGCAACTTCTTCCCCGACATGCAGGCGTGGGACAAGATGGAAAAGAACGACGCGCGCGGCGCAGGCGGCAGCACCGTCCTCATCCAGTTCGCCGGCTCGGACATGAGCTGCCACATGTCGATGTTCGACGCCAAGACCTATAAGAAGGCGCACCGGCACGGTCCCGGACGGGTCATCGTGGTGCCGACCGGCGAGGGCTACTCGGTGATGTGGCCAGAGGGCGGCGAGAAGACCGTCGTCCAGTGGCAGGAGGCGGCCCTCTTCGTGCCGCCCGACCGCTGGTTCCACCAGCACTTCAACCTCGGCGACAACGCGGCCAGGTACCTGGCGCTGCACCCGCCGATGCAGTTCCACGGCTACGCCGCCAGCCCCGAGGAAAGGGCCAAGGACCAGATCGAGTACCCGCAGGAAGAGCCCTGGGTCCGCGCGATGTTCGAGCGGGAACTGGCCGCCAAGGGGCTCACGTCGCTGATGCCCGATGAGGTGTACACCGACCCCGGTTTCACGTGGAAGTAGCGCCACGGCTCGCGTCGAGGGGAATGGCTAGCGGACTGCCTCTCGACGCCATCTGCCGACAGAGGTATAAAGGTTAGACCTATTAACGCGAAGGAGTGGCCATGGCGAAGAGCGGACGGGTGTTTCTCCGGGGAATGACCTCGGAGCACTACGGCCTGAAGGAGTTCAGGACCGCGCAGCTTGCCGCGCCCCGGGTGCGCGACAATTCCGTGGTCGTGGACGACGCGCAGGTCGCGCACTCCGGTGACTCGGACGAGTCCCGTACTTGGTGGCGGGTGGGACCCGGCGACGATCCGTTTCTGACCCAGACGCTTCAAGTGCACTTCGTGCAGTTGCCGCCGCACTCGTCCAATCACGGCCACGGCCACCAGAACGAGGCCGCCTTCTACATCCTGGAGGGGCGGGGGTACGAGATCCACGACGGCCGGCGGTACGACTGGTCAGCGGACGACCTCGTGCTCGTGCACGCCGACTCGGTCCACCGCCACTTCAACCCGTACGACGAGCAGGCGACCGCCCTGGTGATGAAGGCCAAATGCGCCTGGATGTACCTCGGCCTCATCCAGCAGGGCCGCAGCGGCCCGCTGCCAGACGCGGACCGGTTCGGGCCTCGGGTGGACTGGTCGCAGGTCTGGACGCCCGGCGCGGAAGCCCGCAAGAAGGTGGTCAAGCCCGCTGATACGCGATGGGAGACCACTCCGCTTGGCCGAGTACGCGTGCTGTCGTCCCCGGAACGGACCGACGTCCGCACGTTCAGCGTCGATGTCTTCGAGTTGGAGATACCGGCAGGATCCAGGTCGGGCAGCAGATGGCACATGGCCGACGAGATCCTGTACGTGCTGTCCGGCTCGGGCTACAGCCTGCACTGGGAGGTAGCCGCCGAGATAGACGACAAGTACTACGCCAGGATCGCCAAGGAGCCAAGCCGGCACGAGATCAAGGCCGGCGACACGCTGTACGTCCCCCAGAACACGGTGGCACAGCACTTCAGCGCGGACGGGCAGCCGCTGCGGATGGTGTCTGGGCAGAACCGGCTGTTCAAGCAGCTTGGTTACGACCGGGTCGTGTACCTGGAAAACGCTCCAGAATTCGAAGCTGCCGTCGCCGAGCCCGCGCGGGCATAGGAGGACCGTCTGTGAGCACGAAGACGACCACCAAGGTCGCGCACTACTACGTTCAAAAGCAGCGCCGCGCCGAATTCATCGAGACCTGGCGCGAGAACCAGCGCACCGTGGTGGCGCTAGAAGACGTGGAAATGCGGGACACCAGCCGCCGGATGCGCCGGGGGGTCTACGTCGGGGCCGACGGCGGGCGCCCCACGCGTTCCATGGACGCCACCGCCCACGAGATCGATCCGGGCACGGTCAGCACGGTGCACCGCCATTCCTGGGACGCCATGATGTTCTGCGTGGCCGGCGAGGCCTGGACGGAGATCGACGGCGAGCGGATCCACTGGGGGCCAGGCGACTCACTGCACCTGCCCGCCTGGAGCTGGCACCGGCACGGAAACGAGGGCGGCGGCACGGCGCGCTTCCTGACCTTCTCGTCCGAGCCCATGCTGGAGACGATGGGCATGGCCATCGTCGAGGAGGGCGGCGACGCCGACCCGTCGACGCTACCGCCGCGGCCGCCGTTCGCGGCCGCGGTCGAGGGCGACGACCCCTACGCCGCCCGTCTCCAGCGGCTGGCCGCTGACCAGCAGGCACGCCGCAGCGGGCGGCTGCACACGAGCTGGGACAGCCTGGAGATGCTGCCGACGCCGCGGGGGACAAGGACGACGTTCCTGCTCGACCGCGCGATCGGCTACCAGGCGTCCGGCATTACCATGGCCATGTTCGAGATCGGCCCTGGCCGTGGCCAGTCCATGCACCGGCACCCAGGCGAGGCGTGGCTGTACGTCGTGGAGGGCCACGGCCATTCTTACCTCGGGGCCGAGCCGGAAGGCGGGACTACCTACCCGTGGAAGAAGGGCGACATCATCGTGGTGGACCACTACCTGTGGCACCAGCACATCAACGACGACCCGGAGAAGACGGCGCTGGTAGTCCGGGTCCACATGTTTGACAGCCTGCTGGAGACGATGCGGGCGCTGTGCGACCCGCTGGTGCTGTTCGAGGAGCCGCCGGACCACATCAGGGACAAGCAGGCCGGCGACCCCACCACGGTTGACTGGCCGGAGCTGACCAGGCCCACCTGGCAGTGACGACCCCGTCCCTGCCGCGGGGAATCGCATCGGTGCACGTGCTGCCCGCGGACCACCACGACGGTCCGTGGGACAGCATGATCACGCCTCCCGGCACGAAAGAACGGCTGCTCGGAACGGCCCTGCTGACCATGATGCACGGGCGGCGGCTCGGCGCCCTGCCCGCCCCTCCAAGCGGCCTGATCGTGCTGGCGGGGCCGCCAGGCACCGGCAAGACGACGCTGGCGCAGGGACTCGCCCAGGCGGCGGCCCTCTCGGTGGCGAGCCGGGGCGCGACGACGTTCATCGAGATCGACGCCCACGCCATGCCGAGCGAGATGCTGGGGGAGAGCCAGCGTAACGTCGTCAGGCTGCTCCGCGACGTCGTGCCTGAGCTCGCCCGGCCGCGGCCGCACGCGGTCGTGTTCATCGACGAGGTGGAGAGCTTCGCGGTCAGCCGCAGCCTCGCCTCTTTCGAAACCAACCCGGTCGACGTGCAGCGAGCCACGGACGCGGTCCTGACGGGGGTGGACCGGCTTGCGGCGGAGGTGCCCGGCGTGGTGGTCGTGACCTCGACGAACTTCCTTGCCGCGGTGGACGAGGCGTTCCTGTCCCGCGCCGACCTGGTCGTCGAGCTCGGGCTGCCTGACGCGGCGACCAGAGCGCGGATCATCGCGATCGCCCTGACCGACCTGGCCGTGGCCTGGCCTGGTCTGAAGGACCTGGCCGAGGACCAGTCACTGCACGACCAGGTGGCCGCGCACACGGCGGGATGGGACGGCCGCCGGCTGCGCAAGCTGCCGCTCGCGGTGCTCGGCGCGGACCCCGCCCTGGCCCGCGATCCCGTCCTGTTGACCGCGGTCCGGCTGCGGGCCGCGGTCGGCGCGTGACCACTCGCGGCGGCCGGCGAAGTGAACGGCCCGTATCACCGCAGGCACGCGGCGAGGTTGCCAAAGATCGAGACGTTCATGCTCTTGACATAAGGGAGAAATATTAGTCCATAATACTATTCAAACACCAAACGCTAAACCCTTTGACATTGACGGCTCCGCTGCTCACGAGCGGCGAACCTGCGGCGTGACGCACGCGCACAAAACGCAACGTAATGCGCGAAAACGAACGGCGAATTTTGTCCCGCCGGCAGCGGATCGCCAATCCACAACAGGCCCCTACCAAGTAGGCGGCAGGGATACCTGCCCGGACGCCGGCCGGCACCCCCGGTCCAAGCGTCCGGGCAGTAACGACGGAAGCGGTTGGATGGCGCCTCGCGCGGCCGGATTCCCAACTGGCTATGAAGGGATGGGCATCGAATGATGAGACCGAACCTGCGGTACGCTCGCGCAGGCTCACTGGCCGCGGCGGCAGTCGCGGCGGCCATTGCGGTGACCGCCTGCTCCTCGTCCGGTGGCGGGACGTCGACGGGCGGGACGTCGGCCGGCGGGAGCGGATCGTCGGCCGGGGGGAGTGGCGGCGGTGCCTTGGTGCCGATCACTTACGCCGGTCCCACCGCGCCCAACGGCATCGCCGCCCAGATGGCCTACGGCCAGCAGGAGGGCATCTTCAAGAAGCTTGGCTTCGACCTGAAGATCGTGTACCCGGCGAACACCGCGACGGCCGCGATCATCCCGGACATCGCCAACGGCACCTTCACCATTTCCACCGCGCAGCCGACCGCGATGATGCAGGAGTACGAGGCCGGAGTGAAGACCACCGGGATCTTCGGTTTCCTGGTGAAGAACCCCACCGGCATCACCATGAACAAGAAGGCCGGGGTCAGCACGCCACAGCAGCTCAAGGGAAAGACCCTGGGCGTCTCCACCGGCTCGGCCAACATCGAGGTCACCCCCAGGTACCTGGCGCAGTACGGCTTGACCGAGAGTGACGTCAAGGTCGTCACCGAGTCGCTGGCCGCGCTGCCCGGCTCGCTGATCAGCGGCCAGATCGACGGCATCATCGCATTCCCCTACGCCATCGACCCGCAGGTGAACGCCAAGGGCGTGCAGACCAACGACCTGCTGTTCACCAACGCCGGGATCAACGAGATGCAGCAGGTGTTCGCCGTCGGGAACAGCTGGATGCAGGCACACGAGAGCCTCATGCCCAACCTGGTCAAGGCGCTGGAGGAATCCACCGAGGGCGCGCTCAAGAACCCCGACGAAGCCGCCAAGGACCTGATCGCGACCGCGCCTGCCACCGCGCCGGCTCAGTCGGTCACCAAGGCCCAGTGGCTGGCGTCGGTGCCGTTCATGACCACCCCCAACACCCAGGGCCACCCGATCGGCTACATGGCCTCGGCGGACTGGCAGGAGACGCTCAAGTACGCGGAGACGTACCTGAAGCTCAAGCCCATGGACCCGTCGCTGGTCTACACCGACAAGTACATATCGGGGTCCTGACGCATCCAGGCCCGGCGTGAGGCGGGCCCGTCGGCGACGCCGGGCCCGCCTCCTTCGCATCACTCGAAGAATCGGAGTTCATTCAATGCCCGATATGTCCACTGCCACTGTCGAGGACCTGCGGGGTCCCGTCGCGGGGGAAGCCCCGGTGCTCAAGTCGGTACCGCTGCCAGGCGGTGCGCGGGTCGCGATCACGGTGCAGTTGGCCCTGGAGGCGTGGAAGGGCACCCGGGTAAGCGGAAACGCGCTCGGGTCGCCGCTGGGTGAGGAGGCCAAGGCGCTCGGCGTTCCCGACTACGCCACGATCTCTTCGCAAGAGTACGGCGGGCATACCGGCATCTGGCGCATCCTCGACGTGCTCGACGAGCTTGGCATCAAGGCCTCCTGCTCGACGAGCACGCTGGTGGCCGAGGTATGGCCGGACGTGGTCAAGGCGGTCGCGGCCGCGGGCCATGAGATCGTCGGCCACGGCTACAGCCAGGACCGGGCCATGTCGGACATGGATGCCCAGGAGGACTTCGAGGTCGTCTCTGGCGCGGTGAAGACGTTCGACGCGGTGGCAGGCCAGCGCCCTTACGGCTGGTCAAGCCACGGCTCCAGGCGCGGCAAGTACACCGTGCTCGACCTGATGAAGTGCGGGTACGTGTACACGAACGACTTCCGCAACGCGGACGTGCCGTACGTGGTCGCCACCCTGGGCGAGCAGAAGCTCCTGTCCCTGCCGCGCACCGACGAGATCAACGACATGTTCCTGATCCGCCGCACCGGCAACCCGCCAAGCGCCTACGTCGAGTACTTCAAGCGCGCCTTCGACCGCCTCTACAAGGAGGGCGCCAAAGCGCCAAAGGTCCTGGCCTGCGTGGCCCACGCCACGCTGACCGGCCGGCCGTGGGGCGCCTCGGCGCTGACCGAGTGCATCGAGTACGCCCAGTCCTTCGATGACGTCTGGATTACGACCAGGCTGGGCGTCGCGGAGAACTACCTGCGGTCGCTGACCAGCTAGCCGATCACCGAGGGACCACGCCTGTGAGCACTACCCCTGTCACTGTCTATGTCAACGGCAAGCTGATCACGAGCGATCCGGATCAGCCCGCCGCCGAGGCGATAGCGGTCGCCGGCGGGCGCTTGCTCGCCGTCGGCAGCGAACGCGAGGCACGAGCCGCAGGCCCGGCGGCCCGGGTCGTCGACCTCGGCGGCCGGTGCGTGATCCCCGGGCTCACGGACACCCACACCCATCTCGCCCGGCATGCCCTCGAGGTCCGCACGGTCGAGTGCCGCGATTTCGCCGACGCGAGCGCGAACAGCGTGGCGGAGCTGATGCGGCGTATGGCCGCCGGGGCGCGGGGCAAGGGCACCGGCGAGTGGGTGATCGGTACCGGCGCCATGCGTCAGGTCACCCGGCTGGCCGAGCGGCGCTGGCCGACGAGGGCCGACCTGGACGCGGCGGTGCCGGGAAACCCGGCCTACATCGCCTTCGGCTCGCATGTGATCGTCGCCAACTCCCTGGCCCTGGCGGCCGGCGGGATCGGCCGCGACACCCCCGACCCGAAGGGCGGGCACATCGACCGGCTGCCCGACGGCGAGCCGTCAGGACTGCTGCTCGAGCACGCCCAGAAGACCGTTGAGCGAGACCTCACCCAGATCTACGGATTCGACGACCTGGTCGAGTCGCTGGAAGCCGCCCTGCTACAGGCCGCCGCCCGGGGCGTGACGTGCATCCACGACATGGTTCAGCACCCCGAACTGGTGCGCGCTTACCAGGTGCTTTACCGGCAGGGCAAGCTGCCGGTCCGTGTGGGCCTGCTGTTCCGCGTGGTGAACGCCGACTTCATCCGCGAGGCGTTGCCAGGACTCGCGCTTGAGAGCGGCTTCGGCGACGACATGCTCTGGTTCAACGGGGCCAAGCTGTCCATCGACGGCGGCTTCACCGGCCGCAGTGCCGCGTTCAAGGCGTCCATCGACGATCACCCGCTGTGCGAACCGATCATCAGGGTCGACGAGCGGACGCTGAACGAGACCATTGACATGTACAACAAGGCCAATATCCGCATGTGCGTGCACGCCATTGGCGACCTCGCCGTCGACCAGGCACTGGACGCGTTCGAGAAAGCGGGCGCGAAGCCGGGGCTGCGGCATCGCATCGAGCACTTCGGCAACTGGCTGATGACGCAGGAGCGGATGACCCGCGCCAAGGCGATGGGACTGACGCCCGTGCCCAACCCGCCGTTCCTCTACTACCTCGGCGAGGACGCCTACGACCTGCTCGGCGGCGACGAGCACTACGCCCGCGGCGCGTTCCCGTTCCGTACGATGGTCGACTTCGGCTTCAAGGTCACCGCCGGCTCGGATGGTCCGGGCTACTACACCATCGACGGGCTGCGCGACATGGCCACGCTCGTCAACCGGACGTCGTTTGACGGGCGGTCGTTCGACCCGGCCGAGAACCTGACCGTCGAGCAGGCGCTGCGGGCGCAGACGACCGACTCGGCGTGGCTCGGCGGCAAGGAGAACTCGCTCGGCTCGCTCACCGCGGGCAAGCGCGCCGACTTCGTGGTGCTCGACTGCCCCGACCTGTACGCCTGCGACCCGGCCGCGCTGGCCTCGCTTGGCGTGACGGCCACGGTCGTCAACGGGCGTCTGGTGCACGGGTCTCTGGACTGAGCGAGACGGGACAGGAACACATGACAGGAACTGGCGAGGGGGAGCGGTGGGACCGATGACAGCAGGTCGAAGCCCGCGGGCGGGACAGTCCGGCGAAGCGGGGACCGCCACGGGGACCCTTTCCGAGGATTCCCCGGTGGCGGCGCTGAGCGACGTGTCGGTGGTGTTCGGCAAGAAGGGCAAGAAGATTGTCGCCCTCGACCGGATCAGCCTCACGCTTGGCCGCAACGAGGTGGTCGCCCTCGTCGGCCCCTCCGGCTGCGGCAAGAGCACCTCGCTGCGCGTGATCGCCGGGCTGGCCAAGCCCACCGCCGGAACGGTCCAGGTGAACGTCGACCGCAAGACGAAGGCCCTCGGCGGGTTCTCGATGATGTTCCAGACGCCGTCGCTGCTCGACTGGCGCACCGTGCTTGGCAACGTCATGCTGCCACTGGAGGAGCGCGACGTCAGCAAGGCGGAGGCGCGTGAGCGGGCCGAGCACCTGATCGAGCGGGTGGGGCTGAAGGACTTCCTGCACCGTCGGCCCTACGAGCTGTCCGGCGGCATGCAGCAGCGCACCGCGGCGGCCCGCGCCCTGGTGACCGACCCAGAGGTGCTCCTGCTCGACGAGCCGTTCGGCGCCCTTGACGCGATTACCCGCGACGAGATGTGCGTGGTGCTCGAAGGGCTCGTCGAGGAGCGCTCGATGAGCGTGCTGCTGGTGACGCACAGCATCTCCGAGGCGATCATGCTCTCGGACCGGATCCTGGTGATGTCCGGACGGCCGGGGCGGGTGCTCGAGCAACTTCCGGTGCCGTTGAGCCGCCCGCGAAAGATCGACCACCGGCTGGGTGAGAAGGCGCTGGAACTCGAGGCGCGGATGCTCACCCTGCTGGCGCTGCGCTGACGCGGTTTCCGCCGCGACCGCCCGCCCGACCGCCCGCCGCAACCGACAGGAAATGGACATGAGTGATACGAGAGCCATCGCCGCCGAGGCGGCCGGAGACATCCCCGGCGTGAGCGTGGCGCGCGGCGATGACCAGTTCCCGCTGGAGACGCCGCAGTCGCTTGGGGCCAGGCTCGGAGCCGGCCTGCTGCGCCTGACGGCCCGCGCGGGCATCACCGTGGGTGTGATCGTGGTGATCGTGCTGCTGTGGTGGGCGATTGTCGAGGTGTTCAACCTGCCCTCGACGGAACTGCCGCCGCCGGGAAGCGTCTGGGCGGATCTCCACGGTCAGTGGGGGGTGATCTGGGCCCAGGCCACACCGACGATCATTGAGAGCATCATCGGGTTTGTCATCTCCGCCGCGCTTGGCGTGCCGCTCGGCTACGTCATCTCGCGGCCCGGCCCGTTCGCCCGGGCGCTGAACAGCGGCGCGGTGGCCCTCCAGATCTTTCCCAAGATCGCCGTGGCGCCGCTGTTCTTGGTGTGGTTCGGCTTCGGCTACGCTCCGCGGGTTCTGTTCATCGTCTTGATGAGCTTCTTCCCGATCGCGCTTAACTCCGCCGCCGGTTTCTCCAGCGTGCCGCTTGACCTGCATGACCTGGGATCGATCGTGGGGATGGGGCCGCTGTCACGCATCCGCAAACTACAGGGGCCGTGGGCGCTGCCCCAGATCTTCACCGGGCTGAAGCTCGCCGCGTCGTTCGCGGTGATCGCCGCGCTGGTATCCGAGTTCAGCGGCGGGACCCAGGGACTCGGGGTGCTCATCGTCCAACTTGAGGCCAACCTGGATATTTCGCTGATGTTCGCGGCGATCCTTGTGGTAACCGTGCTCGGCTTCGTCTTCTACGGCCTGGTCAGCCTGCTGGAGATGGTGGCTATCCCGTGGCACGTCTCGCGCCGCCACCGGTAAGCCGCGTTCACCGGAAAGCCGCGCACCAAATTCGAAAGGTGAATCAACCACGTGTCCACTGTCTATCGCAACGGTCGCATCAGGCGGCAGTTCACGACCGACGATATCGCCGCGGCGATGGCGGTCTCAGGCTCGACGATCGTCGCCGTCGGTAGCGAGGCCGAGGTCACCGCGGCGGCCGGGGCGAACGCCGACGTCGTCGACCTGGGCGGAAGGTGCGTGATCCCTGGCCTTGTCGACGCCCACACCCACGTCGCCGGCCATGCCCTTGACGAGAAGTGCGTCGAGCTTCGCGATACCTGCGATCCGGCGGTGACCAGCGTCGCGGTCATGGTCCAGCGGATGGCGGCGGTGGCCGCGACCAGGGAACCGGGTGAACTGGTCGTCGGCATCGGCGCGATGCGGCAGAACACCCGGCTGGCTGAGCGGCGCTGGCCGAGCCGGGCCGAGCTCGACGCGGCCGTCCCTGACAACCCGGCCTACATAACTTTCGGCTCGCATGTCACGTGCGCCAATTCCCTGGCACTGGAGCGAGGGGGAATTGACCGCCACACGCCGGACCCGCGCGACGGGAAGATCGAGCGCGAGCCGGGAACGGGCGAGCCCACCGGCACGCTGCTTGAGAATGCCAAGGACCCGGTGATTGCGGACCTGGTCTCGTACTACAGCTTCGAGCAGTACCTCGATGCGCTGGAAGCGGCACTGCTGCGGCTGGCCTCGACGGGGATCACGACCGTCCACGACATCATCGCCCGCCGCGACCAGCTCCGCGCCTACCAGGTGCTGCACGACCAGGGCCGCCTGCCGGTCCGGGTCATGATGCTCATCCGCATCTTCGAGTCCGACTTTTCCCGCGAGTCCCTGCCCGACCTGGGCCTGACGGCCGGCTTCGGCGACAGCCTGCTGTGGTTCGGCGGGGCGAAGATCAGCGTCGACGGCGCCACCTCATCCCGTTCGGCGATGTTCAAGACCGAGGTGCCCGGTCAGCCGCTCGACCGCGCCATCGTGCGGGTACCGCAGGACACGCTGGACGAGACGGTCGCCCGCTACCAGCAGGCCGGGATCCGGCTTGCCATCCACACCATCGGCGACGGCGCGGTGGACTCGGCGCTTGACGCCTTCGAGCGGGCCGGCGCGGCCGACTCGGGAATCCGGCACCGGCTCGAACACTTCGGCAACTGGCTGGTTACCGAGGAGCGGCTGGAACGCTGCCGGAAGCTAGGGGTCACTCCGGTGCCCAACCCGGCTTTCGTCCGGTTCCTCGGCGATGACCACTTCGATCTGCTCGGCGGTGAAGGCAGCCCGCACGGAGAGACGATCTATCCATTCCGTACGCTGCTCGACGGCGGCTTCCACCTGGCCGGAGGCTCGGACGGTCCCGGGCCCTACCGCTGCGGCGGCCTGCGCGACGTGGCGATCATGGCCGAGCGGACGTCGATGAGCGGGCGGCACTTCGCCGCCGGCGGGGACCTCACGCTGCGCCAGGCCTTTCACGCGCAGACGGTTTCCGCCGCCTGGCTCGGCTACCGTGAGCGGACCGCCGGCGTGCTGGCCTCCGGTTACGATGCCGACTTCCTCGTGCTCGACACCGCGGACGTGCTCGCGCTGTCGCCGGCCGAACTGGCCTCGGTCGACGTGCTGCGCACGGTGGTCGGCGGCCGCACCGTCTACGTTGGGGCGCCGGCATGACGGTACCGCTGACGCTCGCCTGCGGCGACTGCGACAGGACCCGGGCGCTGATCGACGGCACCGTCCGGCCGCTCGGCATCGATCTCACCTGCCTGCCGATGACGATCGAGGAGATTTTCTTCCGGATGGCGCGGTTCCGCGAGTTCGACGCCGCGGAGATGTCGCTCTCCAGCTACCTGGTGTCGATGGCGGCCTCCGAGGCTCCCTTCGTCGCCATCCCGGCGTTCCTGTCCCGCTCGTTCAGGCACAGCGGCATCTACGTCAACACGGCAAGCGGGATCCGGGAGCCGCGGGACCTGATCGGCCGGACCGTCGGCGTCGCCGAGTACCAGCTCACGGCCAACGTGTGGATCCGCGGCATACTGGCTGACAGGCACGGAGTGCCGGTCAGCTCGGTGCGGTACCGCACCGGCGGGCTGCACCAGCCAGGCCGTCCCGAGAAGCTGGCCGTGAGCCTGCCAGGCGACATCGACGTTTCGCCAGTCGGGCCGGGCGAGACGCTGTCAGGCCTGCTCGCGACGGGCGGGATCGACGCCCTGTACACGCCGCGCACGCCGCGCTCCTTCGCGCAGGGCGACCCGGCCGTCGGCCGGCTGTTCCCGGATTTCCGTACCGCGGAGGCGGCGTACTGGCGGGAGACGGAGATCTTTCCCATCATGCAC
>Ga0307478_10002802_pt1 | contig 13417 bp, 10 predicted proteins | sample atmos_gasesECM4C_2_FD_203713 | JGI IMG/M metagenome (GOLD analysis project Ga0307478, IMG submission 203713) | Hardwood forest soil microbial communities from Morgan-Monroe State Forest, Indiana, United States - atmos_gasesECM4C_05 | ecosystem: Environmental > Terrestrial > Soil > Temperate...
CCCCGACGGGAACCACGATGATTACGTGCCCGCTTAAAGCCGCGGCGAGAGCCGCTTCTCAACAAGCCGAACGCGAACTGATTCTGCAAACGCTCACGCGCACGCACTGGAATCGGAAGAGGGCCGCCGCGGCGCTGCAGATTAGTTACAAGTCGCTCCTTTATAAATTGAAGCAGATCCGGGTGCCCGACTCTGAAGAAGTCTAGAAGTCTTGGAGAGATGCTAATGAAGAATACGAAGATCCTGGGACTCATGATTCTACTGGCGCTTCCCGCCTCAACTTTGCGCGCGCAAAACAAGTCCAGTAAGCCGCGTATTGACAGCAAATTCGTGTCTGACAAGGACAAAGCAGGGAATGGCGGAGTGGATGGTCCCACCGCGAAATCGGCTACAGAAGATCCTAACTATATCATCGGTCCTGAAGATGAGCTGATTGTGAATGTTTGGAAAGAGTCCGATCTTTCGCGTTCCGTGCCAGTTCGTCCGGACGGCAAGATATCACTGCCTCTGCTAAATGACGTACAAGCTTCTGGATTGACTCCCATGCAGCTCGGCTCGGAGATTACCACTCGGTTGAAAAAGTTCATTGCCGAGCCGCAGGTGACGATTATCGTCAGCAGAGTCAACAGCCAGAGAATCTATATCGTGGGGGAAGTGAACCACGCCGGAGCGTTCCCACTGGTGCCCAATATGACGGTTCTGGAGGCGCTCTCCAGCGCAGGAGGATGCTCACCGTTTGCCAAGCAAACAAAGATATATATCCTGCGCCTCGAAAACGGCCAAGAAGTTCGGCGCCCGTTCAATTTCAAGGAAGTCCTGAGTGGCCAGCGAATGGAGCAGAACGTTCTGTTGAAGGCTGGCGATACGATTGTGGTGCCGTAGGAGGAGTCATGACACATAAAATCTGCCTATCCGGGATGGTCTTGAGCAGCCTAGTTCTCTGGGTTCCTCTCAGCAACGCGCAGAATCCGAGCTCTGGGGCCCAACAGCCGCTTCCCGGTAATTGGGCATCGGCGGCGACCGCTCCAAAAGAAGCGGCTAGCGGCGCTCCCTTGCTGGGAGGGCAGGACGTTGTAGCGGATACAACTTCGCTTTCCGGGGCCCAGAACCTGACGCTGGGGTTGCCCCCTTCAGGGCACAGTTTCCTATTGCCGAGTTTCGGTATCGCGTCACAGGCAGAGATGAACCCCTACAACTCCAGCCAGCCCAACAGTCCGGGAGTAATTGGGTCCACCTACTTGACGGGACGATTGGATCTGAGTCGATCTTCGGGACGATCAGACCTCTCGCTGGATTACACCACGGGCGGATCATTTTCCACCGATTCGAACCAAGGGAACTTCGGGATTCAAAACCTTCATTTCTCTGAAATGATCCATGGCGGCCGTTGGTCCACTTTGATTGGTGATCAGCTGAGCTATACGCCGCAATCGCCATTCGGCTTCGGAGGCTTGGGGAGTCTGAACAACCTGGGGGTGGGTCTGGGCAACGGTGTGGGATCAAATTCTGGTTTTAACAATAATTTTCTCCCAGGCCAGTCCATTCTAATCAGCGGTTCTCCCCAGATCAGCAACGCGGTAATCGGCGAGGTAGATTATGCGCTGAGCCACCGGGCTTCCGTCACCTTCGCTGGCTCTTACGGCCTCCTGGATTTCGTCAAGGACGGCTTCCAAAACAGCAGGAACGTCACCTTACAGGGTGGCTACAACTACCAGTTGGATCGTATGAATTCGATCTCCGTATTTTATCGGTTTAATGAAATTACGTTCTCTGGCCTGTCCCAGCGCATCGAAGATCACAGCGTTCAGGTGTCATATGCCCGGCGAATCACAGGAAGACTGAGTTTTCAAGTTGCCGGGGGGCCAAACGTAAACCTCTACCAATCGCCGCTTGCAGGTCCGAGCGTGGTAGGGAGTTGGATGGCCTCTTCCTCCTTGAGCTACCACTATCGCCATCTGGGGACAGGTCTTAGCTATAACCACTTTGTAACTGATGGCAGTGGGCTTCTCGTGGGAGCCCGGACGGACCTGCTCTCCGGCAATCTCAATCACCCGCTTAGCCGGGATTGGGACGCGATGGTTTCAGGAGGCTACTCCAGAAACCACGCGCTCCAACAGACAACTTCCAATGCCAACTCCACTTCGCCACAGGCGTGGTTCGCAACGGTTCAAGTGAGCCGGCACTTTGTGCGATACGGGAGCCTATTCATCGCTTATAGCGCATCAGGGCAGTCAAGTCTGGCGTCGATTTGCACGCTGCCAGCGTGCGGGGTTAGTTCGCTGAGCAGTTCGGTGTCCCTTGGTTACAACTGGGGACTCCGGCCGATCGTCGTCGAATAGAGGGATCGGAAACTCTGGAAAGATGAGAAAGGGTCGGAATTAGAATGATTGGTCAGCACGAACTGACGATTGAAGATTACAAGACCATCGTGCGGCGGCGCATTTGGCTCTTGATCATCCCGGCAGTAGTATTTTCCGTGAGCGCGTACCTCGTCTCGCGCTTTCTGCCGGCGCGCTACAAGTCCGAGACCGTGGTTTTGGTAGAGGCGCCCACAGTGTCATCAGAACTCGTTAGGCCAATTGGCGGTGACACCAATCAGCGCCTGGCTACCATGCGAGAGGAGATTCTTAGTAGGACCAGACTTCAACAGATCATCGAGAAATTCAATCTCTATCGAGAAGAGGTCGGCAAGCGTCCGACGGAAGAATTGGTTGCGCGCCTCCGAAGCTCAATCGACGTAAGCGCGGTCCGGCCGATGGACCGCACAAACGCAAGTGGTTTGCCTGGTTTTACGATCGATGTAATCGCGGGCCAACCTCATCTAGCCCAGCAGATTTGCACTGAGATTACGTCGATGTTCTTGCAGCAGAATGTAATCATCAGCGAGCGCAAGGCCGAGGACACAACGGACTTCATCAACAGACAATTGCAGGAGGCAAAAGGTAAGCTGGATGATCAGGATGCCAAGCTCGCGGAATTCCAGCGACGAAACATGGGAGCACTTCCTGACGAAGCGCAGACTAATTTCAGCCTGCTCACGGGATTAGCTTCCCAACTGGATTCGGTGACGCAGTCTCTAAATCGATCTCAACAAGATAAATTGTTCTTGGAATCGGCGCTGAGCCAACAAGTTGCGGCTGCCAAATTATCGCAAGCAGCTGACAGCCCGGATACTCTCTCGCGACAACTCACCGCGCTCCAAGACCAACTTGCCTCTCTACGGACGCGGTATACGGATGACTACCCCGACGTGATAAGGGTTAAGAATGAAATGACGCGCTTGCAACAAAGGATGGATGAACAGGCTGCCAGCGCGCACGCCGAAACAGAGACGGATCAGCCGGGTTTGCAGGTGGACACACCTCAGGCGCAGCAGCTGCGCGCGCAACTTCACCAGATCGACATCAGTATTCGCGAAAGAATGGGCGAACAAGTGCGGTTGCAGCAGCAGATCAGCCGGGTCCAGAGTAAATTGGAGATGACACCGGGGATAGCCCAGCAGTATAAGGCGCTAACCAGGGATTATCAGACAGCTCTAAACATTTACAACGATTTACTGAAAAAGCAGAGCGATTCCGAGATGTCTCGCGATCTGCTCCGGCGTCAACAGGGAGAACAATTTCGAGTGCTGGATCCGCCCAGTTTGCCTCAGCAGCCGACGTTTCCGAACCGGCGCCTGTTTGCTTTCGGTGGTCTCGCCGGGGGGCTGGGGTTTGGCTTGGCGATCGCGTTCCTATTGGAGGCTCAGGATACCACCCTAAGGACCGATAAAGACGTAGAGTTGCTATTGAAGTTGCCGACGTTAGCGGTCGTTCCGGCCATAAAGCCGTTGAGGACGAATGACACCAACGGTTCTGCAAGAAGAACTCGGAAACAAAAAGATGAGCCGATCAATATGAATGTCGGGGTTTAACTGAGAATGTATAAAGACTTTTTTGGGTTGAAAGACCTGCCCTTTAATTTTAGCCCAGATCCGCGGTACCTGTATTTGACGAAGGCCACGCAGGAAGCTCTGTCGGCTTTGACCTACGGCATAGAGAGCCGCAAGGGTTTTCTTTTGCTCACAGGCGAAGTCGGGACGGGGAAAACGACACTCCTCAATCGGCTTCTGGATTGGCTCCGGCAGCGGGACGTAGCAACAGCTTTCGTATTCAATTCCCAATTGCAGAACGTTAGCGAGCTATTTGATTTCGTGATGGCCGAGTTGGGAATCCCTTGCGAGACACGCATAAAGAGCCAGGTTCTCTTGAAGCTCAACCAGTGGCTGTTGCAGCGTTACCGGGCTGGGAAGACCACCGTGCTCATCGTGGATGAGGCGCAAAATCTTTCTGACGAGTTATTGGAAGAGATTCGACTTCTAACAAATCTGGAAACTTCCAGTGAAAAACTTCTGCAAATTGTCCTGTCCGGGCAACCCGAGCTTGAGCAGAAACTAATGCAGCCCCAATTGCGCCAATTGAGGCAGAGAATCGTTTTCCGCAGTCGCACGGTGCCCCTGACCAAGGAAGAAACTTATGGCTATATCGCAGAGCGCTTGCGGATCGCGGGCAGAAACGGCCAGCCTGTCTTTTCCAAGGAGGCGATGGATTCGGTTAATCACTATGCTAAAGGAATCCCGCGGGTCGTCAATCTCCTGTGTGAACATGCCTTGATCAATTCCTTTGCCGAGGGGATCAAGCCAGTGCCGGCGATTATTGTTGAGGAAATCGCCAAGGAGTTCCAACTGGACCAGGTATCACCAATCGGTGTCCCAGGAGCGTGGTCGGATGTCAATAAGGAACCCGGAGAGCGAGTGCAAGGACTTCTCCGTGATCTTTTCACGATTTTGCGGCCAGAGGACCAACCGAAGCCCCTTGCGACAATTCTGCGGGAAAGGAAATCATGAGTAAGATTTACGAGGCACTGAGAAAGGCGCAGGGCGAGAAGACACAGGATGCGCCGGTCACACGGCAGCAGCTACAACCAGCCCCGCAAATCGCGTCGGCGCCGAAAGAGATCCTCGCCACTCCGGTCATGGAACAGCATCAGTCTGCACTGCGCCCCACTCATGCCGGAATCTCCGGACAATACCTCCGATTTGACGACCTCCTCAAGCAATGCGCAGAGCCAGTATGGCAACCCGACCCCAACACAATTGTCTTTTCCGATAGTCATAGCCCACATGAAGGGGCAGAGCAGTTCCGTACACTCCGTACGCGACTCTATCAACTGCGGGATGTTTCGCCTGTGAAAAGGGTATTAGTTACGAGCGCTGTCGCTGGGGAAGGGAAAACATTTGTCGCGACAAATCTTGCCCAAGCCATCGCCCGCGAGCGCGATCGAAAGGTCCTCCTGATTGATGGAGACTTGCGAAGTGCGAGATTGCACTTTCCGTTGGGGGCGCCCGTGTCCCCGGGGCTCGCAGAATATCTTCGCGACGAAGCGAGTGAGGCAGAAATCATTCAGCACGGGCAAGAGGGTAATCTTTGCTTTATCCCAGGGGGGGATGGAGGAGGGAGTAACGCGAGTGAGTTGCTCTCGAACGGGCGATTGCAAAAATTGCTTGATCGCGTTGCACCTCTTTTCGATTGGGTAATCATTGATTCGCCACCGTGCCTGCCGGTTGCCGATGCCAGTGTGTTGGCTGCTTTTGTCGATGGAGTGCTGCTGGTTGTGCGCGCCAAATCGACTCCATCTGCGATGGCCCAGCGGGCCCGGCAGGAATTGCGAAAGAGCAACGTGATCGGCGCGGTTTTGAACGCAGTGGAAGATGTCGATTCATACGGAGCTTATCACTCCGCCGGATATGGCAATGGGCACAAAAAGCGCGACAAGCAACGCAAGCAATCACTGGCCCCGGACCTCGCCGTCCCAATGATCGATGCTAGGTCGGACCGTGTTCGCCCAACGTTGAAGCAGAACCAGGGTGAGCGGTGAATACCCTTGGACCGAACGAGAAGAGGTTTTCCCACCCTTCGGAGAACTCCCTCAGAGCATGTCTGAGCGATTGAAAACAAACACTTTACTGGATTAGCTGTGGTCACATAATTGCACCCTCCTAGTCTTTGAACTTATCGGTAGTCGGAGTCTTAGGGTGGAGAGGCGCTTCAGCGAATCTCCTCCCGAATTTAGGAACAAATGCCGCGAATCGGATCACATGAGGTTCCAACCAGAACGCTACTGCTGATGTGCGTGGACGTCATGGCAACGGTCTGCGCATTGTTGGCAGCTGCCGCCGTACGCCTCCCAGTAACATTCCGCGCCAGTTTCCACGAGAGTCTCTTTTTCGCCAAGATTGGCGTGGTCACGGTCGCTTGCTGGTTGTCGCTTTACTTCAACGATCTTTACGATTTTCAGGTGGTGCGCCGGCGAGCCGATCTTCTCGCGCACACTATGCAAGCGCTGGGCACAGCTTGTTTGGCGTTAGCGGTAATTTATTTCACGGCACCAGGAGCGATCCTTGGCCGTGGAATTGCGTTGATGGCGGCTCCATTGATATTTGTTCTCCTACTCAGCTGGCGGCTTTCGGCGAATGCTACCAATCTCCTTGCGCGCGGAGCCGAGCGAGTACTTGTCCTTGGTACCGGTGAAAGTGGTGTGTCGTTAGTGAGACATGTTCTTGGCCACCCGGAATACAATATGAAGGTTGTGGGATTTCTGGACGAGAAGGGACAGGACATCGGGAAATCGCTGGTCAATCCGCGGATCATCGGCGCCACTGAAGACGTGGAAGAAATCGTCGCGCGTGAAAAAATCGATCGAGTGGTGCTTTCCCTGAAAGAGCGAAGGGGCGGTACCCCGGTACGGGAATTATTGAATCTGAAGCTTGACGGAATTCGCGTTGAGGACGTTCATAGTTGTTTTGAGAGGCTTTCAGGGCGGATCACTCTCAAGCATCTCTCTCCCAGCTGGCTCATTTTGTCGGACGGCTTTAAGAAGTCTACTGTAGTGCTGGCTGCTAAGCGGGCGATGGATATCCTGGTCTCTTCGATCATCCTTTTGCTGGTTTCGCCGCTGTTGCCGATCATTGCTATAGCCATCTACGTTGAGTCCGGGTTTCCGATTTTCTTTCGTCAGACACGCATGGGTTATCGGGGGCGCGATTTTCAGTTGCTCAAGTTCCGTTCGATGGTTCAGGATGCTGAGAAAAACGGACCGCAGTGGGCCGTCCGACAAGACATCCGAGTCACGCGGGTCGGCCGATTCTTGCGGAAAACCCGGCTCGATGAAATTCCCCAATTGTTCAATGTGTTTCGCGGCGAGATGAGTCTTGTAGGACCTCGTCCGGAACGCCCCGTTTTTTGCGAGATGTTATCAGAAACAATCCCCTTCTTTAACTTGCGACATTCCGTACGTCCCGGGCTGACGGGATGGGCGCAGGTGCGATTTCGATACGGAGCCAATGTGGAGGACGCTCGAGGAAAACTCGAGTTCGACCTGTTTTATCTGAAAAATCTGTCTCTCTTTGTGGATTTTGCCATCTTGTTTGAGACCGCGAAGGTGGTACTCCTTGGTCGGGGCGCGCAGTAGAAGTGTATCTATCGGAGAGTACAACCATCACTAAGCGGACTACACGGAACAGTAATTCATAAGATTGATAGAACGATCTAGACTTCTCTGAAAGGACAATGGCTGGAAGGATATGGGAGATACGAAGCAGGGAGTTTCGGCCCTAAATATTCTTTTCACCGCCGACTACTTTCTTCCGCACGCCGGAGGGTCGCGGGTGTATTACTCCAGCTTGTACTCGCGGATGGCTCGGAGATTTCCGGATCAGTTAACTATTCTGACAAAGAAAGTACCTGGTTGGCAGGAATTCGACGCTCGACAAAGCAAAGATTTATTTCGAATTGTTCGCCGATTCAAACCTCTGCCGAATTGGCAAGTACAGCATTTACCGAAGATTTTATTTCCCCTGTTATGGACCTTTGGCCACCTGTTGCGACAACGTGTGGATATCATCCATCCCGGGGATCTCTATCCTCAGGGCGTGATTGCGCGATGGATGAAGGACTTGTTTGGGATTCCCTACATCGCATACTGCCACGGAGAAGAAGTTACGTTGACAGACAGGTATCGCTACCAGCCTAGGGTGCGCGATTGGATCTACCGGGGTGCGGATGTGGTTGTGGCCGCATGCGAATTTGCCAAAGAAAACCTTCTCAGGATTGGAGTGGAACAACAGAAGATCGTTAAAGTTACTCCCGGCGTAGATTTTGTGCGTTTCGCGCCCAGGTCTCCGAGTAACGAGCTTACTTCCCGGTTTGGATTGCAAGGGCGCAAGGTGCTACTGACCGTGGCGAGACTCTGCCCTCGCAAAGGCCACGAAGCCGTAATTCGGGCCGTCGCAAAACTAGCCGAAACGAATCACGACCTGGTGTACTTGATCGTTGGATCGGGTCCAGAACGAGAAAAACTGCAAAGTTTGGCCGCTGAACTCAGGTTGAATGACGTCGTAAAGTTTACCGGATATGTTGCCGACGAACGTCTCGCAGAATTCTATAATTTGTGTGATGTGTTTGTGATGGCAAATCAAGAGGAAGACGACGGTGATATCGAAGGATTCGGTATGGTGTTCCTCGAAGCTAATTCGTGTGGGAAACCCGTGGTCGCCGGACGTTCCGGCGGGACAGCCGATTCGGTAATCGACGGAGTCACCGGTTATCGCGTGGATCCCAGAGACGTTGATGAGCTGGCGGCGACTCTCAGCCGCTTGCTGATGAACCCGGATTTGTGTGCCCGCTTGGGCGAAGCTGGGCTGCGACGGGCGAGAGAGGAATTTGATTGGGAGGAGCGAGCCACGCGAATCCGCGAGTTAAGCTTGGAAGTTGTGGAAAAGAGACGAGCGCAAAGGCACGGAGTTCCACAAGTTTCTGGCACGATACAGATTGACTAGAAAACCTTGGGAGAATCCATTGTCCACTGCAGACGAATATGTAGATCTGAGAGTCCGACGCCTCAAGCAAGAGGACTTGAAACGCAAGCCGAACAAGTGGCTCGCATCGCTGGCGCAATTCAAGACGGCAAAACGGGTGTTGGACATTGCTTGTGGAATGGGGTACGACAGCCTGGCTTGGGCACGGGAGGGTAAGAAGCCAGTCGGGATCGATTGGAACTCAGGACTCTTGAAGAACGCGTCGGATCTGGCGGCACAGGAGGGACTGGAAATCGATTTTCTTGTAGCTGATGCGACCCGGCTCCCCTTTCCCGACAATTCGTTTGATATCTGTTTCTCTGAGAATCTGTTTGAACACGTACCGGAATGGCAAAAAATTGTTTCGGAAGCGAGTCGCGTACTGAAAGATGGTGGAGTTTTCTTTGTGCGTACCAGCAACCGGCACTGTCCAGTTAACCGCGAGATCAATCATCTACACTTTTATCCTTGGCTGCCGGCTTCGCTGAAACGGCCCATCTTGGGCTGGGTACGGTCAAACCGTCCCGCGTGGATCAACTACTCGAGTTTCCCTGCGGTCAACTGGTTCACGCATCGAGGTCTGGCTAAAGCATTCAGGGCATATGGATTCTCAACATACGAAACATTTGACCTCGTCAGGAAGGATTTGCTCAGCGAGAAGCGGCGAAGAATTTACTTCGTATTTGATTTGATGAGAAAATTTCCATTACTCCGCTATCTAATCTATCCTCTGATGGGTTCCATAGAGATTGTGGGCGTGAAGGCAAGTCTTCTAAGCGACACAACGCTGCCTGAGATATCTCCGCGCGAGGTCGCGAGTGTGCTCTGAGCGTGCGCTGCGGGAAGAGTCCCCATTGTAAAGCCAGTCGCGGACTTCGGAGATCGTGGCAAGAAGAATACAAAAGGTGGTCGAGGACTGGCGGTCAATGAAACGACGTTGACCAAACGAGGCGGAGAGTCGGAAGGATTGGCAAGAGAATTTCGATGCATTTCGGAATATATCATCTCGAGCCCTTACTCATCTATATAGGGGCTATTGTTGCTTTCTTGCTTTCGATCCTCTGGAAGCCTCCCATTGGACTCTATTACTTGGTTCCTCTGCTCCCCATGCAGACAGTTAGGTATTGGCTTCACGAATTTTTTCTGGGAGAAAAGCTCGTTGATATTCTCCTGCTGGGCGTTCTCATCGGGCTGTTCCTACGCCGCGAGCGGCCGATATTCATAGCCTCGATGCTCAATAAACTCCTCATCGTCCTTTTTGCGCTGACGTACCTTTCCCTTTGGCAGGGCGCCTTTTATCTAGGGGGATCGCTGCCGATATCCTATCTCGATCCGCGTTTCTCTGATTGGAAAAATTATGTCGAGATGCTGTTCTTATTTTTTGTAGTGGCAGCGGCAATTCGCACTCCGAAACAGATGAGGATCATATTGGTGTTGGTGTGCTTATCCGTTTTGCAAGTAAACCGCACCTACCACAACACCATTGGAGATCGTGATTTCTCTCACTTTTCGTATGACCTTCGTGACGCCGGGCCGCTGGGTTACGCTGGCGAGAATGGAATGGGTGCTTTTCAGGCAGGGATGTCAGTCTTTCTGATCGGTTTAACAACATCCACGAAGAGGCGGATAGCGCGATGGGGCCTCTGGGCAGTTGCTGCCACTTGTATCTATTCACTCGTTCTCACATTTTCCCGAGGCGGTTACCTGGGATTCATGGCGGGACTCTTGATTCTAGGAATTGTCAAGGAAAGGAAATTGCTAATTCTTTTTGTGGGAATTCTTTTAAGTTGGCAGAGCGTGGTCCCGGGGGCGGTTACGGAGCGCGTTCTAATGACCTATGGCGATAGCCAAGGATTAGATCCTTCCGCGGGAGAGAGGGTTACTCTATGGAAAGACGCGATGCAAGTGATTGATCATGATCCTGTAATCGGGACGGGATTCGACACCTATAAGTTCATGGGCCGCGTGGGAGATTTCACGGACACCCACAACTACTACGTGAAAGTACTGCTTGAAATGGGCGTTATCGGGCTTCTCTTTTTATTGTACTTCTTGGGGGTCCTATCCAAGATGTGCTGGCTCCTGTTCCGTCAAGCTCAAGATCAGTTTTTGCGTTCCATGGGTTGTGCGGTTTTCGCCTTGAGCATCTGCACCATCGTTGTGAACTTCTTTGGTGATCGCTGGACCTACCTTCAAGTAAACGGATTCTTTTGGGTATTACTTGGATTGGTTGCCCGCGGGCTATTTATTTTGCGGCAAAATGAGGTAGCCCAGGAGGCAGCTGCATCGCAAGCATCGCTTACATCCGTTGTCACGGTAAATGCCTTGCCCGCATGAATAAATCACAACCAAAACGAGCTTCTCTTGGGTATTCGCCCATTCACATACTGTTCGTAATCGATCAGCTCTGTGAAGCGGGAGGGGCAGAGCGCATGCTTCTGAACATGATTCGGCTCCTTCCAAAAGAGCGATTTCGCTGTACCCTGGTCACATTTAAGATCGATGAGACGCTCGACCTATTTAAAGAGCTTCCGTGTCCTCACCTTGTCTTGCCCTTGGGCCGCACCTACGATTGGAACGCGCTTCAAACTGCGCGCAGGCTTCGAAAGTTCATCCGCGAGGGAGAAGTAAGAATCGTCCATACCTTTCACGAGACTTCTGACTTGTGGGGGGGGCTGGTCTCCCGCATGAAGGGGGGACCGGCTCTTGTATCCAGCCGACGCGACCTGGGGATACTTCGACTGCCAAAACACAACGTTGCATACCGCCTGATGAATTCAAGTTTCGATCTGGTCCTCACGGTATCTGAAGAAGTCCGACGTGCCTGCATCCGGATGGATAAGATTCCTGAGAACAAGATATGCACACTCTACAACGGGATAGAGCTGAGTAGGATCTCCCAAGTGAATGGCGCAGGGCAGCAGCTGCGGAACTCACTGAAGCTTCCTCCGCATGCGCCTGTTATCCTTACGGTCGGTCATATCCGGCACGTAAAGGGCATTGACGTCTTGGTGGAGGTGGCCGCAAAGGTAATTCCAGAGTTTTCGAATGCGGTGTTCTTGGTCATTGGAAGAAATTCAGACCCCGCACATTTTCTCCAGATCGAGGCGCGCATTGCCCAACTCGGAATTAGTTCAAATCTCAGATTTCTCGGAGAGTCCGAAAACGTCCTCTCTTTGCTTAAGATGGGAGATGTTTTCTTCCTTCCTTCCCGGAGTGAGGGATTTTCCAACGCCTTGATCGAAGCGATGGCCTGCGGTTTGCCGTGCGTGGCGACACGGGTAGGAGGGAATGCCGAAGCAGTCGAAGAAGGTCATAACGGGTATCTTGTCGAAAGCGAAGATGCCACCTCCGCGGCTGACCGGATTCTGAGACTCTTGCGGGATCCGACCGCCGCGAAAAAGCTGGGGGCGACCGGCAGAAAAATCGTTGAGGAAAGGTTTTCGGCGGAACATATGATCGGACAACTCGTTCAGCATTATGACCGGCTGCTGGAAGGGAGGAGGAATTAGAATGGTCCGAGTGCTGGAATTTGTTTTCTTTTTGTCCCTTGCGGCTCTGCTCTACGTTTACATCGGTTACCCGCTGCTCCTCGTTCTAATATCGCGATTTTTTCGCCGCCGACTTCCAGAAAAAAAACACGAGCCGTTTCTCTCAATTCTTATTGCGGCCTACAACGAAGAAGTAGGGATTCGGAAGAAGCTCGAGCAGACACTCTCGCTGGAATACCCAGCAGAAAAGATGGAGGTCATAGTTTTGTCAGATGGCTCCACCGATGGGACAGATGAAATTGTGCAATCTCTCAGGGATCCCCGCGTCCGTTTGCTACACATCACCGGGCGCAAGGGCAAGACGAACGCCCAGAATGAAGGAGTGAAACATGCACGGGGCGAGGTTTTGATTTTCTCCGACGCCACAACAACCTATCATCCGCAGGCTTTGCGCTATCTTGCTTCAAATTTCAGTGATGAACATGTGGGCGCGGTCAGCGGGCGATATCAATATTTCGATCCCGAGGGCAAATCGCCCACGGGGTTGGGAACGATGGCATTCTGGAGCTACGAAAACATTATCAAAATGATGCAGTCGCGTGTCCGCACGATCAGTGGTTGTTGTGGATGCATCTACTCCGTGCGCCGTGGAGCTTATACAGCTCTCGCCCCGGACGTGATAAGCGATCTGGTTCAGCCTTTGCATGTCATTCGGCAAGGCTACCGTGTCGTATTCGAAGACCGGGCGTTGGCTTACGAGGAAACGACACAGTCGACATCTGAGGAATTCTCAATGCGTGTACGTGTGATTACCCGTGGTATCCAGGGGCTTCTCAGTGTCTCGTCGCTCTTGATGCCGTGGAAGCATGGTTGGGTAGCTTTTCAGTTGTGGTCACACAAGATTCTTCGTTGGCTCGTGCCATTCTTCCTGCTTGCGATTTTGTGCAGTAGCCTTTTTCTATTGCAACTGCCCTTCTTTCGGGTGTTTTTTCTGGTCCAAGCGGTTTTCTACCTCATGACGATTTTCTCTCTT
>Ga0307478_10002803_pt1 | contig 13417 bp, 15 predicted proteins | sample atmos_gasesECM4C_2_FD_203713 | JGI IMG/M metagenome (GOLD analysis project Ga0307478, IMG submission 203713) | Hardwood forest soil microbial communities from Morgan-Monroe State Forest, Indiana, United States - atmos_gasesECM4C_05 | ecosystem: Environmental > Terrestrial > Soil > Temperate...
GATGGCTACACCGCTACAATTGGCATCGCCCTCATGGCAGTCTAGATTCAAAGCCACCCATCAGCAGGCTCGGCCTGGCCGGGAACAACCTCTTGAGGCTCCACATCTAGAGCTTCGATTCTGATTCAATCAGAAACGAAGATGCTCTGGACCAGCCCGCGATCCCAGGGCGGTTCGGGGGCAAATTGGCCGGCGAGAAAATCGATGAAGGCGCGCACTTTCGCCGGCGGATAGCGGTCGGGCAGATAGGCGGCATGCACGGCGAGCTGCTCGGTCGGTGGATGATCGAGGGTCAGCCGCACCAGTTCGCCTGATCGCAGCGCGTCGGCGACGATGAAGGTCGGCTGCTGCACGATGCCTTGTCCGGCGATCGCTGCGGCAAGCAGCGCATCGCCATTGTTGGCGCGCAGATTTCCGGAAATGGGAACGCTGACTTCCGAGCGGCGCCCCATCACCCAGCGATGGCTGCCGGCCTGTGCCAAGGTGTAGCCGAGACAATTATGCTGTTTGAGATCAGCGGCCGTGTGCGGCGTGCCGTGGGACTTGAGATACGCGGGCGAAGCGCACACAGTCATGCGGCAGGGGGCGAGCCGCCGCGCCACCAGGCTCGAATCGCTCAGATTGCCGATGCGAATGGCGAGGTCCCAGCCCTCCTCGGCAAGGTCGACCCGGCGGTCGTTCAACCCGAGTTCGACAGTGACATGCGGATGCAAGCGGGCAAATTCCGCAAGGCGCGGCGCGATCTGCCGCACGCCGAACGCCAAAGGCACGTTGAGGCGAAGCAGCCCGCGCGGCTCCAGGCGGTCGGCCGCGACGGCGGCTTCCGCGGCCTCGATGTCAGTCAGGACGCGCTCGCAGGATTCAAGATAGCTGCGTCCGGCATCGGTCAGCGAGAGCCGCCTGGTGGTGCGATGAAACAGTTTGGTTCCGAGCCGAGCCTCGAGCGCGGCGAGATGTTTGGTGACCATGGTCTGCGACAGCCCCATGGCGCGTCCCGCGGCTGACAGCGAGCCGGCGGCGGCGACTTTGGCGAACACCTCAAGCCCGGTCAGCCGGTCCGGCATAGCCATCTCACTCTATTAGTGTGAAGTATATTTCCCCGATACCAGATTATCTATTGTTGGGGAATGGATCATATGTGCCGCGATGCAACAGGAGATTCTCATGATCGATTCTCGGACGGCTCCCTATGCCGCGCTTTTGCTGCGCGTGAGCCTCGCGGTTTTGTTTTTCGCCCATGCCGGGTTGAAGCTCTTCGTGTTCACGCCGGCTGGAACGGCAAAGTTTTTCGCCAGTGTCGGCATGCCGCAGGAGCTCGCCTATGTCGTGATCACGGCTGAGGTGCTCGCGGCGGTTGCGCTCTTGCTCGGGGTCTGGACCCGTGTGGTCGCGCTGCTCGCTACCCCGATCCTGCTCGGCGCGATCTTCACCGTGCACGGGCCCGCCGGCTTCTTCTTCACCAACCCGCATGGCGGCTGGGAATATCCGGGGTTCTGGACCGTCGCCCTGGTCGTGCAGGCGCTGCTTGGCGATGGCGCCTATGCGTTGGGCTCGCCCATTGCATTTCTGTCCGGCGGGCCGAAACTTTCGGACGCGCATTCGCACTGAGTTAACTTGAGGAGCGTGGGGCGCAAGCCACCGGGAGAGTGCAATGATGTTGCCAAGCCTGTTCCTGTCGCATGGCGCGCCGACCTTGCCGCTCACTGACACGCCGGCCCGCAGCTTCCTAAACGGGCTCGGCGGGCGGCTGCCGCGGCCCAGGGCGATTCTGGTGGTCTCAGCGCATTGGGAGACCGAGAGTCCGGTGGTCAGCGCAGTCGAGCGCAACGATACCATCCACGATTTCTACGGTTTCCCGCGCCCGCTCTATGAGCTCACTTACCCGGCACCGGGCGCGCCGTCGCTTGCCGTGCAGGTTGCGGAACTCCTGCGCGCCGCAGGCCTGAGCTGTGGCATCGACAAGGCCCGCGGCCTCGACCACGGCGCGTGGGTGCCGCTGCTTCTGATGTATCCGGAAGCCGACATCCCGGTGCTGCAACTGTCGATCCAGCCGCATCTCGGACCTGCGCATCATCTGAGCATGGGGCGCGCGCTCGAGCGGCTGCGCGACGAGGGCGTGCTGATCATCGGCAGCGGCAGCTTGACCCATGATCTCTCCGAATTTCGCGGGCGGGCGCTGGATGCGCCTACGCCCGATTGGGTCACCCGCTTTGCCGACTGGCTCGGCGACAAGCTTGATGCTGCAAAGACCGACGACCTCGTCGATTATCGCCGGCAGGCGCCGTTTGCGGTCAAGAACCATCCGAGTGATGAGCATCTCGTGCCGCTGTTTGCAGCGCTCGGCGCCGCGGGCACCTCATGGCGGGCCGAGCGGCTGCATGCCAGCGCGACCTACGGCATTCTGCGCATGGACGTCTATGCGTTTGATTCCGCCGCTGCGCGGGCGTCCTCAGCGGCGGCCTGAGAACGGTCCGAAGCTTTCCGTCGCCATCAGTTCGCTGACGCGTAGCGTCGCCTTGGCGAGCGAGATCGAATACCAGCAGGTAGCGGCGGCAAACGAAGTCATCAGCTCGTAGGAGGCGACGTATGACGTCGTCGGCCAAGTCGCAGCTGGCGCGCGGTCACCGCGTCCCGTGGTGAGCCAGGGCATGAACAGGCTTTTCGTCTGATAGCGCAGATAGCAGTCATGGTCGCAATATTGGCGCTGCGACGACACCTCGCGCAGATAGCCCGTGCCGAGCGGTTCGGCGCATTCGGTGCAGGTGGCGGTGGTAAGCGGACTCCTGTGATTGACCAATATGAACTTCATGACGGAAGCCGGTCGCTTTCAACGCGCTGGAGAGCTGATCATGATGCCTTGGCGCGATCCTCAAATATCACAGGAGGAGCGCCGCCGCTGTGAAATCGGTAACAATTCGTATTGCAGTAGCAGAGCCGGGTCCGGATGTCCCGCACATAGCCGTCATGGCCGACGGGCTGGCAGCAAAGCCCACAGAAACTTTTTCGGAATGGTGTCCTGTCGTTGACCAGCACGAAGTTCATGTCGCGCCTCCGAGTGCAAAACAGTAGACCGTATCGGATGGCGAGGTGACGCTGGGCGGTGGCGCGCAGAGATGGTTTCTGCCGTCGGGATTGTCCCTGTTCCGCTCCACCTTCTGCGGCGGCACCAAGATGAACTTGCCGTCCTCGCGGCGCCTCGCGTAGAGCTTGCCATCGAGATATTTAATATCGGTCGGGTAGCAGTCCGCGTTGTTGCAGCAGCTCAAAACCGGATTATCAGGCATACGCCAGGTCGAATAGAATTTCTCGTGCAGCGCCTGGTCCTGCGGCGGGTGATGGCGTTCCGCGTGGCTTGAGGCGCTATCGGAAGCCAAGGCCTCCTGCGCCGGTGCCGGAATAGCGAGCATACAGATGAGACCGACCAGCAGCACGATCAGCACCAGCAGGCAGTCCTGGAGCAGATGTTTGCGCCGTTCGTTCAACAGACCGTCTCCCGATCGATGGGGGCCGGGGGCAAGGAGAACGGGGCCGCAGCCGGCCCGCCGATATCGTCACGCAGCGCGAAAGCGCCACAGCCACCTTGTGTCGTTGTCGCGCCGCGCCTTGAACTGGTCGACGCATTTCTTGGAGCAGAGCGGGGTGCGCGAGCGATAGTAGCGGATGAGGCCGAACTTTCCCTCACACATGGCGCAACGTTTGATTTGCCTGAGTTGGAGGTCTCGATCTCTGTTGAGCATTTCTGTCTCCACCGGGTCTCCCCAAGATCTGGTTCGTTGTCGCACTTCGCACATGCATAGAGTGCGGCTTCGGGATCGTAGTGATACGCCAGGTCGTGCGGCGAGTACGGGCACCGGGCGCAGAGCTTTACTCTCATGTGCCGCCTCCAGAGGCTGCAGGCCTGATGGGCTGGCGGACCTTTCATCCGGACTTTGTTGCCGGGCCGGGGCATCGCCGCCGCAATCGGTCATTTCGGATCGGACAGGAGGGTAGAGCGATGGCCGTGATGGCTCAATTGTACTGAGGTAAGAGGGTGATATCGAAAGGGTTTGGAGACCTATACGAAGGTTTGTACGGCCGGCTCTGCGAGAGCCTCTCTCTCTCTGGGACCGGCGGTAAGTGCCTACGCAGAACACTGGAAATGCCGATTCGCTGGTTGGGTCCGGATCCGTGTTCAATCGCCTTGAACGAATTGCCGATTTTTTGCGCAAATGCTCTAATCTAAGTCCACGTGAGCCGGATCGGTCTGAGCATGCAGCAGAACCAGACCATAAACGTCGGAGGCATGGCCGCGCAGCTGGTTCTCGGCGGCCTTACGCTGGCCCTGGTGGTCCTGGCTTCCTTCCGCTTTCATGCAGACCTTGCCACCACCGCGTTCGCCTGTCTGATCGTGGTGCTGCTGTTTTCGCTGATGGGCAGCTTCGTTGCTTCGGTGCTGCTGTGCCTGCTGGCGGTTGCGGCCCTCGACTATTTCTTTGCAGCGCCGGTCTTCCGTTTCGCGATCGACGATCTCAACCACATCGTCGTGGTGGCCGCCTTCCTCCTGACCACTTTGCTCGTGACGCGCCTGATCGGAAATGCCCGCAAGGAGAAGGAGGCGGCGCTCGCGGCCGAAGGCATGCTCAGGCGCAGCCGGGCCGAAGTGCAGGCCTCGGAACAGCAATGGCGGGAGGTCTTCGAGCACAATCCGGTCATGTATTTCATGCTCGACGCCGAAGGCCTGGTACTCAACGTCAATACCTTCGGCGCCACCCAGCTCGGCTATTCCGTTAAAGATCTCGTCGGCCAATCCGTGCTCAAGGTGTTTCTCGAGGAAGACCGCCTCTTCGTGCAGAAATGCGTCGGCGTCTGCCTGGAGAGCATCGGCCGGTCGCACACGTGGGAAATCCAGAAGATCAGGAAGAACGGCTCGGTGCTCTGGGTGCGCGAGAACGCCAAAGCCATGCGGCGCGCCGATGGCTGCGTCATCGTTCTGATCGCCTGCGAGGACATTACGGAGCGCAGGGCGACCGAATGCGCGCTGCAACAGAGCGAAGCCTATCTGGCCCAGGCCCAGGAAATCAGCCGAACCGGCAGCTTCGGATGGAACGTCGCCACCGGCGAGATCATCTGGTCGAAGGAGACCCTTCGCATATTCGAGTGCGATCCCGCGGAAAAACCCACCCCGGCCTTCATCCTCGCGCGCATGCACCCGGAGGATCGCGCCGCTGCGCAAGCGCTCTATGACCGCGCCTCCAGCGATGGAAGGGACTACGATCATCAATACCGGCTGCTTATGCCGGACGGCAGGGTGAAGCATCTCCACGCGCGGGCGCGCGCCACAATCAATGGCGCCGGCGATCTCGAATTCTGCGGCGCCATCACCGATATCACGGACGCCAAGGAGGCCGAGCACAAGCTACGCCGCAGCGAAGCCTATCTCGCCGAGGCACAGCGCCTGAGCCACACCTCTAGCTGGGCCTGGGACGTACGCCGCCGCGACTTCATCTACCGCTCGGCCGAGTTCTTCCGCCTGTTCGGCTTTGATCCTGACGAGGACGTTCCGGCAAAGGCGATTCAGGACCGCATTCCGTCGGAGGACATCGAGCTGCAAACCGAGGTGATCCGCCGCGCGGTGAAGCAGAAGGATGGCGAGCTCGAGTTCGATTTTCGCATCATTCTTCCTGAGGGTCCGGTCAAGCGCGTCCATTCGCTGGCCCATCCCGTGCTCGGCGCCAATGGCGAGGTCCGCGAGCTCATCGGCACGCACATGGACGTCACCGAGCAATATGTCGCCCGGGAAAAGCTCGAACAGGCACTTGTTGCGCTGCGCGAGAGCGAGCAGCGGTTCCGCGATTATGCCGAGACGGCCTCCGACTGGCTGTGGGAAACCGGCCCCGACCATCGGGTCACCCAGCTGTCGGAGCACACCAAGAGTTCCGGGATTGAGGCCACCAGCGTCATCGGCCTGTTTCGCTGGGAGCTCGCAGCCAACCCCGAGGCGGAAGCTGACAAATGGCGCGAGCATCGCGCGACGCTGGATGCCCATCTTCCGTTCCGCGACCTGGTGTACCGCAGCGACGCCGCGAGGGGGGCTGCGATCTATGTGCGCACCAGCGGCAAGCCGTTCTTCGACGCGGACGGCAAGTTTCTCGGCTATCGCGGCGTCTCAACCGACATTACTGCGGGGATCCGCGCCGACCAGGCCGAGCGGGCGCTCCGCAAGGCACAAGCCGAGCTTGCACATGTGACCCGGGTCACGACCTTGGGGGAATTGACCGCCTCCATCGCCCATGAGATCAACCAGCCGCTTGCGGCCCTGATTGCCAATGCGGAGGCGTGCCGGAGTTGGCTTGACCGCGGCCCGCCCGATCTTGCCGCCGCCCGCCGCTCGGTGGAATGGATCGTCGACGATGCCAATCGTGCTGGCGAGGTGATTCGGCGAGTCCGGGCGCTGGCGAAGAAGACCGATACCGAGAAGACCTTGCTCGATGTCAATGAACTCGTGCGGGAAGCCATGGCACTGGTGCAACGCGAACTCTTGAAAAACGAGGTTTCGCTGGGTATGGAGCTGGCGCCTCGCCTGCCCAGCATTTACGGTGACCGCGTGCAACTGCAGCAGGTTATCATCAATCTCGTCATGAACGGAATCGAGGCGATGCAAACAGTTGGCGACCGTGCGCGCCGGCTCGTGGTCCGCACCGGTCAGGATGATCTCGGCCGGGTTTGGCTAGCCGTCGCCGATACGGGCGTCGGGATTTCGGAAGCAGATAGCGAACACGTCTTCATGCCGTTCTTCACCACCAAATCCAGCGGCATGGGCATGGGACTCGCGATCTGCCGCTCGATCATGGAGGCGCATGCGGGACGCCTGTCGGTATTCCGCAATGAGGAGGGCGGCGCGACGTTTCAATTCGTGCTGCCGCTGCACCAAGAGGATGCGGCGTGAACGAGCGGCCCAAATCGAGCACTGACGCGGCAGGCGCCAAGGAGCCGGTCAAGCCGTCGGGCGACCCGCCCGGCGCGGAACCGATGGTCTTCGTCATCGACGACGACATCTCGATGCGGCGCGCGCTCACCAACCTTTTCGAGTCGGTAGGTCTGAAGGTCGAGGCGTTCGGCTCGGCACCGGAACTGATGAAGACCAGGCTTCCGGAGGTCGCAAGCTGTCTCGTCCTCGACATCCGCTTGCCCGGACTGAGCGGGCTCGATCTGCAGAGCGAGCTTGCGAAGGCGAACATTCACATCCCCATCATCTTCATCACCGGCCACGGCGACATTCCGATGACGGTGCGGGCGATGAAGGGCGGGGCCGTCGATTTCCTCACCAAGCCGTTCCGCGATCAGGACCTGCTCGACGCCGTGAGGACCGCGATCGAGCGCGACCGCAAGCGGCGCGACATCGAGAAGACGGTCTCGGACCTGAAGGCTCTGTTTGACACCTTGAGCCCGCGGGAGCGGGAGGTGCTGGCCTTCGTGGCTGCCGGATTGATGAACAAGCAGATCGCTGCGGAGCTTGGCCTCGCCGAGATCACGGTCAAGATATACCGCGGGCATATCATGAGGAAGATGCATGCGAAATCGCTTGCCGAGCTGATCAGGATGACCGAGACGCTCGGCATCCGCCCCCAAAAGCCGTCGCCCGGCGTACAAACCTAAGTATGATTTTACAATCTCGACGCGTGGGCCCAATTTTGCCTGGGCGACCAGGCTTGTGAGGGCGCCTTCCCGCCCCAGGAGGGTCGTCGTGTCTGCTCCTGCAGTCATCTCGGTCATTGACGACGACGCATCCGTCCGCGTCGCTACCAATAATCTTTTGATGTCGCGCGGCTATGTCGTGCACAGCTTTGCCTCCGCCGAGGAGTTTCTTGCCTCGGCAAATCTCGATGAGACGAGTTGCATCATTGCCGACATCCAGATGGCGGCCATGAGCGGTCTCGACCTGCTTGCGAACTTGAGGGCGCGTGGCAACGACGCGCCCTTCATCTTCATCACGGCGTTTCCGGACGAGAGCATTCGCGCCCGTGCCATGAGGGCCGGTGCCATCTGCTTCCTGGCCAAGCCGTTCGCCGCACCGAACCTGATCCGGGCCCTCGACAAGGCGCTGAGCTCACGCGGCTAGCCCGCGACGCGAGAGCCGAAGAACCGCGAGCCTCGTTACAGCGGCGCCTGCGTGCGCGGCTCGCGCGCGGGGAGACGCTCGGGCAGCTCGCGGGCGACCTTGGACCGCAATTCCACGAGGTCGATGAAAACGTCCGCCTGGCGCCGCAGGTCGTCGGCAACCATCGGCGGCTGGCTTGAGATGGTCGAGATCACAGTGACGCGCACGCCACGGCGCTGTACGGCTTCCACCAGCGGGCGGAAGTCGCCGTCGCCGGAGAAGAGCACCATTTGGTCGATGTGCTCGGCGAGCTCCATGGCGTCGACCGCAAGCTCGACATCCATGGAGCCCTTCACCTTGCGGCGGCCGTTGGCGTCGATGAACTCCTTGGTCGATTTGGTGACGACGGTGTAGCCATTGTAATCCAGCCAGTCGACCAGCGGGCGGATCGAGGAATACTCCTGATCCTCGATGATCGCGGTGTAGTAGAACGCGCGCAGCAAGTTGCCGCGGCTCTGGAATTCCCTCAACAGGCGCTTGTAGTCGACATCGAAGCCAAGCGTCTTGGTCGTGGCGTAGAGATTGGCGCCGTCGATAAACAGCGCGATGTTCGAAGAAATCGTCATTGAGGTAATCACCTCTGGGGCTGGATATTGAGCAGGCCAGATCTTTCAAAAATCTCGTCGCGCGTCTTGCGGTCGCGAACGTCTGTTGCCTGCAATCGGCTTTCACTCAATTACCCAAACGTTAGGCGCAGAGGGTCAATGCCTCAATTGTACCGAGGTAAGCGACCGATATGGAAAGGTATGCGGGACCTATACCAAGGTTTAAGGAAGCCCGTAGGTCTACGGGTTCTGCTGCGGTGCCCATACCGACGCGGGCGCAAATTGCGGACAGGCGACGTCTTCGAGAAGCACCGGTAGTTACAACATCGCACCAAAATGCCGAGCGCTCAATATAATATGATGAATGTAAGCCATGCTGCCTTGTGATGAGCTATCGAAAATCGGCAGAAGCCGTCATTGCGAGCGGCGATGCCGCTCCTGATACCGTTCTTCTCGCAGCCTGCCGGAGCGTGGCGATCCGGCATCTGATGTGTGGAAGCCATGAGTTCACTTCTGGACCGTGCAGGGGCTCCACGTCTGCTTCAATGCTGTACGCGCTGTGCCGTTGGGCGTAACTTTGTGGCGTTCAAGGAGAAGCCATGAGCGACTTCGAGGAACGTACCCAGGCTAATATGGACGTCGTGCTTGACGAGGTCTGCGCCGCCTTGCCGAACGGTGGCGACCATGAGAGCCGCAAGTTCATCGCCGAGCAGCTGATCCTCGCCGCGCGTGCCGGAAAGACCACGCTGGGCGAGCTCACCTATATGGGCCGACGGGCGCTGGTTCATCTCCGGCAGAGGTCGGCGGCTTCAGGAACAAAGCCCGGCGACAGCTGATTGCGCTTCATCTGAATGGTCAAGCCGGACGATGACCGCGGAACGCGTGGCCGCCGACATCGGCGCGATCGCGACGTTCTTTCGCCTGAGCAAAGCCGTGCATGCCGGACTGCCATTGCAATCCAACGATCGCACCCTTGGTTGGCTGCAGCAGTCCGAGCGAGGCGATCAGCGTGACCGGCAGCCACACCGCAAGCTGCAGCGCCACCGGCGGCGCATAGGCCATCTCGACCGCGAGAATGGCGGGCACTACGGCATGACCGACCAGCACGATCACGAGATAGGCCGGAAAATCATCGGCGCGCTGGTGGAACAGCTCTTCGCCGCAAGCGCCGCAATGATGTGCAACCTTCAGGAAGCGCGGGAACAGTCGGCCCTCGCCGCAATGCGGACAACGGCCGCGAAAGCCGCGCCAGACGGCCTTGGCCAGCGGGACCGAAGCTTGTTTTGTCATGGGGGAGCCCTTTCCTTGCGTGTTGCCATACAATATGGTCGATACACACCATACAATCAAAGGAAATGGCGATAATTGCATGGAGTGGGTCCCTACAATCTCGGAGCAGCAAGGTCCGCTCTACCAGCGCATCGTGAGCGCCCTGGAGAGCGATATTGCCGCCGGCCGCCTGCTGCGGGGCCAGCAGTTGCCGACCCACCGCGCACTCGCGAGGCGGCTCGGCGTCGATCTCACCACCGTCACCCGCGCCTATAGCGAAGCACGACGCAGGGGACTGATCGATGCGCAGGTCGGGCGCGGCTCCTTCGTCTCCGAGACCAGCGTGCGGGAGGCCACCGAGCATGCGCCGGAGGTCAGGATCGATCTCTCCATGAACGTGCCGCCACATCCGCTCGAGGCCCAGCTCGACGAGCGCATCCTGCAGGGGCTGGAGACCATCAAGCAGAGATCCGGGCTGACCGCCTTCCTCAACTATCTCGAGCCCGGCGGCAGCGAGCGTGAGCGCAGCATCGCCGCGCGCTGGCTGCGGGTGCGCGTGGCGCATGCGACGCCGGAGCGCATGGTGATCTATCCCGGCACGCAGGTCATCATCTTCAACTTGTTGATGCGGCTCGCTCGTGCTGGCGATGTGGTGCTGACGGAAGCGCTGACCTTCCCAGGCATCAAGGCCGCCGCGGCACGGCTCGACATCCGCCTGGTCGGCGTTGCCATGGATGAAGGCGGCGTGATCCCGGAGGCATTGGCAAATGCCTGTCGCGCGCACAGGCCGAAGGCGGTCTATCTGATCCCGACGCTGCATAACCCGGCGACGGCGACGCTCTCGCCTGAACGGCGCGCCGCGATCGCTGCGGTCATTCGCGCCGCCAACACCGTCCTGATCGAGGACGACGCCTATGGCCTCCTCGACCCCTCCGCGTCGCCGATCGCAAACCTGATCCCGGAGCGAACCTATCTCGCAACGACATTGTCAAAATGCATCGCGCCTGCGCTGCGCGTCTCCTATCTTCTGACGCCCGACCTGGCCGAGCAGGAGGAGATGCGCGCGCGCCTGCAAGCCTCGGCGCAAATGCCGCCGCCTTTGATGGTTGCGCTGGCGACGCACTGGATCGAGAGCGGCATTGCCGAGCGCATCGTCGCTGCGATCCGCAATGAGGCGGCGGGCCGCCAGCAGATCGCCGGCCGTGCTTTGAAAGGTCTTTCCTTTTCCGCCGGCCGCGCCGGCCATCACCTCTGGCTCACGCTGCCTCCCGAATGGCGGCGCGACGATTTTGTCGCCCATGTCCTGCGCTCCGGCCTTGCCGTGGTCGGCAGCGACGCCTTCGCCGTGGATGCAAATGCGCCGCCGGCGTTACGCGTTTCGCTCGGCGCCGCGCGCAACCGCGCGGAACTCGCCGAAGGCCTGCGTTTGCTCGCCTCCGCGCTCAGGGTTCCGGCCGCACGGCGGCAGATTGTTTGAGGTGCGAGATTGCCCATCAGGCGAGATCGTAGTAAAAGCCAAATACAATAAGAAATCCTGATCCATGATCTCGCTGAAACAACTGCGCTATTTCGACGCCGTGGTGCGCACCGGCCATTTCGGCAAGGCGGCCGAGCAATGCGCTGTCACGCAGCCGGCGCTGTCGATGCAAATCCAGGAGATGGAGAAGGATCTCGGCGTGCCGGTGCTCGAACGCGGCCGCAACGGCGTGATTCCGACGGAAGCCGGACGCGAGATCGCCGGCCGCGCCGCGCGCATCCTCTCGGAGGTGCGCGACATCGTCGATTTCGCGCGGCGCCAGGGCGAGACACTGGCGGGACCGCTGCATTTCGGCGTCATCCCCTCTGTCGCGCCGTATCTGTTGCCGGCGCTGTTGCCGCTGATCCGCAGCAAATTTCCCGACCTCGATCTGTCGCTGCGCGAAACTCAGACCCAGCATCTCGTCGACGAGCTGATCGATGGCGGCCTCGACTTGTTGCTGCTGGCGCTGCCGATCGAACATGCGGAAGTCGAGACCATGAAGCTGTTCACCGACCGCTTCCTGCTCGCGATGCCGAAATCGCGGCGGATCGCTAGCCGCATCCGCGCGACGTCCGATCTGTTGAAGCAGGATCGGCTGCTGCTCCTGGAGGAAGGGCACTGCCTGCGCGATCAGGCGCTGGCGTTTTGCAGCCTGCGCCGTGTCGACAACATCGACACGTTCGGGGCGTCGAATCTCTCGACGCTGGTGCAGATGGTGGCGAATGGGCTCGGGCTCACGCTGCTGCCGCAGCTTGCGGTCGATCTCGAGGGACGCCGCGGCGACATAAAATTGATGCGCTTCGCCGATCCCGAGCCGCGCCGCGTGATCGGACTTGCCTGGCGCAAGTCTTCGCCGCGCAAGCGTCACTTTGCCGAGCTCGGCAAGCTGATCGCCCAGGCCGCGGCGGCGCAGATGAAGGAGTCGGAGGTGGCGTGAGCCATGCACCTCGCCACGGGTAGCGGAGCCAATCATGCAAAGCTGTGAGATCGGCATCATCGGCCTCGGCTTGATGGGCAGCGCCGCGCTTCATGCGTTCAAGCGGCGCGGTTGCGATGTGCTGGGGTTCGATCCCTTGACGATAGGGGAAGCGCGCGGCTCGTCGCACGGTTCGTGCCGGATCTTCCGGCGCTTCAATTTCGAGAGCGAAGCCTATACCGCGCTTAGCGACCGCGCCTATGCCGGCTGGCAGGAGCTCGAGGCCGCGAGCGGGCGGAGCATCTTGAAACCTTGCCCGGTGCTGGAAGCAGGGCCTCCGGGTTGTGAACTCGTTGCAAGGTCGCGTGCGGCGGCATTGGCGGCGAACAACGCCGCGACAGGCCCGCGCAATGGCCGCGAAGCCAATGCGGCGTTTCCTGCATTCGATCTGTCTGACGACTGGGATGTCGTCGTGCAGGAAAGCGGCGGCATCCTGATGGCCGAAGAGGCGGTGCGGGCATTTCGAAAAGGCGCGGAGGACAACATCATCCGCGCGGCGGCACATATGCGCGCTGAGCCAACGGGCATCCGCATCGTCACCGCAAGCGGAGAGGTCATGGCACGCCAGGTGATCGTCGCTGCAGGTCCATGGATCGCCGACCTCATCCCGGGGCTCAGGCGCCATCTGACGATTACGCGACAGGCAGTTGGCTGGTTCAAGCCTGTGCAGCCGGAGGCTGCGCGTTACGGCGCGTCTCCAATTTTCATCCTCGATGCCCCTCGTGGCGTGGTCTACGGCTTTCCCGATTTCGAAGGGCGCGGCGTGAAGGCCGCGCAACACGACCACGGCAGGATCGTAGGCGCTGATGAATGGGATCCTCCGGCGACCGATGCCGAGTTGGAGCAGGTCGCGACCACGCTCGCCGAGTTGATTCCCGGCGCCGCGGGCGCAATCATCGATCGCGATATCTGTCTCTATACGAACACTGCAAAAGCCGACGCCGGCATCGATGACGGCAATGAGTTCATCA
>Ga0307478_10002804_pt1 | contig 13417 bp, 10 predicted proteins | sample atmos_gasesECM4C_2_FD_203713 | JGI IMG/M metagenome (GOLD analysis project Ga0307478, IMG submission 203713) | Hardwood forest soil microbial communities from Morgan-Monroe State Forest, Indiana, United States - atmos_gasesECM4C_05 | ecosystem: Environmental > Terrestrial > Soil > Temperate...
GTTTTACGTTGCGCGTTTTTTGCTGGGCCTCGCCGAATCAAGCTTCTTCCCTGGCATGATCGTCTATCTGACGCACTGGTTTCGTTTGCGGGAACGAAGCCAGGCCATCGCATGCCTTTACATAGCTGTTCCCGCAGCATCGTTGATCGGCTCCCCCATCGCCGGTTGGCTCCTGGGCGTTCACTGGCATTGGCTGGAAGGGTGGCGCTGGCTGTTCGTCTTCGAAGGGATCCCCGCCATTGGGCTTGGATTGATCACGCTTGTTTACCTGACGGACTGGCCGGCGCAAGCGCGTTGGCTTCCCGAAGACGAACGAGAATGGCTAAGCAAAGAACTGAGCTCAGAACTCGACGCAAAGAAGAAAATTAAGAACCATACGATTCTCGAGGCCTTCTTGGATCGGCGAGTTGCGATGCTCGCCGCCGCGTGGTTTCTGTCTCTCACCGGGACGCTCGGGAGTATTTACTGGATTCCTACGTTTGTGAAGCGTCTCTCGGGACTTTCCGACCGCTCAGTGACTTCGCTCTTGCTGCTCCCGGCGCTGCTTGGAATTGTGGGAATGATGCTGAATGCTTGGCACTCTGACAGAACCGGGGAACGGCGCTGGCACACCGCGCTTCCCTTGTTTGCATCGGGCGTAATGTTTGAACTGGTTCTGCTGACCCACCACGCTGTCCCGTTGGCGATTTTACTGTTGCTCCTCGGAAGCGGGATTTTTTACGCCTTCTACCCGGTATTCTGGTCGATCCCCACCATGATGCTCAGCGAATCCGCAGCCGCAGCTACGTTCGGCCTCATCAATTCGTTGGGACAGTGTGGCGGATTTGCCGGACCGTTTGTGATCGGACTGCTGAATGACACGACGCATTCACTGAACGCAAGCTTTGCATTTATCGGTTTGGCCTATCTGGCGGCGGGCGTATTTACGCTGACGCTAAGAGTCAGGAATCCGCTCGAAACTTAGGGCCAGCCAGTCGAAAAACGTGGACGAATTGCCAAAACGATATTGTTGCCGCAGTTCGTCATATTGGATTGTGGGCGCGTTCCTGAAGTGATTCTCGTGCTTCCACAGATCATCCGGTTAGGGGTATATTCTCAACCCGGTTTCATCCATCGGAGGCTCTTTTCATGGCTACTGACACGCGTCCCGAAGCCAAGGTCAAAAGCTTCGGAGTCAACATGGAGTCCGATCTCGCGCTCGAATTTTTGCGAGTCGTCGAGAAAGCCGCGATCGCTTCGGCCCGCACCATGGGCACCGGAGACCGCAACCTGGCCGACCAGGTCGCCACCGAAGCCATGCGCCAGACCATGGACACGGTCCCGATGCGCGGCAATATCGTGATCGGCGAGGGTGAGCGCGATGAAGCGCCAATGCTCTACATCGGGGAGAAAGTCGGCGCCGAGTTTCCTGACGGCCGCCAGGTCCCCGAAATCGACATTGCCGTCGATCCCCTCGAAGGCACCAACCTCTGTGCGACCGGAGCGCCCGGGGCTATCACCGTGCTGGCGGCATCCGAAAAGGGCGGCTTGCTGAACGCACCCGATTGCTACATGGAGAAGATCGTCGTTGGGCCATCTTGCAAGCATGCTATCGATCTCGATGCGCCCGTCGCCGACAATCTGAAGAACATCGCGCGGCGCTTGCAACGCGGCGTCGATGACCTCGTTGTCATCGTGCTCGACCGTCCGCGCCACGAGAAACTGATCGCCGACATCCGGAAAGCCGGCGCCCGGATCAAGCTCATTGGTGACGGCGATCTTTCCGCTGGTATCGCCGCGGCCGTCATTGGCACCGGCGTTCATTGCGTGATGGGGTCAGGTGGCGCGCCTGAGGGAGTGATCACAGCCGCGGCGATCCGCTGTCTCAATGGCTACATGCTCGGCCGCCTTGTCATCAACAAACCCGAGCTTGAAGAACGCATCGCCAAGATGGGAATCAAGGACAAGGCGCGCATCTACGAAGCGCAGGACCTCGCTCCCGGCAACCAGATGATCTTTGCTGCCACCGGCGTGACCGACGGATCGCTGATGAGGGGCGTACGCTACTTCGGCGAGGGAATCCGAACCTCCTCGGTGATCATGACGCTGAAAACCGGACGCGTCCGCTTCATCGACAGCATTCACCTCGAAAAGGGCGCCGAGGTGAAGGTGCGCTTCACCTAGAGTCTTGGCTTTCCAACGCAGATCACAGCAAGGGCCATGCCCCCGTATTGCCGTGCCGCGCAGCGGAACCTCATTGCTTCGATCCACGAACCATGGGTTCGCGCAAGGACAAACCATACCTTCGTTCGGTATCCAATAGTCCCACGTCCCAATAGCCGGTAACCGGTTACTTCACCACGCGGTTGGTACAGGTCCCCACGCGATCTCCCTGCCTAGGGAAACGCGTGCGATAGTGTGCGTCAGAACAGCTTTTACAGAAGCAGTCCGCGCGATGCCTCAACATCCCCCCGCGCGGACTTGTTCACCAAGGAGACTCGTAGTGAGCGATAACCGGCACCCCCGCCAGTTCACAATTTTCAGAACCGTCGTCCTCTTCGTTTTCAGTTTCGTGTTTTTCCTTGACATTTCAGCGCCACGTGCTTCCGCCGCATCCGACCTGGGTGCTGCCCAAAGCTTCGCCGTGTTGAGTTCGGGCGGCGACGTGACTTTGAAGAACCGCGTGAACATCGCTGCGGTCAGCGTATCGGGCGCGGTCACCTGTCCCGGCGCCGTGGGCTGCCCAGGGAACCTGGGTGCGACGACCATTTTGATGGGACGCGGCAATGCCGCGGCTCCCGACACGGTCAGTGGCGACGTTCTCGGGAGCGCGAGTTCGCCCGAGGGACTGAATTGCGCAGGTAATCCGCCGGGAGCAACGACGATCTGCCTTGGCAACGACAGCGAGATCGCGGGGCAATGCATCACGGGCGGTGGCGCGGTGAGTGCGCCCAGCGAGTGCGGTATAGGCACAGACACGACCGGGACCAATCCTGAATTAACGACTGCTTATCCGCGGGCTGGCAGCGATGCGATGGCATTCTCGTCGAGCCTGGCCGGACTTGCCGCAACTCAGACGCTTCCAGCGATTGCGCTTGGATCTCACGGCACAGCGACGATCTCGGGCGGCGCAGGAGTTAACGTGATTGCCCTCCCTTCGATCACCACCGGCACCAAGTCGACGATCACGATCAACGCGGGCGCTACTGAGTTCGTGATCGTGAACATCGGCACATCCACAGACCCAGGCAGCTTGCAACTGGGCAACGGCGCATCGATCGTGCTGAGCGGTGGGATTCCTCCCGATCACGTGATTTTCAATCTGATCGGCGCAGGAACGACCGCACAGCTCGGCAACAACACTGTGTTTAATGGCACCATCCTGGCGCCGCAGGGACAGTTCACCTCTGGAGACGGAGACACCCCGTCCCCAGTGCTCATCAACGGCTCACTGTTGTTCGGCGGAAGCGTCGCCATTGGCAACAATACGAATTTGAATTTCTATCCCTACGCCGGATCGACCAGTGGATCGTCCGGCGGCACGTCAGGTTCATCCTCCGCGTCCTAACTCTTGTCGGACATGGCAAGTCTCATCCCGGACTCGGGGCATCACTTCAGGTACTCCGAGTCCTTCATCAATTCCGGCGGAATCTTTGGAAACGGCGGGAACTCCTGCGAGTAGCCTTTGAACAGCGGCGTCGTGACTTCCGCGCGCTTCGTTCCATCGTGAATTGCGATCTTGTGCGGATTCCCTTGCCGGTAGCCCTCCCATAGCGACACCCCCGCATAAGAACCGTCCTTGCGCAGCACGTAATACGTCATATCGACGAAGCGTAGTTTGTTCATGTCGTTGTTGTAATTGCGGGCGATACGCTTGAGCGCGTCCATGCCCGCGTCATGCGGCGACATGCCGCGGCGCATGTTCTCGACGATCGTGTGGGCGCCCGCTACTTTGATGTTCTCCTCTCCACTGCCAGTCGCGCCCGCCGACCCTACGTCCTGGTCGGTGAAGCAGCCGGCGCCGATAATCGGCGAGTCCCCGCACCGGCCCGGCAACTTGAAGGCCAACCCGCTGGTGGTCGTGATGCCCGACATCTCGCCCTTTTCGTTGAGCGCGGAACAATGAATCGTGCCCGTCGGTGGGAATAACACTCGCCGCACCGCAGCCATGCGAAACTCGGGCTCAATGCCCAGATCGCCAGCCCGTTCCGCCAGTTCGAGAATTTTCTCTCTCCACAATTCCGACTGTGGCTTATTTTCGTCCTTTAAATCAGGCGGTTGCCACTTGGGATCGGCCATCCCCGGACCCCACCAGTCGGCCCCCGAGTGGTACTCCTTCCACAGCAGCCAGATCTTGCGCGAATGCTCGGTGAGCAGGTTCTCACGTGGGAAACCCATCGCCACCGCGAAGCGCTCCGCGCCTTCGCCCACGAGCATCACGTGCCCGGTGTGCTCCATCACAGCCTTCGAAACCTTGGAGACGTTTTTGATATTGCGCACGCCTCCTACTGAACCCGCTCTGCGGGTCGGCCCATGCATGCAGCATGCATCGAGTTCAACGACACCATCTTCATTGGGCAGCCCACCCAGACCAACGCTATCGTCCTTCGGATCGTCTTCGGGCCCAGTGACCACCAGGATCGCCGAGTCGAGCGTGTCGCCGCCTTTGGACAGGTGCTCATAGGCGCGATCAAGGTAGGCAAATCCGTTGTTCGCGCACACGAGGATCGGCGCTTTCCCTGCTCCTGCTCCCGATTGGGAAGCCGAGCGATTGGGTTCTTTGCCGGGGTCCAGCGCGTGTCCCTCGAGGCTTAACGCAAGCGAACCGACGGCGGTCGTAGTCAGGAATTGACGGCGAGAGAAACTCATTGCAGCCCTCCCCTCGAAATCGTTACGCGAAAAAAGCGCTCGTCAGCATAACAGCTTCACGGTGTGAGGCAAGACCGAAGAACACACTTGAAGACGGAAGTCCCCGGGTGGACTGTCAAACGTTGACCCTCTCGCAGTCTCACCTTTTAAGGATCCCGTCGCATCACGGAGTACTCTCGGTTGGTCGTCGGCTCCAGGTGGCCGGATACTCTTCGAAATCCCATGCGTTCGTAGAAGCGCAAATTCCTCGGCGTAAACGTCTCGAGGTAACAGATCGCATGGGCACGCGACGCCTCCTCCAAAGTGCCTGCAAGGAGGGTCGCCCCGATGCCTCGTCCTTGCGCCCACGGAAGAATGCCAATGATCGAGAGATACCACGAACCTGCCGGAATGACCTTCGCGGCCAACGGCGCCATGAAGTGGACTATGCGATCGTAGTTTTCCCTGCCGCGATGGCCCAAAACAGCAGCCAAGAATTCCGCTTTTGCTACTGCCTCGGCGGCTGCGATCTCGGACGTGCGCGGCAACAACCAGGCCGCGGCTCCGAGACTCGGGTCGGCAGCCAGCACACAACGTCCGGTCCGCTGCGCCTCCGCGAGCGAGTAACAAAAGTATTGTTGCAAAGCAAGCTTCCGTGCAGCGTGATCGTCTCCAAAGCTATCCGTGATAGCCCAATAGAACGGGTCGTCGAAGAGAGACTCAGCCAGCGCTACGGAGGCGTGCGTGAGGGCGGTCATAGGCGCGGGGCATTCGACGTCGAGCCCCCACGATTATATCGGCGGCCTGCGGGCCATTTTCGGACAGTCAGTGCGCTGCCGGCGATGGCTTTCGCTTCGGGAGAAAGAGGCCCCCTCGTTATCGCCGAGGCCTGGTGCGGCTTGCATTCTTTACAAGTCTCGGCTACTGTTTCGCCACTTTGCCATAGGTCGCACTTCCCTTCATGAACCGGAACAGTATTTGGTCATTGCTACTGGCCGCGCTGCCGTTTCTGGCTGTCTGTGTGTCGGTGCCGTTGTGGGATCGCGTGTACCCGCTGGTCTTCGGCCTGCCGTTTAACCTGGCTTGGCTCATCGCATGGATCCCCCTTACCAGTCTGTGCATGGCAGGTGTCTACCGTCTGTGGAGGCGCGGGACCAGTGGCATCGTCCGCGACGGCACAGCCCAAGGCAAGAGAGATCAGCCACGATGACACCTAGCACGATTGCGATGACGATCATCTTCGGCATCATTTTGCTGGGTGCCGGCACTGGAGTGTACGCGGGATTCCACCGCAGGATGAATCTTGAGCAATGGGCTGTGGGCGGCCGCGGCTTCGGACCTATTCTTGTGTGGCTGCTCATGGCCGGCGAAGTCTATACGACTTTTGCGTTTCTCGGCGCCAGCGGCTGGGCATATTCCCGAGGAGGACCCACCCTCTATGTGATCGCTTACCTCACCCTGTGCTACGTCATCTCGTTTTTTATTCTTCCGGGGATTTGGGAAGTGGGTAAAAGGTATTCTCTGCATACCCAGGCAGACTTCTTTCGTCAGCGCTACGACAGCACGGCACTTTCGGCCCTGGTTGCCCTGACCGGCGTTCTGTTTATTGTTCCCTATCTGCAACTGCAACTCACCGGCCTCGGTATCATCGTGCAAGTAGCAAGCTTCGACGGCATTAGCCGGTCGATGGCGATCACGATCGCGTTCGTCATCGTGGCGGGCTTCGTTCTGTCGAGTGGGATTCGCGCGGTGGCCTGGGTCAGTGTTCTGAAAGACTCGCTGATGCTGATCGCCGCCTTCTCGATCGGCATTGGAATTCCCTACCACTACTTCGGTGGGATTCAGCCGATGTTCCACGCGCTCATTCAGGCAAAGCCATCGCACCTGACGATGCCAGGAAGCACGCCATCCATGGGTCACACCTGGTTTGTTTCCACGGTTTTGCTTACGTCCATGGGCTTCTACATGTGGCCGCACGCTTTCGGCTCGGTGTTCACGGCAAGAAGCGGCGACACCCTGCGGCGCAATGCCGTGATCATGCCGCTCTATAACGTCACGGTGCCATTGCTGTTCTTTGCCGGATTCGCAGCCATCCTGGTGACGCCGAATCTTAACAATGGCGACATGGCGCTGCTCACGACCGTTCGAAACACTTTCTCTCCGTGGTTTCTAGGCATGGTTGGGGGAGCCGGTGCGCTGACGGCGATGGTTCCGGCTTCTATGTTGATTCTCACCGCGGGGACGCTGTTTTCGAAGAATTTCGTGCGCCCGTTGTTTGCGCCTTCGATGAGTGACGATTCTGTCGCGAAACTCGCGAAAGTATTGGTCGTTCTCACGACCGCGATCGCGATGTACTTTGCCATCTACAGCTCGACCACGTTGGTTGGGTTGTTACTGTTCGCCTACAGTGGGGTCACGCAGTTCTTTCCGGGCGTGGTGTTCGGTCTTTTCTGGAGGCGCGCGACCGCGGCTGGGGTTGCGGCCGGCATCATCAGTGGCGTTGGATTCTCGATGTTTTTGATAGCAACCAAACGCGACCCCCTTCTGGGATGGAACGCGGGCTTCCTTGCGCTGTGCCTCAACGCGCTGGTGACAGCCATTGTCAGTCTTGTGACAGCGCCTCCGCGGAACGGATTTTCAGAATCGCTGCAGACAGAATCACTCGCATAGGCCCCGTTTTAAATGGAAGGGAAGATGCTTTAACCTGTGATTCAGTTTCATGCTGGTTTCGTGCCAGCGCATTCGATTCTCGCTGGCCGAAAGGAGCGGTAAGCCCAAATGACTCGCAAGGGATTGCTGTTATCTGCAGCGCTGTGCTTGGTCACGCTTTCATTCCTCACTCCCCCGGGGACCGGCCAAACGCGATCGCCACAACTTCTCGTTCTTGAAAAGGAAGACAAGTCACTCGCGATCGTCAACCCGCAAACCCTCAAGATTCTGACGCGCCTTCCCGCCGGCGAAGATCCACACGAGGTGGTGGTGAGTGAAGATGGCGGACGCGCTTACATTTCGAACTACGGGGGGTTCCGCGTGCCCCAGAGGACGCTGTCGGTCGTAGATCTGGTTGCGCAGAAAGCTCTTCCTCCCGTGGATCTCGGACCGCTTCGTGCGCCGCACGGCCTCGACATCGTGAATGACAAGGTCTACTTCACCGCCGAGGGCAGCAAGGTGATCGGCGGCTATGATCCGAAGAGTCAGGGCATCGAGTGGGTGCTGGGGACAGGACAAGGTCGAACTCACATGCTGAAGGTGAAGCCTGACTTGACGGCGATCTTCACTGCAAACATGACATCGGATAGTGTCAGCGTATTTGAGCCCGACAAGAACTCCGATGCCTCAGGTTGGACAGCGACCGTGATTCCGGTGGGGAAAGCGCCGGAGGGATTCGATGTTTCTCCCGATGGCAAAGAGTTGTGGGCGGCGTCGCATCAAGAGATGGTCACGATCGTTGACTTAGCCACGAAGAAGGTGACGGCGACCATCAATGTGCATACCAAGTTTGCCAACCGCCTAAAGTTCACGCCCGACGGCAAGCGTGTTCTGATCTCCGATCTAGGCAACGGCGACCTGATCATCCTCGACGCGGCTTCGCGGGCAGAAATCAAAAGAGTCAGCCTCGGGCACGGATGTGCAGGGATCCTGATCGCGCCTGACGGATCGGTGGCTTACGTTGCGGTGAGTTCAGACAGCAATGTTGCGGTCGTTGACTTGAAGACCTATTCCGTCACGGGTCGAATTCCGACGGGGAAAGGTCCGGATGGTCTGGCGTGGGCCGCCTCAAAATAGCGTCTAGTGACTAAGCGTGGGACGGTCCAACACGCGATGTTCAAGGCATCCGATTTGCGCGCGACCGTTCAAGGTTAGGGATCTGCCTACCGAAGTCAATCGGGGTCAAGCCCACCTCCGGGGAATTGCCGAACGCTTTGCATTCAGGATCGGGTTAGACCATGTTCAACAAAACGGGAATCATTGAATTGCATGAACTCATGCACGAACGAATGGACCTTCTGCTCCGCCACGTTGCAACTGTTCCAGATGACCTCACTCGTAAGCCAGTAGCAGGATTTGGCCATCCAACAATTTCGAGACAATTGGTGCACATTCTGACCTGTGAGGAAGGCTGGATCCACGATTTGCAGAACAAAGTGTTCGACGGCTGGACCGAAGAGCAATGCGCGACGATGGCCGGTTTAGTCTCCGCCAAGGAACGAATTCGCGACGCGACTCGAACGTATTTAGGCGCTCTTACTGAAGAGCAACTCAACACGACGTTGACGGTGCGTCCAGTGGACTGGGGCGGCGAACTCCGGAGTCCAGCTTTTATCGTATTGCACGTGATCACGCACACATTTCATCACAAGGGCCAAGTGGTCGCTATGCTGCGGATCCTCGGATACCCGGCGCCGGATACGGATCTGCAAGCTGTGTAGATGTCCTCCTGAGCGCCGACGGTCGACTGGCTCACAGCGCCATAGAGGTTTCCCGCTCTCAGTTCTCAACGACGGGTCGGAATTTCGGGTCTACCACCTTGCGCGCGGTTTCGATTCCGTGGACCGGAAGGGTGGGATCCGTCAACACTCCAATTTGCTTTAGGACGGAAGCCTGGTCCCAGTAAATGTGTTCGTGAGCGAGTTTGCCGTCGCGGAAGCGGACGATGGCGACAAGCGGCACCTCGACGTGGCGATTCGTGGGCGGGATGCCGGGAAGCATCCAGGGAATTTCCTGCGTGTGCGTGAAGGAGAAGATCATCTCGTCGACAAGCTGGTTGTCGCCGATCGTGCGCGAGATGGGCGAGAGCTTGGTATCTGGCGGCATGGTGGGGATGAAGTCCTGCGAGTAGAAAGCGCGCAGAGCGCTCTTGCCGTATCCGCCGGTAAGGGTGGGAATGTGGTTGACGTAGGCGTCGTCGACCATGGTGGCGAGCGTGGCCTCGGTGTCATGCGTAACGAATTCGTGGGAGGTGTGCTCTTCCCAGAGGCGGAGTAACTCGGGATTGGACATGGGGAGATTGTAAAGGAAGCGGTGTTCGGTATTCGCTGTTCGGCAATCGGTGTCAAGTTGTGAAGTTAGATCTCAATCCAGGCAAGAAAAGCAGATCCTTCGCTTGCGCTCAGCGGTGACAAACCTGACACCTAAAACCTCACACGTGAGACCTGATTTTAGTCGGCGGAGCTGGGGCTGGGAGAGATGGCGGGACGATGCTTGCGAGCGAAACGAACGCGCACGCGGTCCATATAAAGGTAGACGACCGGCGTGGTGAAGAGCGTGAGGGCCTGGCTCACGATGAGTCCGCCAACGATGGTGAGGCCGAGGGGACGGCGGAGTTCGGCGCCCGTTCCGGCGGCGAGCGCGAGCGGCAGACCGCCGAGCAGCGCGGCCATGGTGGTCATCATGATGGGGCGGAAGCGCAGCACGCAGGCTTCGTAAATTGCGTCGTGCGGGGACTTCCCTTCCCGGCGCTCGGCGTCGAGCGCGAAGTCGATCATCATGATGGCGTTCTTCTTGACCAATCCAATCAACAAAATGATACCGATGAGGCCGATGACGTTGAGTTCGTTGTGCGTGATGTCGAGCGCGAGCAGCGCGCCGACGCCCGCGGACGGAATGGTGGAGAGAATCGTGATGGGATGAATGAAGCTCTCATAGAGCACCCCGAGGGTGATGTAGACGGCGAGCAGAGCGGTCACGATGAGAACGGGCTGGTTGGCGAGCGAGTCCTGGAAAGCGGCGGCGGTGCCCTGGAAGCTGGCGTGAATCGTTTCAGGGAAGCGGATGCTGCGCTGGACGCTCTCTATGGCTTCGGTGGCCTGTCCGAGTGAGACACCGGGCGCAAGGTTGAAAGAAATGGTGACGGCGGGCCACTGGCCCTGGTGATTGACGGCGAGCGACGTATTGCTCGGCCCGAAATGGGCGAAGGTGGAAAGAGGGACCATCTTGCCGCCGGAAGAGTGAACGTAGACGCTGTTGAGCGTTTCGGGTGACTGCTGGTATTGGGGCGCAACTTCCATCACTACGTGGTACTGATTCAACGGTTCGTAGATCGTGGAAGCGAAGCGCTGACCGAAGGCGTCGTAGAGCACGGTATCGATGTCGCTAGCGGCAACGCCGAGCCGCGAAGCGGTATCGCGATCTATGACGACGTAAGCGGCGAGTCCTTTATCTTCTTGGTCGGTATTCACCTGGCGCAGTTGCGGAAGCGCACGCATTTTTTGCAGCAGCTGCGGAGCCCACTCGTTGAGTTGCGCAAGGCTCTCTCCCTGCAACGTGTATTGATACTGGGCCTGGCTGACGCGGCCTCCGATGCTCAGGTCCTGCTGCGCCTGCATGTAGAGGGTAGCGCCAGGAACGACGGAAAATTTGCGGAACAGCTCCGCGATGACCTGGTCGGCGGTAAGCTTCCGCCGTCCGAGCGGCTTGAGCGTCATGTACATGCGGCCCTGATTCATGGCCGTGGTGCCACCGCAGAAACCGATCATGTTCTCGACGTTGGGGTCGGCCATCCCGATGGCGACGTACTCCTTCATTTTTTCCTTCATCGCGTCGAAGGAGATGTCTTCGGCGGCCAGCACGGTTCCGAAGACGCGACCGGTGTCCTGCTGCGGAAAGAAACCCTTGGGCACCTGCTTGAAGAGGTAGACGCTCAGGCAGGCCGTGCCGATGGTGACGAGCAGGATGGCGAACTGGTGGCGCAGGACCCAGCCGAGCGAGACGCGATAGATCTCCTGAATCGTGTCGAAGACTTTCTGGCTGAAGCGGTAGGCGCGGCCATGCTCTTCCTCGCGGAGAGGCTTGAGCATCTGCGCGCACATGGTAGGCGTAGTGGTGAGCGAGACGATGAGCGAAACACCAATCGCGATGCTGAGGGTAACGGCGAACTCTCGGAAGAGTCGCCCCACGATCCCCCCCATCATCAGGATGGGAATGAATACGGCGACAAGAGACGTGCTCATGGAGAGCACGGTAAATCCGATCTCGCGGGCGCCCCGAAAGGCAGCCTGGACGGGCGAGAGTCCCTTTTCGAGATAACGGGTGATGTTTTCGAGGACCACGATGGCGTCGTCGACAACGAAGCCGGTAGAGATGGCGAGCGCCATCAGCGAGAGGTTGTCGAGACTGTACCCCAGCAGGTACATCACGCCGAAGGTACCGATCAGCGAAAGGGGCACGGCGATGCTGGGGATGACAGTAGCGCGAACGGTGCGCAGGAAGACGAAGACGACCAGGATCACGAGAACGACGGAGATGGCCAGCGTGATCTCGATATCGCGCAAGGAGGCACGGACGGTGGTCGTTCGGTCAGAGACAACAGAGACGTGGATGGACGGAGAGATCGAGGTTTCGAGCTGCGGCAGTTGATGGAGAACGTTGTCGACCGTCTCGATGATGTTGGCGCCGGGCTGCCGCCAGATAAGGACGATGACGGCACGCTTCCCGTTGGAGAGGCCGAAGATATGGGCGTCCTCGACGGAGTCCTGCACCTGGGCGACGTCGCTGAGGCGGACGGTGGCGCCGGTGCGGGGGTTGGTGGAGACAATGAGCGGCCGGTATTGCTCGGCGTGCTTGATCTGATCGTTATCGGAGATGGTCCAGTCGTTAGTGCGGCCCTGAATATCGCCCTTGGGCGAGTTGGCATTGGCGGCGGCGAGCGCGGTCCGGACGGAGTCGAGTCCGGTGCCGAACTGATTCAGAAGGTAGGGATTCACTTCAACACGAACGGCCGGGTTCGCGCCTCCGCCGACGTAAACCTGGCCGACACCGCTGATCTGAGCAAGCTTCTGCGAGAGAATTGAGTTGGCCGAATCGTAGATGTTGGGGAGGGGGATGGTGTCGGAGGTGAGCGAGAGTATCAGGATCGGCGGATCAGCCGGATTGACCTTGCGATACCACGGATTGCCGGGGAGATCAGCGGGCAACTGGCTGCGGGCGGCGTTGATGGCAGCCTGCACGTCGCGAGCAGCGGCGTCGATGTTGCGATTGAGATCGAATTGCAGAACGATGCCGGTCGCACCGAGCTGGCTGACCGAGGTCATCTGGTTGATGCCGGCAATGCGTCCGAATTGGCGCTCAAGCGGCGAGGCGACGGCGGAGGCCATGGTCTCGGGACTGGCGCCAGGCAGGCTGGCGGAAACCTGGATGACCGGGAACTCCACCTGCGGCAAGGGAGCAACCGGGAGGAACCTGAAGGCGAGGGCCCCGGACAACAGCAAGGCGGCGGTCAGCAGCGAGGTGCCAACGGGACGCTTGATGAATGGGGCGGAGATATTCATGCGAACAATCTAAGGATGCGGCGAGGGTGGATTTCGCTTCTCGGACAAGCGAGATTTCCCCGCGAGCAGGCCTCTTAGCATGATAAATCGACGGACAAGGCAGCGGAGGGAAATCGATGCGAAAAGTGAGTGCGGTGCGCAACGAGGAATCCGCCCTGCAACGCCACGCATATCGCATCACGATATTGATGCCACCCGGTCATCACCAAAACAGGTGATTGGCGTTATGTTCGGAAGCGGGTCGTTGGGGATGACAAAGAATAGTTCTCAGTGCCACAGCGAAGCTTTTAACCGTAAAGATCGCAAAGAAAGGCCGCGAAGGG
>Ga0307478_10002805_pt1 | contig 13414 bp, 7 predicted proteins | sample atmos_gasesECM4C_2_FD_203713 | JGI IMG/M metagenome (GOLD analysis project Ga0307478, IMG submission 203713) | Hardwood forest soil microbial communities from Morgan-Monroe State Forest, Indiana, United States - atmos_gasesECM4C_05 | ecosystem: Environmental > Terrestrial > Soil > Temperate...
CGCCGACGCGATCCTGACCACGCCCTCTCCCGGTCGTTCGAAAGGCGCTGGCGGCTACTTCACCATGATTCTGCAACCGCCGTCGCGTCTACCCGAGTCCGACATCCAGCCGAAGGAACTTGTCTTCGTGCTCGACACTTCGGGTTCCATGTGGGGATTCCCGCTCGAGAAAGCCAAGCAGGTCATCAGCCGCGCGCTCGACGAACTCTACCCCGGCGACACCTTTAACCTCATCACCTTCTCCGGCGACACCCACATCGTCTTCCCCGAACCGGTCTATCCCACAGCCGAAAACATTCGCAAGGCGAAAGAAGTCCTCGCCACGCGCACCGGCGGTGGCGGAACCGAAATGATGAAGGCCATCCGCGCCGCTCTCGTGCCCTCCGACAAGCAGGACCACGTACGCGTCGTCTGCTTCCTCACCGATGGCTACGTCGGCAACGACATGGAAATCGTCGGCGAGGTGCAGAAGCATCCCAACGCTCGCGTCTTCGCCTTCGGCATTGGCACCGCCGTGAACCACTTCCTGCTCGACAAAATGTCCGAGGCCGGCCGCGGCGCTGTCGAATACGTCAACCTGGCCGACAAAGCCGACGAAGCCGCGGACCGCTTTTACGAGCGCGTCCGCTCGCCGCTCCTCACCAACCTCTACATCGATTGGGGCGGGCTGCCAGTCGCCGACGTCTATCCGCAACGCCTACCCGATCTTTTCAGCGGACAGCCGCTCATCATCACCGGTCGCTACACCCAGCCGGCGAGCGGCAAGCTGCACCTCAAAGGCACGCGCGCCGGAGGCCCATTCACCCGGGACATCCCGGTTACGTTCTCCTCGACCACGCCGCCGTTCGATGCGCTCGCCGGCTTCTGGGCGCGTCGCCGCATCGACGACCTCATGTCGCAGGATTGGCTCGGCCTCCAGCAAGGCGCCATGAAGCCCGCCTTGCAGGCGCAGATCACCCAACTCGGCCTCGACTACCGCCTCATGACCCAGTTCACGTCATTTGTCGCCGTCGAAGATCAGATCGTCACGAAGAACGGCAAGCCCCAACGCGTCGAAGTCCCGGTCGAGATGCCGGAAGGCGTAAGCCACGAAGGAGTCTTCGGCGATCAGAAACAATATGGCTATGGGAGCGGAGCTGGTGGCGGAGTTGGAGCAGGAAGCGTTGGCGGCCTCGTAGGCCGCAACCTTACCAGCCTCGCCCCCCTCTCTCCCGCGCCGGCCCAGGCCGGTGCGGCAAATCAAACCGTCGAAGTGCAGGCAGCCTCGCCCACGATCACTGTGGACGAGCGTCATTCCTACGACGCACTGAAAGCTCCTGCGCCACCTCCGCAGGCCCCAGCGCCGGTCACCATGCCGAAGACCAAGGCAGAGAAGCCAGCGCAAGCCTCGCTGCTCGACGAGGACAGGCGCTCTCTTGAGAGCAAGCTGCAACCTGCCGTTCTGGCCGCCCTCGATTGCTATCGCAAGTCATCAGGAGCTTCGTGTTCGAACGTGCACGCGGGCAAGATCGCGATCGAGATCCGCCTGACGGCCGATTCCCCAACTCTGCGTGCTCAACTTCAAGCCCTCGGCTTCGAATTCAAGCGCGCCAACCCGGCAGAGAAGATGCTTGCCGGCAATCTTGCTGTCGACAAACTCGACGAACTAGTCAAACTGCAAGCCGTCCAGTTCGTCTCACTCGAACGCCGATAGGTAGCGCCCGCGTCCCGCCGGCTGTCGCGCGGGCATCTTGCCCGCGCCTCAGCTGGTGCAGTCGAGGGCCGGCCGAGCAGATGCTCCACACTTGCTGCACGGCCCTTTGCAAATTTCACGTGGGAGGAATCCGCTTTCTTTCCGCATCATCCACGATCAACAGTTCTTTCCAGCACCATACCGCACTTCCCGATACCTCCACGCAAACACCGCGCTCACGCTCGCAATCACCACGAAGCACAGCACGCTCGCCTCCGGCCCCACCGTGCCTCCCGTCAACCAATCCGGACCGTGAAACGACGGACGCATCAGGTGTCCTATCTCCATCGTTCCGCTATCAGGCACCGAATACAAATAGGTCTGCCCCCAATCCCAGAACGCGTGAAAGCCCACCCCGAACCACAAATTCCCCGTACGATACAGCGTCAGGCAGAAGAACAATCCAATCGCCACCACCCCCAGCAATCCAACCCAGGTCTCCCCGGTGTTCCGCCAGTGGACTACCGCGAAAGCCAGCGAAAGCACCACCGCGGTCGGCCAGAAGCCCATTACGCGCGAGAGCGTGTACATCGTGTACCCGCGAAACAGAAATTCCTCGAAAATTCCCACCAGCACGAAGTACACGCCCCAGAACAACGCAAACTTCAACACGCGCGCCCCGTGCAACACGACTGCGCCAAAATAAAATGCATGCACTCCGCGTAATACCAGGATCAGCACCGTGAGCGAGGCCAGTCCCCACAGTGCACCTATCCAGAACATTTTCCCGAACGCCTGCTGGCGCGGGAGCCCGTAAACGCCCACCTCGCGCCCCTCGAGACGCGCCATCAGGAAGGCGGGCATCACCGCTCCCAACACCCAGGCGGCTTCCTCGTACATTTCTCCCCACAGACGCCTCACGCCGTGACCATCCGAAAACAAAGAAGCTCCCAACCACATCACGAAGTAAAGAGTAAAGGCGCCACACAGGACATACGCGGACAACCGCCCGCCTGCCGTGACCAAGCCGTTGTCGCCAAACATCCGTTGTGCGAAAGATTTCTCACTCGACACAGCCGCCGCCGTCTCCGAAGCGGCATCGCCCTGCGGCTCAGGAAGCGATTTCTCCACGGGTGCGGACTCGGGCGTTTGCGGTTCGTTCATCACGAAGTTCTGCGGGTTCGGGCCCCGACATGGTAAAACACTCGATCTTGCTCCTGGGGAGGGATTTTCAGGTTGGGACCCGTTGGCAAACCGCAGTGGATCGCCGGCTGCCTGCTGCTCGTTTTCCTCGCGCAATGCGGATGGCTGGTCGCGCGCAACCTGCGCTCCGGTGAAATGGATCTGCGCGAGTGGTACCGGCTCGACACCGGACTTCGACTCTGGCATCGCACGCCACGCACTACAGCCGTCCTCGATCCTCATGGCGCTTTTGCGCCCGGCCCGCCGCCGCGCATTCGCGACAACGACGGCTTCGACCCCGATCACTCTGCCCTCTGGTATCTGATTGCCTCGGCGCCCTTGCTCCTTTGGCCCGGCTCCTTCCAGTCGGACTCGCTCCCCTACTGGGGATGGCTCGCTCGCGCTCCGCACATCGCATTCGGCTTGCTGCTCGGCGCTTCACTCTGGTACGTCGCGCGCCGTCTCTACGGCAACGAAGGCGGATTCATCGCGCTCACTCTGTATTGTTTCTCGCCGGGCATGATCCGCGCCGCCTCGCTGTGGTTTGCAGAGCCCGAGATGGGCGCTGCCTGGGGAGCCTTCGGTGCAATCTTCACCGGCATCGCCGTCGCCCACACGCTCTACGCGCCGCGTGAGGTCATTCTATGGAACTGGCGCCGCACGCTTCTTCTCGGCATTTCGCTTGCCCTGGCGATCGGCTCGCAGTTTTCCCTCATCCTCATGGCGCCGCTGGCCCTCGCGTTCATGTTGTATCTCGCGCCCACGCGTCGCGGTGCCGCCGCCGTCATCTGGTGTGCCGCCTGCGCTATCGCTGTGGTCCTGCTTTTCGCCGGATACTTTTTTCGCCCCTCCGCCTTCCTCGACGGACTTCGTCATGCCACCTGGCTCGGCATCACTTGGCAGGCCTTTACCATGCCGCTCGCCTATCGAGAGCTGCTGAAAGAAATTGGCGCCGGAAGCCCGGCTCTTATTTTCGCGATTCCCATCGCGCTGTTGACTTACATCGCCTGGCCCCGCACCCGCTACTTCGGCAACACCGCTCCGCTGTTGGTCGCCGTCGTCTGCCTCGTGTTCGGCCTCGCCGCCCCGCACTACCAGGGCCTCGGATTTCAACTGGTCGCCATGCCCTTTCTCTTCGTCTTCGTCGCCGGCATTTCCGCCGACCTCCTCGAATCGAAACAACGCACCCTGGTGCTGGCCAGCATCTCCGGCCTCCTCCTCGCCTACGCCATCCTCAGCCTCACAGAATTGACCCGCGCCGGCCTCTCCCACTAGCAATCGACCCCTATTTCCAACGGACAACCCGAACACCATATCCACTGTCATCCTGAGCGAAGTGAGGCGCCAGCCGAACGTAGTCGAAAGCCTGCCCTGAGCGAGCCGAAGGGGATCCCGGCAATGCGGAGAGTCTTGTACCGGCGCCGCGGCCTTTTTCTCCACACCTACTAAGCCCCACCCACCCAATCACTTAACATCGCCCGCCTGTTTTTGCCGCAAGGCGGGCCAGTGAACGTTACCCCGATTACCTTTACCTCTCCCTGCCAGAAGAACGAATTCCCCCTCGCCATCATCTAACAAAAAGGAGACCTTTATGCCCGCCCACCTGGAGTATCATCGCGCAATGCGGTACTGGACGCCGGTTCTTGCGTTTTTCGTGGTTCTCCTCTTCACGCTTTTTGCCGCAGCTCAGGCCAACGGCGTTCCGCCTTCGGTTACGTCATTCGGCTTCGGAGGACACCCCGGCTTCAACGGTGTGCCCCCGTCGGTGACTTCGTACGGGTTCGGCGGCCAGCCCGGCTTCCACGGAGTTCCTCCGAGCGTCACCTCAATCGGCCCCAAAGGCGTCGGTCCCGTTCACGCGCATCCGCCGATCGCGGGAGAGCCTCACCACCATCATCGGGACTACGTCTATCCGACGTACGTGCCCTACTACGTCCCCTACTACCCCATGGACGCCTACGATGGTTCGGTGGCCGATCAGCCCCCTGCCGATGCGCCCGACGATCCCGCACAATATCAGGGTGGTCCTACAATCTTTGATCGTCGTGGACAAGGAGTTCCCGCCGCCAACGACTATCAGGCGGCCAAGCCGAAAATCGCAGTGCCGAAACCGCCCGCGGCTGACGTCACTGACGAAGATCAGACTCTCGCCACCAGGGTGCCAGATCCCGCTCCTCCGGCAGAGCCCTCCATCGCCGTTCAACCGAAGACCGTCCTCATCTTCAAGGACGGTCATAAGCAGGAAATCGGGAACTATGCGATCGTGGGTGCCAATCTTTTTGATCTCTCCCCAGGACATCGCATGAAGATTGCGCTCTCCGATCTCGACCTCGCCGCCACGCAGAAAGCGAACGACGACGAAGGCAACGATTTTCAATTGCCGCAGAATCCCGGCGGAAACTGAATCCCTTGATGTTCAAGCGCGCCATCCCCGCATTGCTGACACTGGCCGTCCTCCTCGTGCCCGCATCCGCGCAGATGGCTCGCGCCCCCATGCGCTTTTCGACGTCGCGGGGTTTTGGTCGCGCGACCGAGCATGCCCGCTTCCCCAGAAGCGTCTATCTCGGGACACCGCTCTGGCTCGATGACTACGCCGAGCCCTACGAACCAGTTTCCTCGCCGATCATCGTTCTCCAGGCTCCATCCGCTGCTACCCAACGCACAAGCGCTTCGATCGAGGAGCACAAATCCGCCGACCCGCTGCTGATCGAATGGCAAGGCGACCGTTACGTTCGTCGCAGCTCGGTTGCTGCAAACAATTCTCGCGGCGGACAACCGGACTACATCGCCGACCAGAAGCAATCCGCCGACACCAAAAGTTCCGACACGTTCGCGTCCTCCAAGTCCGAGCCGCCGCCCGCGATGTTCATCTTCCGCGACGGCCACCACGAAGAATCTGCTGACTACTCCATCATCTCCGGAGTGATCTACGCTCGCGGCGACTACTGGACTACCGGCTATTGGTCGAAACAAATCCCTCTCGCCCAACTCGATCTGCCCGCAACCCTCAAAGCCAACCAGGATCGCGGTGTCCCCTTCCGCCTCCCCTCGGCTCCCAACGAAGTCGTCACCCGCCCGTAAGACGGGCGCGGATCTGGGAACTCCCTTCTGACGACAGAAGCTGAATCCCTTCGCCTCCGCGAACGTGTCATCTTTCATTTGCTTCCAATGTCATCCTGATTTCACTTTCTTCCAATGTCATCCTGAGCGAAGTGAGGCGCCAGCCGAACGCAGTCGAAGGACCCCACGCCTGCACACGACGCTCCCGGCCGACGAGAATTCTTTCTCCACAAGGTCCATCTGAATCCTGTCGGTCCCCACTTAGCGCGGATTCGTTGCGACGTTAGCGTGTGGATTTTTCTTTTCGAACTAAAACACGCCCCACCAGTCGCGATCACTCAGCTGCGCAAGCGAAGAGAGCGCATAGAGCCATCGCCCTTCTCTGTGTCCTCTGTGGTGAAATTGTTCGGGGGGCCACAGCTCTCGCGCCGCCTGGGACGTATGATCCGCCGAACCCTTCTGCCCAGTGCCTGCATCCTTAACTCCGGCATGAGACCCCCCTGCGATGAAGTCGTCCTCCGCTCGGCGACCGCCGACCAGCCCTGCCAGCCCCAGTCCGGTCCATGGATCCTCGCCGCCGCCATCCTCGGCAGCAGCATGGCCTTCATCGACAGCACGGTCGTCAACGTCGCGTTGCCGGCCTTACAGTCCGCTTTCGGCGCTACTGTCATCGATGTGCAATGGGTCGTCGAGTCCTACGGACTCTTTCTCGGCGCGCTCATCCTCGTCGGCGGCTCTGCCGGAGACATCTTCGGCCGCCGCCGCGTCTTTCTCATCGGCATTACGATCTTTGCCCTGGCCTCCGCCGCGTGCGGACTCGCGCAGAACATTCCCGAGTTGATTTACGCCCGCGCTGTCCAGGGCATTGGCGCCGCTCTCCTCACTCCCGGAAGCCTCGCCATCATCAGCGCTTCGTTTCCGGAGCAAGAGCGCGGCCGCGCCATCGGCACCTGGTCCGGATTCACCGCCATCACCACCGCGCTCGGCCCGGTTCTCGGCGGCTGGCTCATCGAGCATGTTTCCTGGCGCTGGATTTTCTTCATCAATCTGCCACTCGCCGCCGCTGTCATCGGCGTTTCGCTTTGGCATGTCCCGGAAAGTCACGGTCCTCGCGCCAAACGGATCGACGCGCTCGGTGCCCTGCTGGCCACGGTCGGTCTCGGCGGCCTCGTCTATGGCCTTCTCGAATCTCCCGTCCGCGGCTGGAGCGCACCAACCGTGATCGCGAGCTTGGCGATTGCCGTTATCTGCCTTGTGGCATTCCCCATCGTCGAGTCGCGTGCCCTCTACCCGATGGTCCCCCTCGCACTCTTCCGCTCGCGCACCTTTTCCGGAGCCAACCTGCTCACGCTCTTTCTCTACTCCGCCCTGGGAATCTTCTTCTTCGTTTTCCCCATGAACCTGATCCAGGTCCATGGATATTCCGCCACCGCCGCCGGAGCCGCCGCCCTTCCCCTGATCCTGCTGATGTTTCTCCTATCCCGCTGGTCCGGCGGACTCGTCTCCCGCTACGGACCGAAGCTCCCCCTCATCATCGGCCCCTTGATCGCCGCTGCAGGCTTCGCACTGTTCGCGCTCCCCTCCATTGGCGGTTCGTACTGGACAACGTTCTTTCCCGCCTTCCTCGTGCTGGGCTTCGGCATGGCAGTTAGCGTTGCCCCGCTCACCACGGTGGTCATGAACGCCGTGGATCCCGAACGCGTCGGCACTGCCTCAGGCATCAACAACGCCGTTGCCCGCGTCGCCGGACTGCTGGCCGTTGCCGTATTCGGAATCGTGATCGTCGTGGCCTTCGCCGAACACCTCGATCATCAACTCGCCGCCGTCAATGCACCAATCGCCATCCGCCAACAGATGCAAGACAACCGCACCAAACTCGCCGCCATCGATATTCCGCCCGAGTCCGACCCACAGCTCACCACAAAACTCCATACCGCGGTCGCTGACTCCTTCCTCTTCGCCTTCCGCATCGTCGCCATCTGCTGTGCCGTGCTCTCCATCGCCAGCGCCGCCACAGCAGCCGCCATCATCGACGCGAATCAGAACCCTTGATCGAGCACGAGGAAAAGGGAATCGCAGACTCTGGGGCAACACCAAGCCGTGGCACCAACAAACGCGTCCACCAAAAAGTCCGCAATACAAGCGCCTTTACAGCCCGCGGAAAACGACCGTAGCGCCGGCGTCCCGCCGGCTGTAGCGAGGGCATCCTGCCCTCGCCGAGCAGCCGATCAGTAACCCTCACATCCCCCAAAACACGCCTCTTCCGTGATATAATTGCCATTATTCCAGTGCGTATTAACATCCTTTATTTGCAATGCGTTACCCAAGCTCCGGCACCCTTCAGGAAACGCCGGAGCGACGCCCCAACTGCGTGCGTCAAAACGACAAGCTAAAGGCTAGAAGCTAACAGCTAAGAGCTGACTTTTTATGGCAGACGACCAGAATCCCGAACTCCCATTAACTCCACCGCCCGGCGGCGGCGACTCCGGTTCCCCCGGCGCCCTGAACATTCAACCCGTCAACATCGAAGACGAGATGCGCCGGTCGTATCTCGACTACTCGATGTCGGTCATCATCGGCCGCGCTCTCCCCGATGTCCGCGACGGATTGAAGCCCGTCCACCGCCGCATTCTCTACACCATGCAGCAGATGGGCCTCGCGCCCAATCGCGCCACGCGTAAATGCGCTCGCATCGTCGGCGACGTCATGGGCAAATACCATCCCCATGGCAACCTCGCTGTCTATGATGCGCTCGTGCGTCTCGCGCAGACCTGGAGCATGCGCTACCCGCTGGTGTTTGGACAGGGCAACTTTGGCTCCGTCGATGGAGATCCTCCGGCCGCCGATCGTTACACCGAAGCCAAGCTCGCGCAGGTTGCCACTTCGCTCCTCGAAGATCTCGACAAAGAAACCGTCGACTTCCGTCCCAACTACGACGACAGCGAAGTCGAGCCCGAAGTCCTGCCCGCGCGCGTTCCCAACCTGCTCGTGAACGGCTCCGATGGCATCGCCGTCGGCATGGCCACCAAGATTCCGCCACACAACCTCACCGAAATCGTTGACGCCACCATCACTCTGGTCAACAACCCGCACGCCACCTTGCCCGAACTGCTCAAGTTCGTCCAGGGCCCCGACTTCCCGACCGCCGGCATCATCCACGGTCGCGCCGGCATCCTCGAAGCGTACAAAACCGGCCGCGGCCGTTTCATGATGCGTTCCCGCGCCGCCATCGAAAATCTGACCAAGGACAAGCAAGCCATAGTCGTCACCGAAATTCCGTATCAGGTCAACAAGTCTCGCCTGGTGGCGCGCATTGCCGAACTTGTGAACGACAAGGTCATCGATGACATCTCCGACATTCGCGACGAAAGCGATCGCGAAGGCATGCGCATCGTCATCGAACTGAAACGCGGCGCGGAACCCCAGATCATCCTGAACCAGCTCTTCAAGCACACTGAGATGCAGCAGGGCTTTAGCATGATCCTGCTGGCCATCGCCCACGGCCAGCCCCGCGAGATGGGCCTGATCCAGGCTATCCAGTACTTCATCGACCACCGCGTCGAAGTCGTCCGCCGCCGCACCGCCTACCTGCTGGCCAAAGCGCAGGACCGCGAGCACATCCTCGAAGGCTACCTGACCGCGCTTGATCACCTCGACAATGTGATCACCATCATCCGCGGCAGCGCTAACCGCGCCGACGCCCGCGAAAACCTCGTCGCCTATTTCGGCGGCAAGAACATCGACATCAACACCACCGGCCGCACGCCCAAACTTGATCCCGAGAAGCCCTTCACCGCCAAGCAGGCCGACGCCATCCTCGAACTCCAGCTGCATCGCCTCACCAAGCTCTCCATCGATGAAATCTCGAACGAGTTAAAAGACACGCGCGAGCGCATTGCCGAGTACCAATCCATTCTCGGTTCCGAAAAGAAGCTGCGCGGCGTCATCGTCAAAGAACTCGAGGAAGTGAAGAAGCAGTACGGCGACGCGCGTAAGACCATCATCGAAGACGAAGCCGCCGAAATCCACCTCGAAGATCTCATCGCCGATGAGCAGGTCGCCGTCACCGTCAGCCACTCCGGCTATCTGAAGCGCACGCCCATCTCCACCTACCGCATGCAACGCCGCGGCGGCACTGGACGCACCGGCATGAAGACCCGCGACGAGGATTTCGTCGAGCAGCTCTTCGTTGCCTCCACCCACGCCTACATTCTGATCTTCACCAGCGCCGGCCGGGTGTACTGGCTGAAGGTTTACGAAGTCCCCGACGTCGGCCCCGCCGGAAAAGGCAAGCACATGGGCAACCTGATCTCGCTGCAGGCGGGCGAGACCGTGCGCACCATGCTCGCCGTCCGCAATCTCGAAGAAGAAGGGAAGTACGTCTTCTTCGCCACCCGCAACGGCACCGTGAAAAAAACCGAGCTCAAGGATTTCTCCAACGTCCGCTCGATGGGTATCATCGCCATCAACATCGAAGAGGGCGACGAACTCGTCGCCGCCACCTTGACCGATGGGAAGCAGATCATCTTCCTCGCCTCCCACGAAGGGCAGGCAGTCCGCTTCGAGGAAGACGACGTTCGCCCCATGGGACGCAATGCCACCGGTGTTCGCGGCATGAACCTCGCCGAAAAAGATTACATCGTAGGGATGGCCACCACGCCCAAGCCCGGAGACGCTGGAGCCACGGGCGTCTCGCCTGCTGCTGGCACGGCCGCCGTCTCTGAAGGCGTCAAGCCGGAGGAAGTTGCTGACCTGATTCTGGTGAAGGGCTCCCTCATCCTCTCCGTCACCGAAAACGGTTACGGCAAGCGCACGCCCGCGGACGAGTACCGCCTCACGAACCGCGGAGGCAAGGGCGTGATCAACGTGAAGACCACCGAACGCAATGGCAAAGTCTCGACGATCGCGCAGGTCTCCGAAGACTCGCAGGTCATGCTGATCAGCCAGTACGGCAAGATCATTCGCATGGACTCGAAGACCATCCGCGAATCCGGCCGATCCGCCCAGCGCGTTCGCCTGCTGCACCTCGAACCCGGCGATCGCGTCGCCGCGGCGGTGGTCATCCCGCCCGACGAGCCCACCAACGGCAACGGCTCGCTGATTCAGTAACGCTACGTAGGGGCAGCCGCCCTCGGCTGCCCAGTCGAGCGCAAGCTCGACATGTTTCAGGGTCCCCCACTCAAGCTTTGCTTGGGTGGGGATTTTCGTTGTCCTCGACCGAAGCTGTAGGATGGACCCCTCTCGTATCGGTTTTTGGACAACCCTCGACTTATGTAAGAACTACTCGCACGATCCGACAACACGACCGTCTACCTTCCTGATTTAACAGCAGCTTACTAACTCGAAAAAGGAATCTCACTTGCTCCAAATAGATCCTCGGTCTAATCTTTCCAGCCGCATTCATAGAGACACGTTATCCGCAACAAATCATCGAGGGGAACTCCACATGCGCCGACTCACCTTCTGTGTGCTGTCGCTGTCCGTAATAGCCGCCTGCGGCTTGCTTCTGATCAGTTGTTCCAGCACCAGTTCTTCCAAGGCCGCGATGGTCCAGGTCAGCCTGAGTGATCCGGCGACCTGCGCCGCCCCGCAAGGTCCATTCAGCCACATCTATGTGACCGTCACCGATGTGATGATTCACCAGAGTGACACCGCCCCGGCCAACGACCCGGGTTGGGTTGACCTCACCCCGAACCTCAAGAACAATCCCGTGCAAGTCGACCTGCTCGCCGGTTCCAACCAGTGCTTCCTGGCGCAGCTCGGATCGAACGGGATAAACCCCGGCAGCTATCAGCAGATTCGGATTCTGCTTGCATCGAACAGCGCTTCCGTTTCCAACAACCGCTGTGGCACCAGCGCCAACTGCGTGATGCTGACCAGTGACCCGTTGAGCACTCCGCAACCCGTGCAGCTCTCCTCCGAATCGCAGACCGGCATCAAGATTCCTTCCGGCCAGATCGCCGGCGGCAAGTTCACCGTGGCTTCGGGCGATAACAAAGATCTCGACATCGACTTCAACGCTTGCCGCTCCATTGTTACCCAGGGCAATGGAATGTACCGGTTAAAGCCGGTGTTGCACGCGGGAGAGGTCGGCCTTCAGTCGGCCTCTTCTTCCATCAGCGGCACGGTCGTTGATTCCGCAACCGTGCAGCCGATCGCCGGAGGCACCACCGTGGTCGCGGTCGAACAGCCCGATGCGACTGGCGTCGACCGCGTAGTGATGGAGACCGTCGCCGATTCCAACGGTGGATTCTCCTTCTGCCCACTGGCCTCTGGCAGCTATGACGTGGTCGTCGCCGCCGTGAACGGCGCCGGCATCGCTTACGCCGCCACCGTGATCACTGGGGTCCAGCCCGGCAACACGCTTGGCAATGTGCCTCTGACGCCCGCCTCCATGCCCGCTTCAATCAGCGGCGGCATTACCACCTCGACCGGCAGCGTGGCCACTTCCGCGGACCTCTCCCTTTCGGCTCTGCAGTCGATCACGGTAAACAGCTCGAATCGGCTTGTGACCATACCGCTGGCCGCGCAGTCCATGTCCACGGCCAGCCTCACCACTCAAGCGGGCGCCGGATGTCCCGCGAACACGGATTGCGCGAACTACACGTTCTCTGTTCCCGCATCGAATCCGAGCGTGGGAGCGTTCATGATGGGCAATCAATCCCCCGCGGCTCCCGCACTGCCACCTGTGCCCTATACCATCGACGCGATCGCTTTCGTCCCCGGTTCTGGCGGCCAGCTCGACTGCAGCCCGTCTGAAATGCAAACCAATCAGACCAGCACGAGTGGTCTTCTGAACGTCAGTGCGGGGATGCCTGCAACCGCAGCGACGCTGGCCTTCACAGGCTGCCAGTAAGCCACAACAAGAGACCGAGCCCCGTAGGGGCGACACACCCAGCCGACTATTAAAGTGTCGACTGACCATTAACTAAAAACGCGACAGCGGACAACGCGTGCCGCTCAAAATAAATTAACCCATACGTGTACGTCCAAGGTGCTACCGTGATGGGCCCTCCGATGAAACTATACCGCAGACCCAAGTCCCGTAGGGACGCCATAAGAAAGCCCCGGGCACAAGCCCGGGGTAAGCCACAACAAGAGACGAAGCCCCGTAGGGGCGACACCGACCATTAAAGTGTCGACTGACCATTACCTAAGGAGGCGACAGTGGACAACGCGTGCCGCTCAAAATAAATCAACCTATAGGTCCAACGTGCTACCGTGATCGCCCTCCGGGGAGACTACACCGCAGACCCAAGTCCCGGAGGGACGCCATAAGAAAGCCCCGGGCGCAAGCCCGGGGTAAGCCACAACAAGAGACGAGCCCCGTAGGGGCGACACCCCCAGCCGACCATTAAAGTGTCGACTGACCATTAACTAAGAACGCGACAGTGGACAACGCGTGCCGCTCAAAATAAAGCAACCTATGCGTCCAACGTGCTAGCGTGATGGGCCCTCCGATGAAACTACACCGCAGACCCAAGTCCCGGAGGGACGCCA
>Ga0307478_10002806_pt1 | contig 13413 bp, 9 predicted proteins | sample atmos_gasesECM4C_2_FD_203713 | JGI IMG/M metagenome (GOLD analysis project Ga0307478, IMG submission 203713) | Hardwood forest soil microbial communities from Morgan-Monroe State Forest, Indiana, United States - atmos_gasesECM4C_05 | ecosystem: Environmental > Terrestrial > Soil > Temperate...
GGCGGGGCGGGAACAATGGCGCAGAAGGTGAGCGCGGGATCGGTGCCAATGGCGACGGCAACGTCCATTTTGCCGGTGGGCATGGGCTGATCGGAAAGCTGGGAGCCGCCGGAGGTGCGGGCCATGATGTCGACCGAGGTGGAGTTGCCAACTCGACGAGCTTCGTTCGACTGGACAGCCGAGTTCGGCTGTCCCTCCGTGGACCGTGCTGCTGCTCGCAAAGCCTCGCGGTAGTGTTCGGCGGCGACTTTCTGGCGCTGCCAGTGCATGCCGGTGGTGCGGGCATCGAAGACTTGCATGCGGTACATGCCGACGTTGCGCTTCCCGGTTCTGGGGTCGCGCGTGATGACGCATGGCAGCGTGATAAAGCGTCCCGCATCTTTGGGCCAGCATTGCAGGATAGGAAAATCGAGAAGCGAGAAGCTATCGCGACGGATGACTTCCTTGCAGGCTCCTGTCTCGACCGTCTTCGGGAAGAACTTTCCCATCTCCGCGAGCATGGGAAGCATTTTGACTTTGTCGAGGAATCCCTGCGGAGATTTGACGTCCATGAAGGCACGGATGCGGTCGGCGATTTCGTCGAGCGAGTCGACGTCGAGGGCGAGACGCATGCGACGCTCGGAGCCGAACTGGTTGATGAGTAGTTGCGAGCCAGGGTGTCCTTTGACGTTCTGAAACAGCAGCGCGGGCCCTCCCGGGCCATAGTTCGCGCTACGCGATTTGCTGACGCGGTCAGCAATCTCGGCGATTTCGAGGATGGGGTCGGCTTCGGTCCGAATCTTACGCAGTTCGCCCGCGCGGTCGAGGGCGGCGATCCAGTCGCGGAGATCGTTGTAGGCCAAGCGGGGGCTCCCGGGAAAGAGGAGATTATACGGGAGCGGCCCAGGATCGGCAGACGGCCGGAACTTGCTCGCTGCCAATCACGTATTCCCTTGCATGACGCGAAAGCGCAGGTTCTTCGTCGCCGGCGCCCTCTTTGCAGGCTACCTGGCCCTATGTTGCGTGGCGGGAGTGTTCGTAGCGGAGACCACGCTGCATCCCGGACGGAGAATGCTGGAGGCAGCCGATCTTGAGCGAGCGTCGGAGATGGCGCATCGGCAGGATTCCGCGATTGAGCAGGTGACGATCGACGCGGCCGATGGGGTGAAACTGCGGGCCTGGAGTTTGCGACCGCGGAGCGCGAATGGAAATGCGGTGATCCTGCTGCACGGACTCGGCGACAATCGAATGGGCATGATCGGTTATGCCGAGATGCTGCTCACCCACGGATTCAGCGTGCTCATGCCCGACGCTCGGGCCCACGGAATGAGCGGCGGAGAGATGGCGACGTTCGGTTTGCTGGAATCGACAGATATTCAGCGCTGGGTCGATTGGGTCGGCGAGAACCAGCACCCCGGTTGTGTTTATGGCTTTGGAGAATCGATGGGTGCGGCGTTGTTGTTGGAGTCGCTAGCCAAGGAATCTCGTTTCTGTGCGGTAGCGGCGGAGTCGCCATTCTCTTCCTTTCGCGAAATCGCTTACGACCGCATGGGACAGTTTTTTCATACGGGGCCATGGCTGGGACGGAGCATATTGCGCCCAGTGGTGGAGATCGCGTTCCGTTACTCGCGCTGGCAATACGGATTCAACTTCGAGCAGGTCTCGCCAGATCGAGCCGTGCGAGTGAGCAATGTTCCGGTTCTGCTGATTCACGGCCAGGTGGACAGCAACATTTCCGTTCGACATTCCCGCAGAATTGCATTGGGGGATTCTCGAGTCACGTTGTGGGAGGTACCGGGAGCCGATCATTGCGGGGCTATCGTCGTGGCGCGGGAAGAGTTTGAGGAGCGACTCGTAGGGTGGTTTGTAGAGCATGAGAGGGCCGGTCCCGCGCAGAACGCCGGCAAGTTGCCAACCTCGATAAAGCCCGTGGAGCGGATCGCAAACCATTGACGGCAGCTAATCCACACTGCATCCACGCTACGTTGCGCACATCGAGACCGGGCAGAATGGAACCATGATGCTGCAACTGCCACGGCAGTAGGAGATCTGCAGCGCATCCGGGGAGGGTGAAACAGCCCTCCCCATTTCTGGCCTTCCCTGTTTCTACAGCCCTCTCCGTTTCTGTCGAAAATCCGAATGGCCGTGAAGGTTTTCTCCGCGCACTCTGCGGCAGTTCTCTGCGTCCTCTGCGTTTTAAGATTTTCTCGCGAAGGCGCGTTGCAGTTGGTTGCATCGAACTGCAGCCGTGAATTTGACAGTTTGCAGACCATCGGATGTGCGCGAGCGAGCATCTTTCCCGTATAGTCTTCTGCCGGGCTTTCAGGGGGTGCGGGTTGCGCAAGGTGGTGATCACCGGAATGGGCGCCGTCAGTCCAAATGGGGTGGGCCGGGAGGCGTTTGCGGAAGCTGCGCTGGCGGGGACGTCGGGAGTGCGGCGCATTTCGCTGTTTGATCCGAGCGAAATTCCCGTGCAGATTGCGGGCGAGGTGCGCGGGTTCGACGAGTTGGCCTGGATGGAGAAGCGGGACCGCAAGCACGTGTCGCGGGTTCTGCCGCTGGCCATCGCGGCGGCGACCGAGGCATTCGATCAGTCGGGAATCGACACCTCTTCCCTGCCCCTTGCAGAGCGGCAGCGGTTTGCTGTGATTGTCGGGTCAGGCGGTGGTTCGCAGGAGTTTACCGAAGAGCAGTACCGCTTGTTCTTTCATCAGGAGTACCGGCACATGAGCTTGTTTTGCGTGCCGACGGGAGTCATGGGAACGTTTTCGAGCGACCTCAGTATTCGCTTTGGCTTGCGCGGTCCGAGCCAGGTGATTACCACGGGCTGCACGTCGTCGACCGATGCGATGGGGTATGCGATGCGCACGATCCAGCACGGGCGTGCGGACGCTGTGTTGACGGGCGGCGCCGACGCTCCCATTGCGCTGGGGATCGTCAAGGGATTCATCCTGATGAAGATTCTGACCGATTCGTGGAACGCGACACCCGAGAAAGGGTCGCGACCGTTTTCCGTGGATCGGGATGGGTTCGTGCTGGCAGAAGGCGCATGGATGTTTGTGCTCGAAGAGTTTGAACATGCGCGGGCACGCGGTGCGGCCATCTTGGCCGAAGTCGCGGGGTATGGGTCGACGTGCGAGGCGTTTCACCGGGTGCGGCTCAAGGAGTGCGGGGAGGAGCCCGCACGCGCCATCGGATTGGCGATGGCACAGGCGGGGATCGGGACCGAGGACGTGGATTACGTAAACCTGCATGGAACGTCTACGCAATTGAACGATCGCATCGAGACGCAGGCGTTGAAGCTGGCACTGGGAGACCGGGCCCGGGCTGTGCCGATGTCGGCGCTGAAATCACAGATTGGGCATCCGCAGGGGGCGTGCGGGGCGGCCGGCGTGGCGGCGACAATTGTGGCAATCCAGCGCGGGCGGATTCCGCCCACGATCAATTTGGAGAGGCCCGACCCGGAGTGCGATCTGGATTACGTCCCGGAGGCAGGGCGGTCGGCAACGATCGAGCATGCGGTTTGTAACTGCATCGCGTTCGGGTCGAAGAATTCGGCGCTAGTGTTGCGGGCAGCTTGATGCTAGTTCTGAGTACCGAGTACTGGAGTACTGAGTACCGAGTGCTGAGTACCGAGTACTGAATACCAGTTCCGCGTGAAGAGTATTTACCAGAAAGGACACGCTGGCATACGAAGGAATTCGAAAGACACCCGGGAGACAAATTGCTGAGCGAAACAATTGGAGCGGCGTTCGTACGGCGGTATGAGGAACTGGGAGCCAGGGTGCGCGAGCTGGCAGAGCCTTTGACCGACGAGCAGTTCTGGACGAAGCCCTTTGCCTTCGGGAACAGCTTTGGACACCTGGTACTGCACCTGACGGGAAATTTGAACTACTACATTGGCGCCGAGATCGCCGGGACCGGATATGTGCGCGATCGGGACCGCGAATTTACCGAAACCGCGCGTCCGGCAAAGGCCGAGGTCATGAAGCGGTTCAGCGACGCGGTAGCCATGGTGGCGCGCGCAGCCCGCGCGCAATCGGAAGAAGATTGGGGAAAGAGCTACACGGCCATGCGCGAAGAGGACGCGGCAAACCGGTTCAACATCTTTCTGCGCTGCGCGACGCATTTGCATCTGCACGTCGGGCAGATGATTTATCTGCAGTACGCGCTACTGCGTGAGCGAACCTCTTAGAGGCCGCTCGCAAGTCAGACGTAACTCTGAAATCTGCAATCTGAAATCTGAAATCACAAATGCAGAGAGTAGAAACGGTATGCGATTGACAGTTTTGCTTGCTGATATGAGACCCATCAGCCGGTCTCAACCCAGCAAGCGAAGGACGGCGGCTTCGACTTTGGGCCAGGCGGCAGAACGAGGGTCGATCAAGTCGAAGTGATCGGCTTTGCCGATTTCCACGAGCGTGACGTCCTCGTGGATTTTCTTTTTAGCATCGAGATAGTGGCGGCTGAGATCTGGAGGAACATCAACGTCGGCCTCACCCAGCACCACGATCTGTGTTGCTTGGATAGGTAGGCGCATGGGGTCGGCTTCGCGGTAATGGTCGGGGACTTCGTCGGGGCGGCCGCCAAGAAACTCCTTCACGGCATCATGGCTGAGGTGCAGGTCGTAAGCGCGCTGCAGATCGAGGACTCCGGCAAGCGAGATGGCACGCGTCATGAGGGGCTCATGGGCTGCGAGGCAGAGCGCGAGTTGACCTCCGGCGGAGTGCCCCATGATAAGGATCTTCGCGGGATCCAGGCGAAAACGGTTGGCGATCTGCGGCAAGAAGCGGCAGGCAGAAGCGATGTCTTCGAACGTGCCCGGCCAGCCGCCGCCCGCGTCGCCAACACGGCGGTATTCGACGTTCCAGGTGGCAATTCCCTTCGCGGTGAGTGCGGCGCAGAGATGGCCGTTATGCGCCAGATCGTACTTGGCTCGCCAGTAGCCCCCATGGATATTCATCACGACCGGAAACAGGTTTGTCGCTTTCGCTTTGGGCAGGCGCAGGTCCCCGAATTGATTGGAATCGCTGCCGTAAGCGAGACGGACATCGGCCGGTGGGGGCGGAAGCGTAAGAATATCTTCGGACATATGGTTTCAGCTTGTGCGATCTTGCTCGGAGACTGGAACCAGTTCGACGATCGTGCCCTCGCCCCAGCCGTACTTGGCGCGGGTCAGATCCTGGATAGCGCGAAGCAGCGCGCCGTCGGCACTATCGCCGGGCGCGAGGATGCGGGCGTGCCCGGAAAAGCTCTTACCCGAGACGCGTACCTGGACTTCGCGATGCGCCCGGATATTCTTCACCCAGTGGGACGTGTCGTATTCGGCGATGACGTAGTAGCGGCCTTCGCGCTCGGTGAACCAGATTTCGATCTCGCGCGGGAGCCCGGTGGTGCGTCCGCGGGTCGTCAGGTAGAGATACTGTTCGTCCGCGATCTTACTGGCCTTTCAGCTTCAGCTTGCTCTTGTTTTCTTCAAGGAATCCACGAAGGGTTTCCGCGGCGTCGAGCAGGCGCGTCCACTGCTCGTAGTAGAGCGTGACGGGAAAGCGGCCGAGGCCGTACACGCTGACTCCACCCTTCTCCGAGACCTTGAATTCCATGCTGCCGCTACGTTTCTTGGTTTCGACCTGCTTCTCCAGTTCCTGCAGGCGTGCTTTCAACTCGTCATAACTCGGTTCCGACATAGAAGACCTCGCGGGATGACGACCTCATGATAGAGGGGAGGACGGGTTCGCGTCGAGAGCGGCGAAGGAAGAGCGCCTTAGAAATAGCGGCCCAGTTGGAAATAGAACTTGTGATGGCCGCGATCGCCGACGCTGCCTCCGAATACAACCGGACCGATGAAGGACTGCACCAGTACAGCGGCATTGAAGTCGTTCGGAAGGCGCGAGTCAGTTTGATTCACGGGACCGTAAGCCTTGCCGATTTCGTAGTCGGCGATGAGGTAGACGTTGTTGCCTAGCAGCGGGGAGAGTTCCTTCAAGCGGCGAATGTAGCCTGGCTGGAAAAGGAAGTACTGATTGGTAAGGAGTTCGTTGGTTCCGTAAGCGGCGAGGCGGAGTGGGCCGCCCAATCCGAACATGGGAAGGCCAGTGTTGCGATAGCCCATGGTCGAGCCGCCGGAGGCGAGGAGAAAAACAGAATTGGTTTTGAGAATGCGATGGAACACCCCGGTGCGCAACTCGGCCAGCGGGAAGTGCTCGGTGGCGGAAGGATTGGCATCGTAGAACTCGAGACGCGATTGGACGAGGTAGCCCTGGCGCGGCAAGGTGGGATCGTCGGTGTGATCGATGATGTAGCGAACACGGGAAAAACCCTGGCGGCCGCTGACATTGGAGATGAGGCCGGGAAGCCCGATGGTACGGGTGAGGGAGAGATGTTCGAGTTGATAGCCGAAGCGTAGTTCGGAGAAGCGATTAAACGCGACGCCGAAGTCGAGGCCGCCGCCAGCTTCGTGCTCGCGGTAGGTGGAGATGCGACTATCGTCGAAGTAGAGGTCGAAGGGCTTCGAGGTGGCGTAAAGGCGGGGCGCGACAAAGAAGTGACTGAACCAGTTGAGCGGGTGGTAGTACTCGGAGAATGCTCCGTAGGCGGAGCCGACGATCAAGTCGTTGCGGAGCTCGGAGCCGAATCCGCCGATGTCATGAAAAGTCACGCGGGCGCCGAGGGAAAAGCGCACGTCGGTGTAGTCGGAGCCATCGATCACGAATAAAGGATTGACCGTGGGCGGGGCGTAATCCTTCTCGTCAGTGCGGATCAACAGGCCCGGCTCGCCGTTGCGGGTGGTGAGCTGGAAACCAGCGCGGGAAAAGCGACCGAGGCCAGTGACGTCGGTGAGGTCACTATCGAGGCGCTTGAAGTCCACCGGCCTGCCTACATTATCGGCGAGGGACTTCTGGATGCCTTGCGCGATGACCGGTGCAGTGCCGGTGACCTCGATAAATTGGGGAACGGGTACAGAGCGACGCCGCGACTCGCGTTGCTTGACGTATTCCGCCCAGTCCGCATCGTTTAACGCGAAGCGCTTGAGAACGTGGCTGCGCTCCTGTGTGCCGGCATACCCAAGGGCCACGATTTTCTGTGCAGCCTGGTAGTCGAGCATCGTGTAGGCCTCGGTGTGCACCGGGATGAGGACGTCAGCCTTCTCCATGCTGGCCAGTTCGTTCACGGAAATCACTACGCTGACAGAACGCTCGAGCACGCTAAAGGCGGATAGCGGCTCCTTGGGATCGATGGGCGGGACTTCGAGGTGAACCGCGATGACGATATCAGCCCCCATGGCGCGGGCCACGTCCACGGGAAGATTGTCGATGATGCCGCCATCGACGTAGATCTGGCCATCGCGCCGGACCGGACTGAAGACCGCGGGTAGCGACATCGTGGCGCGCAAGGCTTCGGAGAGTGAACCGTTGGAAAAGACCGTGGCTTTGCCGCTCACCAGATCGGTCGCAACGCAACGAAACGGGGTGGGCAGCTCGTCAAAACTCTTCAGGTCGGAGTAGGGCAAGGCGACGCGATCGAGGATGAGGCCGACCTGGTGTCCGGAGTTGAAACCGGAAGGAAAACTGACGCCCTCCTTAAGACCGAATTCGAGATCGTTGGGGTAGTCGCGTTTGTCTTCCTTGCGGCGGAACGAGCGCGCCTGATAGGGGAGTTCATTGCGTAGAGAGCGATTCCAGTTGATGTTCTTCAGAAAGTCGTTGATGTCATCGCCCGACATGCCGGTGGCATAGAGGCCGCCGACCAGGCCGCCCATGCTGGTCCCGGCGACGTAATCCACCGGAATGTGATTCTGCTCAAACCAGCGCAAGACGCCGACGTGGGCGAGGCCGAGTGCGCCTCCGCCTTCGAGCACGAGGCCGATCGTGGAGCGATGAGGCGGCGTAACATCGGGCTGGTTTTGCGGCGACGGCGCAACCGGCTGCGGGTTCTGGCCGAAGCAAACAAGAGACGATAGAACCACCAATAAAGCGCACAGGACAGAGGAGGGCCTCATACGGTCTCCGGAAGTATTTTGTCAGCGAGTATAGCGGGGAGAACACGGGCAGGCCCACTCCTCCGTGTGCGAAGCGAAGGTGTGGGCCGCCGCGGCAGCTTACTGTTTCTTCGATTCGACGTGTCTTGGCGAGGCTTTGGTGAGAATGGCCAGCAGACGGCGCGCCGCAGCCGGAGGATGGACCTTCCCTTCCCGCACAATTTCTTTGGCGCTGAGTTCTTTTCCGTAGATAGCCTTATTGGCGCCATCATCGGCACGCAGCGTGGACCCCTCGAGCGAGATTCCGGCGAACAGCCCCTTCGCGCGAGAGTAGGAAAGGATCTCGGCCTTCATGACGACGTCGGTTTCCGCCGAGGTGTCACGGCCCACCGGGCCGGCAGCGGCCGAGGCGTCGGCACCGAGTTTGACCTTGCTACTCATGACGGAGTTGGCGCCACTGTCGTTCATGATCAGCAGCACGAAGTCGGTAGCCTGCGCGCCGATTTGGAATCCGAAACTTCCGCCTTCCAGCGCGAACATCGCGGGAGCGCTCCACGGTCCGTTGAATTCCTGGCCGGTACGGCAGGTGATGACGCCACGACCGTAGCTGGCGCCGACGATGAAGGCGGCTTTTTTCACCGACGGATAAACGACGACGCAGACGGACTTGTTGAGCAGGTCTTTGGGAATGCCTTCGGGCATGCCGAGGATTTCCTTGAGCACAAGAGCGGAGTCGTTGAGACGGTCGACTTCTTTCTTGTCTTTGTCATCTTTGTTTTCTGCGAACGCGGAGACGGCGAGAAGAAGAGCGAGAGCGACGGTGCAGAACTTCCTGGTCATGGATGCTCCGAATAGCTTGTATTTTGCTTTCGATGAAGCGGGAATCTTAACGGTTCAGTGGGTTGGGAAACAAGTTTGTGACCTGCGTGTCGGCCTTGGTAAGTGTTAAGAGCCTTTCTTCACGCTCCTCGCGACAACCTTAGCAGCCTTCGAGACCTACTCCGCGCTCTCTGCAGTTTTTCTCCGCGCCCTCTGCGTTTTTCTCTCCCCGTTCGGAGCCTGCCCTGAGCGAAGTCGAAGGGCGTTTCAAGAAGTTGCCTCCCAACGATGTGTCACTCCATTGCTTCGAGAAGTATCTCAGATTTCAGATTTCGGATCTCAGATTGAAGATTTCGGATTGCAGCTTTTCACGTTTCAGAGCCTGAGAAAATCATCCAGGCGTTAGAAACTGAAGGTCGCCTGGAGCTCGAGTTTGCGGCTGGCGGCCTGGCTCGAGAACGGGCCTCCGGCGAGCTGGACGGAGTTCCCGAAATTCGGCGAGCTCAGGTTGCCGACTGGGATGGCGAGGTTCTCGCGGTTGAGCACGTTGCGCGCATTCACGCTGAACGTAAGGTTGTAGCGCCGACCGGTGTTGGCGGGGCCAAAGATCGTGGCTATACCGGCGCTGGGGCCGCGTCCAAAACCGCCGCCACCACCGCCGCCACCACCGCCACCACGGTGACCCCCTCCACCGCCAGGCCCGTTGGGTTGGCCGTTGGCGGCGGCATTCTCTTTTCCGAAACCGAAGGTTTTGCTGAGACGCAAATTGAGAACGAACTGCGTAGGTCCGGTGAGGGAATTGATGGGAACGAGAGTCTGGCCGCTGATTCCGATGTTGGGCTGAGTGTCAAACGCGCCAAAGCGGGTAACGACCACGCTGGACCGCGAAAGGTCGGTAGCGAAGGCGGGGCGATCGTTGTAAATGGAGTCGCCGTTCAAGTCTTGGCCGATGGTCACGTTGTAAGGCAATCCGGACGTCGCGATGAGGAACGGGCTAAGACGGAAGCCATACGGTCCGGAGATCGAGCCGCCGAAGAAAACGCGGTGACGGATGTCGTAGGTGGAGCGGCCGTAGTCCTGGTCGAGGTTGTACTGGTTCGAGGGAAAGCTTCCCGAAGTGTTGCTGTGCACCGAATTCAGCGTGTAGTAGCCGAACAGTGTCAGCTTGGCGCCGGCCCGGACGTTGCTGCTCACGATGAGCTGATTCTGGCGGAAAATTCCCTCCGTGGCGTACTGGTAGATATTATCGAGGGTACCAAGTGGGCGAACGGTCGGATCATTGGCAGTGGTCGCCGGAGGAATCGGAGCATTAATATTGCGCGTCAGCAACTGATCGAAGCCGCGAGAATTCAAGTAGGAGACCGTGACGTTGATCGTCTTGCTGAGCTGGCGTTCCAGGCTGACGGCACTCTGCATGATGTAGGGAGAGTGAAAGCGCGGGTCGATCTGGTAAAGGGTAGGCGACGAACTCTGCTGCAGGTCATTCTGCGGAGGAATGTTGGGATATTGATTGAGAACAATCGGTCCCTGCGCAATGTACTGCAGTTGTGTGACGCCGTTCAGGCGCTCGGCTTGCAGAACGTTCAATTCTGCAAACCGGTCGTAGAAAAGTCCGAAGCCGGCGCGAAGGACGGTCTTCGGCGCGCTTTTCTGGCCACCGCCGATACCCCAGGCGATAGATACGCGAGGCGCGAAGTCGCCATGATCGTGAATCGCATTCTGCGTTTCGAAACGCAGGCCGTAGCTGAGAGTCAGGTTGGGCCGCACCCGCCAGTCGTCCTGAATGTAGAGTCCGACGTCCACGACGTTGACCGTCACCGTCGGAATGACACTCGCTCCCCCTCCTGGGAAGTTGATTGACAGCTGGAAAGGCGACTGACTCTGATATGACGGGATGTCCTGAAACACCCAACTGCCGTTGAAGCCGGTCGCCGCCAGGCTCTGATCGTGCACCGCGCGCAGCCGCCCGCCGAACTTCAGAAAATGCGAGCCCAGCGACATCGACGTGTAGTTCTGCAGTTCGTAGTGATCCTGATGATCGGTGCTGGTGCCCCCGCTTGCCCCGCCCGCGGTGAACGAGCCGGGCACGGTGACCGACGGGATGATGCTGTTCGGCACGTCACTACTGTTCTCGCGCAGATATTGAAAACGCGTTTCGTTGATGACCTTGTTCGAAAGCACCTGCGTGTCGCTGATCTGTACCGTGTGCTCGGTGGTGGTGCTGTTCGTGCCCTGGGCTAGAAGTGCGAAGCCGCCGACACCGTCGTTCTCTTCCACGTTCCGGTAATACTGGTAACGTGCAGTCAACGTGTTGTTCTTGGAAATCTGGTAATCGAGGCGCGGGCTGATGTTGGTGCGCGTGTGCGGCTGCGGAACCGCCGAAGTGAAGATGCAGGTCGGATCGGTGCATCCGGGCACGTTCGGAGTAATTGTGGGATCGGGGCTGGGATTCGGCAAGGTGGCATTGATGATGGCCACCTCGTCGATGTTGCGGCGCTGGGCATCGACGAAGAACGAAGCCTTCTTGCCCAGCGGGCCGCCGATGTTGCCCATGTATTGCACCGAATGATACGCAGGCTCGCTGCCGATCAGGAACGGGTTCTGCGAGTTGAAGTCGGACGAGTTCCCCATCACCGAAACCTGGCCGTGAAATTTATCGGTGCCAGGCTTGGTGAAGATCTCGATGCGGCCATAGCCCAGCTTGTCGTACTCGGAGGAGAACGGATTCTGGTTGATGCGGATCTCGCGGATGGACGATTTGGGCGGCAATTGCCCGGCCGTGAATCCATCGATATAGATCTGGCCGCCGTTCGGTCCTGCAGATGGCCCGGCGAGAGCTTCCAGATCGGTCTGCAGTTCGTCGGGGTCGTCAGGCAGGGCGTCGAGGTCCTTGCCGCTAAGAACGATGGCCGAGGCGTTGTTGGAGGGACTGGTGTCGACCGCGGCGGATGCGCCCTGATCGGTGACGTTGACTTTTTCTTTCTCGACGGCGATTTCAAGCGGGATGTTCAGCGCCTGGACCTGGCCAGCGGCGACGTTGACATCATCTTTCGCAAAATCGGCGAAGCCGGCCGCGGTGACGGTGATGGTGTAGTTTCCGGGAGCGAGTCCAGTGATCTCGTATCCACCCGTGCGGTTGGTGGTTGCGGTCTTGGTTTGCCCGTCGGGGTTGATGGCAATGACGGTCGCCTTGGTAACGGCGGCACCGGAAGGATCAGTAACCGTACCGTGAATGGTGCCGGTACCGGTCTGGGCGCGCAAAACTCCAGCGAGGCCCAGGATTGCAAGCAACACCACGCCACGCACGATCTGTAAATACAACTTCATCTTTCTCCTGAGAAACCCGAATACCCGTTGGACGAACGAAAGGTGCTACGGGTTGGCGGCGGCCTCCGCATTACCCGAGCCAAGGCTCCAGGGAGATAGCATCATGGCCTGGCTGGCGTTGGGAGCGGCGGTGAGAATCGGTTCGACCCCAGCAAGCAAGGTGATGGCGTTGACCGCTCCGGAACTGTCGCCAGCGGTGGTAACGATCATAACGGCGTCTCCCTTTTGGAGGTCACTCAACGAGGCAGCCGGCATACGACTGAGAATCTGCTGAATGTCGGGAGGTCCGCCGCTGCGCCCGCCGCCCATGCCGCCGGAGGCGCCGCCTGGTCCGCCCTGACCAGCTCCGCCTTGGCCTGCTCCCTGGCCACGCGGACGGTCGCCGGACGCTGCGCCTCCACCCAGAGCGGCCGCGGCTCCCGGAATACCGTTTGCGGCTGCGCCCTTCAGGCGCATCGCAATACGTTGGGCGAATTCGGACGGCAGCTTCCGAAGCTGGGCATCGCCCGTAACTCTGACGACGACAGTCTGCTTGCTGATGGCGTCTTTGAGCGTAAGCGTATTCGCGGCGGAATCGACGGCCGTAATTTGTCCGGCAAGATTGCGGAAGGTACCGGAGACAACTTCCTCGGCGTTAATTTCCGTACCGTCTTCGTTTTTGCTACCACGGGCGCGCAACTGATCGCCCACCTTGATCTGATCGAGGGGAGCGATTTTGGCTTCGTCGAACTTCACGGAATCGGGTGCATAGCGGCGAAGGATCGTACTCTTCGAAGTGTGAACGACGACGCTTTTCGTACCCGCAAACGAAGTTTGCGATACGGTAATCGTGCCGGTAGCCGGGTCAACCACATTGACCAGGCCGCCAACGCCGCGTTTCTGCCAGTCTTCCCGCTCCTTCTGCTGCTTCGCGGCAACGTCAGATTGCTTCATCACGATGATGGCTAGGGCGGCCAGGGTGTGTGCGTCAGCACCGGGCCTGCCTCGAACCAGAATGCGATCGCCGATCTGCAGATCCTGCTTCTGTAACGGGGTGGCGTTCTTGAGATCCTTTTCGCCCGGCGCGACCCGGACGATGCGGGTGGAGTCCGTCAGCGTGGCGTGAACTTCGTCGCCGGTGTCAGCCGTTAAGGTGATGCCGCCAGCGTCGATGGCCTTGATGGCGCCGACCACGCGCTGGAAGGCGGCATCCGCCGGCGCGCTGCCGGTCTTGGTGTCCTGGGCAATGGTGTCCTGGGCAAAGCCGAGCGCGGTGAAAACGAAGCACCACATCGCGAGCAGCAGCAGGGCGCGCGAATGCAGGTGCGGGG